>Ga0209638_1003027_pt1 | contig 10154 bp, 9 predicted proteins | sample BarGraNGADG00211_FD_184490 | JGI IMG/M metagenome (GOLD analysis project Ga0209638, IMG submission 184490) | Arctic peat soil microbial communities from Barrow, Alaska - Barrow Graham LP Ref core NGADG0002-211 (SPAdes) (version 2) | ecosystem: Environmental > Terrestrial > Soil > Wetlands > Peat... | reverse complement strand
AAGGAGCCCAACCATGCGTTCTGACATCGCACCCGGCGCCAACTTTCCCGACTACGAGCTGCCCGATCACACGAGCACGCCACGCAGGCTCAGCGAGCTGCAGGGCGACGACCCGCTGATCCTCACGCTCGCGCGCGGCCACTACTGCCCGAAGGAGCACCAACAGCATCTGCAGCTCGCCGCGTTCTACCCGCAGGTCGCCGTGGCGTACACCCAGATCGTCACGATCTCGACCGACGAGCACCACACGAGTCAGGAGTTCCGTGCTTCGGTCGGCGCCCAATGGACATTCCTCTCCGACCCGGACCGAACGATCCAACGGGACCTCGAGATCCAGGAGTACACCGACCCGGAGCACGACCCGATGATCCCGCACACGCTCGTGCTCAAGCCGGGGCTCGTCATCCACAGCATCTACAACGGCTACTGGTTCTGGGGCCGCCCATCGGTCGACGACCTCCGTCACGACCTGCGCGCCGTGACGCGCGAGATCCGCCCGGACTGGGACCTGAGCGCCCCTGGGCTCCGCGAGGCCTGGGACGCGGGCGACCTCTCCTCCTTCCACGGGTGGGACAAGCCGGCGGTTCAGAAATAGGTCGCCGTGTGACGCACCGCGATCGAATTCACCTGTAGGACGCGAGGCCTTTAGACGAGTCTCGGCGCGCGCTTGAAGCTCAACGATGCTGCACGGGAAGCACGCGACCTGATCGCTGCGACTAGTTCTCCAGCGGAAGCGCCATGCCGGGCGTCTCCAAGCGTCCGTCGAAATCCTCCGACGTCGACCAGGTGCGCCACGTGCCGACCTCGATCCGGATCGTGACGTCGTCGCTTGCAGCAATCACCTGCCCCACGTCTGGTGCGGCGACCCCGGCCGGGGTGAGATAGCGCTCGAGGATCCGGCGGTTCATTGCTTGCGCCGGGGCGCTCTGCAGCAACGTCACAGGCCCCGAAGCCGCGACGCCTCGCTGCGGACCCGGCCCACGCGAGTCGATCATGACCGCGGCGCGCGGGCGCGCGGCGGCGTTGCGTGCCTTGCGTGACGATCCCGAGGTCCCGACATACACGACACCGTCCTCGTACAAGAACCAGACAGCGGTGAGATACGCCGAGCCGTCAGGCTCCTCCGTCGCAAGGCACGCGATGCGGCGGTCGCGAAGAAAGTCGTCCACGGGCTCCATAGGCGTGATCCTCCTCGACCGCGACTCAACCGCGTCCGATGAACGGCATCGTCGTCGCCATCACCGTCATGAACTGCACGTTCGTGTCGAGCGGGAGCGTCGCCATGTACACCACTGCCCGCGCAACGTCGGCCGGGTCAATCGTCGGCTCGCGTGCGATCGTTCCGTCCGCCTGGAGGACGCCGGTGGTGCGCATCGGCGCCGTCAGCTCGGTGGCGGCGTTGCCGATGTCGATCTGGCCGCAGGCGATGTCGTATGCGCGTCCGTCAAGTGACGTCGATCTCGTAAGCCCGGTGACGGCGTGCTTCGCGGCCGTGTAGGGCGCCGAGAGCGGACGGGGAACGCTCGCCGAGATCGAGCCGTTGTTGATGATCCGCCCACCGCGAGGCGACTGGCGCTTCATCAGGCGGAACGCCTCCTGCGTGCACAGGAACGTGCCCGTGACGTTGGTCTCGATCACCGAGCGCCATTGCTCGAGCGTCAGATCCTCGAGCGGCACGGGGGGCGCGCCGACCCCGGCATTGTTGAACAGCAGGTCGAGACGCCCGAACCGCTCGTCGATCCCGGCGAAGAGCGCCGCGATCGATCCGGGATCGCGGACGTCGCAGGTGACGGCCACGGCGTCACGCCCCGCCTCAGCCGCCGCCTCCTCCAGCGGTTCCGGACGCCGGCCGGCGAGCACCACCGTGAAGCCCGCGCCCGCGAGCGCGACCGCCGAGGCCCGGCCGACGCCGCTTCCAGCGCCCGTGACCAGCGCGATCCCGGTCACGATCCCGCCACTCCGATCCGTCCGCCGAGCTCGTCCTCGACGTAGACGCGGACGATCTCCTCGAAGTCCGCGTCCGCCCGGAATCCGAGCTCGAGCGCGCGGCGGGCGTCGAAGTTGCCCGGCCAGCCCGCAACGATCCGCATGATCGTCTCGTCGGGCTCGCGCCGGATGCGCCGGACGGCCTCGTCGCCGGCGACGCTCTGGAGTGCAGCGATCTGCCCGGCCACGGTTGCCGAGACGCCGGGCATCGTCAGACACCGCCGGTCGCCGAGCGCCGCGCTCTCGATCGCCGCCGCGTGGAGCAGGAAGTCGACCGCTACGCGCGGCGACGCGAACCAGTGACGCACCTCCTCGTGCACCGGCAAGACAGCGGCCTCGCCGTTCAGGGGCTCACGGATGATGCTCGAGAAGAAACCCGAGGCCGCCCGGTTCGGCTGACCCGGGCGCACGCAGATCGTCGGCAGGCGCACCCCCACGCCGTCGAGGAACCCGCGCCTGCTGTAGTCCGAGAGCAACAACTCGCACATCGCCTTCTGCGTTCCGTAGCTCGTCAGCGGCGTCGTGCAGTAGTCGTCCCCGATCGCCTCCGGGAACGGCGCTCCGAACACGGCGATCGACGAAGCGAAGACGACACGCGGCCGGTAGCCCGAGCCCACCCGGCGAACGGCGTCGAGCAGGAACCGCGTTCCGTCGAGGTTGACGCGATAGCCCTGCTCGAGATCCGCCTCGGCCTCTCCTGAAAGGACCGCGGCAAGGTGGAAGACGACGTCGGGGCGGCTCGACACCAGGCCGGCGGCGACGCCGGCCTCAGCGACGTCGGCGACGACCGCCTCGACGGGAAAGGCCGCACCGCTCGGGCACGCCGGCTCGACAACGTCCACGAGCGACATGTGCGAGACGTGCGCGCCCGCCACGACGCCGTCGCGCACCAGCCTCTCCGCGAGCTTGCGACCGAGCATGCCCGCCGCACCTACGACCAACACGCGCATGGCCGGACACTAGAACATCGATCCCTCGCTCCGGGACGATCAGGCGGTGCGCCTCGTCCACGCGTCGAGCCCGACGGCGGCGAGGAGGATGACGCCCATCGTGATCTGCTCGTAGAGCGGGTCGAGCCCGAGCAGGATGTAGCCATTGCCGATCAGCGCGATGAACAGGACGCCGACCACGCTGCGCCAGACAGCCCCATCGCCGCCGAGAATGCTCGTCCCGCCGACGACGATCCCGGCGAGAACGGTGAAGGCGAGCGTCGTACTTTCGGCGGACGCCGACGCACTCAGAACGCGCGATGCGTCGATCACGCCTGCCACACCGGCCGCGAGGCCGCTGAGGACGAACGTAAGGATCCGAACTCCGTCGACCCGGACGCCCGCCAGGCGCGCAGCCTCCGCATTCCCGCCGGCGGCGTACATGTAGCGACCGGCTGTCGTGCGCGCGAGCACGATCGCGAGCACGATCACCGCCCCGACCATCAGCCAGATCGAGGTCTTCACGGTGATGAACTCGGTTCGCGCGAGCTCGCCGAAGGAATGATTGTCGAAGAGCACGAGCAGGTTCCCCTTCGTAATCCGGCTGGCCGCGCCGGCGATCACGAACGACATCGCGAGCGTGGCGATCAGCGAGTTGATCCGCAGCACCGTCGTGACGAGGCCGTTCACGAGGCCGACGAGCCCTCCGGCGGCGACGCCGAGGAAGATCGCAAGCCACGCATTGTGGTGCTGTGCAACCTCCGCCGCGGTGACGGCGGCCAGCGAGTACACCGCCCCGACGGAGAGGTCGATGCCGCCCGCGACGAGGACGAGCGTCCCTGCCGCGGCGATGATCAGCGTCGCCGACTGCTGGTCGAGGATGTTGAGCAGGTTGACCTTCGTGAGGAAGGGGCCGCTCGTCACCGACAGCGTGATGAAGAGCACGACGAACGGGATGAGGATGCCGAGCGCGCGTGCCCGCGCGACGTCGAATCGCCCGGAGGCTCCGAGCCGTTCGCCGATCGCGCTCACGCGGCCTCGACTCCGGCCGGCTCCGAGAACGCCGCGGCGAGGATCGCCGCTTCGGTCATCTCGTCGCCCGACAGCTCGGCGACGATCCGACCGCGTCGCATCACCGCGACGCGGTGGGCGAGGCCGAGAATCTCCTCGAGCTCGGACGAGATCAGGAGGATCCCCATTCCCGACTCGGCGAGGGACACGAGGATGTCGTAGATGGCGCGCTTGGCGCCGACGTCGACGCCGCGGGTGGGCTCGTCGGCGATCAACAGGCGGGGCTCGCACAGCAGCATGCGTGCGAAGAGCACCTTCTGCTGGTTGCCGCCCGAAAGTGCGCCGACGCGCGCCGACGGATGTGCACCGCGAACGTCACAACGGTCGAGAATGCTCGTCGCCGCCTGACGCTCCGCGCCGCGCCGCACGATCGACATGCGGCTCAGGCTGCGCAGCCGCGCGAGCGTCACGTTCTCGCGCACGGAGCGCGTGAAGATGAGCCCTGCGTCCTTCCGCGACTCGGGAATCATCGCGAGGCCCGAGCTGAGGCTCTGCCGCGGGCCGCCGCGCAGGCTGTCGGAATCCCCCAACACGACCTCCCCCGCCCGCAGCGCGTCCGCACCGAAGATCGCCCGGGCGAGCTCCGTCCGTCCCGCACCGACCAGACCGGCGAGGCCGACGATCTCGCCGCTGCGCACCTCGAGCGAGACATCGACCACGCCACGCGCGACGATGCCGCGGGCGGAAAGCACCACGGGCGCGTCTTCCGGCGGGAGGCTCTTGGACGGGAACGCCGCCGTCAGCGGTCGTCCCAACATCGCCTCGACGAGCGACTGCTCCGTCGCGGTCGCCGTCGGCGTCGTCTCCACGACACGGCCGTCGCGGAGGACTGTGACCGTGTTCGAGAGCTCGAGCACCTCACGGAGGAAATGGGAGATGAGGATGATCGTCTTTCCCGCAGCGGCGAGCGCGCGAACGATCTCGTGCAGCCTCGCCGTGTCGGGGCCGCTCAACGCAGCGGACGGTTCGTCCATGACGACCACCCGGGCATCGCGGGCGAGGGCGCGGAGGATCTCGACCTGCTGCTGCTCGGCCGTGCGGAGCCGGCCGGCAGGGGTCGTGCCGCGAAGGTGGAACCCGGCCTCCTCTGCGAGTTGCTCGTACCGGCGGTTGAGCGCTCGCCGCCGCACGAAGCCGCCCCCTCTCGGCTCAGAGCCGAGCAGGACGTTCTCGGCGACGGTCAGCATCGGCACGACGGACGGCTCCTGCGCGATGACGGCCACGCCGTGGTCGAGCGCCTCCTTCGGCGATCGGAACGAGACCGGCTCGCCGTCGATGAGCATGTGCCCCGCATCGGCGGCGTGGACGCCTGCGACGATCTTGCCGAGCGTCGACTTGCCGGCGCCGTTCTCGCCGATCAGTGCGTGCACGGTGCCTCGCTCGACCACGAGCGAGACCGCGTCGAGCGCCAGGACGCCTCCGAAGTGCTTGGAGACGCCCTGGAGCTCGACAACGTTCGGTCTTTCGGGTGCAGCGTCGGGCATGTTCTAGCCCGGCCACTCTCCCTTGAACTTCGCGACGTTGGCCTTTGTCACGACGCCGGCGTCCGGCACGGCGTCCACGGGATCGATGCCGCCGCAGCCCTTGCCGGTTCTCACGGCCTTGATCGCGCACTGGACCGCGATGCGACCCTCGCTCGCCGGAAGCTGCATGACCGTGCCGTACCAGCTTCCGTCGGCCACGCCCTTGAGGCCCGCGGCGCTACCGCCGTAGCCGACCAGCGTGACCTTCGACTTGTCGACGACCTGAACAGCGCCTTCGATGCCCTGGTCCGAGCCCGCGACGAGGTTGATGGCGGCGTTCGCCGTCAGCATCGTCTGCACAGCCTTGAGCCCGGTGGCCGGAGTGAAGAAGCTCTCGCCCTCGGCGACGACCTTGATGTTGCCGTGGCCGGCGACAGCCTTGTCGAACCCGCCGCGGATGGCGACGTCGAGCGCCGACGCCTTGATGTCGAACAGGTAGCCGACGTTGCACGAGCTCTTGGACGCGCACGCCTTTACGACGAGCTGGCCGAGATGCTGTCCGATCAGCGTCGGTACGAAGACGACGTTGCCGGAAAGGCCGGGGACCTGCGGCTTGGCCGTCCCGAGGTTCGCGCCGAGCTCCTGGTCCATGTTGACGACCTTGATCTTGTTCTTGATCGCCTGCTTCACGACGCTGATCAATCCGGTGCCGAAGATCGGCTGGACGATGATCGCGTCGTACTGCTTCGACGTCGCCGCCGTCTGGAGCTGTGAGAACTGAGCCTTCGGATCGTTGTTCGCGTCGAACACCGTGATCTTTGCTCCGCCCTTTGCCGCGGCTGCCTTCGCAGCGGCGAGCATCGGCGCGTCGTAGCTGTTGGCCACGGCGAACGACAGATATGCGATCCGTACCGGCTTCGCCGTCGAGCGAGCGGAAGCGCCGGCGGCCGCGCCGGACCAGACAGCCACGCTCACGAGCGCGCCCACCATGACCGCCACAACCGCAATGCGCCTGCGCAAAGCAGCAGAGTTGCCGTTCACTACGCGTCACTCTCCTTTGGGGATCGGGGGGCCGCGAACATCGCTCCTTCACGGTCGGGCCGACGGTCGCTGTGCTCTCGGCGGTCGCGACAACGAAAGAACGCCCGGAATCGCCATTCCTCAGCTTGTTTTGGAATGCTCACCGGGTTACCCACGGTGCGCGCGAGTGTAGGGAGACTTAACGTAAGAGTCAAGACTTGGTTATTGCCACTGCACGCTCCGGGCTCCGGGCGCCCGGAGCGTGCTGTCCCACCGGCCTCAGTGCGCGTGCGCCTTGGGGGCGCTCTGGACCCAGTTCGGCTGGATTTCGGTGTGCTGGAGGAGATGGTCGAGCGACGCCTCGGCGAGGTCGCGGGCGCGCCTGAGATCCGCCCCGACGAGCTTGCCGTCACGCTTGACGAGACGACCGGCGACGAAGACGGTGTCGATGTTGCGGGTGTCGGCCTGGAGCACCACCGTCGACACGGGGTCGATGACGGGGTAGGTGTTCGTGTCATCGCAGCGGATGACCACGACGTCCGCCTGCTTCCCCGGCGTGAGCGAGCCTGTCCGGTCTTCGAGCCCGCAGACGCGCGCACCCTCGATCGTCGCGAACTCGAGCACGTCACGACTTGAGAGCAGCCCGGTCACATCGATTTCGGCCGCGAACGCGGCCTCGTGCGCGCCGAGCCGAGCCTGCGCCCAGAGGAAGCGCATCTGCGTGAACATGTCGCCCGGAACGGTCGTTACGACGTCGATGCTGAGGCTCGGCCGCAACCCGTGCTGGAGAGCCCTCGCCGTCGGCGGCGTTCCGTGCCCCATCGTCATCTCGACCATCGGCGAGATGGACACCTTCCCGCCCGTGTCCGCGATCAGCTGGAACTCCTCGTCGGACAGGTAGTTGCAGTGGATATAGGTGGTGTCCGGACCGAGCAGGTTCAGCTCGTGGAGTTGTTTGACCATCGAGAAACGTCCTGCATACGGGCCCATTCCGACGTGCACGCTGATCGGCGCGCCGACGTCACGCGCGAGCGCCCAGTCGTGCCTGACGACCTCGGGCGTGCAGAACCCCGGCCCTCGCGTGCCCATCGCAAGCGTGATCAGGCCGCCGTCGCTCGAGAAGTACTGCTCCCTGACGCGGCGGATGTCCTCGGGCGCCTCGAGCGTGCTCGTGTACCACCAGTCGGCCAGCGAGGTGTTCGGGTTGCCGTAGCAGTAGACGGAACGGAGGTTCGCGTCCCGCAGTCCGCGGATCGCCTCGTCCGCGTGCTCAGGCGTGTTGTTGATGTGCGACCAGTCCAGCACCGTGGTGATGCCGGCGTCGAGAGCTTCCAACGAGCCGAGATAGTTGCCGGCGTACACATCCTGGGGACGGTACGCGGGGGCGAGCTGGTCGAGCACGATGTCGAAGTAGCCCGCAAGGCTCACGTCGGGGGCGACGCCTCTGATGACCGTCTCCCACGTATGACGGTGCGAGTCGATGAAGCCCGGCATGACGACGCAGTTCGTCGTATCGATGACCTCTGCGTCGCCGGCCTCGACCGAAGGTGCGACGGCTGCGATCCGATCGTCTTCGAGCAAGACGTCGCCGCCGTAGATGTCGCCGATCTGCGGATCCATGCTCAGGACATGACCGCCTCGGAGCAGCACGCGCTTGGGCACATCTCTCCCTTCTGCCTTCAATTAGTCCAGCACAGCTGAACTGAGCGGGTAACTCTTACCACCTAGACAAGCGCTAGGCAACGGCGCAGTCGCGCCAAAGCCGTTTGGCTAAAAGGATCGAGCGTCTCGCTCGCTCAGAGCAATAGTTGACTCACACTGCACAAGACCTCTATCGTGGCAGCGATGGAGGAGGGTGCTGTTGTCATCATCGGCGGCACCTCGGGTATCTGCCACAGACTCGCCGAGGTGTATGCGTCGAACGGCCGCCGGGTCGTGATCTCAGGCCGCGACCTGGAACGAACGTCCGCCGTTGCGGCGTCCGTCGCGGGTCCCGGCACGGTGAGCGCCTGTGCGGTCGATCTGTCTTCGCCCGAGGACATCTCCGTCTGCCTCGGCGGGGTCGGCGCAGTCGACCGGCTCGTGATCGGCGCGGTCGACCGGGACGAGAACTCCGTCAAGGACTACGACGTCGCACGCGCGATCCGGCTGGTGACACTGAAGCTGGTCGGATACACGGAGGTCGTTCACTCCCTGTTGGAGCGACTCATGCCCGATGCGTCGATCCTGCTCTACGGCGGGCTCGCGCTGCGCCGCCCGTATCCGGGATCCACGACGGTCACGACCGTGAACGGCGGCGTCACCGGGCTCGTGCACACGCTCGCAGTCGAGCTCGCGCCGATCCGCGTCAACGGGATCCATCCCGGAATCGTCGGCGACAGCCCCTACTGGGTGGACAAGCAGCAGGCCCTCGAAGCAACCATTGCCCGCACCCCCATCGGCAGAACCGTGACGATGGACGAGGTTGTGAACGCATCGGTCTTCCTGCTCGAGAACGGTGGCATGAACGGTGTCAATCTCGACGTCGACGGCGGATGGCTCCTCCGCTGATCGACAATTCGACAACGGAAAGGTGACCGGTGTGACCGGAAACACGAACATCGCCTCACGCGGAGCGTCGATGGCGGTCGACTGGGAGCAGCGGGTCGACTTCGGACGGCTGCGCGCACACCGGCTGGCGCGCGCCAAGGCGGAACTGGCGCAGTCGGAGCTGGGCGCGCTGCTGCTGTTCGACCCGAACAACCTGCGCTACGTGACGAGCACGGCCATCGGAACCTGGGAGCGCGACAAGAACATCCGCTTCGCGCTCGTGTTCCGCGACGACGACCCGATCCTCTGGGACTTCGGCTCGGCCGCGCGACATCACCAGCTGTACTGCCCGTGGTTGCCGGAGTCGAGCTGGCGCGCGTGGGTGCCGCCGATGCGCGGCGCGATGCCCGACGAGACGGGGATTCCCGACGCGCTGGCGGACCTGATCTGGACGGAGCTCCACGAGCGCGGCCTCGACACCGAGCCGCTCGGGATCGACGTGCCGGACATGACGACGCTACTCGCGCTGCAGCGCAAGGGTCTGCAGATCGCCGACTCGCAGCCGGTGATGCTCGCGGCGCGCAAGATCAAGAGCGCCGACGAGTTGGCGCTGCTCGACCAAGCGGCAGGGATCGTCGACGCCGCGTACGAGGAGATCTACCGGATGCTCCGTCCCGGGATCCGCGAGAACGAGGTCGTGGCGGCAGCCATGCAGGTGCTGTTCGACCTCGGCTCCGAGCACGTGGAAGCCATCAACGCGATCTCGGGCGACCGCTGCAACCCGCATCCGCACACGTTCTCCGACCGGTTGCTGCGGCCGGGCGACCAGGCCTTCTTCGACATCATCCACTCCTTCATGGGCTACCGGACCTGCTACTACCGCACGTTCAACATCGGCTACGCGACGCCGGCGCAGCTCGATGCGTACAAGCAGTGCCGACAGTGGCTCGACGACGCGATCGACCAGGTGCCCCCCGGTGTGACGACCGACAAGATCGCCGAGGTCTGGCCGACCGCGAAGGAGATCGGCATGAAGGACGAGCGCGCCGCGTTCGGGCTGCAGTTCGGGCACGGGCTCGGGGTCGGGCTCTACGAGGCGCCTATGATCAGCCGCCTCCACTCCTTCGAGGACCCGGTCGAGATCGAGGTCGGCATG
>Ga0209638_1003026_pt1 | contig 10158 bp, 9 predicted proteins | sample BarGraNGADG00211_FD_184490 | JGI IMG/M metagenome (GOLD analysis project Ga0209638, IMG submission 184490) | Arctic peat soil microbial communities from Barrow, Alaska - Barrow Graham LP Ref core NGADG0002-211 (SPAdes) (version 2) | ecosystem: Environmental > Terrestrial > Soil > Wetlands > Peat... | reverse complement strand
GCCTGCCCGGCTTCACGATCGTCGGGCTTGCGGACACGGCCCTGCAGGAGGCGCGCGAGCGAGTCCGCGGCGCCATCCGCAACAGCGGTTATGACTATCCGCCCAGGCGTATCACCGTCAATCTCGCGCCGGCGGACCTGCGCAAGGGCGGAGCCTCCCTCGATCTCGCGATCGCGCTGGGGATTCTCGTCGGCTCGGAACAGGTCCGAGCTGCCGGGCGCTGGGCGGTCCTGGGCGAGCTGTCACTCGGGGGCGATCTGCGGTCGGTGCCTGGGATGCTGCCGATGGTCGCAGCCCTGTCGCGCAAACGAATCCGTCGAGTCGTAGTGCCGGCTGAAGGGGCAGAAGAAGCGAACCTGGCCGGGGGAATCGAAGTCCTGCCGGCAGAAACCCTGGCCTAGGCGGCATCGCTCCTCAGCGCCGGCCGGCGGGGGCGTACGAAGAGCGGCCCCCCTCGCGTGGAACTGGCCGACGGCATCGGCCGGGACTCCGACGCCGCGTCTTCTCGGCCCAGGAAGCACGCTGACTTCCAGCGCGGTCCAGACCTGGCCGAGGTTCGCGGCCAGCTGGAAGCGCGTCGTGCCCTGGAGGTGGCTCTGGCCGGCGGACACTGCATGGTGATGATCGGGCCCCCAGGTTCGGGCAAGACGCTTCTGGCCCGCACAGTGCCGGACCTGCTGCCTCCTCTCGCCGACGAGGAAGCTCGGGTCGCGACGATCGTGGCATCGGTCGCCGGAGCGGCTCCGCTCCGTGAGCTTGTCCGGCAGCGGCCATTCCGCTCGCCGCACCACACGATCTCCTACGCGGCCATGGTCGGCGGCGGGCCGCATCTCTCGCCGGGCGAAGTGACGATGGCCAATGACGGGGTCCTGTTCTTGGACGAGCTGCCGGAATTCGACAGAGCCACTCTGGAGGCGCTGCGCCAGCCGATCGAAGATGGGTACGTGACGATCGCTCGCGTCGGGCGGGCGGCGGTATTCCCATCGCGGTTCCAGCTCCTGGCGGCCATGAATCCGTGGCCGTGCAAGTGGAAACACCAGCGGGCGGGGCAGGGAAGCGATAGGTCACCACGGCCCGGGCGGTCTTCTTGCCGTCGTCGCCGACTTCGGTGTGAATGACGATCCCGACGAGGAGCCGGACGATCTCCTGCCGCTGTTCGTCGGTCAGTCCCTCGTCCAGGCGCGCACGGACGTCGGCAAGGAGGTCACGGGCCTCTTGGGGCACGATCTCCGCTTGTGAGGGCTCTAGGGCGGCCACACGGGCTTGTAAGGCCAGGCGCTCGTGCTCGATACGATCGAGTTCGGCATCGAGTTCCGCGTCGGGAAGCCTGCCGCGGATGTTGAGGGCGGTGGCCTGCTTGCGCTGTCGCTCCAGTGCGTCGAGAGCCCGAGCCAGGGTGATCGACTCGGCCTCAATGATGGCGCCCTGAGCTTCGCGGTCGGCCTGTCCGTCGAGTTCATCGAGGACGTCGCCGGGGTTGCGAAGCCACGCCTCGACGTCGCCCCAGATCAGAGGCTCCATCCGATCGGCCCGGATCGAGCATCCGGGACAGCGCCCTGGCACCGCCCCGCGCTCGACCAGCTGGCCACCGCAGCGATACCAGCCCACGTCCTGGCTCCAGGAGCCCACGTAGGTGAGGTTGCAGGTCCCGCACTTGGTGATGGCCTTCAGCAGGTAGACCCGTGGCGTGTTCTTGGCGCACCGTCGGTTGCGAGCGAGAGTTTCCTGAGCCGCCTGCCAGAGAGCAGGGGAGACCAGCCCTACGATGCGGGCCACGATGACCTCACGGTCGCGCTTCTCGGTGCGGCGGCCGTAGGAGAGGTCGCCCTTGTAGACCGAGTTCGTGACCATGTTTCGCACGAGACCTGGACGCCAGACGTTCTGTGTGTTCCTCACTCGGACGCCCGTACCCTCGCGAGCGCAAGGAGTCGGCACGCCGAGGGCGTTGAGTTCGGTGGCGACCCGCCGGCAGCTCCAACCATCGAGGGCGATCCAGTTGTAGATGCGGCGGACCACGTCTGCGGCGGTCAGGTCGGCCCACATGAGCGTCTCGTCAGGCACGGGCCGAGCCGAGCGCTTGACGCCCTCGATCCGATAGCCGAGCGCCGTGACGCCACCCGTGTAGCGGCCCTCTCGCGCCGCGGTCTCCAAGCCGTCAGCGGTCCGCTCGTGGAACACCCGATGCTCGTTCTGCGCAAGGGTGGCGAAGAGGTCGAACATGAAAGGGGTAAGCCGGCCCTCGCGGAGCGTGATGACCGAGACGTTGAGCCCTTCGAGTCGACGGCCTGTAGCAGCGGTGTCCGCGAGGTTCCGGCCCAGCCGATCGAGCTTGTAGAGCCACAACTCATCGAACTCTCCGGCCTCGGCCGCTGCCAGGAGAGCCCGCCCGCCGGGCCGCTCGTCCAGCGGCTTCATGCCCGACACGCCATCGTCAGTGAACCGGTGCACGATTTCGATGTCGGGCTCACGCTCGAGCCAGCGATCGAGGAGATCGGTCTGGGTCTTGATCGTCTCGCGCTCGCGCTGGTCGTCGCTGCTGACCCGCTCGTAGGTCGCCACCCGGCGGACCCCTGTCGCCACGGTCATCGGACACCTCGCTGGCCGCGGTCGGGAAGCTGTCTCGGGAGGCCAAGAACCACCCGAAGGGCCGCCACCATCGACTCGTCGGCAGGTGCACATACACGCTCTATGTCGAGCGGTCGTGCAAGTCGGGGTCGCGGCTGGAGAGCCTGCGGGCCAGGCCGGGAATCAGCGGAGCTCGTCTCGATCGCCATTGGGAAACAGACTGGGCCTTTGGCTCCCGGCTGCTAAGGGCGCACGACGCCGTTGGTCTGCGGTGCCGTTCTGCTCCCGGGATCTCGATCGGTCGAGTCCGCTGGCCGCTTGTGAACCCCTACTAGATCGAGTCGAGGATGTCCAGCGCCTTGCGGAAACCGCGTTTCACCTCGCGCCAGCGTTCCCGGGGCGCATCTGCCGCGCCGGTGTCGGAGGCCTTCGTGGCGCGGCCTTTTGCACTGAACTCAGCGTCCGCTATCTGCCTGAAAGACTCACCGCCCGCGAGCTTGCGCGCCGCCCATCTCGCGTAGCGCTCGTAGGCGGCCACATCGTCCTTGGGGGCGCCGTCTGGCGGACCTTGGTCGATGAGATACGAGAACATGCTCATCCGGAAGGCTGCCTCTACGCTGGCCGAGATCTCCTGCCACCGACGCTCTAGCGACTCGAGCGAGTCGCCGCGCTTCATCGCGAACCTCGGAGCCAGCTCCATGTCCACCAGCGCCCACGGCCCTCCACCAGCGGCGAGAGTTCGCCGCTCGCCAATCGACTGCAGCGGCCATCCCGGCACTTGGGCCGAGGGCGCCTCACCAGCCTCGGCCGCCCGGCGCTGTTCGGATTGGACGAGTTGCCATCGCCACCACAAACCAGAGTTGAGCTGCGGGATGAACCATGGCCAGGTGAGCTCTAGATCGGCGGCCAGATTGGCAACGTTCCGGTCACGCGCGGGCCGGATCACCTCGTCGGCGACCTCACCATCCGGGCCTGCTGGTAGCTCGCCGAGGAGTCCGTTGATTCGGTCCAGCTCGGCGGTCACCTGTGCCAGGCCGAGGATCTCCGCCATGAAGGCACCCTGAACGACGGCCTGTATGTCCGTCCGTGGACGGTGTAGCTCGGCCCGGCCTTGGACCGAACTGGAAGGGTCGGGCTTGTCCGTGACTTCACCGCGGGCCGACATGCCAGGCATCCTACGTCAACGCGAAGAGTAGTGAAGCCTTCCGGGGGTCGGGACGCCTGCGGCATCTCCCTCGTCGGCTCGCTCACCGTCGTCCGGCTCTGGCCCGTGCCTCAATGCGGAGCCCGACCCGGAGCGACCCTACCAGGCGACGCTTATCTGGCGCTTATCTGGGGGCGGGTAGGGGGCGAATCCATCGCGGCGAGGCGATCTCGTCGACAGCCGCCGGTTTCCACGAAGAAGTCAGTCCGAAGAGTCCTCTAGGAAGCGGGTGAGCCCTTCGCCGGCGATGAACTGTGAGAACGTGGATGTCTGCAGATGCCTGGCGTCATCTTGCGCGTATAGCAAAGGGACGCTGGCCTCTTGAAGAAGCCGAGGAACGCGTCGGAGCGTCTCCTCCGACGGGTCGACGACGAGGAGTCTCGACTCCGCTCTGATCTTCGTGAGCAGCTTCACGAAATGGGACTCGCCACCTTTCCATCCGATCGCAAGCACTCGGTCGACCAGGGGCAGGTGTCTGACCAATTCGAGTTGATGGGAAACGGGACAGGCGAACGCTGCCTTGGTGGCCAATGGAATGGCCAGCGCTGGCACGAGGAGGTGGTTCTTACCATCTTTGGTGCGGAACTGGCAGCGCTCGATGGCGTCGACAACCGGCGGCAGAAGGCGGTAGTCGTCCGCGAGGGTCATCTCGGCTCGTGTGACCATGTCGAGCATCTCCCGGCGACATTCGACTGCGTCCCAGGTGTCTAGGTCCAGCGAGAGCTCAGGGCGCGTGTCGTGGACCGCTTGACCCCAATTGCACGAACCGTGGAGCTTGAACAGCCGGAACTCGTCGCTGCTGATGTATCTGTCAAGCCGTCTCGAATCTAGGTGCGGCTCCCAGTCGTATTGCCCGGCTAGCGCCTGGTCCAAGATCGTGTCGTAGTTGAACGTGACGTAGAGAACGCGTTCATTCCGGCGGCGCCGCCAAAGCTCGATGGTCCGCACCAGAATTGAATGGTTCGTGGCGCCACCGACCTCGGCGACGCCTCGTGTGCTGCATTCCTGCAGCAGCGACTGAAGGTAGAACCGAAAGGCCAGAAACTCTCGCGTTTCCTCACCGGCCTCTTGGCTCATCTTGTCGAGAGTGGCCTCAAGGGCCGTGCCGCCCCCCGGCGCAAGAGCCTGGCGAAGAGTTGCCACGAGGCCACTCGCAGCTCGCCCGGGGATTAGGTTGAGCAGACGGCGGTTGCGTTGCGAATCCTCCACGAGGCCATCTGTTACTGGCGGACGCCAGGTGAGTTCGTCGAGTCGTTGAGCTGCGAAGTCCAGCGACGCGCCCGCACCCAGGACCACGAGCAGCATGTCATTCCCCTGTGGACCGTGGCATTGTCTTGCCTCGGGTCACCATTATCGGTTCTCGGGGGTTATGTCGTGGCGACAGGTGCCGCTCGGTCGGACCCGTGTCGACCGTAGTAGGCGTCCCCTATCTGGGGCTTATCTGAGCGCTAGAATCTCGTGTCAGACGGCCGTTCCTCACGGCCGTTTCCTCTGAACCCCGTCGCCCTTCCCCCGGGTGTCGGGGTTCTTCCGTCGGGGTTCGATGCCATTACACCCCAATTGCTTCGGCAACGTCTCGCCACGCCCGATCCTCCTGGCCTTCGAGCCGCCGAAGGTAGACGCTCGTGACCGCGAGGGAGCTGTGGTCGAGGAACTGACTCACCGACTCGATCGACTCACCGGCATCGCGTCGCAGCTTTGCCGCGGTATGCCGGAGCACGTGGATGCCGGTCGGGGCCATGCCAGCCGCCGCGAGATAGCGGCGGAAGCGAGAGTAGAACGTGCCGCTCGTCACGCCCTCCGGCCGGGCGCCGGCCTGCCAGAGTGACTCGTCGGGAGCCATCGCCACCACTTCCTTGCCTGCGTCTGCCAGCGTCGCGCATATCGCCTCGTAGGCGGGGTGGGGGAGTTCCCGCCGACCCCTCTTGCCGCCTTTGCCTCGATACGAGTAGAAGCAGGTCTCGCCCTCGAGACTGAGGTCTCCGGCCCGTAGGCCGATCACCTCAGCCCGGCGTCGGCCAGTGAGCACGAGCGTCAGGAGGATCGCCCGGTCGCGCCGGCCGGGGACCGTATCCGCCGGTACGACCGCGAGCAGTCGGCGGACCTCGTCGGCGCTGTACCCGCGGGCAACTGACTGGATGGCTCTGGGCCGCTCGACGGCGTCGCACGGGTTGGAGACGACCAGACCCATCCGGATCAGGAAGCGGTAGAAGGAGGACAAGCAGGCGATCCGGGCGCCCACCGTGGTACCTGATGGCGTCCGGCCAGAGCGGCCGATGCCGTGGACCCAGGCGAGCACGTCCGCTGGTCTGACCCGGTCGGGGGTCAAGCTGCGCTCGGCGAAGAAGGGCCAGAGCATCCTGGAGTAGGACTCCACCGTCCTTCGGGAGCCTGAGCGATTGCCCTTCTCAACGAGGAAGGCGTAGAGGGCCTGGTCCCAGGCGGACGGGTCACCGCTAGCTAGAGCGGGAAGTGGTTCAGCGGTCATCTGGCGCCTCGGGTGCGGGGAGTGGTCGACACCATCACTCACTCCGGCGCCGCCGGAAAGCAACTCTATCGAGCATCGTCGAGGCCAGTCCCGGGACTACCAAACGACTACCTTCGGCGAGGCGGAGGGCTACCATCGCGGGCTCCTCCACGAGGGTCGAGGCTACCATCGACTACCTTTGGTAATCAACGCGGGGTTGGTAATGCAGACGGTGAGCGTGGCGGTTTACCTTCGTTTACCAATTGATAAAGACGAGGCCGGAGGCGGGTAGTGGCTCAATTTCAGGACGGCGGCCCAAACACCCTCATTTGCAGGGGGTCCGCTAGATGTGGCCGCGCCGGCCCGCCCGGAAGGATGATCGCGGTCATGTCTCCGACTTCCTTGGCCTCGACCGCGATCGGCGTTCTGGATCGCAGTTTCAGGAAGTCGAGAACGACCAGCGCGGACCGGTTCACGAGGTCCGCCAGATCCTCCTTGGTAAGATTTCTCGGGCCGAAGCCTACCGTGACCAGATAGTTGATCTGCACCTCCACGGGCTGTTTGCGAGGCGGCGCGCTCACGACCCGGTAGGCAAAGACTTCTGCGTCCTCGTGCAGGCGCTTCCCGATCGGCCAGTATCGAAATTCGAGGACAAAACCCGGAGTGACCTTGACCTCCGGGACCCTTCCGAAGCGCGCGAAGCTGGCATGCACCGTCCGGTGCTTGTCGATGTTGTCGAAGTCAGCCAAGGCACCGAGACGCCTATTCCCTCGACGGAACGGCTGCTCCCGCTCCACGACTGTCCTGTACTTGTCCGGTACGCCTGCGAGGGCGCGTTCCCACCACCCCGACTTCTTGGCTTCGAGGTAGTCGAGGCGATTCGAATAGAGGGGGAAGGAGACTCGCCGCCGCTTCTTAACCGGAGCGCGAGAGACTTCGTAGATAGCGTGGTCCAAGGCGGAGCGGGCGTTGTGCACGGCGTCGCCCGCGATCATCGGCAGCTCTACGGGTGGTGGAATTCGAATTCGGAGCCGCTCGCTGCGCCAGCTGTCCGCGTCACTCTGGCCAACGAGTTCATAGGCGTGCAGGTCCTCGAAGGCCCGTACCGCGTTCCAAAGCACCTCGATGTGTATCTGTGCCTGACCGATCTTGTCGAAGGCGCTTTGGAATGATGGCATTCACCGATTATGCGCCACCGTTCACGCATTGGCGATCAGTCGAGCAGCGCCGCGATTTCGTCGCAGGACCAGACGTGATCAGCCACGCCGGCCGCCATGGCGGGAGTGCGCGGGTAGGGCTTCGCGAGCGACTTGTGGGCGCGCCCGAAGTTGTAGTACATGAAGTGCAGGCTCACCATCGCGGCATCGTAACCGGCGATCGCGCAACTACCGGACTCGAGGGCGTGGGACGGGATGTCACGGGAGATCCACGACCTGGAAGGACCAAGAGGAGTAGCGCCGATACTCTACGGGTGATCGTCTGCGGCTCGACAGCGCTGCTGGCCCTGTGGGGCGGATAGCTCGCCGGACCCGTCGCCCGCTTGCCAGCAACTGAGCACATGTAGAACCCGTGCCAAGCCGTGCGCCGAGGCGCCACGTAGCCAACGATTGACCGCCCCCGCGTGTCTGGAACGGTGATGCACAGCAGCGGAGGGACGGTGCCAGACTTGATCACCGTGATAGAGGACAACCGTGGGCCCGAGACGTTGCCTGCAGAGGGCTCGGCGGAAGCTGACAAACGCGAGGAGTTCGGCAGGCTTGCAGCTCCGGAGCTGAGCGCGGCGTACCAGCTCGCGGCCCGGATCCTGGGCAATCGAGGGGACGCCGAGGACGCCGTCAACGAGGCTGTCCTGCGCGCCTGGGGATCGTTCGATCGGCTGCGCGATCACGGCGCCTTTCGGCCGTGGCTCACCCGCATCGTCGTCAACGTCTGCCGCAACGACCTGCGGCATCGGCGTGTTCTGCAGATCGATCCACTCGGCGAGGACGATCGTCCCGCAGCGGATTCGTTCGAGGGCGGCCTGCTCAGAGACGGCGTCGCACGTGCACTGGATTGCCTCGGCCCGGAGCAACGGGTCGTCGTCGTGCTCCGCTACTGGAACGACCTTGCGGTCGACGAGATCGCGCGGCTTCTGCGTGTGCCGAGCGGGACAGTGAAGTGGCGGCTCCACGCCGCCAATCGACGGATCAAGACGGAGCTCAGCCGATTGGGCTGGGAGGTGGAACGATGAACCGCAGGATCAGCCAGCAAGACCTGGACACCGAGATCCGTTCCTATCTGGCGGGTGCGGGCGGCTCCGAGCCGGCGTCGCTGGGCGCCGTGCTGGACCGCCTGCCGGACCGGGCAGGCCGGGCGCATCGGCCGTGGCCGGCGCTACCGGGCCTCGTGCGTTTCGCCGCGCTGGCGGCGGTGGCGATCCTCGTCGCGGCCGTGGTGGGTCTGCCGCGCATCATGCCCAGACCCGCAGCTACACTCGTGACTCCGGGCACCTTCGTCCCGACGGGCTCGATGACCTCGCCCCGGCAGCTCGCCTTTGGCGTTCTGCTGCACGATGGCCGAGTCCTCATCGCCGGTGGCTGGAACGATGGCACCGGCCTCCTGACCACAGCTGAGCTGTACGACCCGGCGACCGGCACCTTCAGCCCGACCGGTTCGATGTCGACCACGCACCCCAGGACCGGGGTGTTGCTCAGCGACGGGCGCGTCTTGTTCGCCGGCGGTGGCGACCACACAGGGTTCCTCGCGTCGGCCGAGCTGTACGACCCGGCGACTGGCAAGTTCATCCCGACCGGATCGATGTCGGTGGCTCGCTGGGGCCAGACCGCCACTCTCCTTCCGGACGGCCGCGTCCTCATCGTGGGGGGCGAAACGCAGGACAGCACGGCTCTCGCGTCGGCCGAGCTTTACGACCCGGCGACCGGCAAGTTCAGCCCGACCGGATCCATGGCGGTGGCTCGCACCGAGCAGTCGGCCGCTCTTCTTCCGAACGGCCTCGTCCTCGTCGCCGGGGGCGTTACCAATGCCGCTGTTGGGGGGGCCGACCCCGCCGCCCACTACGCGCCCCTGACCTCGGCCGAGCTCTACGACCCAGCGACCGGCAAGTTCAGCCCAAACGGATCGATGACGACCTTCCGGCGCGACCCGACCACCACGCTTCTCTCCGACGGCCGTGTTCTGATCGCTGGGGGCAGCAGTTGGCCCGACCCCGGCAAAGCCGACAGTGTCGCCGTCGCGTCGGCCGATGTGTACGACCCGGCGACGGGCAGGTTCAGCCGCCTCCCGGGCTCGATGGTGTGGGGCCAGCCCGTTGTCCTGTCCGACGGGCGGGTTCTGATCGTCGGAAGCTCGGGAGCTTCCGCCCCCGCCGAGCTCTACAACCCGAGAACTGGCACCATCAGCCCGACCGGCTCCATGTCGACAGTACGTTCTGGTCCGACAGCTGTGCTGCTCCCCGACGGACGGGTGCTCGTTGCCGGGGGCTTTGGCGCCGGCAACGTGGTATTCGCTTCAGCGGAGCTGTACCAGCCTTAGCCGTCACAGCGCCGCGCGACGTACTCGAAGCCGGCACCCGCGGTCCGCCCATGGGCTGCCGGCTAAGCCTCAATTACCCGTAGACGGTCGGGGCGAGAAGAGTAGAGCCCTCCGACCGAACCTGCGGGTTCGTGGTGCGAGGGTTCACGGCCTCTGACTCGACAACATCACCCGATCGTGTCGCCCGAGCCGAGATAGGAGTAGGTGGAAGTCGGGTTGGTGCCGATCGTCTGGCTCGCATGGCGACCGAGGGCATCGAAGGTGAAGCTCGTGGTCGATCCCGATGCGCTCGTTATGGCGGTCAGTCGATCGGCGATGTCATAGGCATAGGTGACCGAGGTTGGGGCGGGCGGCTTCGCGGTCGCTGTCGCACCGCTGCTCGGATCCGATG
>Ga0209638_1003025_pt1 | contig 10162 bp, 10 predicted proteins | sample BarGraNGADG00211_FD_184490 | JGI IMG/M metagenome (GOLD analysis project Ga0209638, IMG submission 184490) | Arctic peat soil microbial communities from Barrow, Alaska - Barrow Graham LP Ref core NGADG0002-211 (SPAdes) (version 2) | ecosystem: Environmental > Terrestrial > Soil > Wetlands > Peat... | reverse complement strand
GTGGGGCTATCGGTATAGGCCAGACGGCCGCCGGCGCGCGCCACCGCCGGATACTGCGCGCCATTGCGCGCGAAACCCAGGTCGCGCGGGCTGCCGCCGGGCGCGGGCAGACGCCACAGGCGCCAGGATCCCATTCGATAACCGGCGTAGACCAGGTGGCTGCCATCCGGTGTCCAGGCGATTCCGCGAACGGGCCGCCCGTCAAACGTGAGCCGCTGGAGATTTCCGCCCGAAAGATCGCAAGTGAAGATGTCGGCGTCCTCCCCGCTGGAGTTCCGCACGAAAGCCACGGTCTTGCCGTCGGGAGAAACGGCCGGCGTGGAATCGCCTTGCGTCCCTTGCGGCGGCTTGGTCAGAGTTTTCGGAGCGCCACCCGCGGCCGGCACCAGCGCGATGGCAGGCAACTGGTTTTCGCCGGCCGCCGCCACCACGAGCGACTGACCGTCCGGCGTCCAGGCAACCGCCGGAGAAGGCTGTTCCATCTCCGCGGACGCGGCGCAATCCGCCACTTTCCGTTCTGCGCCGCCCTCCGCCGGCACGACCGTGCACTCCGCGCGCCCGTCCTCCACCCGCAGGAAAGCGATGCTGGCGCCATCGGGCGACCAGGAGGGCGCGATATCGCTGCCCGCCGCGCCAGTCAACTGCCACCGCCCGCCGTAAGGGAGGTTCCGCGCGAACAGGTGGAACCCTTGGTCCTTGGCGAGGCGCACGCTGTAGACCAGGCGCTTGCCATCCGGCGAGAACGAGGGATAGGCTTCCGCTCCGCCCGGGCTCACCAGCGTGACGGCCTTCTTCACCGAGTCCGAGCCGCCGGTCAGTCTTCCGAGAATACTCACCACGGCGGCCACGGCGCACAGGGCGAGAACCAGCAGAACCGCCGGACGGCGAAGGAACGAACGCGAGGGCATATGTTTCGATTATCGCAAGGGATACGAACCGGAGACCGGGAATGTTCCGGGTCCTTCGTGGGGCGGGCTTTTCAGCCTGCGGACCCGCTTTTTAGCGGGTCCAGCCGGCCAGGGGGCCGGCTTGCGGGCAGCGCACCACACTCGCGGGATTGCTACATTGAAGCGATGACGCACCACATCACCATCGGCGCCAAGGGCGAAGAAAAACTCCTGGTCACCAGCGAGGTCTGTATTGGTTTTCTCGGCGCGGAGGGAGCGCACGTGCTCTCCACGCCGCACATGATCGGCTATATGGAGCGCACCTGCCGCGACGCCGTGCTGCCGATGCTGGAAGCCGGTTACGACACCCTGGGAACCAAGGTCAACGTGTCGCACGTGGCGGCGGCGCCCATCGGCGCGTGCGTGACCTTCACCGCCGAGATCGCCGGCGCCACGGACCGGCGCGTGGAGTTCCGCGTGGAGGCGTGGGACGAAACGGAGAAAATCGGCGAAGGGACGCATCAACGCGCCATCGTGAACGTAGCCAGATTCGCGTCGCGCCTGGCGGAAAAGAAACCGGGGAGCTGACGGTCAGACCGCAGTCGAAGCCGGCCGATATCCGCCGATCATGCCTTTTCCGTTACGGCCGCCCGGCTGGCCGGAATCCGGGTGCGGCCCAGCCGCTTCGCGGTAGTAGACCGCCAGGATTGCGCCCTCGTCGTAGTCGATGGCCCGGGCGTACTGGCGAATGTAGCTGGTAGTGTAAATGCCGCCGGGGAGTTTGCCAAACTCGCCGCATTCGATGGCTTCGAGCGAACGGATGCCGATCTTCGTGGAGTCTGCGATTTGCCGCAGAGAGATGCCCCGATTGCTGCGAATCGTTGCCAAGCCGAGGAAGCTGTTGTCGCTGGTCATCCGGTTGCCCTTTCCGCCCGCGCACGGAGACCCGCGGACGGTCGCAGAGTATTGAAGAACACACTGTAACATTATTTACGCCGTCCGTTGGCAGTTTTCCTAAGGTTAACATTGGGACGCCACCCGTCTGTTAGACTCATTTTTCATGGACATTCGCCGGCGGGAGTTCGGCCTGTTGGGCTTGGCCGCGGCGGCGCACGTGGTCAAAGCGCAGCCGCCCCGTCCGAAGCTTTTCGTACTGGTCCTCGTGGAACAACTGCGGCCGGATGCGCTGGAGTTGCTGGGTCCCGAGTTCGGTCAAGGCGGCTTTCGCCGCCTCCAGGAAAAGGGCGCCTGGTTTCCGGATTGCCGGCACCTCGCTAGTACGTTTCCGGCGACGGGCATCGCCACCCTGGCGACCGGCGCCTGGCCGGCGCAGCATGGGATCGTGGCAGGATCCTGGTACGACCCAGCCGTCCGTGTGGTGGTCCGTGCGACCGGCGAAGGCTTGTTGGCCACCACGCTGGCGGCGCAGATCGCCGCCGAACCGCGGACGCGGGTCTTCACGGCTGCCCTGGACCAGGCGCAGGCGGCGCTGTTTGCGGGAACGCCCAGCGCCCAATTGTTCTGGATGGACGATGCCGGCCAGTTCACTACCAACGGCGGCAAACCGGATTGGCTGGCGGAATATAACCGCCTGACGCCGGTCGAAAACCTGCACAATGCCGAATGGATGGCGCTGGGGGCGCGCCCCGGCGCTCCCGCGCTCCGCACCCTGAAGTTCGACGCGGCCAAGCCGGAGGAGTTCCTGGCGCTCTACAAGGCCTCGCCCCTGGCGCAGGAAGCCCAGTTCGCGTTTCTGGCCGAGCTGATCGCGCGGGAGAGGCTTGGGCAGGGATCTACGTTCGATTTCGTGTGCCTGGTGGCGGGGTCCAGCGCGCTGCTGGGCTATGAAACCGGGGGGCGCTCGCCGCTGATGCGGCAGATGGTTCTCCAGCTCGACCAGCGCCTGGCGTCTCTGTTCGAGAGGCTCAACAAGGCGCCGGGTGAGAACGCATACAACTTCGCGCTGGCCGCGGCTCACGGCGCCCCGCCCGCGCCCCTGGCGGCGAACCGCCCGCGAATGGCGATCGGGGGCGAAGCGATCGCTCAGGCCGTGCAGCGCAGCCTTTCCGCCGGCGGCGCCGCCAGGGTCCAAAGGTACTTATATCCGTTCCTGTATCTCGATGCCGGTAGCGCACGCGACCGCGAGCCGGTACGCCTGGCGGCGGCGCGCGCGGCGATGCGGCAACCGGCGGTGGCCGGCTACTTCACGGCTGGCGGGGCGTGCTCGACGCAGGACGATTGGCAGCGCCGCTTCCGCAACAGTTTTCATCCCACGCGTTCCGGGGACGTCATGCTCTCCTACCAGCCCGAATACGTCGAGGACTACGGCGCCGGCGGCGGGGTTTCCTACGGCTCGCTTTACAACTACGATGCGTGCGTGCCGCTGTTCTTCCACGGCCCGCAATTCCGGGCCGGGGTGTTCGAGTCGCCGGTAGAGTCCGTGGACGTGGCGCCCACGCTCGCGCGCGCCATTGGGGTGGCCGCGCCGTCCTCCTCCACGGGCCGGGTCTTGAGCCAGGCTCTGGCGCGCGGTGACGCATGAGCGCCACCGATCCGTCTCTTGCCACGTCGCTGTGCGGCATCGCGCTGCGCAACCCCGTGCTGGCGGCCTCCGGGACGTTCGCCTACGGACTCGAATTCGAGAAGCTGACGGACCTGAACTCGCTGGGCGGACTGGTGGTGAAGGGCCTCTCGCGCGAGCCCATCGAGGGCAACCCGGCGCCGCGCGTTTACGAGACGGCCGCCGGGATGATCAATTCCATCGGCCTGCAGAACATCGGCGTGCGGGCGTTCGTGAAAGACAAGCTGCCGGGGCTGGCCAAGCTGAAGACCGCGGTCTTCGCCAATATCTTCGGCTACCGGACCGAAGACTACGCCGAAGTGGTGCGCGTGCTCGAAGATCACGAGGGCCTGGCCGGTTACGAGCTGAACGTGTCGTGTCCCAACACGAGCCACGGCGGCATCTACTTCTCCAGCGACCCGGCGCTGTTGAGCGAAGTGGTTTCCACCGTGAAGCGTGTGGCGCGGCGGCCCGTGATCGTGAAGCTCTCGCCGAATGTGAGCGCCATCGAACCGCTGGCGCGCGCGGCCGAGGAGAGCGGCGCCGGCGCCATTTCGCTGGTGAACACGTTCATCGCGCTGGCCATCGACCCGCGCACCCGCCGGCCGCGGATCGGCGCCGGCTTCGGCGGCCTGTCGGGACCGGCCATCAAGCCCATCGCCCTGCGGCTGGTGTATCAAGCCGCGCGCGCGGTGAAGATTCCGCTGATCGGACTGGGCGGGATCGCGACGGGTACGGACGCCGCGGAGTTCCTGATCGCCGGCGCCACGGCCGTGCAAGTAGGGACCGCCACGTTCTGGGACCCCGGCGCACCCGTGAGAATCGCGGCGGAACTGGCGGCGTTTCTGAAACGGGAGAAGATCGCGGGCGTGGCGTTGTTGGTGGGGACGCTGGAGCTGTAAGCGCCAGTTTGCATGGGCCGGCGGACAGAGGCGCGATTCGCGGCGCCGAAGGCCAGTGACCGGATGTATACTGATCGGGAGCCGGGAGTCCAAAACGGAAATTCCCGGTAACTACTCAAAATGGAAATGCGGGCTTAACTGTTTGTCTCAGCCAAGGGGACAACCGCACTCAGGCGTCTCGTTTATTGCACGCCGTGCGAACAGAAGATTGCAGTCGGGCGGGGTTTTGCTTGCGGTAGCCCTGGTCGTATTCCTCTACTGGCCGGCGCTCAATTCCGCCTATCGTCTCGATGATTTTGCCTGGCTGTGCCTTCGCAACACCGTCACGGCCGGTCGCAGCTTTCTTTGGGCCCTCTTTTCACCGCAGGCTCAAGGGACAATTCGGCCGCTGGGCGAGCGCCTGTGGTTCATGTTGGCATCCTCTCTGTTCGGCCTGAATCCAATCCCAATTCACGCCTTGGCGCTCTGTACCCAGATCGCCAACGTTCTGCTGATGGCCGATACGGGCTGGCGCCTCCTCGGCCTTCGCAAGGCCGCCGTGGTTGCGGTGATTCTCTGGGCAATCAACGATACTCTCGTCGAACCTCTTGTGTGGGCCTCCGCATTGAACGAGGTGATGTACACGTTTTGGTTTCTGGCGGCATTCAATGCATTTTTGCGATGGACTCGTTCGCGGAAATCGGCGTGGCTTTGGGTGCATGCCATTGCGCTTGCTCTGTCGTTGGGCGCGCTGGAACTGGCCGTTACTTTTCCGGCGATTGCCGCGGTGTATGTACTTCTGTTCGAAAAACGTCGTTGGAAAGGGTTGTTACCGTCTATTGCGATTGTTGTTGTCTACGTCGCGGCGCACTTTGCCGCAGCGCCGCTGCCTATGGACGGTCCTTACGGGCTGAACTTGGGATGGGGGATGGCCGGCGCCTTCTGGCATTATTGGGCCAATGTCCTCGGGCCCGAGGAATACGGGCGGATTCATCAGACGAGTTTTGCGCTCGCGCGCTTGGGTACTATGCTCTTGAGTGCGGCAATTCTTCTCTGGCTGGGGATTTGCGGCCGTCGCAAGCGCTGGATCCCGCTCTTCTGTCTCCTCTGGTTTGTCCTTACACTGGCGCCGACCTTACCGCTTCTGAAGCACGTGACGCCTTACTACACATTTCTTCCCGCGATTGGGCTCGCTTGGCTCGCCGGCGACGCCTTGGCCGGGGCGGTATCCTGGCCGGGTAGGTCTCTCGGGATTGCATGCGGCTTACTGTATGTCGTGTGCCATATCCAGTCCACAGTATTCGTGCGGGACTGGAACATCGATCGGTCCCGCGATGTTGTAAAGCGCGAGGCCCGGCTGGTAGACGCGGTCCGCGAAATCAGGCGTTCTCAACCAGAGGGCCCCGTGTTTCTTACCGGGCTGGACGGGGAGCAATTCTGGTGGGGACTTTGCTACGGGCAGTTAACCAGGCTCGGTTTCACGGATCTCCACGTTCTCCCCGACGCGGGCGATCGCGGCATTCCAATTCCGCCAAAGGAGTGGTGTCGCACCAACGACTTCCAGTTTTCACCCGGCGAAACGACGCGCTTGCTGCGCGAGGGACATGCCCATGTGTTCGACATCTCCCATTCGCCGCCCCAAGCGGCGCCATGATTACTTCTGTTTCTCTTCCAGCATGGCTCTCAGGCCGGCGATTTCGCGCTTCAACTTGCGCTCGCGGCCGACCATCATCAGGACGTAGACAGCCAGGACGACCCAGGCCGCGGCGAGACCGTAGCTGAGGAACTCGTATTGGTGCTGGAGGATCTCCTCCTTGGTGGCGAGCTGCGCTAGAAACGGAACTTGAGCAAGTGCATGCATGGGAATCTCCTTAAAGGGCGTGCGCGGTCCGGCGCAGGGAATCGATTTCGCGTTGCGCGTCTTCCTGGCGCAGCCTTATGGCCACCATGACGACGCCCAGCATCATCATCGCCAGAACATTCCACCGGAAATGGAACGACCAGTCGGGTGGAAAGCTGCCGCCGGCCCAGAACACCGGCGCCGGATGCTGCGTGCGCCACCACTTGATCGAGAAAATCACGATGGGCACGTCGATGAAAGCGAAAATCGAGAACACCGCGGCGAAGGTGGCGCGCTGCGTGGGGTCCTCGACGGCTTTGCGCAACATCAGGTAACCGGCGTAAAGCAGCCAGCAGACCAGCGCGGAAGTCAGGCGCGCGTCCCAGGTCCACCAAATGCCCCAGATTTCACGGCCCCAGATGGAACCGGTGACCAGGCCGGCCGACGTGAACGCCAGCCCCACCTCTGTAACAGCCACGGCCGCGGCGTCGAATTTGAAGTTCTTCGTCACCAGGAAACCCACGCTCGCCAGGAATGCCGCGCAGGCCGCGGTCATGGCGCAGATCCACATGGGGACGTGGAAGAAGATGATCTTGAAGGTGACCCCCTGCTGCGTTTCTTCGGGCAAGCGGGAAATGGCGATGGTGTTCCACGCCAGGATGACAAGCGCCGCCGCGCCGAGTATGTAAAGGACCTTTTCGCGCATCAGTTGCCTCCACTTCTTAAAACCAAGAAGGCAGACCAGGAGGTCCGCCCCACCGGTGGGGCGGACCTCCTGGTCTGCCTTCTTCAGTTTGCACCTTTGTAGGCGCTCGACCACGGCCAATCCTCAGGCCTCTCCACTAATCCGGCCGCAACCGGATTGAATTCGATGTATTGCGCTATCTTCCCAAATTCGTTCTGATCCCGCACCCAATGATCATATGACTCATCCTGCCAGAAGGGATCGCCTGTCCGTCCGAGAATCTCATTGGCGCGCTTCGCAGAGAAAGTCTTGATGCTCTTCGTGATTCGGGGAAGTGCGGCATTCGGCTCGATCAATATGTGAATGTGATTTGCCATGAGTACCCAGGTATTCAGGCCGTACAAACGGAGCGGTTCTTGACCAAATTGCAGGGTCGCAATGACGCATTGCGCAACGCGTTCATCCTTGAGCCAGCACGGACCTGTAGCGGCCTTCGCCAATTCCCGGTCCATGGCGACGAATGCCTTTCCGGCTGGCAATTCGGACTGCGCGGCCTGCGAACGTGGCAGCGAGCCGTGCAAACGCCAAGTGACAAATATTGCGGCGTGGTCGGGATGCCAATGCGGTAGGCGCCTTTCGTAGTAGGCCATAGCGAAGTATTAACACCAAGAAGGCAGACCAGGAGGTCCGCCCCACCAAGCACCAGCTCCGGCAATCCTCATCCCACCAGCACCGTCTCCACCAAAAACAGAGAGACGGCCGTGTACGCCACGTCGAACCCGATCAGCATTTTCAGCCATGTGGCTGTTTCCGGCCCGATAGCGTTTCCCGAGATCAATTCCATGGTCAACCGCATCGCCGCCATCAGCGCCGGCAGCAGAATCGGATAGGTCAGCATCGGCAGCATCACTTCGCGCAGCCGGACATTCACGGTCAGGGCGCTGAAAACGGTCCCGATCACCGTGAGGGCCCAGGTACCCAGCGCCATCACCATCAGCAGCTCTGGCAGTTGGTTGGTCCAGTGCACATTATAGAAGATACCGAAAACCGGCAACGAGACCAGTTCCACGGCCAGCAGCAAAACATAATTCGCCAGCGCCTTTCCGAGGAACAGGGCCGCCCCCGAAATGGGCGCGGCGATCAAAGCGTCCAGGCAGTCGTTGGGCAGCTCGCGGGCGAAGCTGCGGTTCAGAATCAGCGTGCCGGCGAACGCGAAGACAATCCACAACAGGCCGCCGGAAAGGGCTTTGGTGGTATCGGCCTCCGGGTCGAAGGCGAAACTGAACAGCAGCAGAATGACGATAGCGAAACCCAAGGACGCGTTGATCGCCTCCTTGGTGCGCAGTTCGGCGCGAAGGTCTTTCATCATCACGACCAGCGCCGCGCGGAAGAACCCCATCAGCCCTCGCCGTAGCGCGCGTAAACCAGCCCGGGGTCGGCCGTCATTTCCGCCGTACACGGGCCGTGAAACGCCACCTTGCCGCGCGTGAGCAGCGCGACGTGCGAGGCAAGCTCGAGGGCTTCCCGCAACTGGTGGGTCGACATGATAATGGTCTTGCCTTGGGCGAGAGCTTCGCGGAGCAGCGTCTGCAACACCGCGATGGCGCGGTCGTCGAGCGCGGTGAACGGCTCGTCCAGCAGGAGCACCGAGGGGTTGTGCAGGAAGGCGCGGGCCACCGCCAGGCGCTGGCGCATGCCGCGCGAAAACTCCCGCACCAGCCCGTCCCGTACGCGCTCCAGGCCGGTGCGCTCCAGCCATTCGAGGGCTCGCGCGCGCGGATCGGGCAGACCGTAGAGCCGGGCGTAGAGCATCAGATTCTCGAAGGCCGAAAGCTCCTCGTAAACCGAGATGCCGTGACCGATGAAGCCGAGATGGCGGCGCGTTTCGGTGTCGCGCGGTTCCTTGCCCTCAATCAGAATCCTGCCGCGTCCCGGCCGCGAGAAGCCGGCGATGGCGCGCAGCAGGGTGGTCTTGCCGGCGCCGTTTCTTCCGATGAGCGCCAGGCAGGCGCCCGCATCGGCCTGGAGCCGGATATCGCGCAGGGCGGGGAAGTCCCCGTAGAACTTCCAGACGCCCTCAACCGCGACCGCGCTCATTGGTCTCCTTGGCCGTCCCGGACGCGCGGTAGAGGATCGCGAAGCCCAGCGCCAGGATTCCCAGCGCCAATCCCAGGATCAGTCCGGCCTGGCCGAAAACGTGCGGCATGGCCACTTCGACCTGGGGGGCGCCGTCAGGGGCGTCGGCCGAGTCCGCAGCAGAGCTTTCCGGCGCTGCAGCCACCGCCACGGGCGCGCCGGTCAGTTCGATCTTGTAGGCCGTCCCTGCCAGCCCGTAGATGTGGGCTTGGGTTCGCGGCTCCGCACCGAGGTCGTTGAGCTTGTCGCCGGTTAGCGTCACGCCGTTGGGGGCGACCAGATACGTGTTTTCGTCCTTTGACACGATCTTGCCCTGGTAAGGCGCGCCTTCGGTATAGGGCACGGTGTAATTGAGATCGATGCGCGTCTCGCCCGGCTTGATGGGAAAATTCACGCCAAAGACATCCGGCGCGGAACTCTTCAGCAGGTCGACGGCGATGCCCATACCGCCCGCGTCCGGAGCGGTGGCGTTCACCTCCGCCTTGCCATTGGCGGCCACGGGCAGGTAGAAGCGCAAGGCGCCATTCGCCAGGTCGTTCCAGGCGGTCTTGCCGCCGTTCTCGATCAGAAAGGTTTCGCTTACCGTCATCTGGCCGCCGGAAGGCTGGAACAGGAGCATATGTTTGGCGATCTTGGCGCCGCCCGGCTGCTTGGACGAATCGTAGACGCCGAGCGTAATGCCGGTGGAGGAAGATCCCGGCGGAAGCATGTGGATGTAGCTGACCCCGTCGTAAGTGGCCCGGATCATGAAGGGGTTAGTGCCTTCCACCTTCTGGTTGATCGTGAAGTTGCCTTGATCGTCCGTTTGGGCCTGCTCGGCCAGTTCGAAGGCATTCACCAGCTTGAAGAAGCCAACAGTGGCGCCAGCCTGAGGCTGACCGGTGGTGCGGTTGACCACCGTGCCCGTTACGGCGGCCATGGCGGGCAGGCAACCGAGGAGGAGAACGCCGCAAGACTTCACGAGAAAGGCGAAAGGCCGCTTGAGGACTCGGCTCTCACGCGAGCCCAGAGGGCGAAAGATAATAGCCCATGGCGCAAGCCATGGGGACCATGTGCAACCAGAGGCAGCCCCTTCAGGGGCGGAAGAGCCGGCGGCGCTCTTACGCCCCTGAAGGGGCTGCACGGAATTCCTGCCGTCCGCCCACGGCTCACGCCGTGGGCTACTCTCTTTCG
>Ga0209638_1003024_pt1 | contig 10163 bp, 10 predicted proteins | sample BarGraNGADG00211_FD_184490 | JGI IMG/M metagenome (GOLD analysis project Ga0209638, IMG submission 184490) | Arctic peat soil microbial communities from Barrow, Alaska - Barrow Graham LP Ref core NGADG0002-211 (SPAdes) (version 2) | ecosystem: Environmental > Terrestrial > Soil > Wetlands > Peat... | reverse complement strand
GTCTACTCCGTCACCGGGGATGTCGACCTCATCGCCATGGTGCGGGTACGTCAGCACGAGGACTTCGCCGACGTCATCGCCGACCAGCTCAACAAGGTCCGTGGCGTCCTGCTCACCCAGACCCACATCGCTTTTCGGACCTATTCCAGGCGCGATCTCGACGCGGCCTTCAGCCTGGGTCTGGACGACGCCTGAGAGGCAGCCTGATCATGAGTTGGTCTCAGGGGTTGGTCGCCGCGACCCATCGCTGCAGGACCGACGTGGCGCTGCCGTCATCGATGGCGGCTCCGGCACGGTCCATACCCGATTGCAGGGCCTGGTTGAAGTCAGCCTGACTGTCACTCCGATCGGGCACGGTGAGCGCCAGGGCAACTCCGGCGTTGAGAACGACGGCGTCCCGAACGGGCCCCGTCGCACCGGCGAAGACATCCCGGACGATCTGGGCGTTGAAGGATGCGTCGGCCCCGCGCAGCGTCTCCAGAGGGTGTAGCCCGAGTCCCACGGACGTCGGATCCACCCGGTATTCACGGACGGCGCCGCTGCGCACCCACCAGACCCTGGACGTCGTGGATATGGTCAGCTCGTCCAGACCATCGTCGCCGCGGAAGACGGCGGCGTCCTTGAGGCGTCCGGCAAACACTCCGGCGATCAGCGGCGCCATCCGGGCGTCCGCGACACCGACAGCGGCATACGTCGGCTGGGCCGGGTTGGTGAGCGGGCCCAGGAAGTTGAAAACGGTTCCGATCCCCAGGTCACTTCGAGCTGAGGCTGCGTGACGCATCGCAGGGTGGAACTGCTGAGCAAAGCAGAAGGTGATCCCGGCCTGCTCCGCGACAGCCGCAACGTCCGACGGGGACAGAGCCAAGTTGATCCCGAGCGCTTCGAGGACATCAGCAGAACCGGACATCGAGGAGGAAGCACGGTTGCCGTGCTTGACGACTCGCACCCCGGTGGCCGCCGCCACCAGGGAGGCCATCGTGGAGATGTTCACCGTGTGAGCGCGATCGCCACCAGTGCCGACGATGTCCAGCGTCGTTCCAGCGACGTCGATCCGGCTTGCATGCGCCAGCATCGTGTCGGCCAGTCCGCGCATCTCCTCGACCGTCTCGCCCTTGGCGCGCAACGCCACGAGGAACCCAGCCACCTGCGCCGGGCTCGCGTCGCCGCTCATGATCTGATCCATGGCCCAGGCGGACTCGACGGCGCCCAGACCCTGTCCGGACACCAGCGCAGTAAAGATCGTCGGCCAGGTCATCTCGGTGCCCACCGACGACGACGCGTTCATCGGCTAGACGCTGGTGGTGAAGGCGCCGACCGTGCGACCAAGCTCGGCAACCGCGTCGGCCAGGGCAATCGGGTCGAGCGGGTGCGGCACGGCCAGGTCTGCCTGGGACCACGCGGCCAACCAGCCATCCTGGGGCCGTCCGGTCAGCACGAGCACCGGCGGGCAGTCGAAGATCTCGTTCTTCAGCTGGCGGCACAGTCCGAGACCACCGAACGGCGCCGCCTCGCCGTCAAGAATGAGCAGGTCGAACTCTCCTGACTCCACGGCCTCGACCGCGCCCGCGGCGGTGGCACACTCACGCCACGAGGTCACCTCGACGTCGCGTGCGGGCCGACGACCGACCGCAAGCCGGACGGCGTCACGGGTGGCGATGTCGTCGCTGTAGAGCAGTATTGCGATCCGGTGCGCGGCGTTGGACGGGACCGAGTCAGCGGCGGAGTCGCCATGCAGATCGTGCGAAGTGGTCATGAAGGATGATGCTACCGGTGGCTGCTCATCGCGAAGTCGCACACCCACCGTGAAGTTGTTGAGGCGCGAGAGCCTGAATCAGGTAATAATGGCGCCTGTGTCGACCGCATCAGCAGTTCAGGCAAGCGCACCCGGCCCATCGTCGGGCCCCCTCCCCGGCCATGGCCCCGTGACGCGTCCCAACATGGCGGCAGTCGGGACCATCGTGTGGCTCGCCAGCGAGCTGATGTTCTTCGCGGGCCTGTTCGCGATGTACTTCACGATCCGCTCGGTCTCCCCGGACCTCTGGCAGTCGAAGACGGGCCTGCTCAATGTCCCCCTTGCCGCGGCCAACACGCTGGTGCTGGTCATCTCATCCGTCTGGTGCCAGCTCGGCGTCTTCAAGGCCGAACGTGGTCAGCCGGCTCGCACCGGCTCCTTGCTGAAGGTCAAGGAGTGGGGAATGCGTGAGTGGTATGTCCTGACCTATATCTTCGGCTCGATCTTTGTGGCCGGCCAGGTGCGCGAGTACGCAAGCCTGCTGCACGACGGCGTCAGCATCTCCTCCGACGCCTACGGCTCGGTCTTCTACCTCACGACCGGCTTCCACGGCTTGCACGTCACAGGTGGGCTGATCGCGTTCCTGCTGATCATCGGGCGGACCTTCACGACTCGTCGCTACACCCACACCCAGGCCACGGGCGCCATTGTCACGTCCTACTACTGGCACTTCGTCGACGTCGTGTGGATTGCCCTGTTCTCGACGATCTACCTGCTCAAGTGATGCCAGCCGCCCTTCACCTCCACCAGGACAGGAACAACCTGTGAAAGCACTGGCCTCCCGTCGCCGTCATCCCGCCGCGATCGTGATCCTGCTGCTTCTGGGGCTCATGGCCACCGGTGGTCTCTACTCCCTCCTGGCTCCCAAGTCCGCGCAGGCCGCCGTGGCCAGCGCGGACGACCTGACAACAGGCAGGAAGCTGTTCCTGGCCAACTGCGCCACCTGCCATGGCCTGAACGCCGAAGGAACCAAAGCCGGGCCGAGCCTGGTCGGCGTGGGTGCCGCCGCGGTTGACTTCCAGGTCGGCACCGGCCGTATGCCGCTTGCCGGGCCAGCCATCCAGGCTTCGCGCAGCGACACCATCAAGTTCAACGACGCGCAGATCGCGTCCCTTGCCGCGTACGTCGCCACTCTGGGCCCAGGTCCATCAGTTCCCGACAGCCAGTTCACGAGTGGTGACGGCAACATCGCCCGCGGAAACCAGCTGTTCAAGGTCAACTGCGCGATGTGCCACAACTTCGCCGGTTCCGGTGGCGCTCTGACCCGTGGCAAGTTCGCCCCCAGCCTGCGCAACGTCAGCGGGAGGCACATGTACGAGGCCATGGTGACCGGACCCCAGTCGATGCCGGTCTTCAACGACACCAACCTGTCCCCGACGGACAAGAACGACATCATCAGCTACATGCACGAGCTCGACAAGGACCAGAACCCGGGTGGGATGACCTTGGGCAACCTCGGCCCCGTGTCCGAGGGAATGTTCGCCTGGATCTTCGGCCTGGGTCTCATGATCGCAGCAGCTGTCTGGCTCGGCACCAAGGCAGCCTGACGTGATGCGATGCCCCGTGACGACACACGACGCGATGATGCACAACGCCCTGTCACACAAGCGAAGCACGTCGAGTCGACGGGATCGGACATCATGAACGAACAGGGCACGGAGCCCATGGGTGCCGACGAGAGCCAGCCGGGCACCGCGCTGCGCCTCGACCGGGGGCACATCCAGGGCCACGGCGGCATACCCGAACGTTTCACCGATCCCGGGCTGGCTCCCCATGTGCACCGCCTGGCAGACCGCGAGGAGCGAGCCGCCCGTCGCGCCGAACGTCAGGTCGCGATGCTGTTCGGGATCTCGATCGTGGCAACGATCGTCTTTCTGGTCGCCTACTTCGCTGTCGACCTTCACACCTACGCGTTCATCCCCGGTATCGGCCAGGCGAACCTGTCCAACGTCATCCTCGGTTCCAGCCTTGGCGTGAGCCTGCTGTGCATCGGCCTGGGCGCGATCCACTGGGCCAAGACACTGATGCCTGACACCGAGGTGGCCGAGCAGCGACACCCGCAACGCTCCTCCGACGAGTCACGTCGTGCCACGGTCGAGACCATGAAGGCCGGCGCCGAGGCGTCGCAGCTGGCTCGCCGTCCGCTGATCAAGTACGCGCTGGGGGGCGCCCTTGGTCTCTTTGCCCTTCCGCTGGTCGTACAGCTAGCCGGCAGTCTGGGTCCTCTCCCCAAGGCCGAACTGTCAACGACGTTCTGGCGCAAGGGAATGCGGCTGATGCGAGACCCCGAACTGACTCCCATCAAGGCGTCAGATGTCACCATCGGATCGGTCTTCCACGTCATGCCCGAGGGCATCGACAAGTCCGCGCACTTCCTCGAGGAGAAGGGCAAGGCCGCGGTTCTGCTCATGCGTCTTGATCCCAAAGACATCCTCATTGCCAAGGAGCGTGACTGGGGCCATGACGGGATCGTCGCCTACTCCAAGATCTGCACGCACGTGGGATGCCCCGTGGGTCTCTACGAGCAGCAGACCCACCACCTGCTCTGCCCCTGTCACCAGTCGACCTTCGATGTGACCCAGGACTGCAAGATTATCTTCGGTCCGGCGCACCGCCCCTTGCCGCAGCTGAAGATCACCGTTGACGCCGAGGGCTACCTGATGGCGGACTCACCATTCCGCGAAGCCGTCGGCCCGAGCTTCTGGGAGCGCGGATGAGCAGCACGGCCACCCCGAATGGCGCCGCAGGTCTGCGAGCCAACGACGTCGATCCCGACGCACCCAAAGAAGGCCGCACACCCCTGGCCGGAGGTCTCGCCAGCTGGGTGGATGAGCGCACCGGCGCCGCAAAGCCGGTGGACTACCTGCTCAAGAAGGTCTTCCCGGACCACTGGTCGTTCATGCTCGGCGAGATCGCGATGTTCTCGCTTGTCATCGTGCTGGTGACCGGAATCTTCCTGACGTTCTGGTTCGTCCCGAGCGCGGGGCAGGTCGTCTACAACGGCTCGTACGTGCCACTCAAGGGCATCGCGATGAGCGAGGCGTTCAAGTCCACCGTCGACATCAGCTTCGACGTTCGCGGCGGGTTGATCATGCGTCAGATCCACCACTGGTCGGCGCTGATGTTCATCGTCTCGATCACGGTGCACATGTTCCGGGTGTTCTTCACCGGCGCTTTCCGCAAGCCGCGCGAGATCAACTGGGTCATCGGCACGATCCTGTCCCTGTTGGCCATCAACGAGGGCTTCGCCGGATACTCGCTTCCGGACGACCTGCTATCGGGTACAGGTCTGCGGGCGGCTGAAGGCTTCATGCAGTCCATCCCCGTCCTCGGCTCTTACGTCGCCTACTTCGTCTTCGGCGGCGCATTTCCGGGCGAAGCGATCATCCCCCGCCTCTACACGGTCCATGTGCTCCTGCTGCCGGCCATCATCGTCGGCCTGTTCACCGCCCACATCGTCCTGGTGGCCGTCCACAAGCACACCCAGTACCCCGGCCCGGGCAGGACGAACGACAATGTGGTCGGCTTCCCGTTCATGCCGGTCTACATGGCCAAGGCCGGTGGCTTCTTGTTCGTCGTCTTCGGCATCACGACGCTGATCTCGGCCCTCGTCACCATCAACCCGATCTGGATGTACGGACCGTATGACCCGTCACCGGTGACCGCCGGATCACAACCTGACTGGTACATGGGCTTCGCCGACGGGGCACTGCGCCTGTTTCCCGGATTCTTCGAGTTCCATGCCTTCGGGTTCACCCTCAGCCTGAATGTGTTCATTCCTGCACTGGTGGTGATGCCCCTGCTGTACAGCATCGCCGGGGCCTACCCGTTCATCGAGTCCTGGGTCACCGGTGACAAGCGCGAGCACCACCTGCTCGACCGCCCACGCAACGCCCCGACCCGCACCGGCCTCGGCGTCATGGCGATCAGCTTCTATCTCATCCTGTTCTTCGCGGCCGGCAACGACCTGATCGCGATCAAGATGGGGTTGTCCATCAACGACATCACCAGGGCGCTGCAGGTGATGCTGATCGTGGTCCCGCCGTTGGCGTACTGGGTGACCAAGAGGATTGCGCTCAGCCTGCAGCGCCGTGATCGCGATCTGGTGCTGCACGGCCGGGAGTCCGGCCGCTTGGTCCGAACCGCCGAGGGCAAGTTCTTCGAGGTCCACGAGCCGCTCCCCGAGCACGAGCGTTGGGCGCTGGTGCAGCACGAGGCGCTCACGCCGCTGCAGCTCAACGCCAGGGTGGACGCGAACGGGGTACGCAGGCGCGGCTCTCTCAACGAGCGCCTGCGGGCCAAGGTCTCGAGCTTCTACTTCGCCGAGGGCGTCCACCCGGTCACACCGGCCGAGCTTGCCGCTGCTCACCATGACGGGACCGCACGCGAGGCCATTGCGCCGCCGCAGGATTGGGTGGGGCAGGTGCATGGTGGGGCCGATGAGCGCCCTGAGAGCGACGCCTACGCCCCCCACGAGCACGAGGTTGATCCAGACCCCAACGTCGCCCGCTGAGGCGACCAACGAGCCCCCTGCAAGGAAGGGGTGTGGGCCGCGCAGCCCATCAAGGGAGCCTGCGAGCTGAGGCAACCAGAGCACGGAGCAAGAAGGGGCGTGGGCCGCGCAGCCCATCAAGGGAGCCTGCGAGCTGAGGCAACCAGAGCACGGAGCACGGAGGGGCGTGGGCCGCGCAGCCCATCAAGGGAGCCTGCGAGCAGGGCCAGCGGCCCACACCCCTCCTTGCGGTTGCAGCACCGATTGGCTCAGCTGCCCAACAGCTCCGCCAATCGCCTTGAGAGACTGCGATCATCACCACTTAGCTCCAGGACTTTCGTCCGCGAGGTCGCTCCGCCGACCAGCTTCACATCGGCGCGCCGCAGGCCGAACGCGCTGGCCACCACCTTCAGCACAGCCTCGGTCGCGGCACCCTCGACGGCTCTCGCACCCACCCGGACGATCAGGACCCCATCCTGGCCACCCGACCCGTCGCCATACTGCCCTCCGACCCCGGTCCTGGAGGCTCCCGGCTTGACCCGCACGCTCACTCGCATCCGCTCATTGTCTCGCACCGCCGTTTGGCTCTTGTTGCTCTGAAACCACCAACTGACGCCCAGATGGACGTCGATCAGATGGTTTGGCCGCAAGGAGAGGTCGGCACGGCCTTTCGGGGTGGCAGGCTGGGGGCGTGCTGAACATGACCGCGCAAGAGTTCGAGGAAGCCGTCGGGGACGCACTTGACGATGTTCCGGCCGATCTCCTCGCCCTCATGGACAACGTCGTCTTCCTGGTCGAGGACGAACCGTCATCAGATGACCCCGAGCTGCTCGGCGTCTATGACGGGACTCCGTTGACCGAACGTCACAGCGGCTGGGCTGCCGGAGCACTGCCGGACCGGATCACCATATTCCGCGGACCGGCACTTCGGATGTGCCGGACACGCGAGGAGGTCCGGGACGAGGTCGCGGTCACCGTGGTCCACGAGATCGCCCATCATTTCGGCATTGACGACGAACGGCTTCGCGAGCTCGGGTGGGACTGAGGCGGCCCCCGGGATTCAGACGAGTGCGCTTTGGGCCTTCCAGCCGGCGAAGTCATAGACCCAGACGCCGATACCCTCGGTCGGTTTGAAGGCACGGGAGGAGCCTGTGAACTTGACCACGTCACCCATCTTGGAGTTGTTGAACATCCACTGGGCATCGGCCGGGGCCATGTTGGTGCAGCCGTGCGACACGTTCTGGGTGCCCTGGGCATTGACCGACCACGGCGCGGAGTGGATGAACTCCCCCGTCCAGGTCAGTCGCAGATTCCACTTGGTGTCGATCTTGTAGTAGCCGGGGGCGCCCTTGGGGATACTCGGGACCAAGGTCGCGGAGTCCATCGTGATGGCGCTGTTGCGCTCGATGATGACCTTGGTGCCGTAGCGAGTCTCCGTCAGTGGTCCGGGCTTGCCGGTGCTCACCTTGAAGGTGCGGAGGACGGCACCACCCCGACGAACAGTCATGGTGTAGGCCTTCATGTCCACCGTGCTCACCATGGAGGAACCCACGGTGAAGCTCGTCTGGTCATCACCTGCGATCCATTTGTCGTCACCGGTCTGCAAACCGTGCAGCGGCGTGGACAGAGTGACTTTGGTGCCCGGGGTCCAGAAGTCCTTGGGGCGCCACATCAGCTGTCGGTTGTCGAGCCAGCCCCAGGCACCCTGCTGCTCCGGAACGGTCGTGACCTTGACCCGCTTCTCGACCTCGGCGCGCTCTGCCTTCGTGATGACGCCCGATACGAACTGGACGATGACAGGCATCCCGACGCCGACGGTGCCACCGTTGGGGATGAGGCCGTACGTCGCGGTGACCTTGGGCTTGAGGGTCGTGAACGTCGACTTCGTCGATGTCGCCGTGCCGTCAGGTCCGGTCGCTGCGATGGTGAACGTGTATGCAGTAGACGGACGAAGCAGGTCGGTGGCCGTCCAGACCCCGTCAGGACCAGCCTGTCCCGGGACAGTGACTCCTTTGGCGTCCACGAGTGTCACCGAGCCCAAGGTGCCGGATGACGCCTTGACGGTGATCGGGGCGTTGGGCAGGACGCCAGTGCTCAGATCCGCAGGAGACACCTCGAGCACCGCCGGGGTCGTCTCGGGCGTCGGTGTCGTCGTCGGTGAGGCCTGCTTCGACCCAGACCCTGTGCCCGCACCGGCCGTGCCGACCGACAAGCCCTGACAGGCGGTCAGCAGGACGCTCAGCACTAACAGGGCAGCGGCGTAACCGTGCCTTCGCTGGACCCTCATCGATGTTGCCACAACGTCAACCGACTTTCAGATCATGGCCTCTGGCCGATGGTTCACCGCGCCCCCGTTAGGCCGGCCACTGAGGAAGGCGCCCAAAACCCCAGAGACTGCGTTCACAAGAAGCAAGACGCGCCTCGCGCGTGAGAATCCAGTCTCTTCGGACGTCGACTCCAGAGTACTCCATGCACATCGGTGGGTCCGAACGCAGGAGCGTCAGACGGCGTTCTCCCCACGGAAATACTCGAACGTCCAGCCGATGGTAGCCACGGTGGCCAGGCACAGGCCGATGATGAACAGCCACCAACCGACGGCCAGACCCAGGAAGACGACCGCAGCCGACGCCCCTACTGCCAGCGGCCACCAGCTGTGGGGGCTGAAGAACCCGTACTCTCCCTCGGCAACCGAGATCAGGGCCAGGGGGTCATCTTCAGGACGGGGGTCCAGCTTGCGGCCGGTCCACCAGAGGTAGAAGCCGATCAGAGCCGACAGACCGGCGCACAGGAGCAGCCCGAACGGCCCGACAGGCTCGCGCCAGTGGGTGGCCGTGCCGTAGATGAGCCCGACGAGGGTGAAGAACGAACCGATCCAGATGAACAGCTTGTACTCGACCTTCATCGCTCGTCGCCACCCGACGCACCTTGATCGGTCGTGCTGCTGCCAGGCGGCACTCCACCATGACCCGCCTCCCACGGATCAGGGGCGCCCAGCAGCGTGTCCAGGACCAGTTGGTCGGCAACGGGGGCGTCATACTGGGCGGCCTCGGGGTGGTGCAGGTCGAAGGCAGGACGCTCGGAGCGGATCCGCGGGATCGACTCGAAGTTGTGACGCGGCGGCGGGCAGGACGTGGCCCACTCCAGTGACGCGCCGTAGCCCCAGGGGTCGTCCGTCTCGACCAGTGGCGCGGTGCGATAGGTCTTCCACACGTTGTAGAGGAAGGGGATCGTCGAGGCGCCGAGCAGGAAGGCACCGACGCTGGAGACCTGGTTCATCCACGTGAAGCCGTCCTCGGGCAGGTAGTCCGCGTAGCGACGCGGCATACCGACGACTCCGAGCACGTGCTGGATCAGGAACGTCGTGTGAAAACCGATGAACAGCATCCAGAAGTGGATCTTGCCCAGTCTCTCGTCCAGCATTCGCCCGGTGAACTTGGGCCACCAGAAGTAGAAACCGGCGAACATGGCAAAGACGACGGTGCCGAAGACCACGTAGTGGAAGTGGGCCACCACGAAGTAGGTGTCGGTGACATGGAAGTCCAGGACCGGGCTGGACAAGATGATGCCGGTCAACCCACCGAACAGGAACGTCGTCAGGAAGCCCAGCGCCCACAGCATGGGTGTCTCGAAGGAGAGGGACCCGCCCCACATCGTGCCGATCCAGTTGAAGAACTTCACCCCCGTCGGCACCGCGATGAGCATGGTCATGATGGCGAAGAACGGCAGCAGCACCTGGCCCGTCGCGTACATGTGGTGCGCCCAGACGCTGACCGAAAGGGCCGCGATCGCAATCGTCGCGAAGATCATGCCCTTGTAGCCGAACAGCGGCTTGCGCGAGAACACCGGCAGGATCTCGCTGATGATGCCGAAGAACGGCAG
>Ga0209638_1003023_pt1 | contig 10167 bp, 12 predicted proteins | sample BarGraNGADG00211_FD_184490 | JGI IMG/M metagenome (GOLD analysis project Ga0209638, IMG submission 184490) | Arctic peat soil microbial communities from Barrow, Alaska - Barrow Graham LP Ref core NGADG0002-211 (SPAdes) (version 2) | ecosystem: Environmental > Terrestrial > Soil > Wetlands > Peat... | reverse complement strand
GCCTGCGGATAAATCCGCCTGAAGCGGAAGAAGCGCGACACCTTGAGTAATAAACTCGTTTGGCCTGTTGACAGTGGCCTTGACCTGGTTGTCCAGATCGCATAGTTACGAGCGACGCTCGACGTTGAGAGTTTTATGCAGGGAACGTTTTCTAACCTGCAACCTTATACACTCAGTTGGTAAGGTACGGAACCGTTACTCTCGAAGAGAGTGTCTTGACCTTATGTCGAATTATAGCACGTCAAAGGCTACAAGCCGAATTTGAGCGGGCCTTCCCTCAACTTTAGTTGAGGGTGTCCGCCGCTAGTTTGATAGATCATCTTTAGGAGAGACCATGATGTTCGGAAGTGTTTTCATGCTTGGCTTTGGGTTGATCGCGATGTTACTGGTTATCGGCCTGCCGGTTGCGTTGATCGTCGTTCTGATCTGGGCTTTGACCCGCGGTGGAAATTTTTCCGCACCCGCACCCATCCATGTTCATCAAAGTACGGCATCGGCGCGCACCTGTTCGCACTGCGGAACGACTTTGCAGGCGGATTGGTCCCATTGCCCTCAGTGTGGTGCGCAGGTTTGAATGGAGAGGTCAGGTTATGAACATGAACTTTGAAATTTCCCAACCTCACGAGTTCAAAAGACACCTCGATTGGCCCGTGGACATTGGAATCGCAGGCGGTTGCATCCTGGGTTACGTCTTTGCGTGGATTGGCTTGATTTGCTTTTTATACGTGGAACATTGGATGGCGGCAATGCTGGGCGCCCTGGTCGGCGGTTTTGTTGGCTGGATTTGGTTCAAAATGAAATGGAAAGATGTTCAAAAAAACAACCAGCCCGGATAATGGAACTGTAACAGACTAAGGCGGCATTTAGAAAATCCGGAGCTTTTCCCTGACGATGTTTCCGAAGGAAAGCGACTCCTCTTTTGCACAATAGTCTGGTTATGCGCAATTGAATCCGCTCCGGAGGCCTTCACTTCCAAAAAGACCAAACATCCCCTTGATGAATAATTATGATGATTTGAAAGGATATCCGATGGTTTCAAAAAACCAAAAAAAATTCATTTTATCCATATTGTCCATCCTGCTCCTGGCCACTTTGCCAGGTTGTTCGGGGCAGTCAAAAAACCAACAGAGCATGATGCCGCTTGGTCAAATGCCTAACGAAGTGCAATCTGCGCCGGTCTCCGTGCAACAGGCATACCAGTTTGCATATGTCAACCCGGACATCATGAAACAGATCCCCTGCTACTGCGGCTGCGGTGCCATGGGGCATACCTCGAATTACTCGTGCTATGTGGATGGTGTGGATGCAAACGGGAAGATCACTTTCGATAGCCATGCCCTGGGGTGCTCCACCTGCGTTGATATTACACAGGATGTGATCCGAATGCAAAAAGAAGGCAAGAGTACCCAGGATATGAGGGCATATATCGACAGCACGTACAGTCGATATGGCCCTTCCAATATGCCCTAGGAAATTTCGTTGTCCAAGAAGAAATGGATTTTCGGCGTCCTATTTGTAATGGCAGGAGCTGTGATCGTCTTTGCACCCCTGCCAGTACGCGCGACACCACCCACCCTGCGCACCTTTCGGATCGAGGCAAGCCAGTTCGCATATACCCCGGCAGTCCTCGCAGTAAATCCCGGCGACACGGTAACCATCGAATTGGTCAGTACAGATGTTGTCCACGGATTGTACCTGGACGGGTATGGCGTGTCGGTGACAGCCGACCCGGGTCAGACCGCGCGCCTGACCTTTATCGCTGACAAGTCCGGTTCTTTTCGCTTCCGTTGTAACGTGACCTGTGGGGCGCTGCACCCATTCATGATCGGCAAGCTGCAAGTTGGACCAAACACCTGGCTGTGGCGTGCCATCGTATTGACCATCCTCGCCGCGCTTGTCATTCCAATCCTTCGCCCCAACCTTCCCAGGGCTCGAGCCGGCTAATGCATTACGAACTGACGCGATTTCCGCTCGTCAAAGCTCTGCTCAAGAACCGTTGGCCGCAAATGCTGGTCTGGTTGGTAATGCTGGCGGGCTTTCTCTTTGCCATCCTGTCAGGTTTTTTCGGCACACCGGTTGGGAACCGGAACTTCGGCATCGTTTTCGTCTGGATCGCATGGTGGGCGGTGTTGATCCTGGTTGCCGTGCCATTTTTCGGACGCGGCTGGTGTTCGGTCTGCCCGATTCCACTCCCGGGAGAGTGGCTTCAGCGCGGGGCGATCATGAACCCACCGGGAAATAAACCGAAGTGGTACAACCTGCGCTGGCCGAACAAGCTGCGCAACATCTGGCTGCAAAATCTGACATTTACCCTGGTGGCGCTCTTCAGCAGCGTCATCCTGACCACGCCAAAAGTGACTGCGATCGTACTGGCTGCGATGATCTTCCTGGCAATCGGGATGAGCATGGTCTTTGAAAGACGAACATTCTGCCGGTATATCTGCCCGGTGAGTGGATTCATCGGACTCTATGCCCAGGCCGCACCCCTGGAACTGCGCGTCAAAGACAAGCAGGTGTGCCTGACCTGCAAGGATAAACCTTGCTACAACGGTTCTCCAGCTGGTTATGGCTGCCCGTGGGACGTCTTCCCCGGCGGCCTGACGAAGAACACGTACTGCGGCCTGTGCATGGAATGCCTGCGTACCTGCCCATACGAAAATATAGCGGTCAATACCCGCCCGTTCTCAGACGACTTGGCAAAGCCATCCACGCGTATGGACGAAGCCTTCAAAGCCTTTATTATGCTGGGAGCAGCGATGATCTACGCGGGAGAATTCCTGGGTCCATGGGGATCTCTCAAATTGGCGGCGTATTCGGTCGGTTCGATTAGTTGGTTCGGTTACTTGGTAGCATTCCTGGTATTTATCTTTGGCTTGCTACCGGCTTTATTCCTGGGAGCTGTCTGGATCGGGAACAAACTTTCTCAGGCCACTGCGGCGCTCAAAAAATCTTTTACCGCTTTTGCCACGTCACTCGTCCCGCTCGGTCTGATGTTTTGGGTGGCCTTCAGTCTTTCGTTCGTCCTGACGAATGCCGCCTATATCTTCTCATCCCTTTCCGACCCATTCGGCTGGGGCTGGAACCTGTTCGGTACCGCCGCCATCCCCTGGCAGCCCATCCTGACCACTATACTCCTTCCCCTTCAAACTCTTGCGCTGGCGGGGGGATTACTTTGGACAGCCAGCACTGCCCGGAAAGCCGGTTCGGAAGTGAAGGTCTCACCCGTGCCGGTGATTGTCTTTTCCACTGCGGCCACGGTCGCGATGCTGGGATTGCTGTTATGAAATATTCAGAACCCTTGAGTAGGATATTGATTATCTCCGGCGTATTGCTTGTGCTCGCGGTTCCTTTTGCAGCGCAAGCGATTGGAGCACAGGGGGTCATCGAAATCCATGCGCGGGTGGCTGAATCCGGCGGCTGGACTCCCAGCACCATCCGGGCCAAGGTGGGCGTGCCGCTGCACCTTCGCATGACTTCGGACGACGTGATGCACAGTTTTGCCATCGGGCAAAGCGATACCCCAGCAGTGGATGTCCTTCCGGGACAAATGACCGATGTTACGCTTACTTTCGATAAACCCGGAACATATACGTATTACTGCACGCGCTGGTGCGGTCCCAACCATTGGCGTATGCGCGGTACGATCGAGGTAACAGGAGGTGATTCAGCTTCTCCACCGCCGGGAACACCGCCTTTATATGTGACCCTCAATTTGGATATTGACGCCGCCCATCCTGCGGCTGTGATCCCGGTTGGGATCCCCGAGGCCCAACGCGGCGCACAGTTTGCTGACCTGTTAACCACCACAGTCATGTCTCTTGACTATTACCGCAGCCACTCCCCCGCGCATGCCTTTGAAGACCTGCGGGTTGATCCGTCACTGACTTCTTTGAACAATTCCGACCTTTGGGATCTGATCGCGTATCTCTGGCAATCCAACAGTACTCCGGAGGGGTTGGCGGAAGGTCAGCGCCTGTTCGCCCAGAACTGCACTGCCTGCCATGGAGAGACCGGTGGAGGCAATGGAGTTTTCTCTGCGAATATCAAGGCGCTGGCAGGTAAGACTCCAGCCAATTTTTCCGACCCGACTACTATGTTGGGTGCTGCTCCGGCTCTCCTCCAAGGGAAAATCCTGCGCGGCGGGATGGGCACGGGTATGCCTTCCTGGGGGCCGATCCTCACGGATCAGCAAACATGGAACATTATCAGCTATCTTTACACTTTTCAATTCAATGAAAATTCCGCCGCGGCGGGAAAATGAGAAACATTATCCTTCTTATTGGCAAGAAGGCATGAAGATTACTCTTTACCAGAGGTTTGTTTATCCTTTACAAATCCTTCATGTAAGAGTGTTACCCTTTATTGAAATCAAATCAAAAGACCTTTAGGAGGCGTCTATATGAAATCGAAAACTGGTTGGATAGTAATAATCGTATTGGGCCTGATCCTTTTACTGGTTTTACCCGGATTCTTCATGATGGGGCGATCCTGGACAGGCGGTTATGGTGGCATGATGGGTCCCAGGATGATGGGCGGTTTTGGTTATTGGAATCCATTTGGATTCTTCGGAATGGCGCTGATGTGGCTGATCCCGATTGGTTTTCTGGTTTTGTTGGTATTAGGCGCGGTTGCGCTGGTCAACGGGTTGACCAGGCCAGGGAACTCAGCACCTCCGATTGCTGAACGAACATGTTCCAACTGTGGCAAACCAGCTCAATCCGGTTGGACGACCTGCCCCTATTGTGGAAAACCGTTATAGTGAGAGGAAATTCCATGTGCGGTGGTCATTTTGTTCGTTCGCTCATTCCCCTGGCGGTCAGCCAAGCTGGGCAGGTCATGCCAATTCCAGTAGTAAAAGCAGGCTCCTCACAACAACCTTGCCCCGCTTGTGGTACCGCGATCACGCCTGAGTTTGCCTGGTGCCCAAAATGCGGAGCTTCGCTCAGAGTTCATCCCTGTGCATACTGTGGACAAACCATCAGCCCCGGAGACAAATTGTGCAAGTTTTGCGGAGCACCTTCAAATAAATAGAGAAAATACTCTAATTGATAAAGTAAAAAACAAACCAATAATGCTGAGCTGAAGATAATTTATTACGCGCCCTTTTGGAGGGCGCGTTTGATTGCGAAAACGCAAATCAGCTTCAACCGAATTCCGTGATATGTGGGGAATGTAAATTTTTTTGACCGAATAAAAATACCACCCTTTGCTGATTCCCGTTACAGGAAATGAAATTTATTTGTGATGCTTATTGATTCCTGATCAAACGACATCCCCTTTCCAGCGATACCAAAGCCACCCAATTGCATAACCAACCACGAAACCTGCCGCGCCAGATGCCCAGTGGACCGGGTGGGGGTACGTATACAAGGCAATGCGTATAACGAGATAGCTCACAAACCCTAATCCCATCGCCCATAACCAGACCACCATGGGTATTTCTTTGTGTACTTTTTTTATGTTTTCGTGACCGAGCTTTTCAGACATCTTGACCTCTCAACAAACTTTGCTAAAGGGTTGGTAACAACCTGTCGCGGATTACCTTCCCGAGTATACAAATACGACCTCAGGAAACCCAGCGCCATCCCACGTATGACCCCTGTAAGCAGTTTTGCTTATGGTGATTATTCATAAGCAAGATTGCTTATGAATGAAAAAGCCAGGATGCGCATGACACATGGAAAACAGAAGTGTAATATCAGTATGTAAACGAAGGCGAATATGGAAAAATCCTCATCAAACCACATCAGCCGGCGCGATTTCATCAAGCTCGTAACTGCTGCGGTGGGAGCAGTTATCGTCACAGGAATCGGCATCCCAACAATCGGTTACCTGATCTCCCCCGCGCTGCGCAAACAGGATACTGAGGCATGGATCCCGTTAGGGCTGCTCGAGAAACTCCCGATCGGGGTTCCAACATATTTTAGTTTTACACGTAAGGAGGTAAACGGCTGGGAGAATACAGTCACCAGTTACGGGGCATTCGCTGTTCGCAAAGACACAACCAATGTCCTTGTTCTCTCCAACATTTGCACTCATCTAGGCTGCCATGTTACCTGGCACCCGGATGTACAGCAATACATTAGTCCCTGCCATAACGGTCATTTTGACATCAATGGCAATGTAACCTTTGGACCGCCACCACGCCCTCTGGATGAATTCCTGACCAAGATAGATGGGGGCAACCTCACCATCCTATTTCCACCCTATCGAAGGAGTTGACCCATGGGTAAAAAGAACATGTTGATTATGCTGGCTTGCTGTCTTATTCCTCTGGTTGTGCTTGGGGCCTTTTTCCTCTTCCATATTTCTACTAGCCAAAAACCTACTATCTACATCTTTTTTTGAGACTAAAAAACACCCCTATATCTTGAGGTGTTTTTCATTTTCCGGGGATGAATTTGGTTTCCGATGTCTGAAACCCTATAAAAAGACTTGCATATCGCTTTCGGTATTATGAGTAACGCGAAAATGGACACGCAGTCTTTACAGATATTTCGTCGAAAGCAAGGAGATCACCAGATGGGACGATCTCCTTGCAGTTATTTTGTCTGGGAGGTTAGCGTAAGATTAACGGTAGGAATATGGTGAACACTTTGGTGATGGTATACGTCTCTCCGCTGGTGTAGGGCAGGCTGGCCAGCGGGTTCCCGGCAAAGTCGGTGATGCTTGCGCTGACCGGCACATTCAGGCGGAGGGTACCATTGCCGGAGTGGAAGTCGACCGTGACGGTGTAGGCCGTCGGTCCACCAGTAACGCCCGTAACGGATGGCCAGCTGATATTACCTGTAACGTACATGTTGAAGTCAGCCACATCCACACCTGTCACGGCTTCAGAGAACGTGACGGTAAAGTGGACGCTGGTCGCGCTGGTGGGATTTGCGTCCGCGCGGGTGATGGACAGTATGTCAGCGCAGAATTAACGGTAGGAATATGTTGAATAATCTTAGTTCAAAGGCACCGATGTCACAGTGCGGGCCTTGCGGACGGGTGACACCGTTTTGTGAAGTGTTGCTTACTGGCGCGGCTGCGCAGATGGCGTCATTACCCGTGTTGAGGGCTGGGGAACCCGTGAGCAGCGCAAAGGTCTGAGTGGGGCCACCATTGTTAGCGAGCGCGCCGAGATTAGGATCGCTGGTGATAGTGGCGATGCTGGTACAGCTGGAAGACTTCTCGATGATGTTGTTGCTGCCGATTAGAGTGCCTGATATAGGATTGTAGCAATCGAAGCCGAACCCGGCACTATTGGCGAGAATTGTATTGCGAATGGTGGTTCTGGGCGTTATACCGCCATTCCATGTTGCCACCGCCGCGCCCCACCCACTATCGCTATTGCCCGAGAAGGTACTGTTGAGGATGGTAGCTGTGCCACTGTTGTTTTCTATCCCTCCGCCGAAGTTGGCGCTATTGTTCGAAAATGTGCTGTTAGCGATGATCAGTGTGCCGACAACAGTACCCACTCCACCAGCGCTAGAGGTGGCGCTATTTATCGAAAAGGTGCTGTTGGTAATGGTGGTCTGTGTTCCGCCATTGGTGAAAACGCCACCGCCCTGAGTGGCGCTGTTGCCAGAGAAGGTGCTGTTCGTAATGGTGGCTGTGCCGACAACGATGTAAATACCGCCGCCACCGCCGGCAGTCGCACTATTGCCAGAGAAGACGCTGTTCGTAATGGCCAGCATGCCATTGCTTGAAACACCGCCACCGTCGGCAGACGCGCTGTTGCCGGAGAAGGTGCTGTTCGTAATGGTGGTTATGCCGAAATTGGTGAAAATGCCGCCGCCGGCGCTGGTGAGGCCAGTCGAGCTGTTGCCAGAGAAGGTGCTGTTTGTAATAGTCAGCGTCCCGCCATTGTTCTCAATACCTCCGCCGGAGGCCGCGCTGTTGCCGGAGAAGGTGCTGTTCGTAATGTTGGTTGTGCCGAAGTTATAAACGCCACCGGCGGAGTTGACCGCGCTATTGCCGGAGAAGGTGCTGTTCGTAATGTTGGTTGTGCCGAAGTTATAAATGCCGCCGCCGATGCCGCCGCTGTTGCCAGAGAACGTGCTGTTCGTAATGGTCAGCGTTCCGCCGTTTAAAACGCCGCCGCCGCCGCTGTATTTGCCATTCGCAATCGTCAAATTATTCAGGGTCAGCGAAGCGCTTGCATCGACCGAAAGTACTCGCACGGCACTGCCACCGCTAATGACCACGGTTCGTCCTGTGCCATCCATCGTCAGCGCGCCGCCTGCAGCGGTGATGTTTGGCAGCGTCGAGCCCAGTTTGATCGTCCCGCTGACGCTGAAGGTGATGGTGTTTGCGCCAGCCTGGGCGTTGGCGGCATTGATCGCTTCGCGCAGTGTGCAATCTTTATTACTAATTCCTTGACCGAGAAGATCACAAGAACCATCGTCTGTATCAGCGATGGTATTTACAATGAGGGTAGGCCCTGTTTGCACTTCAGCTTCGAATGCGCCGATGTCGTAACCAGCGCCATGCGGACGCGCAACGCCGCGCTGGTCCGTTGAAGGCGCGCCGTTCGATCCGTTGAATGTCACACCATCTATCGCGGGGCTGCCCGTGAACAGCGCAAACGTCTGAGTGGGGCCACCGTTGTTAGCGAGTGGACCGAGATTAGGATTTGTATTGCTCTTCGTACCGGATGCCGAAACACCCCACCCGCAGGTCTCACCGTCGTCAATGTTGTTGCCACTGTCGGTGATCACGCCGCCACAACTTCCGCCTGAGTTATTGGCAACAATCGTGTTGCGAATTGTCACTGTGCCTGCGTTGTTATAAATGCCACCGCCGAAGCCGGCGGGCGCGCTGTTACCTGAGAAGGTGCTGTTCGTAATGGAGGCTGTGCCAACATTATTGTAAATACCGCCGCCGCCGCTGAGAGAACTGGTTTCGATGTTATTGGAGAAGGTACTGTTCGTCACAGTCAACGTGCCAGCATCGCTGTAAATGCCACCTCCGCCGCCTAAGAAGCTGGTTGCGCTATTATGAAAGAAGGTGCTATTGGTAATGGTTAACGTTCCGCTGCTATAAATACCGCCGCCGTTATCGCTGGTCACGCTGCCATTAGCGATCGTCAAATTATTCAGGGTTAACGCTGTGCCACCACTAACTTGCATCACTCGCACTGCATTATTACCACTAATGGTTACTGTTTGCCCGGTACCGTCCATCGTCAAGTTTTTGGCGATAGTAATCGTTGCTGCGAGCGTAATAGTGCCACTGCAAGAAAAGTTAATCGTGTCGCCCGATGAAGCGGCTGTGATCTCATCCACCAGCCGACCTGCGGCTCCGCTAGGGGCGGCGCAATCGCTAACGGTATGTGTCACCGCCTGCACAGGGGTGACAAACACCGCCCCGCTGATCAGCGAGATGAGCAAGCTGGCGAGAGTAAAGATATGGAGGGTGGATTTTGAATGCGAAGATTTCATCAAATTGTCCTTCTTGTAGGCGAACATGAAGTATCTCAGAAATAGTTAGCGCGGGATAAAGTTCACCCAAGACCGCCAAGTTCAAGATATTTATCATGCTTTTCGACCCAGGTCAGGCAAAAGCATGACATCCCAAATCTTCTAATCTTATGATGTACCAATTGGTAAGTGAAAATCTATTCTCAATCCACCTTTTGGGTGATATTAGTATACAACATCCAACCGTAATTACAATTTCGGGAATATTTTCACAAAGGATGCATTTGGAGCTGCCCAACTTGTTTCTTCTGGTAGAACATCGTATCCGCTGGGTATCTGCAATGGGGACAGCAGCCCCATTGAATGAAGAAAAGAGATGTAAAAGATAAAAACGCTTCTCAAAACTCGGAGAAGCGTTTTTGCGTAGACTTGGATTTTGAATTCTTTAGGGGCATTATCTATAACACTAGTACGAAGGTAATCCTTCACAGCAGGAAGATATCGCCCTCCTATTTTATGAGTGACGCGAAAATTGATGCACAGTCCTTACACCCGTAAGCACTGCAATCCGTTTCATACTGACCTCCTTGATATCCGGATGGATTATAAATTGCAAGGGCGACCAACCGGTCGCCCTTGCAATAGTCTTTACGGCATGAAATGCGTAAACCGCCAGATTTGGGGATCCTGCTGGAGGGTGGAGCTCCCCCCGATGACCTCAAACCAGGTGGTGCCGGGCTTGAAGGAGAAGGGTGTGCCATCA
>Ga0209638_1003022_pt1 | contig 10168 bp, 10 predicted proteins | sample BarGraNGADG00211_FD_184490 | JGI IMG/M metagenome (GOLD analysis project Ga0209638, IMG submission 184490) | Arctic peat soil microbial communities from Barrow, Alaska - Barrow Graham LP Ref core NGADG0002-211 (SPAdes) (version 2) | ecosystem: Environmental > Terrestrial > Soil > Wetlands > Peat... | reverse complement strand
CCATGGACCGGTCGAAGACCCCCTGCACGATCAACTCGTTCCTGTCGCTGGCCGAGCAGAAGTACTTCGACGCCACGTCGTGCCATCGACTCGTCACCAGCGGACTGTTCCTGCTGCAGTGCGGCGACCCGACGGGGACCGGTACGGGCGGGCCGGGATACACGTTCCGCGATGAGACGTACTCCACCGACACGTTCCCGGCGGGAACCGTCGCCATGGCCAACGCGGGGACGAATACGAACGGGTCACAGTTCTTCCTCGTGTACGCCGACACCGGCCTGCCGCCGAAGTACACCGTCTTCGGCCACATGGACGCCGCGGGGGTCGCGATCATCGCGAAGATCGCCGCGGATGGGCAGGACGGCTCGAACTCGGCGGGGGGCGGCAAGCCGAAGAACCCCGCCAAGATCCTGTCGGTGACCGTCGGCTGAGCCTCAGCCGGTCGCCGCGACCCAGTGGCGGATGGTCTCGGCCACGACGGCTGGCTGGTCGGCATGCACCCAGTGCCCGGCGCCCTTGACCACGACGAGCCGTACCCGCGGGAACAGCGCGCGCATGGCCGGCAGCTGGTCGCGGCTCACGTAGTCCGAACGCTCACCGCCCAGCCACAGGACGGGCCCGTCGTAGGTCCCGCTCACCGTCGGCCAGCCCCCGATGCCGCGCAGCCCGCGCCGCAGGCCCTGGAGGTTCGGCTGCCACGCCCATCCGGCAGCGCTGCGCTGCAGACCCTGAAGCAGGAAGCCGCGCACCACCGGGTCGGGGGCCGCGGAGACGAGCTGGGCGTCCGCGTCAGCGCGCGTCGCGATCCGGGATAGATCCATCGCCAGCATCGCGTCGAGATATCGGACGAACTCTCCTGCGTTGCGCTCAGCGGGGGAGATGTCGACGACGGCGAGCCGACCGACCAGCTCGGGCTCCGCGAGGGCCACGAGCATGGCCACCTTGCCGCCCATCGAGTGGCCCACGAGCGTCGCGGGCATGGGCGGCGCGACCTCACGCAGCAGGTCGCTGACCGCCTCGGCCATGCTTTCGTACGACACATCCTCCGACCAGGGCGACCGTCCGTGATTAGGGAGATCGACGAGCAGGCTCCCAGAGGGGAGCAGGGCCTTGGCGATCGTCGACCAGTTCTTCCCCTGGCCGAGCAGACCGTGCAGGAAGACGTACGAGATGGGCTCCTCGCCGACCCTCGTGACCGCAAGGCTCATCGGCGGCGCTCCCAGCAGGACGTGTGCCAGTGCCGGCGAGCGTCGACGGCACGCTCGAGTCCCAGCTCGGGGGCGCTGGGCCAGGCCACCACGTGCGGGGTTCCGGGAGCGACGGGATGATCGCAGCCGGGGCAGCGGTACGGCTTCGTCGCGGCGGCGCCGGGGACGCTCCGTACGATCCAGCGCCCGTCGATCTTCTCGACGCTCGTCGCGTGCCCGGCTCCGAGCGGCCGGGGAGCGCGCAGGTGCTTGCTGGGACGCCGGGCCATGCCTCAGACGATACCGGGCAGGTCGTCGCACCCACCGCGACCGTGCGGACATCGGACGGTCCCCGGGATAGGTTGTCCTGGTGCGCCTCGTGATCGCTCGCTGCCAGGTCGACTATGCCGGCAAGCTCACCGCTCATCTGCCGATGGCGCCGCGGCTCCTCGTGGTCAAGGCGGACGGGTCCGTGTCCGTGCACGCGGACGACAAGGCGTACAAGCCGCTCAACTGGATGAGCGCTCCGTGCACGCTCACCGTGCGGGTCGCCTCGGACGAGCTCGCCGTGGCGACCACCGACATCGACGAGGCAGTGGCCGAGGTGTGGGAGGTCCGCAACACCTCGGGGGACACGTTGCAGATCGCGATCGCCGAGGTGCTCCACGACTCGAGCCATGACCTTGGCCTCGACCCCGGGCTGCAGAAGGACGGCGTCGAGAAGCACCTCCAAGCACTGCTCGCCGAGAACCCGTCGGCCCTCGGCGAAGGGTGGACGCTCGTCCAGCGCGAGTACTACACGCCCATCGGACCGGTCGACCTGGTCTGCCGCGATGCCAATGGCGGGTACGTGGCGATCGAGGTGAAACGGCGCGGCGAGATCGACGGTGTCGAGCAGCTGACCCGCTACCTGGAGCTCATGCGCCGAGAGCCTCGGTTCGCCACCCTCAGCGGTGTCCTCGCGGCGCAACAGGTCAAGCCGCAGGCTCGGGTGCTGGCCGCCGACCGCGGCATCGCGGTCGTCACCGTCGACTACAACGTCCTGCGAGGCCTCGACAACAGTGAAGACCGGCTGTTCTGAACCGCGTCAGCGGGCGTCGAGGGCCGGGAGGATGACCTCGCGGTAGACGAGCAGGAGCGCGGCGGCCAGAGGGATGGCCATGACCGCTCCGGGGATGCCCAACGTGGTGCCGCCCGCGAGGGCCGCGACCACGACGAGAGCCCCCGGCACCTTCACCTGGCGCGACATCAGCCGCGGCTGGGTGAAATAGGTGTCGAACTGCTGGTACAGGATGCAGAACACCAGGCAGATCACGCCGACCGTCGGGCTCACCGACAGGCCGATGAGGCTGATCACGATGATGTTGGTGATCCCTCCGATCAGCGGGATATACGTGAGCAGCGCGACCATGAAGGCCAACGCCAGCGCGTACTGGGGGAGCCCGACGACCGAGAGGAAAATGAAGAACACGATGCCGGCGATGACGACGTCGATGGTCATGCCCGTCACGTAGCCACCGATGCGGGTGAACATCTCGTCGGCGAGGTATTTGGCGCGCGGTCGGCGTGACCCTGGCGAGAGCAGGTAGATCGTGGTCTTGATCTGCGGCAGGCTGGCCAGGAAGTACGCCGTGAGCACGATCGTGACGATCAGCGAGAACAAGGCGTTCGCCACGACCGCGCCGGCTCCCAGCAACCCGTTCCAGAGGGCGTTGAGCAGGTTGCCGTTCGTCAGGAAGTCCTGCAGCCGCGTGATGAAGTGGTACTGGGCGTCGAGGTTGGCGATCTGTTGGTTGTCGCGCAACGACTGGATGTAGGTCGGTGCGTTCTTGTACAGAGCTGTCGCCTGGTCCGTCACGACGGGGAGCAGGGCGGTGGCGCCGAGGACGACCACCACGAGGACGCCCAGCATGACGGCTAAAACCGCGGCGCCGCGGGGCAGTCGCCGTGCGGTGAGCCACTCGACCATCGGGTTGAGGCCCAGAGCGATGAACAGACTCAGCACGACGATGAGGAGGATCGCTTTCAGGGAGATCAGCGCCATGGCCAAGGCGATCGCGGCCAAGGCTCCGATGGTGGCGTAGAACCCGAAGGCGAACGGCTGCCTGATGGTCATGTCAGTCGTGCTCTCGCTGGGCGTCGGCGGGGGTTGCGGCGTCACCACGTCCATGGCGTCAGGAGCCAGGTGCCGCGTGGTCATGCGGCGAAGGGCGTTCACGGGCCAGTGGAAGCGGGAACCGGTGCTGTGTCCCTCCACCGCCTCCTGGGTCTCGACGGTCACGTCTGCGGGGGCCAGCGGGATGTTCTCCACCGGCTGGTCCTCGAACACGGGTTCTGGGGTGTCGCCCTGCGTCATTGTTCGTCTCTCTTGCGGATCACTGTGCTCTCCGCGTCGTCGTCGGCTGGCCCGTCCTCGAGGGCCGGGTCCTCCTCTACCGGTTGCTGCTCGTCGGCGTCCTCTGGGCCGGGTACCTGCTTGGTACGAGGCTTCCGCTTGCCTGCCTTCGCCGGCGACGACTCGGCCTCCGCGCTCTCCGCGGGAAGGGTCTCCTCGGGAGGATAGAGCGCGCTGGGCCACTCGCCCTCGGTCTGGTCGCTGGCTGCTGCCGACTGGCGACCGATGCCCACGATCTGGCTGAGCTGGGTCTGGATGGCTTTCTTCTGGTTGGCCAGGGCGGCGATCTCGGCGACGAACTGGTCCTTGCGACGTTCAGCCTCTGCGTCGAGTCGTGCGCGGAGCTGCGCACCGGCTGAACGGGTCGCCGCGAGGTGCTGCTCCGCCTCCCGTACGGCCTGGATCCGCGTGTTCTCGGCCTCCTGACCTGCCGCGGAGCGAATATGTGCCGCAGCCCCGGTCTCGTCGGCGAGAAGCTTGGTCGCGGCCTCGTGCTGAGCTGTGGCGTCGGCCAGGAGCTGGGCGGCCTGTGCGTGCGCATCACTGGCTGCCTGAGCGGCCGTGGTCCTGGTCTGATCCGCCGTGCCCTGTGCCTCCTGGGTGATGCGCGCGGCCTCGGCCTCGGCGGCAGCGACGATCGCGGCCGCCTGCTGGTTCGCCTGGCGGACGATGGCCTCGACGTGGCGTGAGGCCAACGTCACGACCTGCTCAGCCTCCTGACGCGCAGCGGCAAGGGTGGCGCTCAGCTCTTCGATCTGCTTGTCGCGCAACCGGCGGAGGTTGGCCATAGCGGTGGCGCGGAGATCGTCTGCCTCCTGCTGGCCACCGGCGCGGAGCTCCTCCCCGTCGCGCCGCGCCGACTCCCGGATGACCTGCGCGTCGATCTGCGCTGTGGTCTTGAGCTCCTCGGAGTGCGACTCGGCGGCATTCAGAAGTACGGACGCGTGGCCGGTCAGCCGACTCAGGTCGGTGGCAGAGGACTGAGACTTGAGCAGCTCGTGCTCGGTCGTCTGCTCGCGCATCTGACGACGCAGGTCGAGGATCTGCCGCTCGAGGCGGCGTACATAATCGTCGACTTCCTTCTTGTCGTAGCCGAGGACGGCGTTGGGAAAGCCTCCGACAACCGTCGCCTGATCGTCGAACAGGCTGAGGCCGGAATCCTCATAGTCATCGTTCATGCGGCCGCTCCTCGTGCCGGACGGGTGGGTCTGCTTCGAAGGCTACCCCGTGGCGGTTCTCCCGCCCGGCAAATCGAGGACCGAGTATCAGTGGGCTGCGGGCTCGACGATCTCGAGCAGGATGCCGCCGGTGTCCTTCGGGTGGGCGAACTGGATCCGCGAGCCGCCGGTACCGATCTTCGGCTCGGGGTACAGGAGCCGTACGCCACCGGCGCGGAGCGCCTCGGAGACGGCGTCGATGTCCTTGACGCGGTAGGCGAGCTGCTGGATGCCCTGGCCGTTCTTGGCGATGAACTTGGCGATCGTGGAGTTTTCGTTCAGCGGGGCGAGCAGCTGGATCTGTGCATTCTCCACGCCTTGCTCCCCGGTGCCGAGCATGGCCTCTTCGACGCCCTGCTCCTCATTGGTCTCGCGGTGGAGCACGCGCCAGCCCATCACCTCGGTGTGGAACTTGATGGCCTCGTCAAGGTTGGGTACCGCGAGGCCGACATGGTCGATGCAGACAAAGAGGTCGGTGTTCATGACGAGAAGCCTGTCATACGCGATTCTCGCCCGACCTGAGGGGGTCAGTGACCGACACGCGAGAGATGTCCGGGGAGCACGCCGTATCGTCAGGCAAGATAAGGCTGATTCAGTGAAGGGAGTGGTCATGACGTGGATCAAGAAAGCCGTCTGGCTGCTGGTGGCTGCCTTCGTGCTCTTCTACCTCTTCACCCGCCCCGAACAGGCTGCCGCCGCGGTGAAGACGTTCGTCGGGGCCTTTGATGCCATCGTCCGGTTCTTCACTGCGCTCGCCGCTCGCTGAGCCCAGGGTCCGTCGGACCAGCTACCTTCGCCCTGACATCGAGCGGCACCTGCTCCACGACGACGGCGAGGTGGTCATCGTCGAGATCGCCAAGCCTCCTGTCGCCGCGGTCGGACCTGCGGGTTGGGTCGTCATGGGCGTCGCGATCCTCCTGCTCATGGGGTACGCCGGTCCAGGCTGGTGGCTGATGATGCTCGTCGGCTTGGGGCTGTCGGCGGTCGGGCTGCTACAGATCCACGCGTTGCACATGGACCGGTTCGTCGTGACCAACCTCCGCGTGTTCCGCGTGCACGGGACGTTCGAGCGCCACGTGGCGACGGTGCCCTTGATGAGGATCCTCGACATCACCGTCCACCAGCCGTTCCTCGGCACGCTGTTCAACTACGGACACCTCGTGTTCGAGTCGGCCGCGCAGGACCAGGGGTTGCGAGAGATCAAGTACGTCGACGACCCGTTCACGATCGAGCACACCATCGAGCAGGTCATCCAGCAGTCCGGCGTGCGGCCTGTGGCCGTGCGTCAGGCGGTCGTCGTCGAGGACGACGGCACCTGAGCGCCGGCGCCTCTAGTCCGGACGTCAGCCGAGCACGCTGTCGACGACCTGCCGCGCCTCCTTTTGAACCTCGGCCAGATGGTCGGGGCCCTTCAGAGACTCGGCGTAGATCTTGTAGACGTTCTCGGTCCCAGAGGGACGAGCCGCGAACCACGCATGCTCGGTCGTCACTTTGAGGCCGCCGATCGGCGCACCGTTTCCGGGGGCGGTGGTCAGCTTCGCCACGATCGGCTCACCGGCCAGATCCGTGGCTGTCACGTCGGCGGGGGAGAGCTTGCTGAGCTTCTCCTTCTGCTCGCGCGTCGCGGGCGCGTCGACGCGGGCGTAGGAGGAGACCCCGTACTTCGCTTCGAGCTCCCGGTAGAGCTCGGAGGGGGACTTGCCCGTCACCGCAAGGATCTCGCTGGCCAGCAGATCGAGCAGGAGGCCGTCCTTGTCGGTGGTCCAGGTGCGGCCGTCGCGGGTGAGGAATGAGGCTCCCGCCGACTCTTCTCCGCCGAAGCCGAGGTCGCCGGAGATCAGGCCGGGGACGAACCACTTGAAGCCGACCGGCACCTCGACCAGGGTCCGGCCCAGCTCGGCCGCGACCCTGTCGATCATCGAGCTCGACACCAACGTCTTGCCGATGCCGGCGTCGGGGTTCCAGCCGCTGCGGTGCGCATACAGGTACTGGATGGCGACCGCGAGGTAGTGGTTCGGGTTGAGCAGGCCACCGTCGGGGGTGACGATGCCGTGGCGGTCGGCGTCGGCGTCGTTGCCGGTGGCGATGTCGTACTTGTCGCGCTGCTGGACGAGGGAGGCCATCGCGTACGGGGACGAGCAGTCCATACGGATCTTGCCGTCGTGGTCGAGCGTCATGAACCGCCAGGTGGGGTCGACCGTCGGATTGACCACCGTGAGGTTCAGCCCCAGGTTCTCGGCGATGTATTCCCAGTACTGCACCGACGCCCCGCCCATCGGATCGGCCCCGATCCGTACTCCTGCGGACCTGATCGCGTCGAGGTCGATCGCGTTCGTCAGGTCCTCGCAGTACGCCGTCCGGTAGTCCCACCGCTCCACGTCGCACTGCTCGTACGGGGTCCGGCGGACCTGTCCCGGATCGGCGAGCAGCTCGTTGGCGCGCGCAGCGATGACCTTCGTCGCGTCCGTGTCGGCCGGGCCGCCGTTCGGCGGGTTGTACTTGAAGCCGCCGTCACGGGGCGGGTTGTGCGACGGGGTCACGACGATGCCGTCGGCGAGATGGTCGCTCAGGCCGCGGTTGTGGACGATGATCGCGCGGGACAGGGAGGGCGTCGGCGTGTACTCGTCCTCGCGTTCGGCTCGTACGTGGACGCCATGCGCTGTCAGGACCTCGATGGCCGTGCGCCATGCCGGGTCGGACAGCGCGTGCGTGTCCTTCGCGATGTACAGGGGACCCGTGGTGCCCTGCGAGGCCCGGTACTCGATGATCGCCTGGGTCGTCGCCGCGATGTGGGCGTCGTTGAAGGCGCCGTCGAGGCTGGAACCCCGGTGGCCCGAGGTGCCGAACACGACCATCTGGTCCGGGTTGGTCGGATCCGGAACGATGTCGTGGTACGCGGCGAGCACTGCGTCGACGTCGATCAGGTCTGATGGGAGGGCGACAAGTCCTGCACGTTCGTGAGCCATGCCCTCATCCTGGCAAGGACGAGGGGTCAATGGCGAGGATTCCTGTATCTGGTCACGACAGATCGCTCTGGTTGAATGGCCTCATGACGCAACCACACTCGCTACGGGGAGCCATCGACCTGTCCTCGCTGGGCGCTCCAGCGGCTCCTGCCGGCAGCTTTGTGACCGAGGTCGACGATGCGTCGTTCGACGCGGCGATGCAAGCTTCTGTGCGCTACCCGATCCTCATCGAGTTCTACTCGCCGCGCGCCCCGGAGCAACAGCGGCTGAGCCAGGACCTCGCCGCCCTGACCGACGAGGCCGCGGGCCGCTGGCTGCTGGTGCGCCTGAACGTCGACACGAATGCCCAGCTCGCCGCGGAGCTGCAGATCAAGGCGGTCCCCACCGTCGCCGGTGTCGTGAACGGCCAGCTCGTCCCGCTCTGGCAGGGCACGCTGGCGAAGGAGGACGCCAAGGCGCGCATCGACGAGCTGCTGCGCATGGCCGCGAAGTACGGGATCGTCGGCAAGGCGCAGCCGGTCGCCGCAGCTTCAGAGGCTGGTGACGACGGCGAGGTGGCTATGGATCTGCGCTACGTCGCCGCGTACGACGCTATGGAGCGCGAAGACTATGCCTCTGCCCGACAGGAGTTCGAGACAATCCTTGCCGCGACACCGTCCGATGCCGTCGCGAAAGCCGGTCTCGCACAGTCCGGACTTCTGTCTCGTGTGACCACCTCAAATCCGCAGGGTGCCGTGGAGAAGCTCGCGGCGAACCCCGACGATCTCGATGCCATTCTCGCCATGGCCGATCTCGAGGCAGCGACCGGTGCGCTCGAGGCGGCTTTCGCTCGGCTCGTCGCCGCGGTACGGAGCCACGCCGGCGACGAGAGAGACATCGTGCGCAAGAGGCTGCTGGAGCTCTACGACACCTGTGACCCGACAGATCAGGCTGTTCTGCGGTCGCGTCGTGAACTAGCATCAGCACTGTTCTGAGAGCTCCTCGGGAGCTTGCAGAATCCGGGCACGACGACGAGAACTCGGGGGTCGTCGTAGCCGGGCCTCGCAGGGAAGGCGGGCGGTCCGCACACGACGCCCGCCCGCCTTCCCAGCGGGGGCAATCAGCCCTGCGGTCGACCGTCCTCGAAGTACGTGGTCGTCGTGGGCCGGACCTCGTCGATCCAGAGCAGCCGGCGAGCAGCCAAATCAGAGACATGTCCGGCGGCTTCGCGGGCGGTGAGCCAGTGGGCTGAGACGATCTCACCGTCGTTGAGCGTCATCGCCGCGACGTCGTCGGGGGTCAGCACCCCGCCGTCGAAGATGAACTCCACGGCGTCGTCCCAGCCGATGTATGGCGGCAACCAGTCGACCACCAGGGGTTGTCCGAGGACGCGTTCCAGGCCGATCTCCTCCAGGACCTCGCGCTCGGCGCCACGTCGCGGCGGTTCGTGACGTTCGACGATCCCACCCGGCAGCTCCCAGTCGTTCTTGTACGAGACCTGAAGCAGCAGCACACGGTCGTCGGTGTCACGGAACAGCGCATGAGCGATGACGCGAGTACGGGGGAGGGCAGCGTTCATCACGTACGAGAAACCCGCCGGACCCTCGTGATCGTCACCGGCCACGATCGCGTACAGGTGCACGTCCTCAGCGCCGTGGGGAGTTGCTCGTCCCTTGCGAAGAACGCCCTCGTGGAGGAAGCCGGCGCGGTGAGCCGCGTGGCGCAGGTGCCCGTCGGATGTCCCGACGACGAGCTCGACGCGCTCGGCGCCCTGCTCCACGGCAGTGCGCCACGCAGCGCGCAGATACGAAGCCGGATCGCTCTCGTCAGAGGGGACCTCGAGCCGGACCGTGCGGTCGTTCACAAGCACTCCTTGGACCCGTCGTTGCCTTGCAGGATACGCATCCCGTGAGAGGCCACTCATGGTGAGGGTGACCGGGACGGAGCCTGACGTAGCGTGACGCGGTGTAGCGCAGGAGGTGGATGTGACGACAACCCGCCCGGGTGTGGTCAAGCCTGCGCGCTCCCGGCTGGCTGACCGCGACGAGTACCCCGCGCTGGGCGCCGTCGCCACTTTGGACCCACGCCCCGGGATCGTCATGGGTCCGACGCCGCGAGTTCACCTGGGGATCTGTTCCCTCGTGGTCCCGGTCGTCGCAGTTGTCCATCCGGAATCCGTCATGGTTGTTCCCCACGTCCACGAGAGGCCTGTCACCTCGGAGGTCGCTGAGTGGAAGGCTGTCGACCCCCAGACGGCCCGCGACGCGCTCCGGGTCAAGCGCGACGTCGAGATCCCGTACGGCCGTCCCAGGACCAGAAGGCCCCGCCTGCCCCAGCTCTCCTCCGGAGATGCCGCGGAACGGATGGGTCGCCTCGTCACCATCGATCGGCGACGGAGAGTCTTCATGGTCGCGGCGTCGATCC
>Ga0209638_1003021_pt1 | contig 10169 bp, 8 predicted proteins | sample BarGraNGADG00211_FD_184490 | JGI IMG/M metagenome (GOLD analysis project Ga0209638, IMG submission 184490) | Arctic peat soil microbial communities from Barrow, Alaska - Barrow Graham LP Ref core NGADG0002-211 (SPAdes) (version 2) | ecosystem: Environmental > Terrestrial > Soil > Wetlands > Peat... | reverse complement strand
TGGGGATCCTTGTACTGGCGGGTCAGCGAGCCCGGGCGCATGAAACTCATCCGCGACCGGCTTGACCTTTCCAGAACCGAAGGAACCAGCTTGGCGGCATGAGCCGCCAACCCTCACATATCAGTACTCTCAAGGACATAAGCTGAGCGCCTTAATCCCCCGTCATGGTGATGATCGTGTCATCCGAGCGCCCTTACCTTGAGGTGCCAGCGGGAGCAAATGCTCTCAGCTTCGCCGGATCAGCGCAGCATGGGGAACAACTGGCGGATCCGCGCTTCGTTGGGCTGCGTACCGTATTCACAGATTTCGAAAGCTTCGTAATACCTGGCGGCATTGCCCTTTTCGGCGCCATACCACTTCACCAGCGACGCCCGGACGGCTGGAGAGGCGTCGCGGGTCCGGGAGCGCTTCAGCCACGCTTTGCGCTCCGCCGGATCCTTCGGGACTTCCGCCAACGTGCCCGCCACCCACGGCAGCCATTCGTAAAACTGCGATACGTGGGAATCCAGCGCGCCGATCTTCTTGTCGATCGCGTCATCGATGGCCACGGCGATATCCGGCCGAAACGGATTGGGACGCTGGAAGCCGTCTTCATAGTAGAGAAAGACGGGGTTCTTGCGCAGCGCCGGCACTTCCGGCACCATGTGAGGAACCACTACCATGTAAGCCGCGTCCTGCACCAGAACGCCCGTGTAGCGGTGGTCCGGGTGATAGTCGTTGGGACGCGGCGCCAGCACAACGTCCGCATTCCACTGGCGGATCTGCCGGATCACCTGCTTGCGCACCTCGAGCGTGGGAAGTAACTCCCCGTCGTGATTGTCGAGGACTTCATATTCGATGCCGAGACGCCGCGCCGATTCCTTGGCCTCGGCAAGCCTCCGTTGGGCCAGAGCGGCGCCGTGCAGGGTCTGATGCCCCACGTCGCCGTTGGTGACGGACACGAACTTCACCGCGTGGCCGCCGGCGGCGAAGAGCGCGGCAGTGCCCGACGCCCGGATGTCGCAATCGTCGGGATGCGCACCGAAAGCGATCACACGAATCTTCTCGCCCTGCGCCAGCAGGGCAGTCACACCCACCAGTAGCAATATCAGTCCTCTCATGATCCAGCGAATCCTCCTGCTTTTACATTATGCGCGTGCGCCGCACGTCGTGAAGCTATAATTGGACAGGAGTTTCCACGTGGCCGCTACAACCAGCCTGACGATCGACGATTTCGAGCGTCTGCCCGCCGATGCTGTCCAGCAGCGCGAACTGGTGGACGGAGAACTAATTGACGTGTCCGGGAATACGCCGCGCCACAATAAAATACGTGACCGATTGCTGTCGCGTTTGATGGCATGGGCCGAGGCCCAAGCCGCCGGGGAGGTCATCTCCGAGCAGGAGTATGATTTTCTGGGCAATGCGCACGGCCCGGATGTCAGCTTCTTCGGGCCAGAGAAGCAAGTACTGCTCGATCTCGACAAGCGCGTACAGCGCTTCGTTCCCGATCTCGCCATCGAGGTTGCCTCCGCCTCCGATACTTACGATTCATTGCTCCGCAAGAAGGCGCGCTACCGCCGCGCGGGCACTACGGAAGTGTGGTTGATCTCCGCGGAGAACGCCGAAATCGCCATCTACGGGCCGGATCGCGATCGCATTCTGCGTGCGGGCGATACGCTGTCATCGGAAGTGCTGCCTGGGTTTGCTATCGCCGTGAATGACCTGTTTCGCGGGCTGTAAATCCGGGCTGTAAATCCGCGAGCTCGCTGCCGTCCCGTGTAGCGGCGCGCCCTTGTGGGATAATTGAAATTCAGGCCAGCCCCCTACTACATGGATCGCGAATTCATTCGGAATTTCTCTATCATTGCGCACATCGACCACGGCAAGAGCACCCTCGCCGACCGCTTGCTCGAAGTCACCGGCGCCCTCTCGCAGCGCGAAATGATGGAGCAGGTCCTCGATTCCATGGACCTCGAACGCGAGCGCGGGATCACCATCAAAGCCCACGCCGTCCGCCTCAACTACCGCGCCGACGACGGCGTTCTCTACCAGCTCAACCTCATCGATACCCCCGGCCACGTCGATTTCTCCTACGAAGTCTCGCGCAGCCTGCAAGCCTGCGAAGGCGCCCTGCTGGTGGTGGACGCCTCCCAGGGCGTCGAAGCCCAAACCCTCGCCAACACCTACCTCGCGCTCCACCACAACCTGGAAATCATCCCCGTCATCAACAAGATCGATCTTCCCGCCGCCGAGCCCGAACGCATCCGCGAACAGATCGAAACTATCATCGGCCTCGACGCCTCTGGCGCCGTGCTGTGCAGCGCCAAGCAGGGCATCGGCATCCACGAGATCCTGGAAGCGGTCGTCCATCTGGTGCCGCATCCCAAGGGGTCGCCCGACCTGCCGCTGCGCGCCCTCATCTTCGACTCCTGGTTCGATAGCTACCGCGGCGTCATCATCCTGATGCGCATCCTCGACGGCCGCATCCGCCTCGGCCAGAAAATCCGCCTGATGGCCAACGGCCAGGTCTTCGATGTGGAAGGGCTCGGCTACCAGGCCCCCAAGGCCACTCCCTGCGACGAACTGCAGGCCGGCGAGGTCGGCTACCTCTTCGCCAACATCAAGACCGTCAGCGACGCCAAGATCGGCGACACCATCACCGATCACGAACACCCCGCCGCCGAACCCCTGCCCGGCTTCGAGGTAATTAAGCCCATGGTGTTCGCCGGCCTCTACCCCGTCGAATCCCACGAACACGGCCTCTTGCGCGACGCCCTCGAAAAGCTCCGCCTCAACGATAGCGCCTTCAATTTCGAACCGGAAAACTCCGTGGCCCTCGGCTTCGGCTTCCGCTGCGGATTCCTCGGCCTGCTCCACCTGGAGATCGTCCAGGAGCGCCTGGAGCGCGAGTTCAATATCGACCTGATCACTACCGCGCCCGGCGTCCGCTACCGCATCACCGCCAACTCCGGCGAGGTGATCGAGGTCGATAACCCCACCAAGTTCCCCGACCCCAGCGCCATCAAACAGATCGAAGAGCCCATCATCGATGCCAGCGTGCTCACCCAGGAGGAGTACATCGGCGGCATTCTCAAACTGCTGGAAGAAAAACGCGGCACCCAGAAGAAGTTCGAGCACCTTGGCGGCGGCCGCGTCATGCTGGTCTATGAACTGCCGCTCAACGAAATCGTGCTCGATTTCTACGACCGCCTGAAATCCGTCTCCCGCGGCTACGCTTCCCTGGACTACCACCTCTCCGGCTACCGCGTCTCTCCCATGGTCAAGCTGGATGTCCTGGTGGCTGGCGAGCCGGTGGATGCGCTCTGCATCATCGTGCACAAGGAATTCGCCTTCGAGCGCGGCAAGGATCTCATCTCACGCCTGCGCAAGTTGATTCCCAGACAGATGTTCGAGGTAGCGCTGCAAGCCGCCATCGGCAACAAAATCGTGGCGCGCGAAACCATTTCGCCGCTGCGCAAGAACGTCATCGCCAAGTGCTACGGCGGCGACATCAGCCGCAAACGCAAACTCCTCGAAAAACAGAAGGAAGGCAAGAAGCGCATGAAGCGCGTGGGCCGCGTGGAGATTCCCCAGGAAGCCTTCCTCAGCGTGCTCAAGGTCGGGCAGTCGTCGGAAGACGATTAGCCGCGCGAACCCTAAGGGGCTTTCGCAACAGGAATCCGGCTCACTCGTGCCTTCCGGCTACCGCTTGATAATCTCATGCACCGCTTTGGCGAGATTTTTGAACTCCATGCGAGAAACTGAATTGGGCGCGTACTCGCAGACCGTAAGGCCGCTCAACACCGCCTCGGCCACCACGATTCGCTGGCCGATCGGGGGCAGCACCTTCTTCCCCATCTCCTCCAACGACGAGGAAAGACCACGCCCCAGGTTCGTGTTCATCAGCACCTTGGAAGGGACGAACCGGATGCGCGGTCTCTTGGAGCGCCTTTCGGCGCGCGCCTTGAGAGCCAGGGACAGAGCCTCCTTCAGGGAGAACAGATCCAATGGAGAAGGGCCGCACGGCAGAAGAAAAAGGTCGGCAACCAGCGCGGCCTGATAGGCGGTTTCAGGCATCCCCGGCGGCGTGTCGATCAGGACGACGTCGGCGGCCTTTTCCGCCGAGCGCGCCTTGGCCCGCAGCGCCTCCGCGTTGGCGCCTTTCACTTTCTCGACACAACGCGAGAGCATTCCATCGCCTTGGGCCGCCCACGCCGCGAGGCTGTGCTGCGGGTCGGCATCCAGCACAATGACACTCCGGCCCATGGCGGCGAATTCGGCTGCCAGGTTCCCCACGATGGTCGACTTCCCAACGCCGCCTTTGCGTCCCCCAACCGCGATGATCGCCATAGAAAGTACTATCCTGGGAAATCACAATTATCTCTTATCCCCGGCCCAAACGGGGCAAGAGACATTTCGGGTAGAGGGGTCATGGCGTGCACGCTAAAGCACCACTGCCGCATTTGGCGGCGCATCCCCGCCGACTGACAACGGCCCATTACTACTGGTAAACGCCGCTCCATGAAATTGGGAATGCCGTCATCCCGCGCGGCGGCTGCCAACCGCCGCGCTTTGGGTTATATCAGGCCCGTTGCCGCTCCCCTACGGCATCAACTCCGCCGTCATCAGCGCTCCGCCCGCCGCCGCCATCACCGTCGACATCTTGACCGTCGCCCGCGACTCCTTCGCCACCCATAGCGTCGCGTGGTCGCTGCCCCCGTCCGCCGAGGTGATTTCCACCTTCCACGTCTCGAATTTCCCGGCCGGCACCGTCACCGTCTCCACCCCGGCGACCTTCGCCTCCATCAGCCTCACCTTCTGCGTCTGGAGAGAGAAGTTTCGGTAAGTGGCGCTGTACCCCTCCGCCAGGGGCAGGCACCCGATCACGCCCCCCAGGCTGACCGAATCCGCGAACAACTCGCCACCCAGTTCCGCCGCCACCGGCCGATCCTGCCCCGCCATAGTCATCTTCCCCGACGCTTTGCCGCCGGCGAAATCCACATCGATCGCCACCGGCCCCTGATTCACGCTCATCTTGCGCACAATCAGCGTGCCTTTCTCCAGCCACACCGTCTGAGTCATCGCGCCCTGCGGCGTCTCCATCGCCTGCGCCACGCTCCAGCGGCCGCCTTCCTCCTTCACCGCCACCGAAATGCCCAGCGCAATCTCCTGCCCCCCCGCCGCAATCTTCGCCTGGTACTTGGACGTCCCCGGCTTCAGATCCATCACCGGCTTCGGCACTCCCACCGTCGCCCCTGCCACCTTCTTCGAAAGCGTCACCGCCTTCGGATCCACCGTAATCTCCGCCAGCCGCTTCACCACCTCCGGCGTCCCGCCTGCCTGGTAGCGGCCGTCCAGATGCTTCGCCAGGAATCGCTCCGCCGCCATGAACATCGCCATGTTGTTCACCGGCCGCGCAAACCCGTGGCCCTCGTCCGGCGCCATCAGGTACTCCACCGGGAAATTGCGGTCGCGCAGCGCGATCACAAGCTGTTCCGCCTCCGCCCGGTTCACGCGCGGGTCATTGGCGCCCTGCACCACCATCAGCGCCGTCTTGATCTTGTCGGCCGAATTCAGCGGGGAGCGCTCCTTCATCCACGCCTTGCCGGCCTCCGTCCCCGGGTCCGCCATGCGCGCGTACATCTGTTTCCGCCCCGCCTCCCAATACGCCGGAATCGCATCCAGCAGCGTCAGCAGGTTCGACGGCCCCACAATGTCCACCGCCGCGCGATACACCTCCGGCGTGAACGCAACCCCCGCCAACGTAGCGTACCCGCCGTAAGACCCGCCCAGGATCCCCACGCGCTTCGGGTCCGCGATGCCTTCCACCACCAGATACTTCACGCCCCATGTGAGGTCGTCCTGCATCTTCCGTCCCCACTCGCCGTTGCCCGCGTTGAGAAACTTCTTGCCGTACCCCGTAGACCCCCGGAAGTTCGGCATCAGCACCGCGTAGCCACGATTGGCGAAAAACTGCGCCAGCGGATTGTACCCCCAGTTATCGCGCGCCCACGGACCGCCGTGCGGAATCAACAGCATCGGCAACCCCTTGCCCGCAACGCCCTTGGGCAGCGTCAGGTACGCCGGAATCTCCAGCCCGTCCGACGATTTGTACTTCACCACCTGCATCGCGGCCAGCGATTCACGCGGCAACTTCTCGTACAGCCGGTATTGCAGCGCGAGCGTCTTCGCCTTGCGGTCGAACAGGTACGTCTCCGACGGCTCTGTGTCGGAACGGGCATTCACCAGCCAGAGACGTTCGTCCGCCGTGCGCGACCCGAACCCGATCTCCTTCCCCGGCAGCTTGCCTTGCAGCCATTTGTAGTCGCTTTCCAACTTCTTGTCGTGGAAATAGCGCCGCGTGCGCTCGTCCGTGTACGTCGTCAGCGCCAGTTCGTCCGTTACTTCCGAAAACACGACGCCGCCGAGATCGGCCCGCTTCAACGGGTCGGATTCCACTAACTCGGTCTTGCCCGTCTCCGGATCCAGCAGCATCAGCGCCGTCAGATCCATGGCGTCGCCCTTGTTGGTCTCGAAGTACACCCGCTTGCCGTCTTTGTGGAAGCGATGCGGCCCGCAGTTCTCATTCACGTTGCACGAGTAAATCTTGGTGAAACCGTTCGGGTCCGTGCGCAGGATCTCCGTGTCGCCGTTGTCCGCCGTCCGCGCAGCCATCCGCAACTGCCCCTTCAGGTCGAAAAACCAGCCCGCGATCTTCTCCGTGTTCTTGCGGACCAGCGTCTTTTCACCAGTCGAGATTTTGAGCTTGTACAGATCGTGCCATGCCTTGTCGCGATCGTTGATTCCGATATACAGCGTGTCCGGATCGTTCTTCGGCGCGCTGTACTGGAGCACGCGCACGCCCTTCAGCCCGGTTAGGTCGCGCGATGCCGGCGCCTGGGCGCCCGCCGCCGGCGTGGCCGCCGGGTCCACCGCGTACAAGTTGTAGTTCTCGTCTCCGTCATTGTCCTTCACGTACGCGACGTACTTGCCGTCGCGCGTCCACCCGTACCCGGCCACCGGCCGCTTGGCTTCCGTAGTCAATAGCCGCGCCGCGCTGAACGGCTCCGCGGCCTTTTTGACCCAAATGTTGAGCGTACCGTTCCACGGCTTCACAAACGCGAGATATTTCCCATCCGGCGAGATCTGCGCGCCGGCAATCTCCGGATTGCCGAACAGCAGCTCGCGATCGATCAGCGGCGGCAGCCCCTGCGCAGGGAGCAAACCAGCGGACACCAACAGCAAGATTGCCAGAATCATGTGAGTCATGCAAAAAATCGTAGCATGTCCCAGTGCTCCCAGCAGAGCCGCGATCGAGGTGCCCTCTGGGTCGGGACATAGGCGTTGAAATAAGCGCTCGGCGGGACCTCACTGCCGATTGCTGGTGCGATGGGCGGTTCTCGCCGGGAATCGGTAACCGTGGCGACTACACGCGGTCCATTCCGTGACCGGCGTATGACGGGAGGAATCCTGCCTGGGGAGATTGGGCCCAAACTGACCGCCGCGCTTTCTCCGAGGAGTGCGTAATCCAGGAGGGATGCCCGAATCGGCCCTCTCAAGGGGACTAACGAGGACCGGCACTTCGCGCACTCTTCGTCTCTAAACCTCCTACATGGCGAGCCGGAACTCCTCGATCTTGCGGCCGATCAGTTCTTCCGGCTGTCGTTGGTCAGCCTTCGCTCGCAGCATGAACTCCAGATCCTCATCGTCCAGAACGACGATGAGTTTCCCGTGGGCGAGCCACTGCTCTCTCAGTGTGACTGCGCATCCACTCGAGTCACCGCCGTTGCGGGAGACAATCAGACCAAACAAGCCTGCTCCGCGCTCCTTTAGGTAGTTCGCGATCTGAAGGACGTCATTCTTCTTGACTCTCTTTGAATAGTTCTTTGCGTCTGCGACGATGTAGTCGGCGCAATACTTCTCTCGGATCGAGCGCCAGAAGCCGGCGTCAGCATAATTCGGCAGGATAAAGTCTCTTCGGTTTGCCTTTGTGCCATCCGAGTGCTCTGAGAGCGGTTTAGTAAGGGGCGGACAGAACAGCAACTCCAGAATGTCTCCGACAACGCTCTGGTAAACGGCAGCGTATTTCTTGCCGGCTGCCGTTCCTCTCAATTTCGAGATCAATACATTTTCAGATGACGGCTTGCCTTCGCGATTCAATTGAGCCAACAGCAGCGATTTGAAGTAGCTCGGCCCCAGTGCCTCGATTTGGCTCGCGAACTCGTGGGCCATGTACTGCAGGTCCCACAGCTGTATGTTCTCGGCCTGCAGGCTTTCCTTATCCTGCTCAGTCATGCTTCCCGCGACCGCTAGGACAGGTCGGCAATCGCCCCAAACGGTTTGGAGTTTTCGCAGGCGCGACACAACCTCCCTCAATCGGTCGGATTGCATCGGCGTAGCCTTGCACTCGATCAACAAGGTGTCGTTCCTGCTCGAGATCCGATGTTGGACGACAATGTCAGCGCGGTAGCGAGCGTCACGCCCGAATACGACCTCTTGCTGTACCTCCTGGTACAGCGGATTACGCCTCAAGAGGTCTGCGAGGACCGCAACAAACTCCAGTCCGCGTAGCTGTCCCCCCTTGCCGACGTTGCAGTTCGGGCACAGAACGGTCAGGTTCGCCTCGCTAGAATCGCCGCCGAGTTGCAACGGGACGATGTGAGAGAAGACCAGCGGCACATCAACCCCGCTCGCTCCACAGATGGCGCATGCGTTGCCGTATACTTCTAGGAGTTTCTCGCGGATTGATCGCGGAATCCCTGTTCGGCGGTTCTTCGTTCGATCGTCGGCCATAATGCGTAAGAGAACCGACAGGTTATCTCACTGCACGTCTCAGCGCACTCAGGGTGCACCGCACACCACACTGTACGGCACTGGAGGCAGACGCCTGCGGCAGTCGAGTACCGTGGCAATGGCCACGGATTTTCAGCGACCTTGGCAGAATCGTGGGAGCACGAACGAAGCCTACCTCTAGACGGTGGACGCCAGTTTGAGCAGTGCCTACCGATCAGAGTCACGTGCTGCCAAGAACCGTCGGCTCCGTCGTAGGACGGCTACCCCGCCCCTAAACAATCAGTCCGACGCGGGTCGCCGGCCCCTTAGAGAATGCGCCAAGTGGGAGTCCCCGCGATTCGGTCCTGGTAAGTCCCGGTTACGGAATCAGTTGAGATGCCCCCAAGGCCTCCATCTCGCCACAGCGTATGCCGATCCGGAAAGCGAGCCATCGATCGTAGGATGAGCCACTCTTACTTTGCAGGCTCCTCGAATTGGGTGATCCGCACTTCTCGATCTTGGAAAACAGCCCGGATTTCCAACCGTCCTCCGATAGCTTCGACGTAGTCGGCGAGTGTGCTGACACGAATGTCGGAGCGATGCTCGATTTTGGAAACCTCGCCCTGGTTGATCCCCAGGACCTCACCGAGTCGCAACTGCGTCATTTGCTGCGCTTTGCGCAGTTGATCGAGTGGCATGGCGGACAGGCTCTTCTGGAACCGCTTCTCGATCCTCTGCTGCCGCGCGACCGGCATCGCCTGGAGCAATTCACGAAAGTTGTGTGTGGGCATTAGAGCTTTCCTTCCTTCTTGAGTTCGTTCAAGTGTTCTTCGAATAGCCGGTCCGCCACCGGCACAAACTTGTCGTACCACCGGTCGTCGCCAGTTTTGTCGCCGGCAATCAAGAGGACGGCGGTACGGAGCGGATTGAACGCATAGAGCGTCCGCAAGGGTCTGCCCGCGCTCTGTGTCCGAAGCTCGCGCATTTGCGGATAACGAGAGCTGGTGACTTTCGAGCTATGCGGGAAACCGAGGGCCGGGCCGAATTCCATGAGATGCCGCACCGAGTGCGCCAGATCGTCCTGCTGCCCCTCGGTGAGCATATTCCACCAGTCCCGGAATTCATCGGTGAACTCGACTTCCCAGGCCACACTTGTAGTATGCCATATACAGAATGATTCTGAAATGGTCTTGAGGACCTCCGCTAGGGATCGCCTCTGCAAAACGCCGAAGGGTTCAGAAAGGCCGATGGCTGTTACGGTACCCGCCAGGAATCGGTCCACCAGCCCTTAACTTAACGCCTATGCCGGGCCGGGAGCGGTCCTATATTGTTCGAGTCTCACGAGCCCGCCCCCGCCAGCACCTCGCGTACCCCCGCCGGCCACTCCGTCCGCTCGCTCCAGGCGTAGTCCCGAAGCC
>Ga0209638_1003018_pt1 | contig 10176 bp, 5 predicted proteins | sample BarGraNGADG00211_FD_184490 | JGI IMG/M metagenome (GOLD analysis project Ga0209638, IMG submission 184490) | Arctic peat soil microbial communities from Barrow, Alaska - Barrow Graham LP Ref core NGADG0002-211 (SPAdes) (version 2) | ecosystem: Environmental > Terrestrial > Soil > Wetlands > Peat... | reverse complement strand
GCATCCGGCGAGCGGGGCCCGGTCGACAAGCGGCCAGTACTGCTGCGGCACGCTCTTCTTGATGACCTGGCGCGTGTCCACTGAGGTGGCCAGCGCCTGGCCGGCAATTGAGTTGATGTAGGACCAGGGCATGACGCAGGTCCGCAGGGACACGTTGGATGTCGAGTAGGCAGCCGACGTTGTGGAGTGCACGGTCACGCAGCCGTTGGCATCGGCCTTCGAGACGGCGACCGATAGCCCCGGACGGGTCTGCAGGTCATAGTGGACCTCGACATGCGCGCTCGATGAGGCGGCAGGCGCACAGGCTTGCCAACTGTTCGATGCAGCCGGCGGAACGGCGCCCACGAGCTCGAACGTGCGCAACTGCTGCGTCGATCCGCCTATCAGCCGAGTCACTTCGTCGATGAGGTACGGCGGGAAGCGCTTGGTCTGCGGATAGGCGAACCGGGCAGTGTCATTCACCAGGCCGAGCACGGCGAGGTCGGGATTGTAGTACTCGGTGTCACGGAAGGCATTCTCGTAAACGTGGATGACCGTGGTAGAGCCATCCTGGTGGGCCCACGCCAGGAAGCTGATTGGGTGCAGCTCGGTGTGGTAATCGGGGTGGCCGCAGTCGACGATATACCGGCCGCCGACGACTACCGGGTCGCCGATCGCCGGGTGGGCGAAGCCGGGCTGGAAACCCGTCAGGTTGAAGTCCGACAGCTGGCGCCACGTCTGTGTGGCGGACGCGGACGACGGCCTGGGCACGTGCGGGATATATCCCGACGAGATCTCGACGTGGACATTTCCGGGCTTGACGTCGCTCGGAGCCGTCCCGAGTTTCTGGGAAAAGGCGGCGAAGGCCGGGGCGACCTTCACGTCCATCGACAGATCATCCCCGAAGGGGTGGTCGATCGGAAGGTCGCCCGGGCCGAGGTGGACCGTGGCGACGGTGCCGCTCACGAGAAGTTGTTTGCCGCCGGGGACTACGTCGGCCCACTCGTCCATGACCTTCAGCTGGGTCGGCGGGGTGTGGAGCAACTCAGCCAGGTAGGTGGCTGAATTCGACCCGCAGACGGTTGCCACGTCGATCGGGGCGGCGGTCCCGTTGGCCGCCTGAGCCGTGCCTGGGGACCAGGCCACGGTCGGAGGTGCCGTCGCCGTGCTGGAGCCCGACGAGCACGCGGCCAGCGCTGCCGCCAAGGCCACCACGCTTAACGCGAGTCCCTTGCGCATGACATCCCTCCTCGGCAGCCCCGGCCAGCCTCCCACGCCACGATGTCCGCGCCAAGCGCGAAGTGCAGATCGGACTTCCCGTGCCGGCGTCGGTGCTGGCGGCTGGAACGGCCGGTCGAGCTACCGGATTCCATGAGATGTGGGCGACGCCCCATACGCCAACTCTCCAACTCTCCAACTCTCCAACTCGGATTCTGTTCATCGTCGGCTCGGTCCCGGTCGGGCTCCTGGCGCGCCCCACACCGGGGCACTTGTCGGGGTGGACAGGTCCGGCTGGAGCGGGCTGGCGCTCCTGACCCGGTCGGCCCAGCCGAGCGTCGACTACGAACCCGGCTCCTCGGGTGGGGCGGGTTGGGCGGACGTTCCACAGGTGTCGAGGGCCGACCGGTACGCGTCGGCGAGCCACCACGCTCCATCCGTCGTCTCGTGGATGAGATCGACCTGCAGATAAGTGGCACGTTGCCGGCCGCCGAGGGAAGTCAGGAACCGGTTCCAGTCGACGACCTTGTACTTGCCGGGATCGGCGGCGGCCAGGGCCATCATCCGCTCATTGAGCCCGGAGGCGACGTTCCCCTTCGCAATGACATCGGCGATCGAGTTGACGGTGGTGAGGACGACGCACGGTACGTCCTTGGTGATCGTCAACAGTTGGTCCCAACTCCTCTGTGGGTCGGCGTTGCGACCGCCCTGCAGCGCGTCGTTGGTACCCAGGTTCACGATGACAGGCACGCCGGGACCCCGTGCGGCGAGTCCGTCACGCAGCCGGGGCAGCATCTGGTCGATGCGCATTCCGTTCTGGTAGTAGAAGTCGACGGCGTACGGAGGGTCGAGCACGGATGTGATCTCCCCGTGGTCGAGTGTGGTGATCGAGTCGCCGACAACGGCGACATGCGGAGAGCCGTCGCCCGCACCCGAGCAACCGGTGGAGACCACGCCGGCCACGACGATCGAGGCAGCAGCCCGCATCCATCTGGGCGTGCGGCGTCGGCCCGGCCTGTCCCCCATCGCCCTTCGCCGGTCGGCCACGCCTCATCATGTCAGCCGCGCTGCCCGAGGGAGTGCACGCTGGCCCCTTCGACCGGTTCGGGCAACCGGGAAGTGCCCGCTGGGACCCTCCTAGCGGAGGGCCAGCTGCCCGGGAACAATCGGCGCAGGCAGTGCGGTCTTCCCCATCAAGAACCGGTCGACCGAGGCCGCCGTCGAGCGACCCTCGGCGATGGCCCACACGATCAGGCTCTGACCCCGGGTCATATCCCCGCACACGAACACGCCCTCCACGTTGGTCGACCACGCCCCGTCGGCCACGACACTGCCGCGGGGGTCGATCTCGAGCCCCAGGTCGGCCACCACCCCGGTGCGTTCGGCACCGAGAAAGCCCATGGCCAAGAGCACCAGTTCACACGGGAGCTCGAACTCCGAACCTTCCACCGGACGGAAGTCGGGGCGGCCGTCGTCGCCGTAGGCCAGCTCGACCTCCTCGCCCCGGAGGGCCCGGACGTGACCAGCGCCGTCGTCGAGGAACTCCGCCGTGGTCACCGAGAAGTGCCGCTCGCCGCCCTCCTCCAGCGCCGACGACGTCCGCAGGATGAGCGGCCAGGTCGGCCACGGGTTGTCGGCGGTCCGGTCGCTCGGCGGCTCGGGCATGATCTCGAGTTGGTGGACGCTGAGCGCACCCTGGCGGTGCACGGTACCCAGACAGTCGGCCCCGGTGTCCCCGCCGCCGATGATCACCACGTGCTTGCCGTGGGCGGAGATCGGAGACTCGGCCAGCGATCCCTCCTGGACCATGTTGGACGGCTTGAGGAAGTCCATGGCCCGGTGGATCCCGGCCAGGTGCCGACCGGGGGCGGGGAGGTCCCGCGGAAGGGTTGCTCCGCCGGCCAGCACCACGGCGTCGAACTCCTCCAGCAGGGACGAGCCGCTGACCACCGCAGCATCCGCGGCGGCCGCCGCGCTGGCCTCGGAGTCGGCTTTCCCGACGGACACCCGGCACCGGAACTCGACGCCCTCGGCGACCATCTGGTCGATGCGCCGGTCCAGCACCGCCTTTTCCATCTTGAATTCGGGGATCCCGTAGCGGAGCAGCCCCCCGGGCTTCTCCGCCCGTTCGAACACCACCACCGTGTGGCCGCCACGGCACAACTGTTGGGCTGCGGCCAGACCGGCAGGTCCCGAACCCACCACCGCCACCCGCTTGCCGGTGGCCACGCTGCCGGGGTGGGGCTCGACCCACCCCTCCGACCAGGCCCGTTCGGCGATCTCGTACTCGATCCGCTCGATGGCCACCGGATCGTCGTTGATGCCGAGCACGCACGCGCCCTCGCAGGGTGCCGGACAGAGCCGGCCGGTGAACTCGGGAAAGTTGTTGGTGGCGTGGAGCCGCTCGATGGCCTCCGCCCAGTCGTCCCGGTAGACCAGGTCGTTCCACTCGGGGATGAGATTGCCCAGGGGGCAGCCCTCATGGCAAAAGGGGATCCCGCAGTCCATGCAGCGGGCACCCTGCTGTCGGGCGGCCTCGGCCGGGAACGGCTCATAGACCTCCTTCCAGTCGCGGAGCCGGACAGGCACCGGGCGGCGGGCCGGAAGCTGCCGGGGGAATTTGAGGAATCCGAAGATGTCACCCATGGGAGGCTCCCATCACTGCGTCGTCCACCGAGCGGCCCTCGGCGATGGCCTTCTCGGTGGCCTCGAGCACCCGCTTGTAGTCCCGCGGCATCACCGTGACGAACTGCTCGGAGGCGCTCATCCAGTCGGCGAGGATCTCGGTGGCCACGTGGGAACCGGTCTCGTCCCGGTGCATGGCCACCCGATCCTTCAGCCACATCCGGTCTTCAGGGGACAGGGGGCCGAGGTCGACCATCTCGGGGTTGTAGACCCCGGACAGCAGGCCGTGGGGATCGAAGACGTAGGCCACCCCACCCGACATGCCGGCACCGAAGTTCCGACCCGTGGGTCCGAGCACCACCACCCGGCCGCCGGTCATGTACTCGCAGGCGTGGTCGCCCACACCCTCGACCACGGCGATGGCACCGGAGTTCCGGACACAGAACCGCTCACCCACCTGGCCCCGGAGGAAGACCTCCCCGGCCGTGGCCCCGTAGAGGATGACGTTGCCGGCCACGATGTTCTCCTCGGCGGCGAACGGCGAGTCGTCGGGCGGGCGGACGATGATCCGGCCCCCGGAGAGCCCCTTGCCCAGGTAGTCGTTGGTGTCGCCCAGGAGCCGCATGGTCACGCCCTTGGGCACGAATGCCCCGAAGCTCTGGCCGGCGGAGCCGTGGAAGGTGAGGTCGATGGTCCCCTCGGGCAGACCGGCGCCCCCGTGGCGGCGGGTGATCTCGTACCCGAGAAGGGTGCCCACCGTGCGGTTCACGTTGGTCACCTCGACCGTCGCCTTCACCGGTGTGGCGTCCTCGATGGCCGGGCGGCACTGCTCGAGGAAGGCGTGGTCCAGCGCCCGGTCGAGTCCGTGGTCCTGCTCGTTGATGCAGTACCGGACCGCACCTTCGGGCAGCTCCTGGTGGACCAGGATCGGGGAAAGGTCGAGACCGGAGGCCTTCCAGTGGTCGACGGCGTCGGCCACGTCGATCAGATCCACCCGGCCGATGGCCTCCTCGAGGGTGTGCAGGCCGAGAGCGGCCAGCTCCTCGCGCACCTCCTCGGCGATGTACTCGAAGAAGGTCTCGACGAACTCGGGGGTTCCCGAGAACCGGGCCCGTAGGGTCGGGTTCTGCGTGGCGATCCCCACCGGACAGGTGTCGAGGTGACAGACCCGCATCATGATGCAGCCGGACACCACCAGGGGTGCGGTAGCGAACCCGAACTCCTCGGCCCCGAGCAGGGCGCCGATGATCACGTCCCGGCCGGTCTTCATCTGGCCGTCGACCTGCACCACGATCCGGTCGCGCAGGTCGTTGGCCAGCAGGGTCTGCTGGGTCTCGGCCAGTCCCAGCTCCCAGGGGATGCCGGCGTGCTTCTGGGAGGTGAGCGGCGTGGCCCCGGTGCCCCCGTCGTGCCCGGAGATCAGCACCACGTCGGAGTGGGCCTTGGCCACGCCGGCAGCCACCGTGCCCACGCCGACCTCCGCCACCAGCTTGACGTGGATGCGCGCCTCGGGATTGGCCGACTTCAGGTCGTGGATGAGCTGGGCGATGTCCTCGATCGAGTAGATGTCGTGGTGCGGCGGGGGCGAGATGAGGCCGACCCCCGGGGTGGAGAACCGGGTCTTGGCGATCCACGGGTAGACCTTGTGCCCGGGCAGCTGGCCGCCCTCGCCGGGCTTGGCCCCCTGGGCGATCTTGATCTGGATGTCGTCGGCATTGACCAGGTACTCCGAGGTGACCCCGAACCGTCCCGACGCCACCTGCTTGATGGCACTGCGCCGCAGGTCGCCGTTGGCGTCGGGGGTGAACCGGTCGGCGTCCTCGCCGCCTTCACCGGTGTTGGACCGGCCGCCGAGGCGGTTCATGGCGATGGCCAGGGTCTCGTGGGCCTCGGCCGAGATCGACCCGTACGACATGGCTCCGGTCGAGAATCGGGCCAGGATGGCCGAGGCCGGCTCCACCTCCTCGATGGGGACCGGGGGAAGCGAGCCGGTACGCAGATGCATCAGGCCGCGCAGGGTGGCCAGGTCCGAGGACTGGTCGTTGACCGCCTTGGTGTACTCCTTGAACACCTCGTACCGCTTGGTCCGAGTGGCGTGCTGCAGCTTGAACACCGTCTTCGGGTTGAACAGGTGCACCTCCCCCTCGCGGCGCCACTGGTACTCGCCACCCACCTCGCGCTCACGGTGGGCCAGCTCCGAAGGACGGTCCAGATGGGACATCCGGTGACGGGTGGCCACCTCGTCGGCCAGCACGTCGAGGCCGACCCCGCCGATACGGGACACCGTGCCGGCGAAGTACTCCTCGATCACCTCGGGAGCCAGGCCGACCGCCTCGAACACCTGGGCGCCGGTGTACGAGGCCACTGTCGAGATGCCCATCTTGGACATCACCTTGATGATGCCCTTGGAGGCAGCCTTGATGTAGTTCTTCTGCGCCTGGCGGGGGGTCACCCCGGTCAGCGTCCCCGACGCGATCATGTCGTCGATGGTCTCGAAGGCCAGGTACGGGTTGATGGCGGCGGCACCGAACCCCTTGAGCAGGGCCATGTGGTGGACCTCGCGGGCGTCCCCCGACTCCACCACCAGGCCCACCCTGGTCCGGGTCTTCTCCCGCACCAGATGGTGGTGGACGGCCGACACCAGCAGCAGGGACGGGATGGGGGCCAGCTGGGCGGTCGAGTTACGGTCGGAGAGCACGATCACGTCTGCGCCGCCGGCGATGGCCGCGCTCACCTGGCGGCGCACCTCGTCGATGGCGCTGCGCAGGGCCGCGCCGCCGCCGGCCACCTCGAAGAGGCCGTCGATGGCGAAGGCACTGAATCCCGGGGTGCTCCCGTCCTCGTTGACGTAGAGCAGCTTGGCCAGGTCGTCATTGTCGATGACCGGCATGGGCAGGACGATCTGGCGGCACGATTGCGCGGTGGGCTCGAGCAGGTTCGACTCGGGGCCCAGGGTCGACAGGAGCGAGGTGACCAGCTCCTCGCGGATGGCATCCAACGGAGGGTTGGTGACCTGGGCGAAGAGCTGGGTGAAGTAGTCGTAGAGAAGCCGGGGTCGGTCGGACAGGACGGCGATGGCGGTGTCGGTCCCCATCGAGCCGATCGGCTCGATCCCCGACTTGGCCATCGGCTGGAGGATGAGGCGAAGCTCCTCGTTGGTGTACCCGAAGAGGCGCTGACGCCCGACCACCGAGGCGTGCTGCGGGGTGAGCATGACGCGTGGAGGCAGGTCGTCCAGATCGATCTGGCCCTCTTCCAGCCACTGCAGGTAGGGCTGCTCGGCGGCCAGGTCCGCCTTGATCTCGTCGTCGTCGACGATGCGCCCCTGGACGGTGTCCACCAGGAACATCCGACCCGGCTGCAGGCGACCCTTGCGCACCACCTTGCTCGGGGGCACGTCGATGACGCCGACCTCGCTGGCCAGGACCACGAGGCCGTCGTCGGTGACCCAGTAGCGGGCCGGGCGGAGCCCGTTGCGGTCGAGGACCGCTCCGATCACCGTCCCGTCGGTGAAGGCCACCGCCGCCGGTCCGTCCCACGGCTCCATCAGCGACGCGTGGTAACGGTAGAAGGCCCGCCGGGCCGTATCCATGGTCGGGTGGTTCTCCCAGGCCTCGGGGATCATCATCAGCACCGCGTGATGGAGGGGCCGGCCACCCAGGTGGAGCAGTTCGAGCACCTCGTCGAAGGAGGCTGAGTCGCTGAATCCGGGGGTGATGATCGGGAAGGCCCGCTCCAGACCGGGGATGAGGTCCGACGCGCACAGCGCCTCGCGGGCCCGCATCCAGTTGCGGTTGCCGGCCAGGGTGTTGATCTCCCCGTTGTGGGCCAGGTAGCGGTAGGGGTGGGCCAGGGGCCATGACGGGAAGGTGTTGGTGGAGAACCGCGAGTGGACCAGGGCCAGTCCGCTGGTGACCCGCTCGTCGGAGAGATCGGGGAAGAACTCCGCCAACTGGTGCGAGGTCAGCATCCCCTTGTAGGTGATGGTCCGGGACGACAACGAGACGACGTAGCAGTCATCGATCTCGTGCTCCGCCCGCTTGCGCAGGACGAAGGCCAGTCGATCGACGGCCAGTGACGGATCGTGGCCCAACGCGGTGCCCGGTGTCGGGGCGACGAAGACCTGGTGGATGGAGGGCATGGCCGCTTCGGCGATGGACCCGAGGGTGGTGTCGTGGATGGGCACGTCCCGCCAGCCGATGACCACCAGACCCTCTTCACCAGCCAGCTTCTCGATGGAGGAGCGGGCATCCTGGGCCTGCTCGGCGTTGCGGGAGAGGAAGGCGATCCCGGTGGCGTAGTGGCCCCGGTCGGGCAGATCGAATTCCACCTCGGCGGCGTAGAACTCGTGGGGGACCTGGATCAGGATTCCGGCGCCGTCGCCGCTGTCCTCCTCGCTGCCGGTGGCCCCGCGGTGGGCGAGGTGCTCGAGGGCGGAGATGGCCTGGCGCACCAGGGTGTGGGACGGGCGTCCGTGCAGATCGGCGACGAGGGCGACCCCGCAGGCGTCGTGCTCGAACCGGGGGTCGTAGAGCCCTCCGGTCGGCGGGGCCGGGATCCGCCGATCCGCCCGGGGCGTCGTCCGGTCGCGACGGCCAGGGGGGGCGAGGCGCACCGTGCCTGCGGCAACCGGGGCGTCAGGATGTTCTCCCGCAATGTTCGTCATCAGGTCGCTCCAACGAGGTAAGTGGATCTACTCGCCCGGGACGACGTTGGCCCATGCGCGGTCGGAAGATTGTACACGCAGAGCGGAGAGCCCCACTCTGCGGGCGATCACCCGGTGGCGGACACCAGCGGGGCGGCACCGAGCCCCCGCTGGGGGGCGACGATCCCGTCGATCAACCCGTACTCCACCGCTTCCTCGGGCGTCATGAAGTAGTCGCGGTCGATGTCGGTGGCCACCTGGTCGACCGACCTCCCGCTGTGGTGGGCGATGATCTCGGCCATCCGGTGGGTGATGGCCAGGACCTCCCGGAGCTGGATCTCCATGTCACTGGGGGCACCCCGGGTCCCGGCACTGCCCTGGTGGATCATGATGCGGGCGTTGGGCAGTGCGAGCCGCTTGCCGGGTGCACCTCCGGCGAGCACCATCGCCGCCGCCGACATCCCCATGCCCACGCAGATGGTCGACACGTCGGGCCGAACGTGCTGGATCACGTCGTAGATGGCCATTCCGGCATAGGCCATGCCGCCGGGTGAATTGACGTAGAGGGCGATGTCCTTCTCGGGGTCCTGGGCTTCGAGGTAGAGCATCTGCGAGATGATCAGGTTGGCGATCTGGTCGTCCACTTCCTGCCCCAAGAAGACGATTCGCTCGCGGAGCAGGAGTGAGAAGATGTCGAAGGCCCGCTCCCCCCTGCTCGACTCCTCCAGGACCGTCGGAACGAGAGACTGCTGCAGGGCCATCGGGCACCTCCCCGGTACGGCCGGTGCGGATGGTCCGCTCCGGCTCTCCGGTGAGAATATCTCATTCTTGAGATACCATTGGAGTGATGGAATTGGACGGGCCACCGAGGCCGGGCGAGAGCACCACATGACCGACGAGCGACGGCACCAACCGGTGTTCCCCGGCTTCCGCGAGATGTCCGACCGCCGGCGGGCACTCAGCGACGAGCTGGTGGAACGGAGACGGTCCCTCGGGCTGTCCCAGACCCAGGTGGCGGCCCGCATGGGCACGTCGCAGTCGGCCGTGGCCCGCATGGAGACCGGTTCCACCGACGTGCTCCTGTCCACCGTCGATCGGTACGCGGCGGCCATCGGCTGGAAGCTGGACTGGACGTTCACCGAGGAGGAGGCGTGAGCGGTCCCGACTGGATCCCCGGCGATGCCGACGACGGCATGGCACCCAGCCTCGACCAGTGGATGCGGCGACAGCTCTTGGACCGCCGGGTGGTCCTGGTGACCGGGGAGCTCGACGACCGGGCCGCCAACGAGGTGGGTGCCTCCCTCATGACGTTGGATGCCACCGGCGACCAGCCGGTGACCATGCGCATCGACTGCAGCGGCGGATCCATCGGTGCCGCCCTGGCTCTCATCGACGTCATCGACCTGCTCGGCGTACCGGTCGACGCCTGGTGCAGTGGGCAGGCCGTCGGGCCCCCGGTGGGCGTCTTCGCCGCCTGCCGCCAGCGGACCATGGCCCCCCACGCCCGTCTGGGGCTCTTCGAGCCGACCATGGAGGCACACGGCGATGCCAGCCGCATCCAGCTGCTTGCCGCCGCCCACCACGATCAGTGGAAGGCCTTCTGCGGACGACTGGCCCAACTGTCCGGTCACACCGTCCAACGCATCCTCGACGACGCCGGCCGGGGTCTCTTCCTGACCGGTACCGAAGCGATGGCCTACGGCCTGGCC
>Ga0209638_1003015_pt1 | contig 10179 bp, 10 predicted proteins | sample BarGraNGADG00211_FD_184490 | JGI IMG/M metagenome (GOLD analysis project Ga0209638, IMG submission 184490) | Arctic peat soil microbial communities from Barrow, Alaska - Barrow Graham LP Ref core NGADG0002-211 (SPAdes) (version 2) | ecosystem: Environmental > Terrestrial > Soil > Wetlands > Peat... | reverse complement strand
ATCAACATCGAGAGCATCGTGGTCGCCGTGATCGGTGGCGTGATCGTGGTCGCCGTGTACCGGATGATCGGGGGCCGACGCACGACCGCCTGATCGGCAGGTATCTCTCGAGCTGATCCAGGCCTTTCTCGCGGTCTCGGCCGCGCCAGAGCTGGAGGTGGGCGGCCGGGCCGGCGAGTCGTGCCCGACCATCGTCGAGATCGTGCGAAGGGAGTCCAGACATCGCGAACCAGGACGAGAGCGGCCGGAACAGGAACGAACGACAGGAGCACGACCGCAAGACGCGGTCATACGAGGAGACGACGGGCAATCCGTATCACCTCTCGAGGGCGGCGCGGATCGTCGTGGGCGCGCTGGCCCTGGTCGTGGTGGTCACGCTGACAGCGCTCTTCATGAGTGGCGCCATCCGCTGGTAGGTCGCGCTCCATCATCGTCGTGCTCGAACGGCCATCCCGTCATCCCGCGCTGCCGAACGGATGACCGACCGTCATGACGACATCGCGTCCTGCGCGCACAGTCAGGTCTGCCCGAGTGGCCGCCCCAGGCGGTGCGTTGCACCGGCCCGGTCAGGCGTGCGCATGCGGGCTTCCACCGAGAGGCGGCACACAATGGGAAGCATCGTCACCGTCGTCGTCGTTGTCCTGATCGTGCTCTTCGTCCTGGGCTACTTCGGCCGGGGTCGCATCCGCGGATAGCCTGGCCGAAGCCCGCCCACGCAGCCAGCACGTGTCGCCACGCTCGGTTCCGGCGAAGCCGGGGTGGCGACGCCCGGCGGTTGGCTGCGCGAGACGCCTCCGCACGGGGACTCGAGAAAACGAATGCCAATCGTCAGCCGGTTCGTCCGTCTCGTCGGCCTGGGCACCTTTCCTGAGACGCGCGGGCTGATCGTCGCGGTGGCCCGCTCGGGGAGCGTTCGGGGCCTTGCCCGGCGTGCCGTACACGATCGGTCCGGCCTGGTGCGGGACCTCCGAGACGTGCACCAGGCTCGCGCGCTGGTCCGCGCCACGGCCATGCACCCTGCCACACGCGAGCTCGCCGGGGCGGGCCTTGTGTTCCTTCCCGGCCGGTTCCTCCCACTGGGCTGGGCAGCGACCTGGGCCGCCAACAAGGCGCTCCGTCGCTATGTCGGCCCGATTGCGGACGTGCCACAACGGGAGGCGTGGGACCGAGGTCCGGCGAATCAGTCCCGGCGGCCCGTCCCGAACTGGCGATCCCCGGCGTCGCCGAGGCCCGGCAGGATATAGCCCTTCTCGTTGAGGCCGCGGTCGAGCGCCGCGCAGTGGATCGTCACGTCCGGGTGCGCTGCGCTGACCGCCGCGACGCCCTCCGGCGCGGCGATGATGTTGATCAGCTTGATCCGGCTCGCGCCCCAGCGCTTCAGGACCTCGATCGCGGCCGTCGCCGAGCCGCCCGTGGCGAGCATCGGGTCGAGGATGAGGCAGAGGTCGACGGTCGCGGAATCGGGCAGCTTGTTGTAGTACTCGACCGGGCGGAGCGTGTGCTCGTCGCGGAAGAGCCCGAGATGCCAGACCTCGGCGGTGGGCATCAGCTCGAGCATGGCGTCGACCATTCCGAGGCCCGCGCGCAGGATCGGAACGAGCCCGATCCGATCGCCGAGCTCGTGGGCCTCGACCTCCTCGAGCGGGGTGCGGACGCGGCGCGGGCGGAGTCGCGCGTCGGCGAGCGCCTCGTAGCCGAGGAGCCACGAGAGCTCGCGGACGACTTCGCGGAACTTCTTGGGCTCGGTCTTCTCGTCCCGGAGGATCGCGAGCTTGTGCAGGACGGCGGGATGCCGCGAGACCGTCAGCGACGGCGCGTGGGGCGGGGTGGTGTCGGACACGGGCGCGCACCTCGGGCGTGGAGCGGGCGGATGGCCGGTCGGGGACGCGCCCGGCGCGACCGATCCCGACCCGTACGATCCTAGCATCCGCGCAGTGGGCGAAGGGCACGGTTGCGGTGTGCCGGCGACACCGGGCCGGTCCGCGGGAGACCCCGGCGAAACGGCGCATCTGCCCCGACCGCGCGGTATGCTCGATCGATGCCGCCCACCCGAACCGCGCGCAGCGTGCGCTCCGGTCCTGCCGCGGGGTCGCGCCGGTCGGCGCCGATCCTGGCTCGCCACGTCCGCGGCGAGATCGTCGAGAGCTTCCACCGTGGCCACGTCGTGCAGGTGGACGCGCGGGGCGCGGTCATCCGGCTGGCCGGCGACCCCGAGGTCGTCGTGAGCCTCCGGTCGTGCGTGAAGCCGTTCACGCTCGTCGCGCTCCTCGAGGCGGGTGGGGTCCGCGAGTTCGACCTCTCGCCGGCGGAGCTCGCCGTCATGGCAAGCTCGCATTCGGGCGAGGACCTGCATGTCCGGACCATCCAGGGGATCTTCCGGCGCGCGGGCGTCAGCCAGAATCTCCTCGCCTGCGGCACGGACGGCGCGCCGCTTGACGCGCTGACGGCGGTCCGCCTGGCGCGCGACGGTGAGAGGCCCGGCCCGGTCCGCCACAACTGCTCCGGGATGCACGCGGCCCAGCTCCTGCTGGCGCGACTCGCGGACTGGTCGCTCGAGGACTACTGGCAACCGGACCACCCGGTGCAGGTCGCGACGCGTGCCGTCGTCGCCCGCGTCTTCGCGACGACGCCCGAACGCCTCGTCACGGCGACCGACCAGTGCGGCGTCGACACGTACGGGTTCCCGCTCCGCGGCGTCGCAGCCGCGTTCGCCCTTCTGGCCGATCCGGATGGCGTCCCGGCCGCGGACCCGCGCCGATCGCTGTCGGCCCCGCTGCGCGTCATCCGCGACGCGATGCTGGCCAACCCCGAGCTCGTGGCCGGGACGCGCGACCGGCTGGACACCTCGCTCATGAAGGCGCTCCCCGGACGGATCGTGGCCAAGGGCGGGGCCGAGGCGCTACGTGGCATCGCCGTCCTCGCGGACCGCGCGTCCGGCACGCCCGCATCGGCCTTCGCCATCAAGGTCGAGGACGGCGGTGGCTTCTCCCGGGCCGGGTGGTCGATCGCCGTCGAGGCGCTTCGCCTGGTCGGGATCGTGGGCGGCCCGTCGCTCCGCGCGCTGGGCCGCTACCACCACCCGGTCCAGCTCGACCCGCACGGGAAGATCGCCGCCGAGACGATCCCCGGGTTCGACCTCGTGCCGGTCGGCGAGCTCGTCGGCTGACGCCGTCGGGCGAGGTGGGGCAGCCGAGGTGACGGAAGGGGGGGACCCGTACCGCGTGCTGGGCCTCGCGCCGGGCGTGCCGCTCGCCGACGTCAAGCGCGCCTATCGGCTGCTCGCGAAGCGGCATCATCCCGATGCGGGCGAGGGATCGGTGGCGCGATTCCTGGAGATCCAGGCAGCCTACGAGGTGCTCGTCCGCCGGGATGGCGCCGATGGCGAGCGGCCCGGCGCTGCGCGGTCGGCCGCGCGACGACCGGCCCAGGCGAGTCCCCGGACGGCAGGCGCGCGCCGATCGGGCGGGGAGCGGCCGGGCGACCCGGCCGGCCCTCCGCCGCCCGGCACCGAATGGGCTCGACGGCCGCGCGACGCGGGCGGCCGGTCATCCCCGGGAACTGGCGCGCGGTCGGCCTCCGGCGCCGGCGGGCGGTCGGCTGCGGGTGCCGGCGGCCCAGCCGGGAGCGGCGAGCGTGCGCGTCGCGGCCGCGCCGCCCGCAAGGCGACGCTTGGGTCGACGACGTACGACGGGGCCGCGGAGGCCGGGGAGCCCACCTGGGAAGGCGCCGACTGGTATGGGCCGGTGTCGGGCACGTACTGGACGGTCAACCCGAAGGAGTACGCGGACCCGCGCAAGCACGGGCCGGAGTACACGGCACGCTGGGCGGGCCGGGCCGGCACGGGGCCGCCCCAGTCGGCACCGCAGTCATCGCGCGGTCCCATCCCGGGAACCCCTACCGCCGAACCAGCCGGCCGGGAGGCGCGATCGCGCGTCGCCCCGGAGCCGACACCGCGACCGGCGACGGCGCGCGTCGAGACGCGTGTCGGACCTCCGGCGTGGCCGCGGCCGCCCGAGCGCCTCATCGTCGGCGTGCTGGGATGGCTCCCGTTCGGGACGCTGCTGGCAAGCGCGGTCGGCCTGCCCGGCGGTCTCATCGCGACGCTGCCGCTCCAGGTCGCCGGGCTCGCCGGCATGCTCTGGGTGCCGCGGCTCGCCTGGGCGTCGGCCGGCGGGCTGGCGGCGGTGATCGGGTTCGCGATCCCCGGCATCGCGGCACTGGCCGCGATGGGCGTCGCGGTCCGGCCCGGCGGCTCCGCGCCGGCCGGCGTGATCGTGCTCGCGGCGCTCGCATGGTGCGGCGGCGCCGCGGTCGCCGCGGGCGGCCGGCTGGTCGCGCAGCCATGGCGGGACCGGCCGTGAGCACGGACGGTACGATGCGCCGGTGAACCGTCGCGCCTCGTCTGACCTGTCCGGCGCCGCCCAGGAGTACCTGCTGGCCCTGCGGTCCGCGGCCGTGGAGGAGACGCGCGTCACGGCCGCCACGGTCGCCCGGCACGTCGGCGTCTCGACGCAGGCGGCGAGCGAGATGTATCGGCGCCTGGCGGCCGAGGGCCTGGTCTGCCAGGCGGAGGGGCGCGAGCTGACGCTCACCCAGCCGGGGCGTGCCGCGGCCGACGGGATCTTCCGGCGCCATGCGCTGCTCGAGTGGCTCCTGACCAGCGTCGTCGGGCTCGGGTGGGCGGAGTCGGACGTGGAGGCGGCCCGCCTCCAGGGTGCCATCTCGCCGCGCGTCGAGGCGCGCCTGGACGAGATCCTGGGCCATCCCGAGACGTGCCCCCATGGCAACCCGATCAACGTCGCGATCGCCGCCCGGCGCCCGGCGGGCGTCCCACTCGCCAGCCTCGAGGCCGGCGACGTCGCCACGATCTACCGGATCACCGAGACCGCGGAGGAGGATCCGGCGCTCCTCTCGTACCTGGAGGCCCGGGCGCTCACGCCCGGGGCGCGCGTCGAGATCCTGGCCCGCTCCGCGTCGCTCGACGCCGTGACGCTCGACGGCCCGATCGGGCGGGCGACCCTCGGCCTGCGACCCGCGTCGCTGGTCCACGTGCTTCGCGGCGAGGCGGACCCGTCGCTCTTCCACCGCGTCCCCGGCCGCCTTCGCACCGGCTGACGATCGGCCCGCGCACGCCCCGGCGCCCGGCGCGGCGCACGGCGCCCGTACAATCGCGACCATGACCCCGGTCCGCGTCCGCATCGCCCCGAGCCCGACCGGGCCGCTCCACATCGGCACGGCCCGGACCGCGCTCTTCAACTACCTCTTCGCGCGGCATGTCGGCGGGACGTTCATCCTCCGCCTCGAGGACACGGACGTCGCGCGGTCGACGCCCGCGTTCGAGGAGGACATCCTCGAGCACCTCCACTGGCTCGGTCTCGAGTGGGACGAGGGTCCCGCCGCCGGCGGGCTGCCGGAGCGCGGCGCGGTCGGGCCGTATCGCCAGATGGCGCGCCGCGACCTCTACCGCGACGCCGCCCGGCAGCTGCTCGCGGAGGACAAGGCATATCCCTGCTACTGCACCGCCGAAGAGCTGGATGCGGACCGGAAGCAGCGCGAGGCGGCGAAGCTGCCGCCGCGCTACAGCGGCCGCTGCGCGACCCTCACGCAGGCGGAGCGCGACGCCTTCGCGGCCGAGGGCCGGCAGCCCGCGATCCGCTTCCGGGTTCAGCCCGGCGTCGTGGCCTTCGACGACATGGTCCGTGGCCACGTCGAGATCGACGCCGCTGCGCTCGGTGGCGACCTCGTGATCGTGCGCGCGGACGGAACCCCGCTCTACCACTTCGGCGTCGTCGTCGACGATGCCGCCATGGGCATCACCCACGTGATCCGGGGCGAGGACCACCTGTCCAACACCCCGAAGCACATCCTCCTGTTCCGTGCGCTCGGCTATCCCGTGCCGATCTTCGCCCACCTCCCGCTGATCCTGAACCCCGACCGGACGAAGATGAGCAAGCGCAAGAGCCAGACGGCGGTGGCCGACTACGTCGCCGAGGGGTTCGTGCGCGAGGCCCTCGTCAACTACCTCGCCCTCCTCGGCTGGTCCACCGGGACGGAGGAGGAGATCCTCTCGCTCGACGACCTGGTCGAGCGCTTCGACATGGGCGCCATCCAGAAGGGCGGCGCGATCTTCGACCGCGTGCGGCTGGAGTGGCTCAACGGCCAGTGGATCCGTCGGCTCGCCGACGACGACCTCGCCGCCCGTCTCGCGCCGTTCCTGGCCGCCGAGGCAGCCGCGGGGCGTATCGACCGGGCGCCCTCGCCCGCCGAGATCGTCGCGATCCTCCGCCTCGTCCGCGAGCGGCTTCCGGTCCTCGGTGCAATCGGCGACCTCGTGGGCTTCCTCTACGTCGAGGACCTCGTGCCGGACCCGGCGCTCCTCGTGCCGAAGCGCTGGGACATCGCGACGACGCGCGCGGGGCTCGCCGCGGCGCTGACCGAGATCGTGGACGCGGGCGACGCCGGCTTCACGAAGGAAGCGCTCGAGCCGGCGCTCCGATCGCTCGCCGACGCGCGCGGCTGGAAGGCCGGGGACCTGTTCATGGCCATTCGCGTGGCGATCAGCGGCCGGACGGCGACCCCGCCGCTCTTCGAGTCGATGGTGGCGCTTGGCCGGGAGCGGACGCTCGCACGCCTCGATCGGGCCGCGGGCGTCCTGGCGGTGGCGCCGGCCGGAAGCACTCCGCCGGCCTGATGACCATGCCGCCGGCCTGAAGGCCCTGCCGCGCGTCGACACACGGCGGCGAGGACGTTAACAATCCGCCAACGCGGCGTTCACCTGCGGACCTATCCTTGACCGAGCATGGTCCGCACGATCCTCGTCGTCGACGACGAACCCGTCCTGAGGGAGACCCTCGCCGAGGCGCTCGACGCCGACGGGTTCCGCGTGGTGACGGCAGCCGACGGCCGGGAGGCGCTCAGCCGGTTTCGCGAGCACCAGCCCGACCTCGTCGTCCTGGACCTGATGCTCCCCGAGCTCTCCGGGATCGAGGTCTGCCGGATCATCCGCGCCGAATCCGGCGTGCCCATCGTGATGCTCACCGCGAAGACCTCCGAGCTCGACAAGGTCGTGGGCCTGGAGCTGGGAGCCGACGACTACGTCACGAAGCCGTTCAGCCTGCGCGAGCTGAGCGCCCGGATCCGGGCGCTCCTGCGCCGAACGGAGCAGCTTGCCGAAGCCCCTGCGCCCCTCGTGGAGCTCGGGGCGCTCACGGTGGACCTGCCCGGGCACCGGCTGCTCCGGGACGGCGAGCGCGTGCCGCTCAAGCCGAAGGTCTTCGAGCTGCTCGCCTACCTGCTCCGGCACCCGGGCCAGGTGCTGACCCGCGAGCAGCTCCTGGAGCACGTCTGGGGCTACGACTACGCGGGCGAGACGCGCACGGTCGACGTCCACATCCACTGGCTGCGCGCCGCGATCGAGCCGGACCCGGCCGACCCGGCCTACCTGCACACCGTGCGCGGCGTCGGCTACGTCTTCCGCCGTCCCGTCTGAGCCTGGGCGGCGGCTGCTGGATCCGCCGGCCGACCAGCCAGCCGGCCGGGCCGCGCGATCGGCGGCGCCGCGCCCCGCGTGTCAGCCGCGATGGCGCGCCGGGCGACGCTCAGACGCCCTTGGCAGCGATCCGCTCAAGGATCTCGGCGGCGTCCTCCGCCGCGTCGATCGTCTCCTCCAGGGCGATATACAGGTCGCGGAACCGGATCACGTCGAGGGGATCCATCCGCTCGCGGAAGAGCCGCCCGATCGCCGCGCGTGAGAGCCCGTCGGCCTCGTTCTCCAGCGTGTGCACGGAGCGCAGGTGCGCCTGCATGGTCTCGGGCTTATCCAGGAGGCGGAGCGCCGCGAGGAGCTCGGCGCCCTGGCCGGCGATGATCCCCGCGAGCTGACGCGCCTCCGGCGTGGGCTTCTCGATGCCGTAGATCACGAACGTCTCGGCGACCTCCTGGATCCCGTCGACGACGTCGTCGAGCCGGCTGGTCAGCTCGTGAATGTCCTCCCGGTCGAAGGGCGTGATGAAGGCCCGTTCCAGCCGGGTCGCGATCTCCGTGTCGATCTCGTCGCCCTCGTGCTCGAGCGCCTGGATCGCGGCAACCCGCTCGTCCAGCCGGTCGAACGTGACGACCATCCCCTCGAGGGCACGCGCGGCGGCGAGGAGGTTCTCGCCATCGCGGATGAAGATCTCGGTGAACGCTTCGTCGCGGGGAATGAGGCGAACCATGCGGCAGCTCCCTTGCAGCCCGTTACCGGAGGCCGACGGCCGCGAGAGCGCCCCATACCAGCGCGCCCGCAATGGCGGTGGCCGGGAGCGTCACGACCCAGGCGATGAGGATGGTGCGCGCCACGCCCCAGCGGACGCCGCGCGGTCCCTTGCTCGAGCCGACGCCCATGATCGCGCTCGAGATGACGTGCGTGGTGGAGACGGGCATCCCGAGATGGGCGGTGGCCAGCAGGACGGTCGCAGCCGTGGTCTCGGCGGCGAACCCGTGGATCGGCTCCAGCTCCACCACCCGGCGACCCATCGTCCGCATGATCCGCCAGCCCCCGATGGCGGTGCCGAGCGAGATGGCGCTGGCGGCCATGACGATCACCCAGGCCGGGACGTCGACCGTCGGGATCACGCCGGCTGAGAAGAGCGCGAGCGTGACGATCCCCATCGTCTTCTGCGCGTCGTTGGAGCCGTGGGCGAAGGCCATGTACCCGGCGGAGATGACCTGGAGCCGCCGGAATCCGCTCGTCATGGGCCGCCGGGGGGCTCGCCGGAAGATCCAGTAGAGCGTGATCATGAGGCAGAACGCGATGATGAAGCCCAGGACGGGCGACGAGATGAGTGGCACGAGCACGCTACCCACGAAGCCGGACCACTTCACGGCGCCCGTGCCGGCCGCAGCGATCGTGGCGCCGAGAAGCGCGCCGATCAGGGCGTGGCTGCTGGAGCTGGGGATGCCGAGGCGCCAGGTCAGGAGGTTCCAGGCGATCGCGCCGAGGAGCGCCGCCACCACGATCGTCTGCGACGTGGTCGCCTCGTTGACGAGGCCGGCGCCGATCGTCTTCGCAACGGCCGTCCCCGCGAACGCGCCGATGAAATTGAAGGCGGCAGCCATCAGGATCGCGTGCTGGGGTCGGAGCGCGCGGGTGGCGACGGAGGTGGCGATCGCGTTTGCCGTGTCGTGGAAGCCGTTGATGTAGTCGAAGATGACCGCCAGCACGAGGACGACGCCGAGCGACGCGGTCATATGGTCAGGTCCGTAAGGGGGACGTGACCATCGGATTCGGCTGGCTCGGCGGGCATCGTCGGCAAGTATCGCGCGCTGCTGTCGGCCCATTTTGGCGGCGGCGCAACAGGACGTTTGCGACGACGTTTACGGACATGGAACGGCCCCGGCGGAAGGAAAGACACCGGGGCCGTGGTCGAGTCTGCGGCGACTCTACGGCCCCCGGTCGCCCGGTGCGCGTGCCATCCCGACCGCCGGAACCCCAGTTCGCGAGCGGGGAGCGGAGCGGCCGGTGCGGAGCCGGGGGCCGTTCGACAGGATAGCGGGTCGGGCTCTTATCGCACGCTTAGCTGTCGGGCTTCGAGGAGCGCCACGAGGGCGCCGAGAGCGTCGATCTCGGCCGTCCCGGTCGCCTGGATCGCCTCCCGCTTGGCGTAGCGGCCGCGCGGTCGGAGGTCAATGGCGGCGACGTACCAGAGGGCCATCTCGGCGTGATACGTGCAGGGTCCAACGGCCCAGCGACGCCATCTGCGCGATGGCGTCGTGGACGGCCCCCCAGGCGTGCTCGCGCTCGTCGTCAGTCATCGCGTCAGCCGTGAGGGGGCCAGAGTCCGGCGTCGTCTGTTTCCGTCTCGGCCTCCCGGCGCCGGGCTTCGGCCACGAGGGCGGCGAGTCCGTCCGCGGTGTCGGCCGTGATCCGCACGGCGAGCCTGGGCGCCTGCCACTCCATGATGAGGGTCCCGTCGTCCTCCACGGTGAACAGTGGGCCGGCCTTGGGCTCGGCCACGAGGTAGCCGAGGTCCCGGAGGTTGTCGAGATAGGCGGGCATGGCACGCTCCTTTACGGTCAACTAGACGCGCACCTAGAGCGTAACTACGACCAGGCGAAACGCGCGGCAGAACTTGTCGGCTGGTTTGCGGACAGAAACGGCCCCGGTCGCCCGGTGCGGAGCCGGGGGCCAGAGTAGCGTGG
>Ga0209638_1003014_pt1 | contig 10182 bp, 10 predicted proteins | sample BarGraNGADG00211_FD_184490 | JGI IMG/M metagenome (GOLD analysis project Ga0209638, IMG submission 184490) | Arctic peat soil microbial communities from Barrow, Alaska - Barrow Graham LP Ref core NGADG0002-211 (SPAdes) (version 2) | ecosystem: Environmental > Terrestrial > Soil > Wetlands > Peat... | reverse complement strand
TGGAGTATAATATTATTTTTATTACAATATTCACGCACAGTCGCGTTATTAAACTCCAAACCTCCATCAGAACGAATCTCGATTACAACATCTTTTGGGGTTCTGTTGCAAAAATAATTTTACTGCCTTTTTAGGCTATAACTAATGCTTTTTGTATCATTATTGACCTGTTTCGGGTATATAAATATCCCATTTGTGATGTTTTTCACTGGTTTTGTAAAATAGCCAGATTTTTTGCAACAGAACCAAGATTCGTAATGCATCTAATGCTTAAAAAGTAAATGATGTGCTTCATGATTTTGCAAACGTGTGCCCTGTTTTATTTCAAATAGACAGCTTGGCGATATGGATCTCAGAGCCAGACTTTCTATGTAAACATCAAAGCGCTTGCCAATTTATGCTCCATCCTTTCAAGGGAATTGCGGCAGTGAGGATGGGAAATGAAGTTATACAAAACAAATGAAGATAAAGCAGTGAGGATGGGAAATGAAGTTATACAAAACAAATGATGATAATAAAGAAAAGACAGAAGTAGTAACTGAACAACAACAAAAAAGTTCTGTTTGCGCAGAGATTGCAAAAGAGATAAAGTCTGGTTGAATATGGCCAGAGGTTATTCTATTTTCCCCTGGCCATCTGAGGGGTTATTTTTGCATGGGACGAACCACACTAATTTTTAAAAAGAGTTTATTCTATAAAATTCTTTCCTATTTTTACACAGTTGGGTTGCATTTTTCACGTCAAAACGAGATCTTGAGAACTTAACTGCCTTGCAATACCTTAAAATTAGCTCATTTAGTTTCAAATAAAAACATAGGTATAAATATAACTTTTTTTTAAATGTTGATATTTTAAATTTCTTGGTGGACTCGGCGGAATTTGAACCCGCGGCCTTTACGTTGCGAACGTAACGATCTACCCCTGATCTACGAGCCCTTTTAAGAAAAGGAGATTTAAAAGGTTATCCCGGACTAATTTCCTTTTCTTTTTTCTCCTTTAAATATTATCGAATTCCGGAACCTGCATGCCTTTAAATGCTAGTTCCAGAATCTATATACCTTTAAATGCGGTAGGCTTCTAAAACCTGGACATTTTCCGCGCCAGGGATCTTTGCAAAAGCTTCCTCTACGGCTTCGGTTCCGCCTTCTTGATCATTGACAATTAAAGTAACAATCAGGGCCTTTAATCCGAAAGCGATAGGATCTTCGACGATGTCCCCATGAAGTTCGGCTCCTGCCGGAATTGCGCTTTTGAGCTTTTCTTTCAGTTCTGCAAGGTCAGTGTCAACACTTTCCGGCATAATTTTTATTTTTGCTGCTACGTCGCCCATTATGACTCCTCTTATTCTTCTATATGATCCAGCTGATCAAATTTATTTTTTGTTTTTACAGTACGTGTTTCATATGATTCGGGACTTTGTCTGGAATCAAGGAGCCTTGTATCCGCACTTGAGGCAGGTGTATACGTTACCCTGCTGCCTGCAGCTTCCACATCTTCCAATTTCTGCTCCGCACTGCGGGCACGGAAACTTTACATAGCCCTTTTCTACAAGACGAATTCCGCATGAAGTACAGTACTCAACTTTCTGTGATGACATTTTCTTCTCCTTAAAAGTTATTTTAGATAGCAAATTTGTAACTAGTTACCAGCGAATCAGGCGCCTTTGCATCGGTTTTCTGCTTTTCTGGCACCTTTATTAACATTAGCAGATTTAATAAGCTGAATTTAAATAATGCTTTTTGGATACGCTTTGCTTCTCCCCTATAATATACGATATACAATTTAAATATTCCCCTTTACCGCCGTACAAGATACAGGCTTCCCGTAGACTGCCTGAACTACCCTTTCCGGATATCTTCCATTTACAATTAAACATTCCATCTTGTTTTTCAGGAGAAACGGCGGTAAGGCAGGATCAATGCAGCTTGCACGACACCATTCAAAACTTGTAGCTGAGATCTCCCTTATCAGTTTTCCTTCTCTGAATATTCCATCTACATCCGTAGCCTTAATAAACACTGCATCTGTCTGCTTTGCAACCCAGGCAGCAATAGTGTCAGAGGTTACATCCCAGGCATGAGGTAGAGGGTCTTCGGTTTTCAGGAGCTTGTAAGGAAAAAGAATAGATACTCCCTGAAGGAGATCTGTTATCGAGTCTGTAGCTACAGCGCTGCTTTTATCCTGAAGATAACAGGCATACTGCTCCATGCCAAGTATAGCCATCCAGTGGGCCGCATCGGCACTCAGTGAAAACTTTTCGCCAGCTGCCCTCACGGCATCAGCAAACACTCCTCCTCCCGGTATAATGAGGATGGAATAAGGTAGCCTTTCGCATGCCTGTCTTTCTCCAACGACCTTTAGGTTTCCGGAGCCAAATTCTTTTATCAGCCGGTCTATAAGTTCTGGAGCCTCTCTGATGAGGCTTCCCCCGATTTTTACTACAACCCTCATAAGTTTTCCTTTCAGGCCTCTTGGTTCTAAAATTCTTTTAATATCTATCTCGCCGACACGAAACCTGGAATTTCAAACATCCAGCAGTCGAGCAGCAGCGTATGCCGGAAAAACCTTTGAAATTTCCTCTCCCCAGTGCCTGGAAACCGAAATGCATTCGAGACCAAGTTTTTCTGCAGCCTCTTTTATTAGGAACTCTCCAAGCCCTGCAGCTACGACTCTCTTAAGCCCGTTTCTTCCCGCAACTTCAGAAAGCGCTTCATTCAGGGTAGAAACCTGTTTTTCCTTTACCTGGCCTGCTATTCCATATATCTCTTCTTCTCTGATTTCTGAAAGGTCTGCACAGACAAGCCTCGCAATTCTGCGCATGGCATCGGTTTTACTCCTGCCCGCTCCATCAGCAGTTTCACAGGTGTACATGCTTTCATCGATATTTCCAAGCAAGAGATAAGCATCCGCAGTTGTTGCAAAGAGTTCTGAAGCAGTCCTGCACAAGCCCTGCTTAACGTTTACTTTTTCAAGAAGTGCAGCAAGATTTGTCCTGAGTGTGCCTGCGTATACCAGTTCGCTCCGCTTCAGGCGTTCAAAGTCTGTATGTCCTGCCTTATGTTCTCCGGAAATAATAGGGATAATGTCGCTTGTGGTACTGCCTACGTCCACAAATATACAATCTCCGATTTCTGCTCCTACGAGTCTGGCTGAAGCCGCCCAGTTAGCAGCAGCAAGATCCCTTAGCCCGTCAGTTCCAGTCTGGAACCTGCCCATGTTATTCATGTACGAGACTTTTGAAGATCCAAATGCGGAATCAACAGCCTTCTTTATAAAATGGATGCCTTGTTTCTTGTTTTCAAAACAGTCTGCAAGTTCCCCGGTCATAACAACAGCAACTTTTTCGGGCTGCAGTTTCTGTGCGATTTCCCTTAAGACTTCCGGAAGCCGGGTGTTTTTCCAGAGAGGCATGTAGTGAAGTTCTACAAGCGTCCCGTCTGAGGAGGCAAGTTTAGTATTTGCTCCTCCAATATCAAGTCCTATAACCTTCGAATTCATTTTTGATTCCTTTTTTGTATTTTTCCGGCTTTTCTTATTATTCATAATTTTTCTGTCTTTTGAGCCTGTCCGAAAAGTTCTCCCAGAGCATCCTTTGAGAAACAGTATTCTCCCTCGATATGCACAGAATCAGGAAGTTCTCCGAATTTGTTTTTCAAAAGGAGATCTCCGATTTCCTCCCGCATTACGTGGCTGATTCCAAAAAGTGAGGCTGTGGGTCTGGGGTTTACATCCACCACATACGGAATGTCAGCAAGTACAATATCTATGCCCACATACCCAAAACATTTCAAGCATTCCACTGTGGAAATTGCAGTTTCATAGAGTTCTTCTCTCATGGGAGTCTTATATGGAGTCAGACTGCCATTGTATTTTATGCAGGATACTCCTGTTTTTTTTCCATTTTCTCCGGCTTCGCTTTCTTTCTGGCCAAACTCTATGAACTGACGATTTACCGTGAGTGGAAGCGGTTTTTGCCCTGCAATAAGGCTTACGCTAAGGTGGGTTCCCTCAATATATTCACTTGCAATGAACTCCTCATTATTCTCAAATTCCGTGACAAGGTATGTTGCCTCTGCTCCGCAGCCGAATCTGGGTTTCGTAACATATTTTTTGCCTTTTTCAGTCTTTTTCGCAATCTCAGGAGCTTTAATTCCGGCTTTTTCCAGAATTTCCGTGCACAGAAGTTTATCCGCACAGCAGGCTGCAGACTCGGGTGAACATCCGAGGTTTATAGTATTTTCTTCAAGGATTCTATTCAGTTCTGGAAGCATCCAGTCAGGAGCAATAACCAATCCGGCATCACAATCATGTGCTTTTCTCTCAATTACCTGCCTGAAGTTTTCGGCCGTGGATTTAAGAACCGTACCTGCACAGATCTTAGTGCCTGCAGATGGGTAATATACTTCATGCCCCAGGCGGACAAAGCTTTCGGTGAGGGTTTTTAACATAGCTGCTCCTTCGGGGATCAGGGACTTTTCAACACCCGTGCCGACAGCGAATTCTGCAATAAGGATTTTCATTGGAAAAGAAAATCCCGGTCATTTTATATTACTTTTTGTCCCATGAGACTGAACAAAAAAGATACATGAAAACTGAAAGAAAAATGAAGGAAAAAGAATAATTGGATGTAATAAGTAAAAGTTTATATAATTTATATAGTTTATAATTTAAAAGTTAAACGTTGCAAAACATACAGGTGTCTGGTGCTATTGAACAGTAAAAATCCTAATTCTCAGTCCGTATTTGAGAACCCTTTTGTGAAAACCCTTTCTATTGCGGTTCTCATGGGTATATTCCTGGTTGATATGGGGCTCGGACTTTACGAAATCTTTTCTACCAAATCAAGTCCATTGCCTTCAGCACTCGTACTTTTGATCTCCGCGGTTATGTTTATTGCAGGCATGGTCTTTTACGAAAGGCATGGACTGGATACTCTCAGTTCCCTTGTCGGAGCCGCTCTTGCAGGTTTCGGGCTCTGCTTTGTGTTTGTGTTATTCATAGGAGGCGTCCAGTTTGCTTTAGGAGGAGGAATCTCCACTATTGGGTGGGATCAGGTAATTTCTGCAGTCGCGGCTTCTATGATTGTAAGCATTATTATGCTTAAAGCACTCTCTTATATGCTTCAAAACCAATCTTACTGATTTTTCTTTTTTCCTTTCTTTCCTGAAATCATATGTACTCCAATCGTCGGAAAAGTATTTATAGAATTACAAACAATCACAGGTCAGGACGAGCGTAACCATTATAAATATTTGATGGGGATCGATTAATGAAGATATTTAATAAAGAAGGTAATAAAAATTCTAAAGAAGAGACCCATACTGGGGCCGAAAGTTCTGGGGCCCGGAATTCTGGTTCTTCGGCAGAAAAGGCTAATGAGCCAGGGGAAAATCCCAAAAAGGCTTCTGTTGATTTGGGAGCCGAAAAGAGCGCTGAGGCAGCCTGCCGGGAGGAAAATGAAATACTCAAGGACCAGCTTTTCCGGCTTGCAGCAGATTTTGACAATTTCAGAAAACGGACCGCCCGCCAGATGGAAGAAAATCGAAAATCTGTAATTGAACAGGTGCTTCTTGACTTTGTTGAAGTTACAGACAATTTCGATCGTGCCCTGAAATCTGCAAAGACCGCAGAGGATATGAACTCGATTATCAACGGAATAGAACAGCTTTCAAAGCAGTTTTTTTCAATCCTTGAAAAATATGGGCTTAAGAGGATCGAATGCGAAAGAAGCAGTGAGTTTGACCCTTACAAGCATGAGGCAGTTCAACATATCGAGACCTCTGAAGTCCCGGACAATACTGTAGTAGAAGTTTGCAGACCCGGATATGCTCTTGATTCGAAAGTTATCAGGCCAGCTATGGTTTCAGTAGCCAGAAGCCCGGATGAGGCAGAAAAATAAAGAGATCCGGAAAGAATTAGTCTCTTCATGAAGAATGCTTTGGCCGAAAAATGGTTTTATTTAAGCATTTGTTCATACAAAATAAAAGTTTACTACACTTAAATTATAACACAAAATTAGCATATTATTAAATTGAAAGTAAGAAATTAAAAACATCTATTCAAATATTTATTCAGGTACAACTTAACTACTTAATTTAACAAAATGACTTTGCTAAATAACTTAATTAAATAATTTGACTTATGGATTTACTAAATAACTTAATTAAATAATTTGACTTAATAGTTTATATAATAATTAAATTAAAAATAGAACTAGTAATTTAGTAAGAGGATATAACATGGCAAAAATATTGGGTATTGACCTTGGTACTACCAACTCATGCATGGCAGTAATGGAAGGCGGGGAAGCTGTCGTGATCCCGAATGCAGAAGGCGCGAGGACAACTCCGTCAGTAGTCGGATTTTCCAAGAAAGGGGAAAAACTTGTGGGTCAGGTCGCAAAAAGGCAGGCTGTTTCAAATCCAGAAAATACTGTCTATTCCATTAAAAGGCATATGGGAGACGCCAATTATAGAGTAACTCTTCTGGGAAAACAATATAAACCTCAAGAAATCTCAGCAATGATTCTCCAGAAGCTTAGATCAGATGCAGAGGCTTATCTAGGAGAGAAAATCACGCAGGCTGTTATCACGGTTCCTGCATATTTCAATGATTCCCAGAGGCAGGCAACAAAGGATGCAGGAGAAATCGCAGGCCTTGAAGTTCTGAGAATAATCAACGAACCGACTTCCGCGTCCCTTGCATACGGGCTCGACAAAGGGAATATTGAACAAACAATTTTTGTCTATGACCTTGGAGGCGGAACTTTTGACGTGTCCATTCTCGAACTCGGCGGCGGAGTCTTTGAGGTAAAGTCTACAAGCGGTGATACTCATCTCGGAGGAGACGACTTCGATCAGCGCATTGTCAACTACCTGCTTGCCGAATTCAGGAAAACAGAAGGGATTGATCTTTCAAAGGACAGGTCTGTACTCCAGCGCTTGACCGATGCTGCAGAAAAAGCCAAGATCGAGCTATCTGGAGTTGCAAGTACCAATATCAACCTTCCCTTTCTTACAGTCGGTCCGGATGGGGAACCCAAGCACCTTGATGTTGATCTGACAAGGGCTCAGTTCCAGAAAATGACCGAAGACCTCCTTGAAAAAACCCTTGTTTCGATGCGCCAGGCCCTTAGCGATGCAAAGCTTACTCCAAAAGACCTTGCTAAAGTGATCCTGGTCGGAGGTGCAACAAGGATGCCTGCGGTAGTCGAGCTTGTGGAGAATTTTACAGGCAAAAAACCCTATAAAAACATCAATCCTGATGAGGCCGTTGCAATCGGAGCAGCCATCCAGGCCGGTGTGCTCGGCGGAGAAATTAAAGATATCTTGCTGCTTGACGTAACTCCTCTGACTCTCGGAATTGAGACTCTGGGAGGCATAGCGACTCCGTTAATCCAGAGAAATACCACAATTCCCACCAAGAAAAGCCAGATATTCTCAACAGCAGCTGATAATCAGCCCTCGGTAGAAATTCATATCCTTCAGGGAGAAAGAGGAATTGCTACCGAGAACAAGACCCTCGGCCGCTTCACCCTTAGTGGCCTTCCTCCGGCTCCAAGAGGCATCCCGCAGATTGAAGTTACCTTTGATATCGATGCAAACGGTATCCTGCATGTGGGTGCAAAAGACCGTGGGACCGGTAAGGAGCAGTCCATTTCGATCCAGAAGCCAGGCGGGCTCACGGATGCTGAAATCGAGCATATGATCAAAGACGCGGAATTGCATGCCGAGGAAGACAAAAAGCGCAAGGAAGAAGTTGAGAGCAGGAACAATGCCGAAGCCCTGATCAATGCTTCAGAAAAGACTTTAAAAGATGCTAAGGATGTAGCTACCGAAGACCAGAAGTCAAAGGTAAATGCCGCAATAGAAGATCTTAAGAAAGCTCTTGAAGGCAAGGACAGCGAAGATATTCAGGCGAAGACCGAGGCTCTTCAAGAAGCCGTGTACACAATTTCTACGGCGCTTTACCAGAGAGCTCAGGAACAGGCTCAACAGGCCGAAGGCGGAGAAGGAAACACTGACGCAAAAGGTCCTGATGATACAGTCGTTGATGCCGATTACGAGGTAGTTGACGACGAAAAGCGTCAGTAAATAAAGAATAAATAACAGTAATAAGGCGGGCCTGGAGATTCACAGGCCTGACCGAAATTTGCTTGCAGATTTTGGCTCTTTAATCTTTTTTAAAACAACAGGGAATCCTGATGGCCACAACACGTGATTACTATGAAATTCTCGGATTGTCTAAAGACACATCAGCCGAGGATATAAAGAAGACGTATCGTAAACTTGCACTGAAGTATCACCCTGACAGGAACAAGGAAGCTGGGGCTGAAGAGAAGTTCAAGGAAATATCCGAGGCTTATGCTGTTCTTTCAGATCCTGAGAAACGGGCTCAATACGATCGCTTGGGACACGCCGGGATAGACGGGCAATACAGTGCAGAGGATATCTTCCGGAATGCGGACTTTAGTGGTTTCGGGGATATTTTCGAAATGTTTTTCGGAGGAGGCAGAAGAGGTGGTCCTATGGGGCCGAGGAGAGGATCCGACCTCCAGTACGACCTTTATATAGCCTTTGAGGAAGCCGCTTTTGGGGTCCATAAGGATATCGATATTCAGAGGACTGAAAGATGTTCAAAGTGTTCCGGGACCGGAGCTAAAGAGGGGACAAGCCCCAAACGATGTCCCACATGCGGCGGCGCAGGTCAGGTTCGCATGACTCGCTCTGGCCTGGGTATGCAGTTTGTAAGCACTACCGCCTGCAGCACCTGCCACGGCAGGGGCCAGATTATTGAGTCTCCATGTTTTGTCTGTAATGGGGCAGGCAGAATTCGGAACAAGAGAAAAATTACAGTAAACGTGCCTGCAGGGGCAGATTCAGGAATGACCCTGAGGCTCAGTGGAGAAGGCGATTCCGGAGAACCAGGTGGATCACCTGGAGATCTTTATGTTGTCCTCCATGTGATGGAACACAGGTACTTCAAGCGGGTCGATTACGATGTAATTTCCGAGCTTCCAATCTCTTTTGCCCAGGCTGCACTTGGAGAGGACGTGATGGTCGATACTCTCTATGGCAAGGTCAAAATGAATGTCCCTTCAGGAACTCAGACCCATTCCGTTTTCAGGCTCAGAGACAAGGGAATCCAGCATATGCAAGGACATGGAAAAGGCGACCAGCTAGTCAGGGTTACGATCAAAACTCCCACAAAGCTTACTCCTGAACAGAAAGAACTTCTCTGCCAGTTTGAGTACCTGAGCAACGGTAAAAAGTCCGAAGGAAATGAAAAAGATAGGAATGAAAAATCCAAGAAAAGCAAGGGGCTTTTTGAGAAAGTAAAGGATGTATTTGAGGGTTAAAAGCAGGCTCTAGCTGCACTTAGTCTTTTTATGTCGGGCATTATATTTTATGCCCAACTCCTATTCCTTATTACAGTGTACTCTTGCCCTCATGCGCGGGCTATCTTTTTTTACTGCACGTTTGAGCATTTAGAGTCCATTCACCAGTACATTTTTGAAAACTTCATCTTTTTCGGTCGTCCATCATTCACTAGATGTTTTTATTCGTCCAAGTCTTCTAATCATTATATGGGTCATCGCAGCATATATGAATGCTTGACTTGATTCTGTCAACCCTTCGTAATCTTTACTAAACGGCGATAACGACCCAGCCATCCAAATGTACGCTCTACAATCCATCTGTGAGGAAGCACCTTAAAACCTTTGATTTCATCGCTAAGCTTTACGATTTCCAATATCCAACCACAAACTACTGTAACCCAATCAACCAGTTGACCGGAATAACCAGCATCAGCCCAAATAAGCTTCAGTCGAGGTAGTATGTACAGATTTATGTGCTGGATTCTGCTTTGGTTGAGCGAGATTCTGCTTGGTTGAGCGAGATTCTGCTTGGTTGAGTGAGATTCTGCTTGGTTGAGTGAGATTCTGCTTGGTTGAGTGATTAAGAGTCTATCCGAAAAGTTAGCAGCGAATGTTGAAAAGTTACAATAATAGTAGCCGAGTACCCGTTCCGGTTGTGCATATTGCCTAATGTGAAATTCATATAGATGAGGTTTTGCCATTTTTCGCAATATTCCTTTATTTTCAATAATATCTGCTGATAAGGTTTATTTTGTAGAAAAATTTGTTTAAGATAGATCAAAATGAATTTAATTCAACATTGT
>Ga0209638_1003013_pt1 | contig 10182 bp, 6 predicted proteins | sample BarGraNGADG00211_FD_184490 | JGI IMG/M metagenome (GOLD analysis project Ga0209638, IMG submission 184490) | Arctic peat soil microbial communities from Barrow, Alaska - Barrow Graham LP Ref core NGADG0002-211 (SPAdes) (version 2) | ecosystem: Environmental > Terrestrial > Soil > Wetlands > Peat... | reverse complement strand
AGTTAATATGGGTTCCTCTTTATCTGGCCATTCTTATTTTTCTGGGTATTAAATACAAACGAAAATTTTTTATCATTCTCATTTTTATAATTCTGGCAGTCACTCTTGCCGACCAGAGCTCTGTGTTTGTTAAAAATCTTTTTCTCCGGCTAAGACCATGCCATGAGCCCTCTCTCAAAGGACTTGTTCACCTTGTAAATGGTGAGTGCGGTGGAATGTACGGTTTTGTCTCATCACATGCCACGAATTCATTTAATGTTGCCCTCCTAAGTCTGCTTTTCGTAAAAAAAAGATGGTATTCAATTAGCATTATTGCATGGGCGTTGGTAGTGGGATACAGCCGGATCTATCTGGGTGTTCACTATCCCGGCGATGTACTTTGCGGGTCATTTTTAGGCGCCTTTATCGGGTGGAGTATGTTTCGGCTCTATATATTGACAGACAATAAGATACTGAAAAACAGACCTTATTTTAATTTGCCTCCTTAATGTTTTGCATAAACCTCAATACTAACGACCCATTCTTTAATCTTGCGATTGAAGAATTCCTCCTTAAAAATAGTAAAGAAGAGTATCTGATCCTTGGCGTCAATAACCCATCCGTTATAATAGGTAAGCATCAGTCGGGTCACCGGGAGGTAAACACAAAGTTTGTCTATGAAAATCATATCCCGGTAATACGAAGGATTTCGGGAGGAGGAACGGTGTTTAATGATAATGGAAACCTGAACTTCAGTTTTATCAGACAAAGTGAAAGCGGCAAACAGGTAGACTTCAGGAAATACACACAACCAGTAATAGATTTTTTAGTATCGATTGGAGTTGAAGTGAAGTTCGCTGGCAAAAATGATCTGAAAGTTGATGGATATAAAATTTCCGGAAATGCTGAACACATTCATCGCAACAGGGTCCTTCATCATGGTACACTTCTCTTCAACAGCTCTCTGGATATGCTACGGAATTCCATTCGAAAAGATACATCATGCTATACATCCAGAGCTGTTATCTCAAACCCTGCTTCAGTTATGAACCTGAATGAGAAATTGAACACTTTTAAGGACATTGATGAATTCAGGTTGGGAATGATGGACTACTTTAAGACGAATTTATCTGATTTTGTTCCTTATGAACTTACTCAGACAGAAATAGTGCAGGCTGAATCTTTAGCTGATTCAAAATATAAGAGATGGGAGTGGAATTGGGCTTATGGTCCTGAATACACTTTTAATAACAACTATGTAATGAATAAAGTGTATCATTCCTGCAGTATGTACATTAAGGACGGAATTATCCGTGAATGTTTTATTGAAGGGAGTGATCAGATGAACAGGACTGCAGGAAAGCTTATTGGATGCAGACATATGGTCGATGATTTGTCAGTCGTTTTACGGAAAGAAAATATTTTTTTAACGGAGGAGGATATCTATAATTTCTTTTAAAGTGTTATTTTGCCTTAATAAACTGAGGACATGAAAAAAGACCAGTTAAAAGAAAGATATCTCAGTTCCGTTTCATCCTACAGGCATCTTGAAAAAAAGGAAGAAAGGTTCATTCTCATTCTTTCAGTTTTAAGATTACTTATTTTTTTCGGAGGTGTAATAATTGTATGGATAGGGTTTACAAAAAGTGTTTTTGCCGGCGTTGCACTGACATTTATTCTAATAGTTCTGTTTCTGTATCTGTTAAAACTTTTTTCGGATTATTCAGAAAAAAGGGAGTTTTTAGCTAATCTGGTTCTGATAAATCAAAATGAAGCAGATGCTCTATCGGGTAATTTGTCTGCATTCAATGCAGGCAGTTCTTATGCAGATATAAAGCATGATTTTTCTTTTGATGTGGATATTTTCGGCGCTTCATCTCTTTTTCAATATTTGAACAGGACTGTGACTGAATATGGAAGGGATATTCTTGCCAACTGGTTATCAGACCCTTTCATGCTTTCAAAGGAGTTAGTGGTGCGGCAGGAAGCTATAAAAGAGCTTGCTTCAAAAGATAAATGGAGACAGGATTTTATGGCATCCGGAATGAAGACTCCTCTGGAGAAGAGAGAAATATCAGGATTGCTTAAATGGATTAATGAAAAGGATCTGATATCCTCTTCTCCATTTAAGAAATTCCTTATTTTCACTCTTCCTGCTGCAACAATTGTTTCAATTTTGCTTTGGGTAACCGGTATAATACCGTACACTGTGGTGCTGTTTATCTTCTTAAGTAACCTTTTTTATGTAGCTACCGGCTTAAAAAAAACTAATGATATTCATAGAGCATTAACCAGGAAATATAATTTTTTGTCCTCCATGAGTGGATTGCTTAAGGCATTTGAGAATGAATCATTTTCTTCCCCCGTTTTGAATGAGATCAAATTGAATATTTCCGGAAAAAGAGCTTCTGCATCTGTCTCAGTCAAAAAACTTGGCCGGCTTATTCAGGCCTTTGACAGCAGAAATAACATGATTGCAGGTCTTGTTATGAATGGATTATTTTTATGGGATTACCAGAATATTTTCAGGTTGGAAAAATGGAAATCTGATTTTAGGAAATCTTTTCCTGTTTGGCTTGAAATGATTGGACAGGTTGATGCTTATATTAGTCTTGGAAATTATGCATTCAATAATCCCGACTTTGCCTACCCGGTTAAATCTGATAATCTAAATGTGTATTCGGCAAAAAACCTTGGACATCAACTGATTGAAGAAAGCAAAAGAATAGGTAATGATTTCTCCCTGGGGAAAAAGGGAACCGTTTGTATCATTACAGGCGCTAATATGGCAGGCAAAAGCACTTTTTTACGCACTATTGCGGTTAACTATATTCTTGGAATGACAGGGGCGCCTGTTTGTGCAACCGAAATGAATTTCATCCCGGGTAAAATATTTACAAGTATGCGTACAACTGATTCACTCTCAGACAATGAATCGTATTTTTATGCAGAACTAAGAAGGCTTAATACATTGAAATCCAGGATTAAAGCAGGAGAACCTATTTTTTTTATACTCGACGAGATTTTTAAGGGGACCAATTCAGAAGATAAAAGTACAGGATCAAAATTATTCCTTCAGAGTATAGTTGAGAATGGAGGAACAGGTTTAATAGCCACTCATGACACTTCACTCGGTAAAATGGAGTCCGATAATCCCGGGGCGATCATCAACAAGTGTTTTGAAATAGAAATTGATGGTGATAGCATAAGATTTGATTATAAGATTCAGGATGGGATCACTCAAAAGATGAATGCAGTATTTCTTATGAGGCAGATGGGAATTTTAGATTAATTGGAATAAGTCTGATTGCGATATGACACCCCCAACGGTATATTGAGTATTAAATTAATTTTATCTGGGTAAAATTTTTATATTGGCAATTATTAAGAAGAGCATTTATGAGAAAGATCAAAGAAGTTGATACTCCGGATAGCCTGGAACTAAAGCGGGAGCTTGGTCTGGCCGCCGCAGTATCAATTGTCGTAGGTAATTGTATCGGTTCAGGCATCTTCACTTCTGCAGCATCATTAGCTGCCGCATCAAATCCAAAAACCGCCATTATAGCCTGGATTATTACTGCTATTGGATCATTGCTCATTGCGTTAAGTTTTGCAAGTCTTGGTACTGCGTTACCCAGAACAGGTGGTCCTATTGTCTATACCAGAGCTGCTTTTGGGGATTTTGCGGGATTCTTAATTGCATGGACCTATTGGATAGGCGCATGGGTTGGAAACGCAGCAATTATTACTGCATTTATGCTTTATTTCACATATTTTGTTCCATCTACAGCCACACCGGTTTTTGCTTTCTTAATTACCTCAGGTATATTGTGGTTATTCACGCTTATTAATATAATAGGTGTAAAAGGAGCTGGCAGGGTTAGTATAGTAACTACAGTATTAAAAGTAGGCGCTTTAGTAGTATTTGTAATTATTGCAGCTATGCACTTTAATCCTGCAATGCTTAGCACGGTTTCAAATGTTAAGGTCTCTGGAATGAATACATTACCGGCAGCAATTGCAATTGCACTTTGGGCTTTTGTAGGAATTGAAAGTGCAACTGTCCCTGCAGGAGAAATTAAAGATCCTCATATAAACATCAGGAAAAGCACAATATATGGTACTTTATTGGCAGCAGGTGTATATATTATTGTTTCAATTGTAGGGATGGGGGTGCTTGATCAGTCCACTCTGGCAGTTTCAAATGCACCTCTTGCAGATATTATTAATAAAGCAACCGGAGGAACATGGGGAGGGAATTTTATTGCATTGGGAGCCATAGTATCCACCCTGGGCGCTTCCTCCGGCTGGATCCTTACTACTGCCAGGAGTGCATTTGGCGCTTCGCAGGATAAACTATTCCCGGCCGTATTCGGGAAAATCCATCCAAAATATTTAACTCCGGTTAATTCACTTATAATAAGCGCTTTAGCGGCTAATGTTCTTCTTGTTTTAAACTATATGGGTACTTTGAGTTCAGCTTTTAATTTTATGCTCCTGCTTGCTACGCTGGCATTTTTACCTGCTTATGCTTTTTCGGCGGCAGCAGATATTGTTCTCCTGAAGAACCATTCATCAGATTTTAATCTTTTCAGTTTTCTTAAGAATTCCTTTTTCGCATTGCTGGCTTTTGCATATTCTATATATGCAATTTATGGAACAGGAGCAACTGTTGTGATGTATGGATTTATTCTTATGCTGGCAGGCATCCCCGTTTATCTGTTCATGATACTACAGAATAATAAGAAAGATAAAGTAGTTGATAAAATTAGGAAAGAGGCTGGGTTGGGTTAATAAGTAAGTGTCCAATCATGTCATTTATCAACATTTTTAGTGAATTCGTAATCATCATTTAATCAGCTAAATCTTTTAAAAACAGCCTTATTGCAACTTTCCCTGTGCTAAAATTCAGTTCGATTGTTGAAAAATTGACTAAAATCGACGTCTGTAAATCATTATATTTGCGCAAAATTTCTGCATAATGTCAGTCGGATATTCAGAAGAACATATAAAAACACTTGAGTGGAGAGAGCATATCCGCCTGAGGCCCGGTATGTATATCGGGAAACTTGGAGATGGCTCATCTCAGGACGATGGCGTTTATGTAATGCTCAAAGAGGTTATGGATAATGCCCTCGACGAGTATATGATGGGGTATGGGAAAAAAATAGATGTATCCATTATAGGCAAGGAGGTCAGGGTTCGTGATTTTGGCCGGGGAATACCTCTTGGAAAAGTACTTGATGCTGTTTCCAAAATGAATACGGGGGCAAAATACGACTCAAAAGCTTTCAAAAAATCAGTAGGTCTTAACGGCGTAGGAGTAAAAGCCGTGAATGCTTTATCCAGTAAATTTATAGTAAGGTCAATTCGCGACGGACAGATTAAGGTGAGTGAATTTGAACACGGAAGAACAGTCAAAGACTCTCCTCTTGAACCCACCACTGAGGAAAATGGAGTTGAAGTGATATTCCAGCCCGATGAAGAAATGTTCGGCAACTACTATTACATTTCGGAATACGTAGATACGATGCTGAAAAACAATGTCTACCTTAACTCCGGACTGGTAATCAATTTTAATGGGAATAAGTTTTTTTCACGAAATGGACTGGTTGATTTACTAAATGAAAACATGAGTAAGGAGGGCCTTTATCCCATTATTCACCTTACCGGAGAGGACATCGAGATAGCATTTACCCATGGCCTGCAATACGGTGAAGATTACTATAGTTTTGTGAATGGTCAGAATACCACACAGGGGGGAACACATCTTATCGCCTTCAGAGAAGCAATTGTGAAGACTATCAGGGATTTTTATAAAAAAGATTATGACCCTTCCGATATTCGATCATCAATAATTGCTGCTATCTGTATAAAAGTTGAAGAACCAATATTTGAATCTCAGACAAAGACAAAACTGGGATCTAAAGATATGGGACCAGAGGGACAATCAGTCAGAAATTTTATCAGCGAGTTCATAAAGAAACAGCTAGATGATTTCCTTCATAAGAACCCTGAGACAGCAAGAGAGATTCTTAAAAAAATACAGGATTCCGAGAAAGAGCGAAAGGCTATTTCATCGATCCAGAAACTTTCCAGGGACAGAGCAAAGAAAGTGAGTCTCCATAATAAAAAACTGAGAGATTGCCGGGCACATTATAATACTAATGATACAAACAAACTGGAATCAACTATCTTCATAACAGAGGGGGATTCGGCAAGCGGTTCGATCACCAAATCGAGAAATGTGGAGACACAAGCTGTCTTCAGTCTGCGTGGGAAGCCTCTTAACTCATTCGGTCTGACAAAGAAAATTGTATATGAGAATGAGGAGTTTAACCTGCTTCAGGCGGCGCTTAATATCGAAGACGGAATCGAAAACCTGAGATATAATAATGTTGTGGTTGCTACTGATGCCGATGTCGATGGAATGCATATCAGGCTCCTTCTTCTCACCTTTTTCCTTCAATTCTTTCCCGACCTGGTAAGAAAAGGACATGTTTATATTCTTCAGACACCTCTTTTCAGGGTGAGGAATAAAAAAGAAACAAGATATTGTTATTCTCCTGAAGAAAAAGCCAGGGCGATGAAGGCATTGGGACCAACTCCGGAAATAACAAGATTTAAAGGACTTGGGGAGATTTCTCCTGACGAGTTCGCAAACTTCATTGGAAAAGATATGAGGCTTGAGCCGGTACGGATGAAGAAAAACGACTCCATAAATGGTTTCCTGGAATTTTTTATGGGGAAGAATACACCTGACCGGCAGGAATTCATCATTCAAAACCTGAGAATTGAAGAAGATATAGTAGAAGAGGAAAAGTAGAAGAAGTATTTTAATGAAGTGTGAGTTTATCTATGGAAGAAGAGGATCTTGAAATTGGCAAAACAGACGGATTGGAAAAAGTTCAGCCCGGACCTGTAGCTCTTCATTCTGTAACTGCATTATCGGGCATGTATCAGGACTGGTTTCTTGATTATGCTTCCTATGTAATTCTCGAAAGAGCTGTACCACACCTTCACGATGGACTTAAACCTGTTCAGCGTCGTATTCTCCATTCAATGAAGAGAATGGATGACGGACGGTATAATAAGGTGGCAAATATAATTGGGCATACCATGCAGTTTCATCCCCATGGTGATGCTTCAATAGGTGATGCACTGGTTCAGCTTGGACAAAAAGACCTCCTGGTTGATGCACAAGGCAATTGGGGAAACCTGCTTACAGGCGATGGCGCTGCAGCACCGCGATATATTGAAGCCAGACTTTCTAAATTTGCACTTGAAGTGGTATTTAACCATAAGACCACCGAGTGGAAATTATCATACGACGGACGAAACAAAGAACCTGTAACTCTTCCGGTAAAGTTTCCTCTTCTTCTGGCGCTGGGAGTAGAAGGTATAGCTGTAGGTCTTGCTTCAAAAATTCTTCCTCATAATTTTAATGAGCTTGTTGATGCTTCTATAGATTACCTGCAGGGAAATGATTTTGTTATTTATCCTGATTTTCCTACTGGCGGGATGGTTGATGTGTCAAAATATAACGATGGACAGCGCGGAGGAGTAATTAAGGTAAGAGCAAAGATAGAGAAGGTTGATAAAAAAGCTCTTATTATAACTGAGATACCATTTGGGAAAACGACCACTTCCCTTATTGAATCAATTATAAAGGCAAACGATAAGGGGAAAATCAAGATCAGAAAGATCGATGATAATACTTCGGCAAATGTCGAAATCGTTGTTCATCTGGTCCCTGGCGTTTCTCCAGATAAAACAATCGATGCGCTTTATGCGCTCACAGATTGCGAATATTCAATTTCGCCAAATACCTGTGTTATTGTCGATGATAAACCATCCTTTATGGGAGTTAGTTCCATACTGAAGCATTCTGCAGACAGAACTGTCGGGCTTTTGAAAAGTGAACTTGAGATAAGGCAGGGCGAACTTCAGGAGGAATGGCACATGTCGTCTCTTGAGAAGATATTCATTGAGGAGAGGATTTACCACGATATTGAAGAGTGCGAGACATGGGAAGCTGTCATAATAGCAATTGACAATGGGCTCGAACCTTTCAAAAAACTCTTATCGCGGGAAGTTACAAAAGAGGATATAATCCAGCTTACTGAAATAAAGATCAAGAGGATCTCGAGATTCGATGTAAAGAAAGCCGATGAACATATAAAGGGAATAGAAACCGAACTGGAAGAGGTCAAAAATCATCTTCTCAATATCATTCCATTCGCCATCAACTATTTCAGACAGATAAAGAAAAAGTACGGCAAGGGAAAGGAAAGGAAAACCGAACTAAGAAGTTTTGATACCATTGAAGCTACGAAGGTGGTAGCCAATAATGCAAAACTCTATATAAATTATAAAGAGGGGTTTATCGGGACCGGTCTGAAAAAAGATGAATTCATCTCCGATTGCTCTGATATTGATGATGTTATCGTTATCAGAAAAGATGGAGTCTATCTTATTACCAAGGTCGCAGATAAGGTGTTTGTTGGTAATGATATTCTTTATGCCCAGATCTTTCTTAAAAATGACGAACGCACCATTTACAATATTGTTTATCAGGATGGTAAAGACGGTGCTTTCCTTGCAAAACGGTGCGCCATTTCAGGTATGACACGCGATAAAGAGTATAATCTTACCAGGGGGACTCCGGGTTCAAAAATAATATATCTGAGCGCGAATCCGAATGGAGAGGCAGAAGTAATTAAGGTCCATCATAAACCAAAGGCAAGGCTTAAGAAACTAATGTTCGAATTTGATTTCGGACAGATGAACATTAAGGGGAAATCCTCTATTGGCAATATACTTACAAAAAATGCAGTACATAAAATAAGTCTTAAGGAAAAAGGACTCTCAACACTTGGAGGAAGAAAAATCTGGTTTGATGATGCAGTCTTCAGACTAAATGTTGACTGCAGAGGAATTTACCTTGGTGAGTTCAGCGCTGATGATAAAATATTCGTGGTTACGAAAAACGGCTATTTCAGAATGGTAGGTTTTGATCTGTCAAATCATTTTGAAGAGAACATCCTCATAATTGAGAAGTTCAGACCAGGGAAAGTCTATTCAGTTATTTACTGGGATGCTGAACAGAAGTATTATTATCTTAAACGGTTCACAGTTGAAGAGTCCGAGAAACCCCAGTGTTTTATAAATGAAGATCCTGAATCAAAACTTATAAGTATCACTGAAGTAGATTATCCGCGTTTTGAAATATTTTTCGGGGGTAAGAATAAAGGCAGAGATAATAAAATAATTGAAGTAGCTGAATTTATTGGCATAAAGAGCTACAAAGCAAAAGGTAAGAGGATGACCAGCTATATGGTGGAAAATATCAAGGAAATTGAGTCCGTCATTAAAAAGGAAGCAGAGATAACAAAGGAAGAAAAATCAGATGAAGAACCTCCGCCACCTGCTATTCATGATGATCCTGCACAGATGAAGCTTGAGTTATAATGGTCAAAAACCAAATTATCTATATAATTGGTTTCATGGGAAGCGGTAAGTCAACTGCAGGAAAAAAGTTGGCATCACTTCTTGGCTGGGCATTCATCGACCTAGATAAAAGTATTGAAGAATATACTGGCAAAACTATTCCGGAAATCTTTTCACAAGATGGTGAAACCTACTTTCGGGCCATTGAAACACAGCTTCTTAGAAACCCTCAGTCTCAAACAAACACTATAATTTCCACTGGTGGCGGAACACCCTGTCACAGTGATAACATGGATTTTATGCTTGGCACAGGGCTGACTCTCTACCTGAAACTGACCCCGAAGGAGTTGCAAAGCCGGCTCTCTGAATCAAAAGGCGACAGACCCCTGATAAAAGATTTAAACCAGAAGGAATTACTGCATTTTATTGAGGAAAAACTTGCAGATCGTGAACAATGGTATGACCGGTCTGATATAATAGTTGATGGTATTGATCTGAATATCAATCATTTGCACTCACTTATTATTTCAAAACTTAACAGCTGATTTTTTCAAGACTAGTCATCAAATGTACTCACCCCCTTTTATCCCCCTCTCTACTTCGTCATCAAATGTACTCACCCCCTTTTATCCCCCTCTCTAAGAATTAGCTACCCTTTATACACATCTATTTTATTATATTGGTATATAGGCAGTTATGAAAATTGTTAATATCAGAGAAAAATGCCGGAGGCATTTAATTCCAATAGCCACG
>Ga0209638_1003012_pt1 | contig 10183 bp, 13 predicted proteins | sample BarGraNGADG00211_FD_184490 | JGI IMG/M metagenome (GOLD analysis project Ga0209638, IMG submission 184490) | Arctic peat soil microbial communities from Barrow, Alaska - Barrow Graham LP Ref core NGADG0002-211 (SPAdes) (version 2) | ecosystem: Environmental > Terrestrial > Soil > Wetlands > Peat... | reverse complement strand
CAGGACCGATCGGTCCGGTAGGCCCGGCAGGGCCCGCCGGCCCGACTGGGCCCGCAGGACCGACAGGGCCTGCCGGTGCAGCGGGTGCAACCGGGCCGCCCGGCACCGGCGCGACCGGCCCCGCAGGCCCGACCGGGCCTGCCGGCGCGACCGGTGCAACCGGTCCGGCAGGAACAACCGGCGCCACCGGATTGACCGGCGCCACAGGCCCGACCGGCCCCGCAGGGCCCATCGGCCCGACGGGTCCGACCGGTACGACGGGAGCAACGGGTGCGACCGGCGCCACCGGATTGACCGGTGCCACCGGCCCGACCGGTCCTCAAGGACCTGCCGGTCCGTCGGGCGCTGCGGGTGCAACCGGCCCGGCGGGTGCGACCGGTGCCACGGGCCCAACGGGTCCGACAGGCGCGACCGGTGCGACGGGGCCGGCAGGCAACCAGAGCGTCACCGGCGCAGTGGCCTTCGTCGACGCGCTCGACACGACCGGCTTCGCAGGCACCGCCGGATCGCAGAACGTCTACGCGAGCGCCGGCGAGGCGGCGTCGCCCGTCCCGATCGCGGGCACGTTGAGTAACTTCTCCGTGCACGCCGGCTCGGGCATCGCCGGCACCGGCGTCACGCTCACACTGCTGAAGAACGGAAGCGCGACGTCGGTCACGTGCACGATCTCGAGTGGCGGCTCGGCGTGCTCCGACTCCTCGCACACGGTTTCGCTCACCGTGAGCGACGTGATCGCAGTGAGGATCCAGAACGGCACGGGAACGTTCGTGCGCAACGTCGCCTGGACCGCGCAACTCGGCTGATGGACGGCGAGCCTCAGAAGAGCATGTCGCGCTCGAGCTTGCTGAAGCTCGGCGCGGTGGCAGCCGTCGCGCTCGGCGCAGGCTCCGCGGGGCGCGCGGTTGCGGCCGACACCGTTGCGAAGGAGGGCGACACGATGCCGGCCGGCCGTCCGGTCCGCGGTCCCCGTTACCTCCGTCTCGCGACGTATGTGCCGCTCGTCGGCAGTACGTTCCGGATTCACCGGCCGGACACGTCGGCGCTGCCCGTCAAGCTCGTCTCGGCAACACGGCTGCGGAGCGAGGTCGGCGAGTCCTTCTCCTTGATCTTCCGCGGCCACGGCAACGCGAAGCTCGGGCAGGAGACGTACACGATCGAGCACGCCAGGCTCGGCCGCTTTCCGCTGTTCGTCGTCCCGGTCGGGCCGGCGCGGAAAGGTCAGGACTTCCAGGTGGTCGTGAACCGGATCCCGTCCTCGTTGATGCCGCGTGTCTGAGCCGTTCCTCGGGCAGATCATCCCGGTCGCGTTCAACTTCGCTCCGCACGGCTGGGCCCTCTGCGACGGGCAGACCCTTCCGATCAACCAGAACCAGGCGATCTTCTCGCTGCTCGGCACGACCTACGGGGGCAATGGGACCACGAATTTTCAGTTGCCGAATCTCCAGAGCCGCGTCGCGATGCACGTCGGCAACAGCCACGTGCTCGGCGAGGAGGGCGGTACGGAAACGGTCCAGCTCACGGCCAACGAGGTCGGCGCGCATGCGCACGCGGTGACCCAGCCGGCGAGCAAGGACGAGGAGACGACGAACCGGCCCGACGGCGCGTACCACACCGCCGGCGGGACGTACGGGGGCTCCGCCGGTAACCCGCCGATGGGCGGGACGCTCACAACTGCGGTCGGCGGCAACCAAGCGCACACGAACCTGCAGCCGTATCTCGCGCTGCCGTTCGTGATCGCCCTCGCCGGCATCTTCCCGACCCGGTCGTAGCTGCGATGACTGATGCGCCTGACGAGGTGATCTACCGGCGCGGAACCTACGTGCCGCTCGTCGGCAGCACGTTCGACGTCGAGCGCCCGAACGGCGACCGTGTGGCCGTCGAGCTCGTCGACGCGACGGAGCTGCCCGGCCGTGGCGAGTGCTTCTCGCTCGTCTTCCACGGGCCGACCGACGTCCCACTCGACCAGCGGACGTACCGCGTCACTCATCGCGAGCTCGGAGGCTTTCCGCTCTTCCTCGTCCCGCTCGGCCCGAACGCCGACGGCGCGCAGGAGCTCGAGGCCGTCGTCAACCGGCTGGAGGGCTGAGCCATGAGCGAGCCGTTCCTCGGGCAGATCCTCACCGTCCCGTACAACTTCGCACCGAAGAGTTGGGCATTCTGCAACGGCCAGTTGCTGCCGATCAACCAGCAGACGGCGCTCTTCTCGCTGCTCGGCACGTTCTACGGCGGCAACGGGACGACGAACTTCGCGCTGCCGAATCTCCAGGGGAGCGTGCCGGTCCACGTCGGCGGCAGCTCCGGCGAGGGGCCTGGACTGAGCCCATACGACCTCGGCGAGACAGGCGGCGAGGATACGCATGTGCTGGACGCCAACGAGACGCCCTCGCACACTCACGCGGTCGCGCCGCTCGCGAGCAAGGACGAGCGCACGACCGACCAGCCCGGCAACGCGTATCCGACGACCGGCGGTGTGTATGCGTCGACGCACAACAGCAACGCGCCGATGGGCGCGCAGGCCACGTCGCAGGTCGGCGGTCAGGCGCATGAAAACCGGCAGCCGTACCTCGTGCTGAACTACGTCATCGCGATGGCCGGCATCTTCCCCGCGAGATCATGAGCAGGGGGCGCAGCTGATGCCGGGCACTGCCTCCACGCCGTATGTCGGACAGATCATGATGGTCGGCTTCGACTTCAACCCCAAGAATTGGGCGCTCTGCAACGGGCAGCTGCTCGCAATCACTGACAACACAACGCTGTTCACCCTGATCGGGACGACCTACGGCGGCGACGGCCAGACCACGTTCGGGCTTCCGGACCTGCGCGGCCGCGTGCCGGTCGGCATCGGCCAAGGCCCGGGACTGAGCAACTACGTCATCGGGCAGCTCTCAGGCGTCGAGGCGACGCCCCTGACCGTCAATCAGCTTCCGCAGCACCAGCACGTGTACAACCCCGCGGCGAGCCAGAACGAGCCGACGAGCGACCGCCCCGACAACAATTACCCGGCGGTCGGCGGCTACTACGCGGGAACGACGAACAGCAGCTCGCCGATGGGCGCCCCGACCCTCGCTTCCGCCGGCAACGACCAGCCGCACAACAATCGTCAACCGTTCCTCGGGATCAACTTCATCATCTCGCTGTTCGGGGTCTTCCCGAGCCAGTAGTGCCCGCGGTCGAGCGGCGCACCGCCGCCGAGACGGACGAGCCGTTCCTGCGCGACCTCTACGCCTCGACGCGCCCCGAGGTCGCCGACTGGCCCGACGAGCTCCGTGCGGCGTTCCTCGCGCAGCAGTTCGAGGCGCAGCGCACCGGCTGGGGCGCGACGTTTCCCGCCTCCCGCCACGACCTGCTCCTGCTCGACGGACGACCGATCGGGCGGGTCTGGGTGGACTGGTCGGCCACGGAGTGCCTGATCGTCGACCTTGCGCTGCTCCCCGAGTACCGCCGGCAGGGGATCGGCACACAGGTCGTCGAGGAGCTGCTCGCGCAGACCGACCGGGCCGGGGTACCTGCCCGCGCTCACGTCGAGCGCATGAACACGCCGTCGTTCGCTTTCTGGACGCGGCTCGGCTTTCAGGAGATCGGAGGCGACGCGCTCTTCGTCGAGATCCAGCGGGCAGCGGCTCATCCGTCGCCGGACAGCGCCTCGTAGGCCGGCCGCGCCCAGCGGTCGACGGCCGCCCGCAGCGCCGGCGTGACCGCCTGCGCCTTTGCCACGGTGTCGTCCGCGAACGCCCGGGTCGGGTGCTTCGCGTCGCGGCGGCTCGCGGCCAGCATCACAGCGCGCTCCGCCTCGCTGCAGTCGAGGCCGAACCAGGCGAGGATGCGATCGAGGACGGCACCGGGTAGCTCGCGGTAGTCGAGAAAGAGCGCGCCCTCGTCGCGGTTCGTCAGCGCCTGACGGCAGATCGCGCCGAGCACGAACGCTCCATAGTCCTCGAACGGCATCGTCCCGGCGGCGAGGAGGTCGAGGCCGAACAGCTCGGGGGAGACGACACTCGGCAGCATCTGCATGCCGGCCTGCCGGCGGTGCGAGACGAGCACCTCGAGCGGGTCGCGGGAGAGGAACAGCCACGGGGTCGCGGGGAAGGCGCGGCGGAGCAGCGGCAGATCGTGGGTCGCCCAGGCGTCGAGCTTGAGGACGCAGGCGCGCTCCTCGCCGCTGCGGAGGCGGCCGAGCGCGGCGATCGCGAGCCGCAGCCGGCGGACGCGCTCGTCGTCCGTGCCGGGCGCGCGGAGCACGTCGTTGACGAGCTGCGGCTCCGAGAGGACGAGGTGCTGCGGCACCGCTGCGAGCATCTGGGTAACGAGGGTCGAGCCGCAGCGGGACAGGTGCAGGATGAAGCCGTTCGGCTCGAGCCCCGGCTCGAGCTCAGCGATCGCGTCGATGGTCGTCTCGCGCGGAAACAACAGCGTGAACGGCCGCTCCAGCGCGAGCTGGACCGTGTCGGCGAAGAACGGCTCGCGAAACGGCGCGTTGTCGAGCCAGCGCCACTCGACGACGAGCTCGCCGTCCCGCGGCCGGGCGCGAACGGGCGTCCAGCCGGTCAGGTCGACGGCCGGCTCCTCATGCCCACCGCGTGAGCCAGCCGAGCTGCGCCCGCCGGCGCTCGGCCTCGAGCTCGTCCGTCGTCAGCTCGATGCCCCGCGTGCCGGCCTCAGCGATCGCCACAGCCGCGAACGCAGCCCAGTCGTCGACCGCGCGCAGGCGCTGCTCGAGCTCTGGCTCGTCCAGCACGGCCGTCCGGAAGCGGACGAAGCGGTCGGCGTCCTCCGGCACAGCGACGATTGTGCCAAGGGCCGATCGTGCCCGCGAGCAATGCCGAAGGTGGGAATCGAACCCACACTCCCCGGAGGGAACCGGATTTTGAGTCCGGCGCGTCTGCCAGTTCCGCCACTTCGGCCTGGAATGCATCGTAGTCGGGCCTCCCGGCTGGGGTGTCTTGACTTTCAGAGAAAGTCCCGGGCCTATTGCAACTGGGTGGTGACCAGGAAATACTCCCACCTTCGCTGGACCTGAGTTCCTGCGGACAAGTGCAATGGGTCATCGGAGGAGGGACTGTGAGTAGAAGGTTCTCGTTGCTGGTGTTGGTGGGTGCGGCCGTCGTGGTCGCCGCCGTCGCCGCCGGCTATTCGGGCAGCGCGCGGAGCGCGACGTCGAGCGTGACACCGCTCCCGTCGTCGTCGTGCGGCCCCGTCGTCTACAAGGGGTCCGGATCGCCGGACTTCATCATCGCGTCAGACCTGCCGCTGCAGGGTGCGATCCGCAACCAGACGGTGGAGATCTCGCGCGCGATGATCTGGGCGCTCGCGGAGAAGGGTTGGAAGGCCGGCAGCTACAAGATCGGCTATCAGTCCTGTGACGACTCGACCGCGCAGACCGGCGGCTGGGACACGGCGAAGTGCGCAACGAACGCGCACCTCTACGCGAACAGCAAGGCCGTGATCGGTGTGCTCGGCACCTTCAACTCGGGCTGCGCGAAGATCGAGGTGCCGGTGCTCAACCGCGCCTCGCTCGCCATGGTCAGCCCGGCGAACACGAACCCGGGTCTCACCAAGAAGTGGGACGTGGGTGAGCCGAACAAGTACTACCCGACCGGCACCCGGAACTACGCCCGCGTCGTGGCCACCGACGACATCCAAGGCCCGGCGGACGCACTCTGGTCCCAGGCGCTCAAGTTCAAGAAGGTGTTCGTGCTGAACGACAAGCAGACCTACGGCTTCGGCGTCGCCACGACGTACCGGGCCGCTGCGAAGAAGCTCGGCATCAATGTCGTGGGCTTCCAGGGTTGGGACGCGAAGGCGTCGAGCTACGAGGCGCTCGCAACGAGCATCAAGGCCTCTGGCGCGCAGGCGGTGTTCCTCGGCGGTATCGCATGCAATAACGGTGCGAAGCTGATGCAGGACATCCGTGCAGTCAATCCGAAGATCCAGCTCCAGATGCCGGACGGCTTCAGCGATCCGGGCGCGAACGGTGCGGTCGGCAACGGCGCGTACATCAGCGTCGCCGGTGAGCCGCCGAAGGCCCTCACGGGTCAGGGCGCAACGTTCGTGAAGAGCTTCGGGAAGCAGATCGGCACGACGCCCAACCCGTACGCCGCGTACGGTGCACAGTCGATGCTCGTGATGCTCGAGGCAGTGGCCAAGGGCGGCGGCAACCGTGCCGCCACTACGAAGTCGATCTTCGGCCTGACGATCACGAACGGGATCCTCGGCAACTTCACGATCAACGCGGCTGGGGACACGAACCTCACGCCGATCACGATCTACAAGCAGGCCGGCAAGAACCTCAACCCGGTCAAGACGCTCGTGCCCACCGCGAGCCTTATCGGCGGGTAACGCACGACAGATACGCGCATCGCCGGGGGAGGCAACCGCCTCCCCCGGCGTTCGCGTTCGACCTTCGTAACCGCCCTTGGCAACCCGCGCACATACTCGAGAGCCGCTCAGGCTGAGACGCTCCGCGGTCTCATATCTCACGCCATTGATGGCGATGCTGCTCGTTGGGCTGCTGTTTGCCTGGCTCGCGATCAACCTCTATAAAGGCCCCGCGTACTTCATCACAATCGCGTTCATCGGTCTCACGAACGGCGCCGTGTACGCCCTTGTCGCGCTCGGCTACACGCTCGTCTACGGGATCCTCGAGTTGATCAACTTCGCCCACGGCGACGTCTTCATGCTCGGCGGGATGTTTTCGGCGACCATGATCCTCTCGGTCTTCCACCTGACTGCGACCTCGTCGACGAGCTCGCTCGTGTTCGCGATCCTCGGCTCGCTGCTCGTCGCGATGGTGGCATGCGGCCTACTCAACGCGGGGATCGAGTTCGTCGCGTACCGGCCGTTGCGCGGCGCTCCGCGACTCGCGCCACTGATCACGGCGATCGGCATGTCGTTCATCCTCGAAGACGTGGCGATCGGCTGGAAAGGCCCGAGCTACGTCGCCGTGCCGAACGTCCTGCCGACCGGGCACGTTTTTTCGTTCGAAGGCGTCGTCTACACGTGGGAAAAGCTGATCGTCGTGATGATCACGCTGCCCGTGCTGCTCGTCCTCGTCTGGCTCGTCAAGCGCACGCGCCAGGGGAAGGCCATGCGCGCGACCGCGCAGGACCGTGACGCCGCCGCGATGATGGGCATCAACGTCAACCGCACGATCTCCTTCACATTCCTGATCGCGGGAGCGCTCGCCGGCGCAGGCGGCCTCGTCTACGCGCTCTACTTCGGGCAGATCCGCTACGACACCGGCTTCTCACTCGGGCTCATCGCGTTCACGGCCGCTGTCCTCGGCGGCATCGGGAACCTCCCGGGTGCGGTACTCGGCGCCCTGTGCATCGGCTTCATCCAGGCCTTCAACGAAGGGCTCCGCTGGCACACGCCCGGGAGCGACTGGACGCAGTCGATCGTCTTCTCGATCCTGATCCTCATCCTCGTCTTCCGTCCCGAAGGCCTGCTCGGCGAGCGGACACCGGAAGGGGCCTGACGATGCGGCGGCAGATCGCGCAGCGCGTCTCGCGGGGCTGGTGGACGGCGCTCGGCGCCGTCGGGCTGACGCACGAGCGCTGGCTCGCGTTCCCGCGCAGCACACGTCGGATCGTCAAGGCGGCGACGTGGACTGCGATCGCGCTCGTGCTGATCGCGTTGTTCGGCGTCTGGAAGACGTCGGCGCTCGCGGCGGCCGTCGTCGTGCTGCTGCTCGTCGTTCCGCGCTGGGAGCGTGTGACCGTTCGCGGCGTGCGCGTGGGCAAATGGATCACACCGGCCACCGTGCTCGCGCTCGCGATCACGTATCCGTGGTACGGCACCTCCATGCCTCAGGTGCCGATCTTCGGGCCGTTCCCGCAGATGAGCACGATGGTCGGCATGGCGGTGTTCGCGATGATGGCGCTCGGCCTGAACTTCGTCGTCGGCTACGCGGGCCTCCTCGACCTCGGCTACGTGGCCTTCTACGCGATGGGCTCGTACATGGCGGGCTGGTTCGCGTCCTCGCAGTTCGCAAAACAGAACGTGAGCTTCGGTGCGGTAGGCCTCGTGCCCGGCACCACGGGCTTCCATTTCTCGATCTGGCTCGTGCTGCTCATGGCGGGCATCGCCACAGCCATCATCGGCGTGCTCATCGGTCTGCCGACACTGCGCCTGCGGGGCGACTATCTCGCGATCGTCACGCTCGGATTCGGCGAGATCATGCCCCAGATCGCGCGCAACGGCGACAATCTGTTCGGCACGGGCTTCAACCTCACGAACGGCACAGGCGGCATCACGCCGATCGACGCGCCCGGCTTCGGCAGCTGGGCCGGACATCATCTGCATCTGCCGGCGAACTACCTGACGCTTGGCACCAACGCCGATCGTGCGTTCTTCTGGACGGCGCTCGTGCTCGTCCTGCTGACGATCTTCTGCAGCGCGCGGCTGCGCGACTCCCGGCTCGGGCGCGCCTGGATCGCGATCCGCGAGGACGAGGTGGCCGCGGCGGCGATGGGCGTGCCGCTGATGCGCACCAAGACCTGGGCGTATGCGACCGGTGCGTTCTTCGGGGGTGTCGCCGGCGCGTACTACGCGACGTACAACGGCGGTGCGTTCCCGGATGAGTTCTTCTTCAACATCTCCGTGTTCATCCTCTGCATGGTCATTCTCGGCGGCATGGGGAACATCTGGGGCGTGATCTTCGGCGCCTGCTTCCTCGAGTACCTCGACCGCGAGGGGCTTGCGAACGTCGGTGCCTGGTTCAACGGGCACTTCGGGACGCACATCGACGTGCCGCTCTACGAGTTCGGCATCTTCGGTGCGATTCTCGTGATCGTGATGCTGTTCCGGCCGGAAGGTCTCATCCCGAGCTCGCGACGCGCGGCCGAGTTCCACGAAGGCGTGCACGACGAGCCTCTCTACGATATCGCCACGTGATGCACGAGACGCTGCTGGAGACACGGTCGTTGCGCAAGGAGTTCGGCGGCCTCGTCGCGGTCGACGACGTCGACTTCACCGTCCCGGCGAACAGCATCGTCAGCCTCATCGGCCCGAACGGGGCCGGCAAGACGACGTTCTTCAACATGCTCACGGGCGTCTACAAGCCAACCGCGGGACGAATCGTCTTCGCGGGAGAGGACATGACGGCCAAGCCGCCGCACGCGTTCACGCAGCGGGGCATCGGACGCACGTTCCAGAACATCCGGCTGTTCCAGAACATGACCGCGCTCGAGAACGTGCTGGTGGGGATGCACGTCCGTCTCAAGGGCAATCTGTTCGAGGCGCTCGTGCGAACGCCCCGTGTTCGCAGGGAGGAGCGGGATGCCCGTGTTCGTGCTCGCGAGCTGCTCGAGTTCTCGGGCCTCAGCCGTCGCGACGACGTGATCGGGCGGAATCTCTCCTACGGCGACCAGCGCCGGCTCGAGGTAGCGCGTGCGCTCGCAACGCAGCCGAAGCTCCTGCTCCTCGACGAGCCGACCGCCGGAATGAACCCGCAGGAGACGGCGGACTTCACGAGCTTCGTGGCCCGTCTGCGCGAGGAGCAGCAGCTCTCCGTGCTGCTGATCGAGCACGACATGCGCGTCGTGATGGGAGTTTCCGACCGCGTCACCGTGCTCGACTACGGCGAGAAGATCGCGGAAGGCACGCCGCAGGAGATCCAGAAGGACGAGCGCGTGATCGAGGCGTACCTCGGCGCGGCGGCGATCACGTCATGAGCGCGACGCCGAAGACGCTGCTCCGGCTCGAGAACGTCGAGACGTACTACGGCTCGATCCAGGCGCTGAAGGGCGTATCGATCGAGGTCCGCGAGGGAGAGATCGTGACGCTGATCGGCGCAAACGGCGCCGGGAAGTCGACGACACTGCGGTCGATCAACGGGCTCAACCATCCGCGCCGCGGAACGATCGAGTTCTTGGGCAAGGACATCACGAACGACGCGGCGCACGACATCGTGCGGATGGGGATCGCGCAGTCGCCGGAGGGGCGGAAGCTCTTCCCGCGCATGACGGTGACGGAGAACCTCGAGATGGGCGCGTTCCAGCGGCGCGACAAGAGCGGCATGAAAGAGGACATGGATCGCGTGTTCGAGCTCTTCCCGCGGCTCGCCGAACGGCGGACGCAGCAGGCGGGGACGATGTCCGGCGGCGAGCAGCAGATGTGTGCGATCGGGCGGGCGCTGATGGCGCGGCCGACGCTGCTGATGCTCGACGAGCCGTCGATGGGGCTC
>Ga0209638_1003011_pt1 | contig 10185 bp, 13 predicted proteins | sample BarGraNGADG00211_FD_184490 | JGI IMG/M metagenome (GOLD analysis project Ga0209638, IMG submission 184490) | Arctic peat soil microbial communities from Barrow, Alaska - Barrow Graham LP Ref core NGADG0002-211 (SPAdes) (version 2) | ecosystem: Environmental > Terrestrial > Soil > Wetlands > Peat... | reverse complement strand
GAGCCGTTCGGCCCCATCGGCGCCCGGGCCCTGGCCGACCTCGATCGCGAGGCTCGTGACGTCGAGCGGTTCCTCGCGCCTCACTAGGCTGGGCGCGTGAGTGATGCGATCAAGGTCCCTGTCCTCAAGGTCTCCGTCATCGGTGCTGTAGGGCGCATGGGTTCCGAGGTGTGCCGCGCGGTCGAGGCCGCGCCGGACCTCGCCCTGGTTGGCCGGTTCGACCAGGGCGACGACCTCGGCGACCTCGCCGGCGCAGACGTTGTCGTCGAGTTCTCGGTGCCGGACGCGTCGGCCCCCAACGTTGCTCACTGCATCGATCGGGGGAAACACGTCGTCGTCGGGACGACCGGCTGGACGCAGGAGAAGCTGGCGGCGGTCCGTTCGCAGCTGACCAGAAGGCTCGACGTTGGGGTGCTCATCGCCCCGAACTTCGCCATCGGCGCGATCCTGATGATGTCGTTCGCGCAGCAGGCGGCGAAGTTCTACGAGTCCGTGGAGGTCGTCGAGCTTCACCACCCTGACAAGGTCGACGCACCGTCGGGCACCGCTGCCCGTACTGCCTCGCTGATCGCCCGGGCCCGCCGGGATGCTGGGCTCGGCGATGTCCCGGACGCGACCACCGCCGATCCCGACGGCGCGCGCGGCGCGCAGGTGGACGGCATACGGGTGCACGCGTTGCGGTTGCGCGGCCTCGTGGCCCATCAGGAGGTCCTTTTCGGCGCGACCGGGGAGCTGCTGACGATCCGGCACGACTCGTTTGACCGGGTCAGCTTCATGCCTGGCGTCCTGGAGGGTGTGCGCCTGGTCAGCGACCACCCCGGGCTCACCGTCGGGCTGGAGAGCTACCTCGGACTGGTCTGACCCCGTTCCCGCGCCACACAGCGCACTTGAGTCTTTGATGGCGCACCTGCGCCGCTGCTCGATCAATGACTCTGATGCGCCATGTCGGAGCCGTGGCCTTCCGCTGAGCTGCGCGGTCAGCCCCAGCCAAAGGCTCGGAGCGCCGCGGCAGTGACCGACGCCAGGATCACGACGACCAGGAACGGCGCTCGGAGCAACAAGGCGGTCACCGCGACCGCGACGCCGGCCGCGCGTGCGTCCAGGGTCAGCACACCGCCGCTGCCGGTGAACGTCTGCACCGCAACGAGGGCCGAAAGAAGTGCGACTGGCAACATCGCGGTCACCCTCGAGATGACGGGGTGGTCGAGAGTCTGGTGCGGCACGACGTAGCCCACGAGCTTGAGTGCGAACGCGAGGCCACTGGCCAGCAGGACGGTGGTCCAGAGGGTCATCGCATGACTCCCTCATGCGATGGGCCGTTATCGCGAAGGGTTGTGGTCGTTCGGACAACCAAGATCCTTCACCCTCTCCCGTTGTCGACCTGGCCCCGATGGCGAGGGGGCAGCAGTCCTGCCACGATCGCGGCCAGGGCGGCTACCAGGACCGGTATGCCGGCCGGCGCGTGAGGGGCCACCACCAGTGCGATGACGGCGGCGACGGCGGCCACCGCGCGGGCGTCCCCGGCCTTCAGCCGCGGCCAGAGGAGCCCGCAGAAGGCGGCGGGCGCGGCGGCGTCGAGCCCGAACCGCTTTGGGTCCCCGAGCGCGTTTCCCACGACGGCGCCGAGGATCGTCAGGAGGTTCCACATCGCGAACACAGCGAGCCCGGTGGCCCAAAAACCGAGCCGTTGGGCTGACCGCTCGGGCTGGGCGACACCGACGGCCGTCGACTCGTCGATGGTCAGCTGAGCGGCGGCGAACCGGCGCAGGCCGCTCACCTCCAGCAGCCGCGACATCTGCAGACCGTAGAGGCCGTTGCGGATGCCGAGCAGGGTCGAGGTCGCCACCGCCGCGGCCGCAGCACCCGAGCCTCCGGCCGTGATGACGCCCACGATCGCGAACTGCGAGGCGCCGGAGAAGAGCAGTGCCGAGAGTGCGATCGTCTGCCAGAGATCGAGGCCGGCCGCCACCGACAGGGCGCCGAAGCTGATGGCATAGGCACCGGTCGCGACGCCGACCGACAGACTCTGTCGCAGGACCTCTTTGCGGCGCTGGCCACCTAACGGGGGCTCACTCATGGGCATCTGTGCAACCTGGGGGTCAGTCCAGCGAGAGGTCAGCGGTCAGTCGCACCTCGCGGGCAACCGTCCCGTCGACGTCGATGACTCGGTCGCGGAAGGCGCCGTCTGGGGAAAGCCCGGCCGCTGTGAGGAACGCCCTGGTGGCCTCGTCCGTGGCCAGGATCCAGGTGCTCACTCTGTCAAAACCCTTACCCCGCAAGGTGTCCACGGCGGCATTGAGCAGGCGCGAGCCATGACCGTTGCGTCGCGCGTCAGGGTGGACTCCCAACGCCAACAGCTCGCCCGAGGTCTTCGTGGCGTCGGGGTCGACACAGGTGCCTACGGCGGCGAAGCCGACGACCTGCTCCCCGGCGCAGGCCACCAGCAGGACATGACGAGGGCTGGGGGGAGAACTCAGCGAGTCGCGCCAGACACGCGCGAAGCTGGGTCCGTCGAGCTGCTCGACCACATCCTGCGACAGGACGTGGCCGTACGCAGCGCGCCAAACCGCTGCCTGGACCAGACCGACGGCAGGCGCATCGCTGGCGCGAGCGATCCGGGCACTGGCGTCGGCGACGGGACCGGTCGCGGGCGCATGGGCCCGGTCGTGGGCCACCGAATGCGGATGGTTGTGGTCGTGAGGCACCCGACCATCCTCGCATCCGGCTCGGCGTAGCACCGGGGCGACACGTTTGCCGCACCACGCAAGGGGTCGGGCATACTTATTGTCATGAACGGCAACGACTTCATCGACCCCGACGAGTCGTTGAACGCCGCAGAGTCAGGAGGCGTCGAGGCTGCCGTCGAGGCGGCATCGGCGGCTTTTGCGCAGCGACCTGACAAGGACTCCTCCTTCGAGGCGCTGCTTGCTGCTGACCAGCGCATCGAGCCGCGCGATGAGATGCCTGATGCCTACCGCAAGACACTGATTCGCCAGATCGCCCAGCATGCGCACTCCGAGATCATCGGCATGCAGCCCGAGGGCAACTGGATCAGCCGTGCGCCCTCACTGCGCCGCAAAGCCATCCTGATGGCCAAGGTGCAGGACGAGGCCGGGCACGGGCTCTACCTCTACAGTGCCGCCGAGACGCTGGGCATCGACCGTGCCGAGCTGTTGGACATGTTGCACAGCGGCAGGCAGAAGTACTCGTCGATCTTCAACTACCCGACGCTGACGTGGGCCGACAACGGCGCCATCGGCTGGCTGGTCGACGGAGCGGCAATCATGAACCAGGTGCCGTTGTGCCGTTGCTCCTACGGTCCGTATGCCCGTGCGATGATTCGCGTCTGCAAGGAGGAGTCCTTCCACCAACGACAGGGCTTCGAGATCCTGTGGACCTTGATGCGGGGCACCCAGGCGCAGAAGGACATGGCCCAGGACGCCGTCAACCGTTGGTGGTGGCCGTCGTTGATGATGTTCGGACCTCCGGACACCGGCGAGGCGGCCATCTCCGGTGGGCACACCGAGCAGTCGATGGCTTGGGGGATCAAGCGTTTCAGCAACGATGCCCTACGTCAGAAGTTCGTCGACATGACCGTTCCGCAGGCCGAAAAGATAGGGCTCACCCTGCCGGACCCTGACCTGAGGTGGAACGAGGAGATCAGCCACTGGGACTTCGGCGCTGTCGACTGGACCGAGCTTCAGCGTGTCATCAGGGGTGACGGGCCCTGCAACGCCGAACGGATCCAGCGTCGGCTCGGGGCCCACAATGAGGGAGCGTGGGTGCGCGAAGCCGCGAGTGCATATGCCGTCAAGCAGATCCGCCTGCAGCGGGAGGAGTACCTCGCATGAGCACCCCCGCGGTCAAAGGGGGCTCGCCCGAGCGTAGCTGGCCGTTGTGGGAGGTCTTTGTCCGTGGCAAACGTGGTCTGTCGCATGTCCACGTCGGCTCGCTGCACGCCCCTGACGCCGGGATGGCGCTGCGCAACGCGCGCGACGTCTACACCCGTCGTCAGGAGGGGGTCTCTCTCTGGGTGGTCAGGTCGACCGATATCACCGCCAGCAGCCCCGACGAGCGTGACTCATTCTTCGACCCCGCGGCCGACAAGGTCTATCGCCACCCCACGTTCTACGACGTGCCCGAGGATGTCGAATACCTTTGAGTGAGAATGTGATTGAGGCCGAGGCTGCGAGGGTAACTGCGGCATACTGTCTTCAGCTGGGCGATGACGCACTGATCTACGCTCAACGCCTGGGTGAGTGGATCAGCCGGGCTCCGCAGATCGAGGAGGACATGGCCCTGGGCAATATCGGCCTCGATCTCATCGGCCAGGCGCGGGTGCTGCTGACCCGGGCGGGCGATATGGACGGTTCTGGCCGCTCCGAGGATGATCTGGCCTATTTCCGCGATGAGCGCCAGTTCCACAACGTCCACCTGGTCGAGCAGGATCGCGGCGACTTCGGCTTCGAGATGGCCCGGATGCTGTGGTTCTCTGCCTATCAGTGTGAGCTCTACGCAGCGCTGGTCACCTCGAGTGACGAGGTGATCGCCGGTGTGGCAGCCAAGGCCGTCAAGGAGGTCGACTACCACCGCGACCACGCCACCCAGTGGGTGCTGCGCCTCGGCGACGGCACAACGGCGTCGCACGCACGGATGCAGGAGGCGCTCGATCGGGTCGAGCCCCATGTCGCCGAGCTGTTCGAGGACGACGCCGTCAGTGTCGCGGCAGCCGAGGTCGGAGTGGGCACGCTGCCATCTTCCTTGTGGGACAGTGCTTTTGGTCATGTCTCCCGGGCTGTGGCGCAGGCGACGCTGACTCTTCCGACCGAGTCCGCCTGGCATTCGCGGGGCGGCAGGGAAGGCGTCCACTCACGCCCCATGGGTTACCTGCTCGCGGAGATGCAGCACATCGCCCGCTCACACCCCGGCGCCTCGTGGTGAGCGGGACAGCGGCCGCGCCATCGGCAGTGCCTGCGTCCTCGGACATGCGCGCCGCCATCGCAGCCATCCCCGACCCAGAGGTCCCCGTCATCACGATCTACGACCTTGGCATCCTGCGTGAGGTTGTGGTCGACGAACAGGCCCGCAGCGTGACCGTCGTGATCACCCCGACCTACTCCGGGTGCCCGGCGATGGAAGCCATCCGTCAACACATTGAGCACGTCACCCGCAGCCGGGGGTACGCCGCGAACGTGCGGACTCGGCTCAGTCCGGCCTGGACCACCGACTGGATGTCCGCGGCGGGGCGCGACAAGCTGCGGGAGTTCGGCATAGCTCCCCCCGGTCAGCGGGTCGAGATCCCTGGGCAACCGGTTGGCGTGCGCCTGAAGGCTCGCCGGGTCACCTGCCCCCTCTGCGGATCGGTTGACACGCAAGAGATTTCACGGTTCGGCTCGACCGCGTGCAAGGCGTTGCGTCGGTGCAACCAATGCCGTGAGCCCTTCGACGAGTTCAAGACCATCTGATGGCTTCGCTGATAACGACGCCGGTGCGACGCCGTGCGCGCTTCCACACGCTGACCGTCACCGACGTCGAGAGACTCACCGACGACGCGGTAGCCGTCTCGTTGGCGGTTCCGGACGAGCTGGCCTCCGAGTTCGTGTTCGAGCCGGGACAGCACCTCACCCTGCGGGCGACCGTTGACGGTCAGGACGTCCGCCGGTCCTACTCGATCTGCCGATCGCGCCCGGATGCGTTGGAGCGCAAAGAGCTTCGCTTCGCCTCGGCTTGCGTCCCCGGCGGACTGATGTCCAACTGGATCAACGACAGCGTCGTGGCAGGGGACGAGATCCAGGTGATGACCCCACTGGGGGGATTTACCTGCGCCACGCAACCGGACGCCATACGTCATCACGTCGCCATCGCGGCCGGCTCGGGCATCACTCCGGTGATGTCTCTGCTCTCGACCCTGCTGGCCGAGGAACCAAGGTCGCGGGTGACGCTCATCTTCGGCAACCGGCGGACGACGTCGATCATGTTCCTCGAGGAGCTCGAGGACCTCAAGAACGAGTACCCCGACCGGTTCCATCTCATCAACGTCCTCTCCCGAGAAGACCAGGACGTCGAGCTGTTCAGCGGCCGGCTCGACCGCGAGCGGCTGGAGCGGATCCTTGACTCCATCGTCCCGGTGTCGACTGCCGACGAGTGGTACCTGTGTGGTCCGTTCGGCCTGGTCGAGACTGCCCAGGCACTCCTGGCCGACCTGGGAGTCGACCCCCATCACGTCCACCACGAGGTGTTCCACGTCGATGGCGCCGGCGTGCCCGTGGTCACGGCTGAGCCCGTTGCAAGAGCCCTCGGTGAGCCGGCTGAGGCTGTGGTCACGGTGAATCTCGACGGCCGCACGACGGTGATCCAGATGCCGTCACGCAACGAGTCGATCCTGGCTGCGACGCTGCGCGCCCGGCCGGATGCGCCGTTCAGCTGCACCGGCGGTGTGTGCGGCACCTGTCGAGCCCGCCTGGTCGAGGGTGAGGTCCGGATGGACCGCAACTATGCACTCGAGCCCGAGGAGGTTGCTGCTGGCATCGTGCTGGCATGTCAGTCGCACCCCATCACGGCGGCGGTCTCGCTGGACTACGACGCCTGAGCCGACACGCAATAACGCCATTTCCGCCCCCGACGGCCCCATGGCGTGCCATGGTGACCGGATGAAGCGGTTGCCGGTCGTGCTGGCCATGATGTCCGTGCTCGGGCTGTCGGTGCCGGCGCCCGTCGCGTCCGCAGCGCCCGTCTACTGCAAGCTCAACCCCACCTTCACCGTGCCCCAGGTCATCTGGGTGGACGGCTCCGGATCCAGCCAGACCACGCGGCTGTGTGCCCGCGTCTCGCCTGGCGTCTATGTCATGCAGAAGGGCCCGTATGCCGGCCACGTCGGTCGCAACGGTGTCGCCGCCCCGCGTGCCAAACGCGAAGGCGACGGCAAGACGCCCTACGGGTCCTACCCGATGCGCAGTGGCTTCGGTGTCTATGCCAACCCGGGGCTTGCGTCGTCGTGGCTCGTGACCAGCTGGCGCGACGTCTGGGTCGACGACTCCCGATCGCGGTTGTACAACACGCATCAGCGCCTCCCCGTCAACGGCCGATGGACCTCGGCGGAGAAGATGCGCGTGAGTCCGGCTTACAACTACGCCCAGGTGATCGGCTACAACGAGCTGCGGACGCCCGGGCGCGGGTCGGCGATCTTCCTGCACGTCGATCAGGGCAGAGGAACGGCTGGGTGTGTGTCGCTGCCGACGTCATCCCTGCTGGCCGTCCTGCGCTGGCAGAAGCCGGGCGCCTGGATCTGGATCACGCAGTAGGGCGGTTTGGCAGCCAGGGCGAGCTCAGCCGAGTTGGCGCGGTCAGCGGGGCTGACGACGGGTGTAAGTGACGAACGCGAAACCCTCGTGCCCTTCTCGAGCGGTCTCGTGCCAGTGGTCGGTCTCGAACGTGGGGAAGTAGGCGTCTCCGTCGGGCGACTGCTCGATCTCGGTCAGCATCATCTGGTCGGCGAAGGGCATGGCCTCCTGATAGACCTGCGCGCCGCCGATGACGAAGACCTCGGTCGGTCCGGCGAGTGCGAGGGCATCTGCCAGAGAGTGCGCGACCTCGGCCCCCGGAGCGTGCCAACCCTGCTGACCAGTGATGACGATCGTGCGACGACCTGGCAGGGCGCGCCCGATCGAGTCATAGGTCTTGCGCCCCATCACCATGGTGTGACCCATCGTGGTGGCCTTGAAATGTGCCAGGTCTTCGGGCAGGTGCCACGGCATGGCCCCGTCACGCCCGATGACGAGATTGGCGCCCACAGCGGCAAGCACGGTGATCGTCATACGGCGATCGGGGCCTTGATGCCGGGGTGCGGGTCGTAGCCCACCAGCTCGAAGTCGGACTCGACGAAGTCGTCAATTCCCTTGCGCTCAGGGTTGATTCGCAGCTGGGGGAGCGCTCGGGGTTCACGGGTCAGCTGCAGGCGAGTCTGGTCGAGGTGGTTGACGTACAGATGGGCGTCGCCGAAGGTGTGGACGAAGTCGCCGGGCTCGAGCTCGCAGACCTGCGCGACCATCGACGTCAGCAACGCGTAAGAGGCGATGTTGAACGGCACGCCGAGGAAGATATCGGCAGAACGCTGGTAAAGCTGGCAGGAGAGCCGTCCGTCGGCAACGTAGAACTGGAACATCGTGTGGCACGGCGGCAGGGCCATGCTCTCGATGTCGGCGACATTCCATGCGCTGACAATGTGCCGGCGCGAGTTCGGGTTGGTGCGGATCGACTCGATCACCTCAGCGATCTGGTCCACGGAGCGACCGTCAGGGGTGGTCCAGGAGCGCCACTGGTGACCGTAGACGGGGCCGAGCTCACCGTGCTCGTCGGCCCACTCGTCCCAGATCTTGATGCCGCGATCCTGCAACCAGCCGACATTGGTGTCGCCGCGAAGGAACCAGATGAGCTCACCGATGACCGACTTCATGTGCAGCTTCTTGGTCGTCAGGGCCGGGAACCCCTCTGCGAGGTCGAAGCGCATCTGATGGCCGAAGACGCTCAACGTGCCGGTGCCCGTACGGTCGCCCTTGGTGGTCCCGTTCTCCAGGACGTCGCTGAGAAGGTCCAGATACTGACGCACGATGGAAACCTAACACTCGGCCGAATCTGCGTCAGGTCCATTGAAGAGGACCGGGCGACACGATTCTTGCTTTTCGGACCTCACCCGTGAGGGCGATATCGTGGCCCCATGCCCAGAGCACCCCTGTTTGGTCGAGTCCTCACCGCCATGGTCAGCCCGATGAACTCCGATGGGTCCCTGGATCTGGACGACGCCCAAGAGCTCGCTGCCCACCTGGTGGACAACGGGCACGACGGCCTGGTCATCAACGGGACGACCGGCGAGTCACCGACCACGACCGACGCCGAGAAGATCGACCTCGTTCGCGTTGTCGTCGAGGCCGTCGGGGATCGCGCACACATCGTCGCAGGAGCTGGCAGCAACAACACCGCTCATTCGGTCGAGAGCGCCCGGGCCGCAGCAAGGGCCGGCGCACAGGGCCTGCTGATCGTGACGCCGTACTACAACAAGCCGCCCCAGGAAGGGGTTCTCGCGCACTTCACCACGGTGGCGGACGCAACCGCCCTGCCGGTGATCGTCTACGACATCCCGGGACGCACCGGCACCCCGATCCACACCGACACGTTGTTGCGGATGGCGGAGCATCCGCGCATCGTCGCCGTCAAGGACGCCAAGGGCGACCTGTTTGCCGCCAGCGAGGTCATGTCCCAGACCGACCTGCAGTGGTACTCCGGGGACGACGCCCTCAATCTCGCCCACCTCACCCAGGGCGCGGTGGGCATTATCAGCGTCGTCGGTCACGTGGCAAGCAGGCAGTATGCCGAGATGATCGCCGCTGTTCTCGAGGGCAAGCTCGCGCGGGCCATCGAGATCCACCGGCAGCTGATCCCCGCGGTCAACGCCATCATGCACATCACCCAGGGCGCGATCAGCGTCAAGGCTGCACTGCACGATCGGGGCGTCATAGCCTCGTCGGCCGTTAGGCTGCCGCTGATCGCAGCCACGACCGACCAGCTCGCTCGGCTGCGAGAGGGTCTTGAGCAGTCAGGACTGAGTTGAGCCATCCCCATCCCGAGCTGACCTCCCCACCGCGGCTGGCGGCGAACGCCGTACGCGTCATACCGCTCGGTGGTCTGGGCGAGGTCGGCCGCAACATGACTGTCATCGAGCACGCAGGACGGTTGTTGGTCGTCGACTGCGGAGTGCTCTTCCCCGAGGACCACCACCCGGGCATCGACCTGATCCTGCCGGACTTCGAGTACATCCGGGACCGGGTCGATGACATCGACGCGATCGTGCTCACCCATGGGCACGAGGACCACATCGGGGCCGTGCCGTACCTCCTGCGCCTCAAGGCCGACATCCCGTTGATCGGTTCGACGCTGACGCTGGCGATGGTCGAGGCCAAGCTCAAGGAACACCGGATCAAGCCGTACACCCTCACGGTCATCGAGGGCCAGCGCGAGAAGATCGGGTTCTTCGACTGCGAGTTCGCCGCGGTCAACCACTCCATCCCGGATGCGCTTGCGGTCTTCATCCGCACCCCGGGCGGCACGATCCTGCACACGGGCGACTTCAAGATGGACCAGCTGCCCCTCGACGGGCGCATCACGGATCTGAGGGCGTTCGCCAGGTTCGGC
>Ga0209638_1003010_pt1 | contig 10185 bp, 8 predicted proteins | sample BarGraNGADG00211_FD_184490 | JGI IMG/M metagenome (GOLD analysis project Ga0209638, IMG submission 184490) | Arctic peat soil microbial communities from Barrow, Alaska - Barrow Graham LP Ref core NGADG0002-211 (SPAdes) (version 2) | ecosystem: Environmental > Terrestrial > Soil > Wetlands > Peat... | reverse complement strand
ACCAGTCGACGCAGCTAACCCGCCGTGCACCACCCCGGCCCGAACCGCCGCCGCCAACCCCAAGCCCACCGTCACGCATGTGCGGAACGCCCGGCTAGCCGCAGTGGTGACCGGGCTGGTGTTCGACTTCTTCCTGACTGTGCCTTTCCAACAGTTCACCATCGCCTCCGCCGCTGATGTCCAGACGACCTTGCTCCTTCTTGGTGTGGGCGTCGCGGTCGCCAAGATCGCCCACGGCGGAAGGAAACACCAGGGCATGGCGAGCAAAACCCTGGGCTACTTAGAAGGAGTGCAAGCATCGGCCAAGGTCGTTGCCGATGGCAGCTCCTCCCCCTCCGCGCTCATCAGGGCATTGAGCGCCCAGATCGGGCAGCTGATGAGGTTAGCCAGGTGCCGGTTCGACTACGGCACAGGCCTGGATTACCCACGCCTGGAATGTGACGGGAGCCTGCGATGGCGCAACCAGATCTAGGACGTCGACAGGAATGGGCTACCTGCCGACATGGAGACCGAACTGGTGCTCGGGAGCGCCGGGCAGTTCATGGGGCGATTCCTGCTCAAGGCTCACCCATACGCTCGACCTTCCCAGGACGAGCACCAGGTGGCCGCCGCCCTGGCTGCTCAAGTCGGCGCGGCCCTTCGCGCCTACCGTGACACACGTTCGTCAGCATGAAGCAATCAAGCCCCCGTTGGTAGGTCGCCCGACCGTTGGTAGGTCGCCCGGCGCGTAATCCGTCTCTGCTTGGGAGGCGCTCCCTGAGGGCGGAGCCCAACCTCACCGCACCAGACCTGGCGAAACGACCTCGTGGTCGCGGGCCATGTTGCAAGCCTGAGACACATTGTCACCGCTGGCCACGCCCTGTCCCGATGCGCTTACCGCTCCAGATGGCGCCGAAGCCGGGATTTCTTGAGGTTTGACGCGACGATCCAACGGATGTCGGGATCGTTGGCGGTCCGCAGTCTTTCGAAGGCGGGCATTCCCTCATCCGAGCCCGCGACGACCGCGACGCTCCAGCAATAGCCTAGTGACTGACGCAGACTCCGCACGGCCGGGGTTTTGCGTTCAGTCGCGGGAAGCCTCGTGATCGACTCGGAAGCTCTGTGGCACGCTTGGAGCGCAGCAGTGCGGGTGAGCGGGTCCGTCAGCAGCCGCGGTTCACAGATCGCCGCCACGGCAGCGCGGCGCACATAGGCGTTCGGGTCGCCGACCCACTCGGCCACGATCGCCCGCAAACGTGCACGGTCAGCATCGCCGACCATCTGTAGAGCTCGCGCCGCACCCTCACGCACCCGCCACAAATCGTCGGCTGCTCTTCGACGTAGCAGCTCGGTAGGCGACGTGTCGTCAGGCTCCTCGACGATGAGACGACCTATCGCTTCCGTGCCGCAGAACCGAAGATACTCGTCATCGAGGGCAGCGAAGCGGAGAATCGTTGCACGGTCAGCGATGGCGGCAAATGCGTCGGCAAGTTCGAGATTGCCCCGGGGCCCGGGCAGACCCGAGTGCGCAGTCAGGTGAACGGCCAATTCTTCAGCCTGGAGACCGCGCAACTCGTCAACGTGACGCCCGTCCATAACGAGACTCTCTCACCGGTCGACCTTTATCTACCGCGCCGCGCCGGATGTTCGACGCGCCATCGCCCGGCAGCCAATCCCCGAACGAACGACGCCCATCCGGCCGGCCGGAGCCTCCGAACCCACTGGCCTGGACCCTTCAGAGCCTCGGTCGCTAGTGCTACGCACGACCGGCGCACCGAAGCTAGGAGCGGCTTCGCAGCAGCTCGACACCCGGCCCGGATAGTTCGTCTAAGGCCGACTTTCGCCCAGAGGCAACGAGGAGCAACGAGATGGCCGGACCCTCGACCAGTGGCCCAGAGCCGAGGGAGAGCTCCGTGTCCGTGGCCTTCAGAGTCAACCCGGCCACCCGTGTCTTGCCGCCGATGATCGCGTTGCTCCTGGCATAGAGCGCGAGTGCACGGCCTACTTCCGGCAACGGATACACGTGAGTGATGCCCAGTGGCCGGCGGATATCCTCACCGTGCACAAAGGCCTCCCCCAGCCAGGTCTCTTTCGGCCCAGGTGGCGCGGTCTCTCGCGACTCCGCAGCCCGGAAGGCTGCCAACGTCGCGGTCGGCCCGCCTGCACCCTCGACCGCCACCTGCCGAGCTGCGAAGCGATCAAAATTGAACCTGGCCGCAGAGAAGCGTGTGAAGAACTTCACGGGTGTCATCTTGGCTGCCGACAGCAGATGCGCGAGCACCTGATGGACGTTCCACTCGCTGCACAACGACCGGGCATCCCACTGCGCCGCGGTGAGGCCGACAAGGTCATCGGCCAGAGCACGACGCTCGGCATGAATCGTTGGCCAGATACTGTCGCTCATGGTCTCCTCCGAATGTCCAACGCATCATCGACTACAGATGCCTGAAAGGGTACAGACCGCCGCCTCCCCAGCGGCGACAAGCGGGAGCCGCCACGGGCGCGTGTGAGGGTCGTCGACCTCGGCAGAAGAAGACCGATGGAACCGATCGCCACAACGACGCATCGCTGTCACTCTTGGACGAAGCCCGTCACCGCGGTGGGCAACCCCGTCATTGGGATACCCACCGAGTCAGCCCCTGCGTCGTTCGAGCAAGACCGCCGTGGTGGTTGTAGCAGTCAGGTTTTGGACCAGAGACGCTGAGCGGCGTTGCTGGCCTGCGCGGGCCCGTCATTCGGCGGATGGCCGCACGGCAGCTCACCCAGTTGCGCCAGAGGCTGTGGCACAGATTAGGGCGTGTCGAAGGGGCCAAAGGCGAGCTCGAGGTCCCTTAACCCAAGCGGAGCCTCCTCCAGCCGGGTGGCGCTCGTCCACCGACTACCTCTTGGCGTCCACATACAGGTCGGGCAGGGCTCGATCCGGACAGTTGCAGCTACCCCTCCCTGCTCGCCAAAGACCGGGACCGGCCCCGGAACTCAGCAATCACGGCCCCATCGGACTCACGGGTGAGTGTGACGTCGGTGAGGCCACTGCGTCCGTATGCCCTTCGCTGGGTTGCGTCGGCCACTAGGACGTCACCGAGGCGGGCGACGGCCACGAAGGTGATGTCAGCACCCGCGGCCACGGTGAGCCGGCCGCGGGAGTTACACGCCAGCGAGAAAGCCGAGTCGGCCAGGGTGAACAGAAGTCCCCCGTGGGCGATCGCGTGCCCATTGACCATCGCTGGACTGACCCTCATCCGAATGCGCGCGTGGTCAAGGCCTAGGTCAAGGAGCTCCATCCCGAGCGCTCGCGAAGCCTCGTCGTCCGCCCACATTCGTTCGACGTGGCTCAGATCCGTCATGACTCCACCCGGTCGCCCCGCGACGTGCTCACACCACTTCGACCGCCAGGGAATGGAGCACCGAACTGGCTCCGCTGCACGGCGACCAGGTCAGAGCCACCGTTTGTAGCGATCAGCGCGATACCCGATCCCGAGGCATCGGACCCAATGACGGCGACCAGAGACGCTTGAGGGGCAAGAGGCATGTGACACATGTGCCCAGAGTGTAGCCAGTCTGTAACACCACGAGTTGACTCGCGATCCGAGTCACGATCGGGTTGGTGCATGGCGGACCAAGGATGCGCGTGGTAGAGATCGCCTTCCAAGACGGCCGCAGCTAGAGCATCGTCATTAGGTGATGATGATTTCAATGCCAAAGAGAGAATGACGGCAGGGCCCCGAGCGAAAGGCCGAGGTTGAACCCGGTGCGATCTGGGGATCGCACACCACCACGCGGCAACCCAGTTGTCCAGGTCGAGTCAGAGGTAGTCCCAGGGCCGGATCGGCCCCGACTGCGGGCGCGTCTGCGTCCCATTGCAGAGGCTGCACGGACGCCTCGACAGGATCGATCTTGCCCATCGCCTGGACGCCGGTCGGCGACGACCGTAGGTTTCCTCCGACGAGGCAGCACGAACGGACGAATGCGCGGGGTTCCCCACCAACCGTTCTGGCCTACCACCGGCCGGCACAGGTCCCCTGCCTGACGGGCAAGAAGGAAGCATGCAGTTCTGTCCTAAATGCGGTGCACGATCGCAGACACAGGCGCGTTTCTGCGCCGAGTGCGGCACCTCGCTTCCGACGACAACCCAACCTCAGGGGACAGTGTTCGCGCCTGTCCGCGCTCACGGACCGGATCAGCGGCAGCCGGCCAGCGTTGCGCAGGCGAACACCATGAGCTCGGGCGCAAAGCGCTCCTGGTGGCCGGTATCGCTCTGAGCCTGGCCATCTTCGGCGGCGCCGCCACCCTCGCGAGGCACAGCACCGGACATGGCCAACCGCACCCGAACACCTCGCCGGTTGCCGCCGCAACCACGAGCGGACCACCACCCCCACGACAACCAATGCCGACCCCACAACCGGCGGCGGCACTACTCAGACCTTCCCGGCGCTCTACCGCCAGGTCTCCGACGGCGTCGTGCGCATCGAGACCACCGCGTGCAACGGCGGCGGCGTCGGCAGCGGGTTCCTCCTGGCCCCGAACCTGGTGGCCACCGTCGCTCACGTTGTCGAGGGAGCCGTGAGCATTGTGATCCGGCAGAACGGGATCACCCACCACGGGTACCGTCATAGGCATCAACACCCATGCAGACCTCGCCCTGGTCCAGACCCAAGCCGGCCTGACCGGGCACGTGTTCCCCCTCGACTCCAGCCAGCCCGAAGTCGGCACCGACGTCGGCGCCATCGGCTATCCCCTGGCCGGCCAGGAATCCCTGACCAAGGGCTCCATCAGCGGCCTCGCCCGTACCATCGACGTCGGCAACGGCCCCCTGGGCGGGCTCATCCAAACAGACACCCCACTCAATCCCGGCAACTCTGGTGGCCCTCTGTTGTCTGTCGACGGGACAGTCGTTGGGCTAGTCGACGCAGGAAACACTACGGCTAACGGAATCGCTTACGCCATTCCCGCACAGACCGCTGCCACCCAGCTGCAAGGCTGGCGCGAGGCGCCCGCTCCCCTGCCCGCAGGCTCGGGGTGCGACGCCCCTGTTGGCCCTTCCGGCGTGAGTATCAGCATCAACGACCAATCCGGCAGCCCGGACGGCCCCAGCATCGCCGAAATGTTCGCCACCTATGCCAGCGGGATCAACACCAGTAACTACACCAGCGCCTATGCACTTCTCAGCCCGCATGCGCAGACCCTGTCCTCCTTCGACGCATTCAGCCAAGGGGAGGCCTCCAGCTACATCGTCACCCTCAGCGTCAGCGCCGTCACGCACACTGGCACCCAGGACAGCGCAGAGGTCGCCTTCACCAGCGTCCAAGACCCGGCCGACGGCGGCACTGGGCAAACGTGCAGCAACTGGAGCATGACCTACACCCTGATCCCCGACGGCGCTAGCTGGCTGATCGACACAGCCAGCCCACACCCGGGCAGCCCCGCCCCATGCTGAAACCCGCCGCGGCCGGGGTCGGGGCCCTGCTCGTGGCACTGACTTCCGCCTGCCAGAGCGGCACCGCCACACATACCAACACCGGCGCCAGACCCGCAGGCACGCCGACTTCCACCAGCGCCGCTCACATCCCGCATGCTACTGCTGCCACCACCGGTACTCCTGCGCCGAACCCTGGGGGCCTGTCCGATGCCCAGACAGTGGGGGCGCTGTTCATGGTCTATGTCTACGGCTCCGGCGCCCACAATGCGACGCCCGCTCAGCGCGCCGCCAACATCGCTTTGTACGGCGTTGCCACCCCAGCCGAGGTAGTCAGCCGCTGGCACCCCGGCGGCGTCATCCTGATCGACCACAACAACCTTGACGAGCAGCGGCCGGCCCTGTCCACCGGAAACGTCGACGGTCCGACCCAGATCACGGCCCTGACCGCGGGGCTGCAGCACGCCGCGCTGGCCGATACCGGGATGCCGCTGCTCATCGCCACCGACCAAGAAGGCGGTCGCGTCCAGCGCATCACCAACGGCGTCACGCCCCGCCCCGCCCAGAGGGACCTGGCCGGGACAAGCCCTGCGGCACTGGCCTGCAGCTACTTCGGACTCGGCCGGCAGCTGCGTGCCCTCGGCGTCAACCAGGACTTCGCCCCAGACGCGGACGTCGTCACCACCAGCACCGGCGTCATCGGCGACCGCAGCTTCGGTCCAGACCCCCTCCTTGACGCGACCGATGTCCAGGCTGCCGTGACCGGTCTGCAGGACGCTGGCGTCCTGGCCACACTCAAGCACTGGCCCGGGCATGGCAGCACCAGCACTGACAGCCACGCCCAGTTCGCTGTCATCTATGAGAGCGCGCTCACCTGGCGCACCCACGACCGAGTTCCCTTCGCCCAGAGCGCGCCGATCGCAGCCGGCATCATGGTCGGCCACCTCGCCTTGCCGGCCCTGGATCCGAGCGGCCAGGCGGCCACGTTCTCCCCCACGCTGGTCCGCGACCTGCTCCGAGGCCAGTTGGGCTACTCGGGTCTGATCATCACCGACTCACTGTGGATGGAACCCGCCCGCGCCGCGGGATCGCCTGGCCAGGTCGCGCTCCTTGCCCTGAACGCCGGCGACGACATCCAGCTCGAACCCCCCAGCCTGCCCGATTCGGTCAAGGCACTGGAGGCGGCGATGCTCACCGACCCCGCGCAGCGCGCCCGCATCCAAGCCGCCGCCGGGCGCGTCCTGAAAGCCAAGGAGAAGCTGAACCGGCCGACGATTTCGCCCCCCGGCTGCTGACCCGGCACCCACCCGGGAAGCTCTGGTACAACATCGGCCCTCCTTCAACGCGAAGCAAGAGCCCGCGCCCACGCCGCGGCCATGGACCACCTCACTAACACATGAGCCTCGCAAAGCGGAAGCCGCCGCGATGTCCCAGCACCGGATCGTGCCGTGAGCGCGTCAGCGGCCCGGCCGGCCCGGGCGGGCTGTGGCCCCGGGGTTGCCGAGGAACCTGACGAGTCCGAAGCGGCTCCTGACATGCTCAACATGCCGTGGTGAAAGACTTGGGCCAGACAAAGGGAGAGACCACCATGCTGGGACGTCGCAGCGCCGCCGTACCTGTTGTGCCCGGACCTGCCAGCCATGTTCTTAAGGCAACCGGTGTCGGCAAGAAAATCGACGAGGCAGTGTTGCTGCTGCCCACCGACGTCAAGCTGACCGCGGCGGAGTGCGTTGTCCTGCGTGGCCCGAACGGCAGCGGCAAGACCACACTGTTGCGGATCCTCGCTGGCACCCTGTCAGCCTCGGAGGGCACGGCCACTCTGGATGGCTCGCCGGTCGACGAACGACACGACTCCACCCGCACAGCCATCGCAGCGCTGATCGGCGCACCGGCGACCTATCGTGACCTGACTCTGGTCGACCACCTCGTGCTGATCGACTCCACCTGGGGCCGCGTTGGGCAGACTGCTGACGACCGGGCCGACGAGATCCTTGAGTTGCTTGAGATCGACCACTTGGCCGAGCGTTTTCCCCATGAGCTGTCCTCGGGCCAGCAGCAGCTGTTCCATCTGTCGATGGTGCTCGTGCGCCCCTCGTCCATCCTTCTCCTAGACGAGCCAGAGCAACGTCTGGACCCGGACAAACGCGAACTGCTGACCCGAATCCTGTTGGACCGCAAGGCAGACGGCAGCAGCCTGCTCATCGCCTGCCACGACCCAGCGATGACTGACTCGCTGGCTGACACCGTCGTCGACATCGCGTCAGCATGACCAGAGCGGACAACCAACGGTTGCGTCAGGTCCGCGCTACCATCCTCGGCGACCGCCCGGACACGTCCCGAAATGACGCTCTGTATCCCGTGTACGTCGCCGTTATCGCGGCGGGCGCGTACGGGATCCCCGCGGCCCAGCAGCTGTTCCGATCTCTGGACGGGAAGTGGCTGGCGGCGCATGCCTGGACCCCCACGGGGGGGATTGTCGCGGTGTCAGTCACAGCGCTGCTCCTGGCCCTGGTCCCGTTGGTGGGACGGGTTCACGGTCCCGTGGTGCCACCGCTGCCCTACCTGGAGGTGGTCGTGGCCAGCCCGATGCCGCGCAGGGTCACACTGGCCCGAAACTGGCGGGTGAGTCTTGGTGGTTCCATCATCGGCGGCGTGCTGGTCGGCGCGGTCGGCGGCGGGGGGCTGGCGATCGCCAAAGTCGCGTCACCGGTCGTACTACTGCCTGCGACTGCCAGCTGCGGCCTGCTCGGTGTGCTGGTCGCTGAACTCTGGCTGCAAGGCCAGGTGCACGGATCTCCACTCGGGTTGCGGCCCGAGTCCTCACTCCCGCGTGGGCGCCGCAACGCGCTGACCCGGTTGGACATTGCCGGTCTGAAGAGGCAGTCTGCGAGCAATGCCACCATCGGCGGAGCAGTCCTCGCCGGGGATCTGCGAACAGTCCGCCTTGACGCCGCGAAACCCTCAACGCACGCCCGACACGTGCGGTTGCGCCCCAGCGGGCCACTGATGGTGATCGCCCGCCGGGACCTTCTGGGTCTGCGCCGCGCGCGATGGTCGGCGCTGTACGGGTTGGGTTTCGCGGCCATCGGAACAGCGGGGCTGATGCTCTCGCTGCGGTCGCCACGAACCCCGACAGTGGCCCCCCTGCTGGCTCTGATCGTGGCATACCTCGGTTTCGGCGCCTGGTGTGAGGGTCTTCGGCTGCATGCCGACAACTCAGGCACGTCACGGCTCCTGGGCATTTCATACCGTGACACAGCGCTCGCCCACCTCGCTGTCCCGGTGTCGGCCTGGGCTCTGACTTCCATCGTCGTCAGCGTGGGACTGTGGCTGGTTGGCCTGTTCACGCCGACGGCACTGGTCTGGGCGCTGGGCGCCGGGGCCCTCCTGGCAGGTTCACACCTCATGGCGTCGTTCCGTGGACAGCCTCCGATCGGGGTCTTTGGACCGCGAGCAGGGGTTCCTGCCATGGTCTTCTGGTACGCCAGGCCGCTCTTGGCAACCCTGGTGGTCGGGACGGCTACCGCAGCGTGGGGCGCTCGCGCCGCCACACCTTGGACTGCGTTCTCCTGGATGCTCGTCGGCGCCGCCGGCGTTGTCGAATGGGGACTCACGCTGGTCAACAAGCGTGACCGGCGCAGCTGATCTGAGCGCAGACAACAGCTTGAGCCTGTCCGGTGATCAGACATCTTTGGTCCCGACGCCTTGTGCAACGCCGCAGACGTCCCCAACATCGCCACATGAAGCGATGAGGTTCTCTAGAACTCGTACGCCACCATGTCCGTCCAGGTGATCGCTCGGAGTTGCGCCCTTGGGAGGCTCGCGAGAGTGTTGGAGGGCAGCGGCCCGCACCCTCGTTCAAACTCCAGAGGCCAGCCCAATCCTGGACGTTCGCAAAGTTCGGCACGTTCGCAAAGCTCGGCGCCTTCCTGGCCCCTCATGTTGCTGGCGCCCGGACTGGCAAGATGGCCCCAGCTGCCACCAGGCGGCACGTGCGAAACCGGCCTGACCAGGGCATGGTCCGTCGGTCATGCGGTGTCTTGTGCAATGCCGATGTGAGCGCAGAGGGACCCCGTCTTCCGGCAGTCCATCACCGGGCGGCCATCAACCCGCCAACACGGCCTGAAGCGCATCGCCAACATCGAATCAGAGCACCAAACCTTGCCCTTCAGGGCTGAGTCGTTGATCGCGACCGGCCACCGGGCACAGAGGATGGGTGAACCTCGACGGCTACCGGACATGGCCTGATTGCAGGAAGGCTGATGAGTCGCAGCAGCAGAGCGCTCGGCACGAGCGCCAGAGCGAACGCGAGGTACCACAGGTCCTGATAAAGCATTAAGAACTCCCGGATAATAGTGTCCAGCGAGCGACAAGCACGCCCGCCGAATCTGGGGGTAAACGGTTGTCTCTCCTCATCCTCAAGGACCCATCGGACATGATCATGGCTGGTCAGGGAACTTCTGCGTCCATGCCATGTCCGAGGGGCGCCTCTGTTGGGCCACACAACGACTAACGAGCAGACGGCTGCGCACGTGCCCGACGGGCTGTCCCAGCGCAGCGTGTCGACCTGCCACTGCACGATGACTGACGGTTAAGCCGTCCGGCTCCGCCCATGAAGGGCACCGCCTCGCAGCGCACCTTCAGCCTCTAGGAGGCCCAGCTGGGAAGCGACAGCGACCTGACCGATATTGCTCGTAGACCTGTCGCGGCGAGAGGGGCTATCCATTTGACTGCCCCGCTCTGCTGGCCTCAGTCGAGGCTCTGCGTCTGCCGCCACGGCTTGTCGGCGGGCG
>Ga0209638_1003006_pt1 | contig 10193 bp, 7 predicted proteins | sample BarGraNGADG00211_FD_184490 | JGI IMG/M metagenome (GOLD analysis project Ga0209638, IMG submission 184490) | Arctic peat soil microbial communities from Barrow, Alaska - Barrow Graham LP Ref core NGADG0002-211 (SPAdes) (version 2) | ecosystem: Environmental > Terrestrial > Soil > Wetlands > Peat... | reverse complement strand
TGTCAATTGATTTTTTATTTTGATAACAATGGCTGTGTCATATTTTGCTTCTTCTGTTAATAGTATAATATTGTCTTTTGCCGGAAACTCTGGTCTTTCATCCATAGGCAAACCAATCATGCCAAGATAATTCTGCAGGAAGTCCTCCCCAATCGAGTGATACGGTCGGTAGCTTTTAATACCAATAGGATTACCTGTTTTGCCCATAATCTTATCTACTGTTTCTAAGGCATAGCCTGCGACTCTTGCAATACTGGTTGGTCTTACCGGTGTACCAGCGTTATTATTTACCGGTTTCATCATCTCATCAAAGTCAAAACTGGTACCTTGTCCCTGCCAGGCTGATCGATCGGATGGATCGATAGCAGTGTTAAGCATGCCAAAATGGAATAAGGTAATTTCCCTGGCTTTACCAAAGGCGGTTATCCATAATTGTTCAGCATACCTGTCATAATTGCTTATACCGAATGGATCTACCCAACCACCACCGTTGCGACCCGGTGCAATGTTCTCAAAATAACGCATGATATTGTAACCCAGGTATGCCTGTAAATGCTGGTCGCTCACCACGGCATCTCTGGTCTCAGTACCGGTATAGATACCGTCAAATATTTTGGGTTCTTTTTCAAGATTAAAGCCTAGTCCCTGAAAGTGCTCGTACCAGTTTGGAAACTTGATGATCATTTTTACATTTGGATTTACTTTTTTTGCAGGCCCTACAATAAGGTTTTGTGCAACTTCAGCCATCAGGTCCAAACGATATTGCGTCCAACTTCTGTCGCCTTTATCCTTTATAGCGTCGTCGGTTTTACAGTTTGTAAAGAAAAAATCATCAAGGATGACCTCATTAAAATTCTTCGCTGTGTATTCAGCAATTTCTTTTGCTTTTTTACGATTCTCGGGATCATTATAACAAAAAGACTGGAAATTACCGGTTTGTATAGCGGTATAAGTAATGCCTCCAGCTATTTCTATGCCCTTGTCGTTGAAAAACTTCTTGGCAATGTCCAACGTTTTTTGGTCAACAATAAAAAAATCACGGTGAGTCTCAAGATAAACTTTATCGATTTTTATTTGTCTGCTAATCTCCGCCCATCTTGGTTTGAGATAATTTGTTGTATCGGCCATCTGACTTACATCCTGAGCCGTGCAATAAATAGATACTTTAAAGTTTTGGTACTTTTGGGGAAAGCATGTCACAAAAAGTGCTGAAAACAGAATAACAAACAAGATTTTTTTCATGATAAATAGTAATTATGGAATTAATGAATGCTTACACCAAATTTAAGAAAAATTCATTGCCCGACAATAATGGAATAGTCCAGATGGAGCTAAAAAGACTAGGTACCAGCGCGCCTGTCCCGACTTGTCGGGAAAGCCCGTCGCAACCAAGCGAGGAGACCGCACTAGCGGGCGACGAGCTCATCGAATCCCGCCAGAGCGGGAAGAGATAATTAATTAAACCGTCCGTGTTAGGTTTAGGGTTTTGAAATTGTCATGGTGGTTGAGACATTGTCTCGTTAAAAAGTCATCTAGTTTTCTGAGAGTTTATTTGGTCGTGATACTCTATCGACAACAATCTTTACCTTTGGCCTTTTCCAAAGCTTCTTTGCCTTCAGATATAGAAAAATATATTAAGCCAGCTGCGCCAATTGCATCTGCATATGCAAAACCAGTTAATTCATAGATTAGACTTGATGCAAGTAATACAATGGACATATACACACATACTTTTGTACAATTGCTGTCTGAAATAATTGGTTCTGAATCTAGCTTTATACCCACACCCTTTTTAGCTTTCATAAGCCAAACCATTACCATTATTGAAATAATTGAAATAATTATGCCCCAATGTGTTGTCTCTGGCTTATGATGGTTAATTATATTAATTATGATGCCAACAAATAGTCCAATAGATAATATGTAAAATGCGGTACCAGTAATTTTTAATGCCTTGATTTCAAATTCATTCTTTGAACTCGCTGGATTTTGTTCGATACGCAATATCATAAGAGCGATTCCGATACCTGACATTACTTCAATAAAACTATCCACACCAAATCCAAATAAAGTGAGCGTTTCATCTTTAAAACCCAATATCATCGAGATAAGTCCTTCTGCAATGTTATAGAATATTGTAAATAAACTTAAATGATAAGCATTCTTGTATAAGGAAGTTGAATATTCCATTATTTTATTGAGTGATCAAGTTTTCGAACGATTCCATAGAAACATAGTTTACACATTTATGTTCAATCAATTGTCCAATTGTCCTCGGGGTATGGTCTTGGAGACCCGTCATGCAGGGGATTTGTTTTTTAGTTATTTGTCTCCGTTAGTAAAAGTATGTTGTCTTGAAATCTGCTTTCGCCATGTCAGTTACATTTAAACGAACGATGTGGCATTTTACTTTTTAACTATTTCCACTCGTCTGTTTTGGACTCTGCCTTCTTCGGAACGATTATCGGCAACTGGTTTTTCCTGGCCCCAGCCAACAAAAGACATTCTTGTTTTATCAATTCCTTTGGCAATTAGGGCGTCCATAACTGCTTTTGCACGGTCATTTGAGAGTTTCTTGTTGCTTGCAGCATCCCCAACATTATCGGTATGGCCTTCGATACTTATTTTTATCGTTGCATCGCTTTTCATCAATTCGAAAATCTGGTCTACAATTGGAAGTGATTCTTGTTGAATGTCTGATTTTCCTGTTTCGAAAAGAATATTCAATGCGATGTACCCGTTCTTATTCAATGCATCAAGCATTTCATTTGCAGTAATTTCCTGTTTCATCAGTGCAATTTCCAATACTATAAGGTCATGTATAATATTTCCATTCATTATTACACAGATAATATATTCTTTTGAATTCTTTTTTAATGAATAACTTAAATATTGATCATTAACAAATATTTTCTTCCCCCCCAATTTAATAATCGCATTTTCATAATTTCTTATAATTTGTAATGGACTGGGCTTTTTAATTGTGACATCATCATCTGGAAGATCATAGGTAATTCTGGTTATGTCCCCTTCTTTGGTCTCTACTACTCCATCTGAAACATAATATTCGAGTTTATCAAAACTCTGACTGCAAGATTCAATATAGAAATTCGGCATCCTGCCAAAAAAAGGATGGTCTTTACATCCTTCGGCATCATTTGCATTCTGTGCTATTACAAGAGACAGCTTGTGAACATTAAAAGTCCAAAAAGAATAAGATTTTTCATTATAAGTTTTTTAGTTAATAATTTGTTTTTAAAACAAGATATGAAAAGTTTTTATTATGTTTTATAACATTAGTGTTATGCTAATTTTATTTTCAATAGTCTGCAAACTGTCAAATTGGATACTAACTAGATTCCCTTAATCCTTCGCACATTGTACAGATTATAATAAACGCTGTTAGGTGTCGTAACTTTTTTACTTATCGAGACTGCAATTAATAGGCTTGCTTTATCTTCCCAATTAGGAATTAACTCATCGAGGTTCAAGCCGGATGGGTTTAACAAAGGGTGAGTCCAGGTTTGATAGGTGACCGCAAAAAGTCTCGCTTTTGACGTTTAATTAAATATTACATTTAGCTAATAAGGGTTTTTCTGAGTAGATACGGTCGATTTGATTGAAACTAAATAAATCAAGTTCAATACTATTAAAAAAATCCCTACCTTTGCCCAATCTAATAACTTTGGATGTTTAAATTTAATACGGATTTGTGAAGTAAATAACCTTTGGTATTCTACCCAAGGTTGTCCCTTAATTAAACTCAGGCAAATTCTTGTCGGAGTAATTTTCATATCTATATTTTAATAGTAGTATGAGGCCAGGTAAAGTATAAATTATATTCTTATACCATGGTTTCAACAATATAAATTTAAACATCATGAGTAACGACAATAAATCAATTCACGAATTCGACTTCAATTTAATCTGCGAATATTTTTCAAAGCTAGAACGACAAGGGCCCGGTAGCCCCGAAGTAACCATTAAAGCCTTAAGCTTTATCGATAATCTTACTAACGAAACCCATATGCCGACATTGGTTGTGGAACAGGCGGTCAGACAATGGTGCTGGCGCAGCATGCGCCGGGTCAAATTACAGGTATCGACCTGTTTCCCACTTTTATTGACCTTTTCAATTTTAATGCCGGTAAACTGAATTTTCAAGATAGAATTAAAGGTGTCGTCGGTTCGATGGATAATCTTCCTTTTCAAAATGAAGAATTAGACCTAATCTGGTCGGAAGGAGCAATTTATAATATCGGCTTTGAATGCGGTATTAACAAGTGGCGGAAATTCCTTAAAACAGGAGGCTATATAGCCGTTTCAGAAGCATCCTGGTTTACCAAAGAACGCCCTATAGAAATAGATGAATTTTGGAAGAATGCTTACCCTGAGATAGGCACTATTCCAAATAAGGTTGTCAAGATGCAAAAAGCCGGATATATTCCCGTTGCGACTTTTATCCTTCCTGAAAACTGCTGGACAGAACATTTCTATGCTCTACAAGTTACAGCGCAAGAAGCCTTCCTAAAAAAATATGCAGGAAATAAAACTGCTGAAGATTTCATTGCAAACCAACGGCATGAAACTCAATTATATTACAAGTATAGAGAGTATTACGGCTACGTGTTCTATATCGGGAAGAAGATTTAAATTGTTTAGGATGAAAAAGTGGTGAACCCAATTAATCGCTGAGATACAAAACATTGATAAGCATTTCGTGCTGTAATTATTACACTTAAAATAAGAAAACTATGAGTGCCTTCATCAATTATGGTCTGTTCCAATTGAACGTAGGAAAGATCCGATGACAGCCGCGAAGCGCTCGGGCTGGTCATAGTGGAGTCCGTGACCAACTTCCTGGATCTTATCAATCTGAAATCTCGGATTAAGACGTTGCAGCTCTTCGGCAACAACAGACGAAACCACACCTTTATCACCAAATACGAGCAGGCTTGGAACATCAATTGCACGCACCAATTGCTTATAATCAGGGTTTGGTGGCGTGAGAACGTCGAAAGCCGCCATACTGGTTTGAAGTCGTGCCCGGGCGATTAGCCCGATGGTATCCGATGACCGATTTGGGTGTCTCCTCTGCAAATCTGCCACCAACTCCTCTAATGATTTACCGAGAATTCGTCGATGCTGATCACATACATCACCATCGCGAATTTCGCGCTGAACTTTTGTACTCAAGAACGTTGGATCAGCTAATATCAGGCCACGAAGCAGCTTTGGGCTTTGACTTGCTAATACGGCTGCAGTCATACCTCCCATAGAATGTCCGAGCAGAACCATAGGATGAAGTTTTAGGGAATTTATAAGACCTATTACATCGTTTGCATGGTCTTCATATCGATATCCATAGTCAGGCACACTTGATTCTCCATGGCCACGGGCATCAGGCATAATTATGTCATATTCTTTCTCTAGAAGATGTGCCAAGCCTGTCCAGCACGCTCCATTAGCAGTCAAGCCGTGTAGTAAAACTAAAGTAGGTTTGCCTCCTCCAGTTCTCGTATAGTGTATGTTAATTCCATTTGTTTCGCAGACTGTTATATTCCATTCAGTCATTTGTTATTTCCTCCAAGCAAATTCATGGTAAAGGTAATTAATTATGATGTGCCCTAAAATTCGAACGATATTTTGGAATGTCCTGATCCGTAGTATCCCTTTAACCTACCGGCCCGGCGGTTTAATGCCTAACTGTCGCAAACCCACTGAAACCGGCATGTTTTATGACATGTTATTAGCCCCAGTAATATTATCACAAATTGCATTTCAATCCTAAAACAAATATCCGTGTAAAAGGATAATTCTCTTTATAATAAATACCATGATTAGCGCCGGAAATGCCAGCCATCTCGGGGTCACCGCCTCTGAACTTAGTAAACAATGCAACATTGTTACACCCTATGTATAATTTAAGGTTTTTAATTACTTTATTTAATGAAGGGATAGTGTAACTTAATGTAATATTATCAATTTTAACATAATCGCCTTTTTCAATTATGTAATCCGTATTTTCTAAGCTAAAAGCATTTTGCCAAAGTAAAGCTCTTTGATCAACAGTCTGAATATAATTTTTAAAGTTCCTATCTAAAAGGATAGAATTAGAATTTTCCACATAAGAATAATATTCCTTATTTTCAATGTTAAAACCTAAAGCTCCCCTAATCGATATTGACAAATCGAAGTTTTTGTACTGAAAATTATTGGTAAGCCCGAAAAAAGATTTTGGCATCCCGTTACCGATAAGTTTACTATCAGTTGAGTATGACGCATTGTAATATGGAATAGCGTTGCCATTTTTGTCATATACTAATACATCACCATTAGTTGAAAAACCTGCAAATTTATATCCATAAAAACTGCCAAAAGCTTGATTTTTTACGTTATAACCTGACAATATGATATTTTTATTTAAAGAAATGCTAAAGTCGAATGTCCAATTTACAGGATTGATTACCGGTTGGCTTTTTATATTAAACTCCCATCCATTGTTCTTAATTTCTACATCATTTATGAGGATCGCCGTGTAATTCGCTGACGGTCTGACAGAAATTAATTCAATCCCGTCTTTTGTTAAACGATTATAATAATTAACCGAAAAACCAAGTCTGCTGGAGAGCAAACTGACATCGACCCCGAAATTTCCTTCGTATAATTTTTCTCCATGAAGGTCGGGATTAGGTATAATATTTATTCCATTGTCATAGAAACTACCTTGCCGTTTGCTTACACCATAGCCGGCAAAAAGTTTAAACTCGTTTAACCAGCTTATATTTTGCAGAAACCTTTCCCTTTTTAATGCCCATCCGGCTTTAAGCGATAAAAGGCCTTCCGTAGAAATCTGATATTTGTATAATGGTGATTTTTCCTGCGATATTCCGGCAGATAAAAAGTATTTATTTTTATAATCGTATTTTATAGATGCGGTTGTATTTATTATTCTGTATTTATTAGAAGCATAATAAGTACCATTTCCAATAACTTCATAGCCAGGATTAGGATTAAAAATTACTATAGTATCTAAACGTGCATCAAGATCCCCGGTTTTGGTTTCAATATAATTCAATTGATTTGAATAATTTAGCAATAAATTGATATGATGATTATTAATTGATTTGTTGTAGTTTAAATTAATTGTAAAGATTTTTTCTTTTAATTCATTGTATTCTCCATACTTAAGTAAAATACTTCTATAATCATTATATTCAGAATAAGTATTTTTTTCAGTTTTTTTATGAGTGGAATATGAAGTGGAAATTTTTAAGTCTTTGGTTAACTTAAAGCTGAGCGCCAAATTTGCAAGTGCATTGTTTTGTGTGCGTTTATCGGTTGGGAGATTTAACAGTTGAAGAGGATTGTATAATTATGAATATGATGTATCAGTCTTATTTATAGGCACTGTAGGGTTATATTGATTAGCAAAATGAATAATATTTGTATAATTCGAGGCTAAAGTAGAGAGGTTATTATTAATAAAAACATTTTTATTAATAGCACTATAGTCTCTTTCAGTTCCTGTTAAAAATAAACTCATCTGTAATTTATCCTTAAAGGCAAGTTGCGATATATAAAGTTGTCCGCTAAGCATATTATTGGCTGTTTTTCGTACTATTCCATTGTAACTATTGTAAGCAACATTGGCCATATAGCTTGTTTTGTTGAATGTGCCTGAGAAATCGAGAAAATGCGACTGGCTTAGTTTATATTGTGATATTTCTTTTAACCAATCGGTATTTGCATTATAATCTGTTGCATAATTTCCGTAATTGTTTACTTCACTATAAATGCTATTTGCCCATGTAGCTTTAAGTTGCCTCCACTCGCTAGCCGTCATGTAATCGCTTTTACCTAATTTTTCAATATAACCGTAGGTATTATAAGAAATATTGAATTTCTGAGGGAGGCTTTTTTTAGTGCTAATAATTATAACTCCATCCACACCACGTATCCCGTAAAGCGCTGTTTCTGAAATATTTTTCAGCACTTCAATAGATTCTATGTTTTCAACCGGAATAAAATCGGCATTATCCAAGGCAATTCCGTTAACAATATATAAAGGCTTGTTTGGTAAATAAACTGACGAAGCACCCCTTAACTGAGTTTGAATATCGGGATTGGGATCGTTAACGTTTAAGCAATTTATTGTAAAACCAGGTACTTTACCTTGTATTAATTGAAGAGGGGAAAAAATAGCGCCTTTGTTAAAATCGTTGAAATTGACTTTAAAACCTGTATCCCATGAGTTAAAATCGACAGGGTTGCTCAATATTTCAATTGTAGAAGAATCTACTTTAGTACTGTCTGACAAATTTTGGGCATAAATGAGGTTAATACTCATTCCGAGGGAAACAGAAAAAATCATTATAAATTTCATTGCTCAATTGTTTTGTTTTCTTTACAAAGTACTTTTCTTGATGACGACACATTATTGAGGTTAACGATTGAATAATCGGCATAGAGGCGCTTATTTCTGACTTGTGCGTGGCGTCATTTTCATTGTTTTTGTTCAGGTAGTAAATATAGAAAAATTCCAATGCTTAAATGTTATAGTCATAGGTCCAATGTGTAAAGCGGACTTTTATCTGCTTAGATCCTTGGTAGTTATGTAGATATAGATTTATATTGTCTTGTTGTTTTCAAGATAAAATCAGTTGTCTCTCCAAGAAGGTCAGGGTAAGCAAAAAAACATGCATTTGGCGGGAGCGTAGGCGGTCACGGGGGCAAGCTGCCAAACTCTTGCTTGTGTGATGGATATCATGGTATTACTGAACAAACCTTACAAATACCGGCCCGGCGGTTTAATTAGTTGCCGTTGCGCCAGCTGGCAGACGTGAAGGCCTTCAGCCCTATTGACTTTATCTCGGGCAGGATAGGTCAAAATACCCAAAGCTTAATAAGTGGCCTTAATTTACTCTAAAAGGCTTTAAAATGCATAACAGATTTGTCAGGGCTGGCGAAGGCAACCGAGGAGCACTTTAGTGCGACGAGCTCGGCGAAGCCAACCGAGGAGACCCGCACTAGCGGGCTACGAGCTCATCGAATCCCGCCAGAGCGGGATGAGATAATTAATTAAACTATCGTGTTATATGTAGGGTTAGTTTTAAAACTGTCGTGATGTAATAGAACTCTGATGTCCAGTCATTAATCAGTTCATACAGGCAAGGTTGGATTGTAAACCTCTTCCTGCAAACTTGGAACTTATAATTGATTTGGGATGTGAGGTTTACGGGATGTGGTTTACAGTGAGGGGTCGGCTCCTCTGGAAAAGCCAATCGCCTTGATCATATCTGGCCGTAACAAATTAATAATTCATAGTCGGAATAAAGCGTTTGTTAAAAAGTTAAGTATGTTAATTTTGATCTTATTGGCCATATATGGTCAGATTGTCCGATTTTTGCACAATCCCACTTAATATGGTCATCAATTTTTTAAGATGTTTGTTCGTATATTTCGTATTTCTTAAATCCTTGCATAACGTTCCTCGGCTATGTAAAGTGCGGGAATTACTTACAGGATAAATCCATCTTCACAAATATAATTTGAAAGCACTGAACTTATAAACCCGCTACAACCCGCATTTTATATAAGCCGATGTTGGTAGCTGGGCTTATTTTAGTCTTATTTTAAATTAAAAATTCATAATAATTGCATTGTAAAACTACATCTTTCATCTCCTCTTAAAACTGACTTTTTCAATGTTACACTAACTGGTCGACTAAATAAACTCTCATATATTTTCTTTTGTGTGCCTAATGAACAATTGCATAATATTGCCGGCGCATCCTTTTTTCTTATAAATGGACAATTACAAGTATCCCTGACCTTCTCATTAACTGTTACTATGCCTTTCTCTTTGTCATAATCTACCGATTCTGCCCAGTTACTTTTTATATATGCAAAGAACCCTTCAGGATCGTTTTTATATTTATTTGCAAAATATTCACCACATTTTGCACCAAGCTGTTTTAATACACCTATTAATGTATCTTTATCGACTGTATCATTTAATATATAAATCAAATCCCTATAGCGATCTTGCATGAAGTCTAATCTCCAATCCGATTTTTCTTCACTTTTTTTAATTTCTGAATTTGCTAATATTGAATTGCCTGCCAAGAACGACATCCCAAAACATCCACATACTCCATATGCGCATGCACTTTTAAAGAAATCTTTTCTTT
>Ga0209638_1003004_pt1 | contig 10202 bp, 9 predicted proteins | sample BarGraNGADG00211_FD_184490 | JGI IMG/M metagenome (GOLD analysis project Ga0209638, IMG submission 184490) | Arctic peat soil microbial communities from Barrow, Alaska - Barrow Graham LP Ref core NGADG0002-211 (SPAdes) (version 2) | ecosystem: Environmental > Terrestrial > Soil > Wetlands > Peat... | reverse complement strand
CGTCGCGCGCGGTCGCATGGTTTGACCGGCACGGGTGGCAGCGCCTGCCATAGGCGCGATCCCGCCGGCGGCTGGCCGGCGCCACTGGACAATTCGCATTGGACGGCACAATCGACCGATTAGCGCGTATCCCACGTTGAGGTCCAATGTCCTTTCGCCAGCTCCTGCTGAGTTCTGCGTCAATATTGGTGGCCGCTGCATGCGGCCAACGCGCGAGCCGTCCCGATGCAGTCTCCGCAGTCGCGATAGCCGTCGCCGGCGATGATGAGGCCGTAGCCGTCTGCGATTCGGTGGCGGCCGAATGGAAACGTCGCGGATCGGCAGTTTCGATCCGAAGTGTCGCCGATACGCTGATATCCGAGCACGATGACCCGTTTGTGTACCAAGACGCTCCCCAGCACCGAGCGTGCCTCACTGTCGTGCGCGAGGAACACCCTCGCCCTGACCCGCAACCGATTGTGCATGGCGGGCAACGCGAGCCACTATGGCGGAACGGCTGGACGCCGATTGACAACATGGTTGCCGACGGACCTGATGGTGGCGAGCAGGGCTACATGCGCGGTGCAGTGAGATGTCTGGTGAGAGTGGATCAGGACGGTGGCGACGATGCGGATTCCACGTATGTGCCCGCCGATTGGCGCGTCGAAACGACCATGTGCTGGCGGAGCCGACAGCAAAAAGCAGGGAGGTAAGAAGCGATTCAACAGCGGCAGTGTGGCGTGCGGATGACGGGATCGTGCGTGTCCACTGTGGCAGACTTTGATTCGCTGCGGCACAAGCCACTGCCCCATGGCTCAGACAATTAATGTCTGACAAAGTGGACACTTCTAAGTTGTTGTGTTGCAACAAATCGATCTCGCGGCAGAAATCGCGAAAAGAAATAAAGTTTGCCGAGTCTTGAGGAAGAGGCCTTGACGGCATCGCGGCCGACCAAATCAGGCGAGTTCCCGGATCGTGATCGCTTCGTCGGACGGCACGATCAAAGCGTGGGTCCCGCTGGCTCCGCGCTCAGGGAATCGCGCCCCAAACCACTTCTAGACCAGCCCGATAGGAGAATCGTCCTTGTTCTCGGGTCGCGCACCGCGTGCATTAGGGTAGGACTGACGCCACGCCGTCATGCGTTACCTGATAACGTGGTCTCAAGGCAACGTCATGCGCGTCTGACAGCATGCCGACGCGCGTGCACCTCGACCCGTTTGTCACGGCACGAATCCGGATCATTCCTTCACAGCGGGGTCAACGAATGACGTCGTCGCGCACCGAGAACGACACGGCACAACGACCGCAGCGAAGCGTCGGCGCGCGCATACTCGGCGCGCTGACGGGCATGATGCTTGGTTGTGTGCTCACGATAGTTGGAGCATACGCCGCCACCGCGCTCACCGACGGCGAGGCTGGGTGGGTCACCGGCGGCCTGGTCATCTTCTATGGTGGGCCGATCGCCGTCCTAGGCGGCGCCTACTTCGGCAGCACGCCTACGCCACGAACTCGCCTGCCAGATATTGACCGGACGCGGCCGCCAGCGGGGATGTGGCGGGGCCACTACCCCGCGGCGTGGCTCGCGGGGATCGCAACAGGCGTCGCCTCGAGCGCCGTATTCTTTCCGCTCGCGCAGATGCTCGTCAAGATCCTCAGAACCTACATCGGGCTGTTGTATCCGAAAGCCTTTGTGGTCGCAGCGTGGATCTTCACAATCGGAGCTGCGGCTGGCATGATTGCCACGGCGTTTGCGACGATGAGTCTGCTCGACCGCTGGATCTACCGTGCGAGAACTCACTGACGTGTACTATCGCACGAAATGGAAGGCCTTTCGATTCGTGATCCGAAAACTGCGCATTCGACGTCGCACATCGGGGGTCGACTAGAAACCGGAGCTCTTCCGGTGGCATGCTTCGAGACGGGGCCGAGAAGACCCGGCGCACCGGTGGTTCGCATGGCACGCGCCGATCGCACAGCCAACTCGCCATGGGCATCTGGCGCGATAGTGGCTCGACTCAAGCCCTGCGACAGGGCATTCCGGAAACTTTATTTGTTTTGGCAAACCTTAATTGTCTGGGCCACACAAGCCACTGCCCCACAATGATTACCCTCCGTTTGACAGGTAGATAGCAAGATGATATCATTTTGCTACCACCCCAACGGAGTCCGCTCCACATGTTCCGCGAAAACGAGTACCGCGCGTCCAATGGCCTGACCACCCTGCTCCTGCTGCTGGTCGTCGGGCTCTCGTCGTTCGCAGGCCTGCTGAAATCGGCGCAGGCGCAGATGCCGGCAGGCGTGATCATCAGCCTCCTCGTCCTCGTCATCACCTGCGTCCTGCTCGGCGGCCTGTTCATCGTCAATCCCGGCGACGCCAAGGCGCTCATCCTCTTCGGCAGCTACAAGGGGACGGTGAAGACGCCGGGCTTCTGGTTCGCGAACCCGTTCATCACCAAGCGCAGGATCTCGCTGCGGGTCCGCAACTTCGAGACGCAGAAGCTCAAGGTGAACGACAACCGCGCCAACCCGATCGAGATCGCAGCGATCGTCGTGTGGAAGGTCGTCGAAACGGCCGAGGCGCTCTTCGAAGTGGACGACTACCAGAAGTACGTCGCCGTGCAGAGCGAGTCGGCGGTGCGCGCCGTGGCGCAGTCGTATCCGTACGATTCGCACGCGGACAACGAAGAGGCGCTCTCGACGCACACGGCGGAAGTCTCCAAGTCGCTGCAGGTGGCAATCCAGGACCGGCTCGCAAAGGCCGGCGTCCAGGTGATCGAGGCGCGCATCTCGCACCTCGCATACTCGCCGGAAATCGCGCAGGCGATGCTCCAGCGGCAGCAGGCCACGGCGATCATCGCCGCGCGCTTCAAGATCGTGGAGGGCGCCGTCGGCATGGTGGAGAACGCGCTCGAACTGCTCGGCTCGAAGGGCATCGTGCACCTCGACGAGGAGCGCAAGGCGCAGATGGTGAGCAACCTGCTCGTGGTGCTCTGCTCGGAGCGCTCTGCCACTCCGATTCTGAACGCCGGCACGATCTACCCATAGCCGGGGCCGCGATCAGTGGCCGAGAAGAAGTCGTTCCTGCTGAGGATCGACCGCGAGGTGCTCGACGCGCTGCAGCAGTGGGCGTCCGACGACCTGCGGTCGCTCAACGGGCACCTGGAGTTCCTGTTGCGTGATGCACTGAAACGGGCGAAGCGCGTGCCGAAGCGATCGGCGTCGGATGCGCGGCCCTCGGAGGAATGAAGATGTCGTTCGAATGGAAGCACGCGCGGCGGCGGCAGAGCCCGCAAGCGCAGGTGATCGCTGTCGTCGCCGCCCTCACCGCGGGCGGCGCGAGCATATACTCGCACTACGCCGTGCGAGGCCAGCACCCGCGCGGCGGCGATATCGGCTCCATGAGAACGCTGCTGATATTCGCCGCCGCGATAGCTATCCCCATCGTGATCTTCCTGAAGGTCAGGATGATCCAAAGGGGAGACCACGACTCATCATCAAGTGACAATATGAACTCCACAGCAGACTGCGACTCCGTGAGCTCGAGCGACGAATGCGACGACAACCGGCCGCGCGCGTTGATACTGGCCGTGCTCGCTGCCGCGATCGCGATCGCAATCGGGATGTTCGTCTGGACGCAGAAGGCACAGGCACAGGGCACGGCTGATCGTGGCGCGTTCGTCGCGCTGAACGGCGCCGACACGGTCGTAGTGGACAAATTCGTTCGGACCGCCGACACGCTCCGCGGCAGCGTGGCGATGAAGGGACAGGCGCGCGTCGAATACGTCGTCGCGCTCGGACCGGAGAACACGGTGCGGACGATGGCCATCAAGCAATTCAAGTGGGGCGCCGCGCCGGATGAAGCGCCGACCGCGGAGGTCCTCACCACGATCCAGGGCGACAGCGTGATCATCCAGATGGCCGGCAACACCGTGCGAGTGGGCACGAAGGCCGGCGCCGTGCCGTCGTTCGGCAACTCGTTTGCGATCGGAGAGCTCTTCACGCGACGGGCGCGCGCATCCGGCGGCAGCGGCGACTATCCGTATCTCGCCATCAATGGCGGCGTCACGCTGCCGCTGACCGTGCGGCCCATCGGCACGGACTCGATGCTGATCACGATCGCGGGCCAGGAAGAACGATTCAAGGTGGACGCCGCGGGCCGCATGATTGGCGGCTTCGTCACCGGCCAGCCCGTGATCATCACGCGCGTCGGCGAGGCCGAAGCCGCGAAGATCACGTTCGGAACGGTCGTGTCGAAACCCGCGGAGAAGCCGGACTACTCCGCGCCGCGGGGCGCGCCCTACACGGCGGAAGAAGTCTCGTTCAAGGGACCGGGCGGCATCACCCTCGGTGGGACCCTCACGAAGCCGTTGAACGCGCGCGGCCCGCTCCCCGCGGTGGTCACGATCACCGGCTCCGGCCAGCAGGACCGCGACGAGTACATCCCGCTCGTCGGCGGCCTGCGGGTCTTCCGCCAGGTGGCCGACACGCTGAGCCGCGTGGGCATCGCGGTGCTGCGCCTCGACGACCGTGGCCTCGGCGCGTCGACCGGAAGCTTCGCCACCAGCAACACGGCCGATTTCGCCGACGACACCCGCGCGGCGCTCGCCTATCTGCGCTCGCGCGCGGACATCGACCCCAACCGCCTTGCGCTCGTCGGTCACAGCGAGGGCGGGATGATCGCGCCGATGGTCGCCGCGACCGATCCGAAACTGCGCGCGATCGCGATCATGGCCGGACCAGCGGACAAGATGATCGACATCATCCTGGAACAGAACAAGTGGGTCGCCGACCACAATCCGAAGATGACACAGGCGCAGCGCGACTCCGTGCTCGCCGAGACGCGCGTCGCGCTCGCGCCGGAGCGGCAGTTCGCACCCGCACTGAAGTTCTGGATGTCGTACGACCCCGCGCCGGCCGCAAAGCAGGTGAAGGCGGCAACGCTGATTCTGCAGGGCGAGACGGACCGGCAGGTCCCCGCCGGGAACGCCACGAAACTCGCCGCGCTCATTCGCTTGGGTGGAAACAAGGACGTGACCGTCCGCATTTTTCCGGCGACCGATCACCTGTTTCTCGAGGACTCCACGGGCGACTTCCTCGACATGTACAAGCACGTGAAGACCAACAAGGTCAGCCCGGTCATTCTCGGGGCGATGGCGGATTGGCTGGTGCTGAAGCTCGGCACGCCGGCGGTGGTGAAGTAACCCTGAACCAAACGCTCTCAACTGCCTGTCGGACGACAGCTATCGGACAACGGCCTTTTTACCGATCGGTGCGCGCCGATTTTTCCACGTACACCGCTGCCGCCGCCGTCGCGCCGATGCTTTGCTTCGCCCGTCCCACCGTGAGCGAGATCGGCCCGTCGAACGGTTCGCGTTCGACGAGCCTGAGGATCGCACCCGGGACGATTCCGCGCTTCTTGAGATAGCGCAGGAGCTCGGGATCGCGGTCGCTCATGCGCACCACGCGTGCGCGGGCGCCGACCGGAAGATCGGCGATGCTCGCGAGGCGCCGCTCGTCCACGCGGCCGGCGACCGTCGGAATGGGCGCACCGTGTGGATCAGCAGTTGGATTCCCCAGTGCGTCGGCCATGCGGTCGACCAGATCCGCGCTCGCCGCGTGCTCCAGTCGCTCGGCTTCTTCGTGCACGTCGTCCCAACCGTAGCCGAGCTTGGTCACCAGAAAACTCTCGATGATCCGGTGGCGCCGGATCAGCTGCAGCGCAATGAGGCGGCCGGACGCGGAGAGACGCGCGCCGCGGTAGCGCTCGACCTTCACGAGACCGAGGCGCGCGAGACGCTGGAGCATCCCGCTCACGCTCGCGGCGGCGATGCCGAGCTGTTCGGCGATGTCGGTGGTCGCCGCGGGTGACCCGCCCTGCTCTATCTCGTAGATGACCTTGAGATAGTCCTCCGCCTGACGCGTGAGCGCCTTCTCGCGAGGGACGGCACGATGAGTGCTGTGCGCGCCGCTTCGTTCGTCGGTCGCGCGGGCGCTCATCCTGTGCCGCCGCTGGGCCGCTCGCGCACGAGCAGGACGGGCACGAACGACTGGTGCCGTACTTCGTTGGCGACGCTGCCGTAGATCAGGTCCTTCATGCCGCGGTGGCCATGCGTGCCCATCGCGATGAGATCGCAGCCCTCGCGCAGCGCGGCGGCCGTGATCTCGTTGGCGGGATCGCCGGAGGCGAGCACCGCCTCGACGGCGAAACCGTCGGCGGAGAGTTTCGCGGCGACGTCGTCGAGATACGCGCGATCCTTCCGGATCTCTTCCGATTCGCGGAGTTCGAGCGCGCTCATGTTGCGGGCGGCGAACCCGTCGGCGACGTGCATCAGCACGATGCTCGCGCCGCAGTGCTTCGCGAGGGCGCGCACGTGCGCGACGATCGCCTCGTCGGTGCGTGTGTTTTCGAGCGGCATGAGAATGCGTGTGTACATCAGGCGAGCCACTCCGTGAAGGTCTGCACCAGAAGCCAGCCGTTGAGCGCCGCGATGAACGCCGCCGCGCACCAGGCCAGGGACTTGAGCCAGCGGGGGTTCGCGAACTCCCCCATCTTGGCACGATCGTTCGTGAATTGCACTAGCGGCACCACCGCGAACGAAAGTTGCAGGCTGAGGATGACCTGGCTGAGGATGAGGAGCTTGGCGGTGCCGTCCTCCCCCGCAACTATAGATACGATGACCGCCGGCACGATGGCGATGGCGCGGGTGATGAGCCGCCGCACCCACGGGCGGAGCCGCAGGTCGAGGAAACCCTCCATCACGATCTGGCCGGCGAGCGTCCCGGTGAGGGTCGAGTTCTGGCCGCTCGCGAGCAGGGCCAGCGCGAAGATGGCGCTCGCCCCGGCCACGCCGAGCAGCGGCGTGAGCAGTTTGTACGCGTCCTGGATCTCGGCGACGCCCGTGTAGCCGCTGTAGTGGAAGGTCGCGGCGGCGACGATCAGGATCGCCGCGTTGATGAACAGCGCGATGGTGAGCGCGAACGTCGAGTCGATGAACGCGAAGCGTACGGCCTCGCGCTTGCCTTCCGCCGTCTCTTCGTAGCGGCGCGTCTGCACGATCGACGAATGGAGATACAGGTTGTGCGGCATCACCGTGGCGCCGAGGATGCCGATGGCGATGTAGAGTTGCGCGTGATCGCCGAGGATCGAGGCGGAGGGAACGAATCCGAGCGCGACCGCGCCGAGGTCGGGCTTGGAGATGACCATCTCGAACAGGAAGCAGGCGCCGATCGTCGCGATGAGCGTGATGACGACGGCCTCGAGGAGGCGGAACCCCCGGTTCTGGAGCACCAGCACCACTAGCACGTCCGCGGCGGTGATGAGGATGCCGAACGTGAGGGGAATATTGAAAAGGAGCTTGAGCGCGATGGCCGAGCCGATGACCTCGGCCAGGTCGCAGGCGGCGATGGCGATTTCGCAGCCGATCCAGAGCGCGATCGACACGGGGCGCGAGTAATGATCGCGGCACGCCTGTGCGAGGTCGCGTCCGGTGGCGATGCCGAGCTTGAGCGCGAGTCCCTGGAGGAGGACCGCGATGAGATTCGAGACGAGGACGACCGAGAGCAGCGTGTAGCCGAACCGTGCGCCGCCGGCGATGTCGGTGGCCCAGTTGCCCGGGTCCATGTAGCCGACGGCGACGAGATATCCGGGCCCGGAGAACGCGAGCACCTTGCGCCACCAGCCGAGGCGGTTCACCGGGATGGTGCGGTGGGCCTCTGCGAGGGAGGGGGCGGAGCGCGAGCGGCGCCAGCCGGAGACCGGCGATGGCGCCGGTATGTCAGGAGGCGGTGTGGCGGCTGGCGGCTGGGTGACGGCCAAATGCTCTGTGTAGGAGAAACAATAAGTTAGTACGCACTAACTTATTTCATGGCGTCCCGGCTGTCAACCAGAGGCCGCGAAGAGCCCCACGTCTCCGAGCCGCGGCTGCCACAGTGATTCCTCCACCACCACGCGCCAGCGATCGCTGGTCACCGCGGCGAACCGGTCGATCTTCCTGTGTCCGATCGTCGTGCCGCGCGAGACCGCGCTCCACGCACCGTTCACGAGCGCTTCCACGCGATAGCGCGACACCGCCTGCCCGCGCTCGATCTGCTCGCGCAGGACGACCATCCCGATCGGCACCGATTCGCGGAGATCCAGCTCCACGCCTTCCTTCGTGCGCCCGATCCGCGCCGCGGCCGCGCGATCGTCGGCGAACACTTTGCGCATCCGCGTGCCGAACTCGGCGAGCCGCCGCGCATCCGCCTCGTGAAACAATCCCTCGCGCGTCGGCGGCACGTTGAGCAGCAAGTTCGCGTTCCGCCCGACCGACGCGAAGTAGAGCTCCATCAGGTTCTCCGTGCTCCGGACCTTCGCGTTCTCGGCCTCGTGATGGAACCAGCCGGGCCGGATCGAAACGTCGGCCTCGCCGGGACGCCAGACGACACCATCCGCATTCCCGTGCTGCAGCCACTCGCCCACCTGCGGCGCATCGTACCCGGCATACGGCACGAACGCGGGATCGACCGTGCACCAGTTGGGATCACCCGCCGTCCCACGCTCGTTTCCGATCCACCGGATGTCGGGACCCGCATCCGAAAACATCAGCGCACCTGGCTGCAGCCTGCGAACCGTGCCGTGCACGCGATCCCAGTCGTACACCTGCTTCTTGCCGTTCGGCCCCTCGCCGTTCGCGCCGTCGAAGAAGAGTTCGACGATCGGCCCGTACTGCGTCAACAGCTCGGTCAGCTGCGCAATGTAGTAGTCGTTGTAGCGCGGGCTGTCGCCGTACGTGCGTTCGTGACGGTCCCACGGCGAGAGATACAACCCCGGTCGCAACCCCTCGGCGCGCATCGCATTCACGAACTCGCGCACCACGTCGCCGTGACCGTCGCGCCATGGACTATTCTTCACCGAGTGGTCGGTGTACCTGCTCGGCCACAAACAGAATCCGTCGTGATGCTTCGCGGTGAGGATCACGTACTTGAACCCGCCGGCCTTCGCGGCGCGCGCCCACTGCCGCGCGTCGAAGCGAACCGGATTGAACGCGCGCGGATCCTCGCGGCCGTCGCCCCACTCGCGATCGGTGAAGGTGTTCATCCCGAAATGGGTGAACAGGCCGAGCTCGGCGCGCTGCCACCAGAGCTGCGATCGCGACGGCGTTGGCAAGAACGGCGTGATCTCCGTCAGCTTGAACGGGCCGCACGCCGCCGCGCCGATCGCGGCCGCGCCGCCGAGGAGGAAATCGCGCCGCTGCATCATGGTGCGCGCGACGCCGTCTCCTCCGTCTTCGGTCCTCCATCTTCGGTCTTCCATCCTCGGTCTTCCATCTTCGATCTTCCATCTTCCATCGATTTTGGACCCCACTGCATCCACACTCCCCACCCCACCGCCCACCCGAGCAGCGCGCCAAACGTCACGTCGCTCAGGTAGTGGCCGTGCGAGAGCACTCGCGTCGCGCCGCATCCCCATGCGAGCACGTAGAACACCCAGCGCGCCCGCGGATACATGCGCGCGAGCATCGTCGCCGCGCCGAACGCGACCATCGTGTGGCTGCTCGGCGTCGCGAGTCCCGCCGTCGAGAACGCGTGATCGCTCCACGCGCGAAACACCCAGCTGCCCGCGTCGACGTCGGGTCGCTCGCGGCGAATCAGCAGCTTCATCACTTCGCACAGCAGCCCCGCGAGCACCGGCGATCCGAGCACGAGCAGGGCGCGCCGCTTGGCGAGCGCCGCATCCCGTTCGCGCTGCACGAGCCAGATGATCAGCGCCACCGGGATCCAGACGTAGAGCGTGCCGGTCGCGCGCAGCGCCATCGCCCAGTCGAGATCGTACAGCCTCGCGCGATAGAGGTGCGAATATGCCCACTGGTCGCCGAACGCGGGGATCAGGAGGAACGCGAGCGTGATCGCGAGCGCCACGCTCGCACGCACGGCCAGCGGCGCGCGCGAATACGACTTCCAGCCTTTGGAACCACCGTAGCTCATCGAATGATCTCCTCGAACCGGCGGAGGATCTGCTCGGTCATTCCCCAGATCACATGCCCTTCATAGTGAATCGCGGGACGCATGGTGGTCGTCTGCCGGACGAAGATCTCCGTCGCGCGCGCCGCCGCCGGATCGAGGATCGCGTCGAGCGGCGCCCAGAAGAAATCTGCGACTTCGTCACTCGACGCGATGGCCGCACCGGCCGAGATCGTCGCGACGTACGGACGGACGATGACCGGCGGCAGCACCGCCAGGCGCGG
>Ga0209638_1003002_pt1 | contig 10204 bp, 10 predicted proteins | sample BarGraNGADG00211_FD_184490 | JGI IMG/M metagenome (GOLD analysis project Ga0209638, IMG submission 184490) | Arctic peat soil microbial communities from Barrow, Alaska - Barrow Graham LP Ref core NGADG0002-211 (SPAdes) (version 2) | ecosystem: Environmental > Terrestrial > Soil > Wetlands > Peat... | reverse complement strand
CGCAAACGCGGTGCCGCTCACCAAGGCCGACAGGGATCGCCAGAAGCCATGACGCATGGCCGGAAGATAGCGATTACCCCACGCCGCATCCACGATGCATATTATCCGCATGACCGCACCACTCGTCGGCATCATCATGGGCAGCAAGTCGGACTACGACTACCTCGCCCCCGCGTGCGAAATGCTCACGCACCTCGGCATACCGTACGAAGCGAAAGTGCTGTCGGCGCACCGGACGCCCGACCAGACCGCCGAGTACGCCGCGTCCGCCGAGAAGCGCGGGCTGTTCTGCATCATCGCCGCGGCGGGCGGCGCCGCGCACCTGGCCGGCGTGATCGCATCGAAAACCATCCTTCCCGTGCTCGGCGTGCCGATTCCGTCGACGTCGCTGAACGGGCTGGACTCGCTGTTGAGCATCGTGCAGATGCCCGCCGGGATTCCCGTCGCGACGCTCGCGATCGGCAAGCCCGGCGCGACGAACGCGGCGATCCTCGCGGCGCAGATCATCGGCGCCGTTCACCCCGAAGTGCGCGAGAAGCTGCGCGCCTGGCGCGAGAGCCGCGCACGCGACGTGCTCGCGCAGACGCTCCCGCAACAGGCGCCCGCGCCATGACGCCGTCAAAGGCGCCGATGTTCCGCGAGCTCACCCGGGAGGAATGCGACGCGCTCCTCGCCCGCAAGCACGTCGGGCGGATCGCGTTCAGCTATCACGACCATGTGGACATCGAGCCGATCCACTACGTGTGGGAAGACGGCTGGATCTACGGACGCACGGCCGACGGCACGAAGCTGCGCGCGCTCGCGCACAACCGGTGGGTGGCGTTCGAGACGGACGAAGTCAGCGCGATGTTCGACTGGCAGTCAGCCGTGATCAAGGGAGCGCTCTACCTGCTGGCGGCGGACGGCGTGCGGGGCGAAGCGTACGAACACGCCGTCGAAGTGTTGCGAAGATTCAACCCGGACGCGCTCAGCGAGAATGATCCCGTGCCGGACCGGACGGTGCTGTTCCGGATTCACGCGGACCAGGTCACGGGACGCCAGGCGTCGACGCCGCCGCACGGATCGACGAGCGACGGGTGAGGCGGACGATCCAGTGATGGCGTGTCCTCAGCTCACTTCTTCTTGGCAATGCCGTGCTCCGCGAGGATCTGCCTCACGCGGTCCAGCGGCAGCGCTTCCACCGTGCGCCCGTTTCCCGTCACGGTCGTCGCCATGAAGAGCGAATTGTACACCGCCTCTTCCACGGCTTCGACCGCACCCTCAAAGACGCCGGAGACTTCCTCGTTGGCCAGCTCGGTGGTCGTGAGGCGCTTTGCATCCCACGCGCGCCGCACTTCGCGAGCGGTGGAGAACGCGATGGCGTAGTCGCCGGAACCGTTCGACGCGCTGGAGCCGGTGCGGCCGAGCGCCAGCATCGCGCGCGCGGCCACCCGTTTCAGGTTGCGGTCGGAAAGCGGCGCGTCGGTCGCGATCACCACGATGCACGATCCGTCGCCGCGCTCAGGGCTCACGCTGCCCTCGAACGCGTAGCGGCCGAGCGTCGTGCCGACGGGAGCGCCGAGGACCTGAAGCACTCCACCGAAGTTCGTCTGGACGAGCACGCCGACGGTGTATCCGCCGAGCGAGGCCGGCAGCACGCGCGACGACGTGCCGATGCCGCCTTTCCAGCCGAACGCGACGGTGCCCGTTCCGGCTCCGACGCTTCCCTCCGCCACGGCGCCACCGGACGCGGACTCCAGCGCACGCCGCACGGCCTCGGCGGTCACCGGGCGCGCGCGGATGTCGTTGAGCGTCCCGTCGTTCGTTTCCGCCACCAGCGGGTTGATCGACCGGACGCGTTCCATCCCCGGCTGCGCGAGCATCCACTCGACCATCGCGTCGGCGGCCTTCCACACGCACAGCGTGCAGGTGAGGAGAATGGGAGTCTCGATCTCGCCGAGCTCGTTGACCTGGGTGCTTCCGGCGAGCTTGCCGAAGCCGTTGCCGACGAACACCGCCGCGGGAACGCGCTCGAGATAGGCGTTGCCGGCGTGCGGAAATATCGCCGTGATTCCGGTGCGGATATTGTCGCCTTCGTTCAGCGTCACCTGCCCGACGCGAACGCCCGCCACGTCGGTGATGGCGTTGATGGCCCCGGTCTTGAAGATCCCGGGTGCGACGCCGAGATCGCGCGAGCGGACGCGAGGGGACTGGGCGCCCGCAAGGGACACGCACGCGGCGAGCGGAACGATCACGAGCAGGTGGCTGCGCATCCGGCGAAGATACCGCATATCTTTTCCTTCGCCATGCCGTTCCTTCCACTCATCGGTCACGATTCGCTGCGCGATCGCCTTGGCGAGCAGCTCTCTCGGGGCGCGCTGCCGGCGAGCCTGTTGCTGCAGGGCGCTCCCGGAATCGGCAAGCAGCGGCTCGCGCTCTGGCTCGGCCAGCGTCTGCTCTGCGAGTCGAGCGATGCGCCGTGCGGCGTGTGCCAGCACTGCTCCTACGCGCTGCAAGGCGTACACCCGGACCTGCGCTGGTACTTTCCCCGCCCGCACCTGAAGGGATCGTCCGACGTCGCGCTCGAAGAGGTCGCGCGCGACTATGCGGAGGCGATCGCCGAGCGGGCCGCCGCGCATGGATTGTACGCGCGCGCAGACGGATCGCAGGGCATTTTCCTGTACGTCACGCGGCTCATCATGCAGCAGGCGGTCAGCACGCCGTCGATGGCGCGCCGCAAGGTGTTCGTGGTGGGTGACGCCGAACGAATGGTGTCGCAGTCGGCGAGCACGGAAGCGGCAAACGCGTTTCTCAAGCTGCTCGAAGAGCCGCTGGCCGACACGACGATCATCCTGACGTCGAGCGAACCGGGCGCGCTGCTGCCGACGATCCGTTCGCGCGTCGTGAGCGTTCGCGTACCGCCGCTCACCGATGCGGCGGTGCGGACATTCCTCGCCCAGCCCGAGGCCGCGGCCGCGGCCGGCACCGGCGCGACGACCGACGAACTCGTGCTCCTCGCGCACGGCGCGCCCGGCGCGCTGATCGGCGCGGAGAACAGCGGCCTCGCACTCGAGCGCGCTCGTGCGCTGCTCGATGCGGCACGGCGGGGACGCGAACACGCGATGCGCGCCGCGTTCGTGCAGGGCAGTTCGAAGGCCCGCGGAGCGTTCGCCGACGTGCTCGACGCGATGACCGTGCTGCTGCACGAGCGCTCGCGCGACGCCGCTCGCGCGGGAGACGGCGCGGCCGCAGCCGCGTCGGCGCGCGCGGTGCGCTTCGTCGAGGAGGCCAAGCGCGCAGCGGAGGGCAACACGAGCCCGCAGCTCCTCAGCGCGCGCCTGCTTGGCCAGCTCGCGGAGATCGGCGCGTGAAGAAGAAGACGACCGGCCGGAAGCCGGAAGCGCGGAAGCCGGAAGCCGGGAAGCTTTCGCACGTGAATCGCGCCGGCGAAGCACATATGGTGGACGTCGGAGCGAAGATTCCGACCGCGCGATTCGCGCGCGCCGAGGGGCGCATCAAGATGAGCGCCGCGGCGCTCCGCGCGATCCGCTCCAACTCGGTGAAGAAGGGCGACGTGCTCGGCGTGGCGCGCCTCGCCGGCATCCAGGCCGCGAAGCGCACGGCGGAGCTCATTCCACTCTGCCATCCGCTCCCCCTGACCGATGTGCAGGTCGCGTTCACGATCGACGCGAAGCTTCCCGGAGTGCGCGTCGAGACCAGCGTCCGCACGGTGGCGCAGACCGGAGTCGAGATGGAGGCGCTCACGGCCGCGTCGGTCGCGCTCCTCACGGTCTACGACATGACCAAAAGCGTGGACAAGGGGATGGTGATCGAGCGCGTGCGTCTGCTCGAAAAGACCGGCGGGAAGAGCGGAGAATGGCGCGCGCGCTGAACGCAGGGCGGTTCCCGGTCAGTGCGTCGCTTTCTTCCTTGCGGGTTGCGCGGGCTTCTTCGCCGATGCGACCGGTCGCCCCTTCGCGGCGGCCTTCGGGTGGTGGGGGTAACGCTCGAGTGACGGATTCGGCACCTCGGCTGCGACCCGCACGGTTTCGCGCGTCGGCACGAGGATCGACTGGCCCGTGGCGAGACTCCCGCTCTTCAGCCGCACGGCCTTCGGGTTGTACCATCCGAGTTGCTTCGCCGTCAGGCCGTGTGCGCGCGCGATCGACGACATCGATTCGCCCTTCCTGGTGGTGACGCGCTTCACCGCGGTGCGCTCTTCGGGATCGAGCGCAGCGAAGCGCTCGTCGAATCCCCCGGCCGTGCCGACGGGCACACGAACCCAGGACGGGTCACCCGGCGGCGTCATGCCGCGCAGCAGATGGAGATTGAGCTCGTGCACGGCTTCCGCGGCCGTGCCGGCGGCGTTCGCGACCGCGGCGAGCGGCGTCGCGCCGGCCACGCGGACCGTGTCGAACGCGAGTGGCGGAAGCGATTCCACCTTGACGCCGTAGCGCGACGGGTCCTTTCCCACCAATGCCGCCGCGATGATCTTGGGCACGTAATCGCGCGTTTCCGGTCGCAGGAATTTCGTTTCGGCGAGCGAGAAGAAACGGTCCTCGCCCTCGACGCCGTCGAGGCGGCCGGCGTAGCGCACCAGCCCGCGCGAGACGCGCCCATCACCGCCGTCATACGCGGCGGCCGCGAGGTACAGCGAGCCGAATTGTGCGCGCAATCCCGACAGAAGGCGCACCGCTCCCTCCGTGGAACGCACCGGATCGCGGCGCTCGTCCACCCACCAGTCGACGCGGAGGCCCACGCCGCGTCCGGTTCCGGCCATGAATTGCCAGATTCCGACTGCGGCGGCCTTCGAGAACGCGTTGGGATCGTACCAGCTCTCGACGAGCGCGAGGTACGTCATGTCCTCCGGCAACCCGGCCGCGCGCAGCTTCTGCCGAATGAGCGCACCGTAGCGCGTCTGGCGCTGCAGGCTCTTCTCGAACTCTGCGCGCACCTTGCCCGAGAACAACCCGACAAAGTGCTGCACGCGCGTCTGGGTCTCGTACGACCGCACGTCGATGTCCCAGACAGGCCCCGAACGCAGCGCAACCACGAGAGCGGTGTCGCCCTGCACGGCGGACTGCGCGGCGGCCTGTGCGGCGGCCTGTGCCGACTCCTGCGCCGAGGCCTGCGAGAACGGCGCGACCGACGCGACCGACGCGACCGACGCGAGCAGCAGCGCGATCATCGCGCCGCCGCATCGTACCAGTCGCCTCCCGTTCCCGGGCCCCACGATATGCCGGTCTGTCATTCGCCACTTGCCTCCGCCGTTGCCTATATTCGGGAAATGCGCGCACTCCTGCCAGCCCTGGCGCTTCTCGCGGCCTGTGCACCGCCCCTGGCGGGCACGCAGGGCCACCCGAACGTCGTGCCGGCCCCATCGGTCGATTCGCTCCACGAACGGATCACCACGATCCTCGCCGGGCATCCTGGCGCCGACGTGGCCATCTACTATCACGACCTCTCGCGGCCGGATTCTCTGCTGTACCACGCAGACGATTCGTATCACGCCGCGAGCACCATGAAAGTTCCCGTAATGATCGAGTTGTTCAGGCGTGTCGATTCGCGAACACTGTCGCTCGATCAGACAGTGGCGCTCGAGAACACGTTTTCTTCGCTGGCCGACGGAACGCCCTACTCGTTGGACCGCAACGGAGATTCGGACGTATCCCTGTATGCAAGAATCGGCCGCTCCGCCACGCTCGGTGAGCTGAACGAGCTCATGATCGCGCACTCGAGCAACTTCGCGACCAACGTGCTGCTCAAGCTGCTCGATCCGAAGACGGTCAACGCCACCGCGCACGCGCTCGGCGCGCGCAACATGACGGTCCTGCGCGGCGTCGAAGACGACAAGGCGTTTCAGAAGGGGCTCAACAACACCACCACGGCTCGCGACCTGGGCGTGCTCCTCACCGGAATCGAGCGCGGGACGGTCGCGTCGCACCGGAGCTGCGCGGCGATGAAAACGGTCCTGCTGCGCCAGGTGTTCAACACGGAGATCCCGGCGGGGCTTCCATCCGGCGTGCAGGTGGCCCACAAGACCGGATGGATCACCGGCACCCTGCACGACGCCGCGATCGTCTACCCGCGGAACCGGCCGCCCTACGTGCTCGTAGTGCTCACGCGCAACATCACCAGGGAGAAGGACGCGCAGACGATGATCGCGGACATCTCGCGGCAGGTCTACGCCTTCAACGCCTCGCGATAGTCCGCGACGAGACGGTCGAACACCGCGTCCCAGGTTCGCGTCGTCGCCACGGCGACGGCCGCGTCGGCGAGCCTGCGGCGCAGCGCGGCATCGTTCACCAGCCTCTCGACGCGATCGGCGAGCGCGGCCGGATTCTGCGCGGTGAACTGCAGCGCGGTCTCGGTGGTCGCGAGTTCGGTCGTCGCGCCTTCGTCGGGCGCGACGAGCGCCAGATGGCTCGACATCGCCTCGAGCACGACGTTGCCGAACGTCTCGGTGATGGACGGAAACACGAAGATGTCCCCTGACGCGTAGAACTCGGACAACGCACGCCCGGTGAGGCGCCCCATGAACACCGTGCGCGGCGGAGCGGTCGCGCGGCAGCGCGCCTCGTCGGGACCGTGGCCCGCGAGGGCGAACGACACCTTCGAGCCGTTGCGCTCCATCACCTGGCGCATCCCCTCGAGCGCCACGTGTATGCCCTTCTCCGGCGCGAGTCGTCCGACGTAGATCGCGAGCAGTCCGCCCTCCGCGACGCCAAGCTGCTTCCGCAGTTCGTTCGAGCGGAACTTCGGGTGGAACTGGTTCGGATCGACGCCGCGCGACCACACGCGTGTGTTCGTGAACCCGTTTCCCTCGAGCTCGCGGCGCACGATCTCCGAGGGCGCCCACGTCATGCGGCCCGCGTTGTGGAACCAGCGCAAATACGGCCAGCCGATCGCGTCGAGCACGCTCAGGTTGTAGTGCCGCAGGTACGCGGTGAAGTGCGTGTGATAGCTCGAGACGAACGGCACCCGCTTCTCACGCGCGCCGAACAGCCCTCCGAGCCCGACGCCGAATTCCGTCGTCGAGTGGATGAGATTCGGCTTCCACTTCTCGATGAGATCGAGCGCCTTGTCGCGGCGCGGCGCGGCCATCTGCAGCTGCGGATAAACCCACAAGGGGATGCTGGGCCAGCGCTCGACCTGTGGGTCGCTCGTCGCGTCCGGATCGCTGACGGTGACGACCTGCACCGCGCCGCCGCGCGTTTCCACGGCTTTCACCAGGCGCGCCAGCGTGGGCGCGACGCCGTTCATCTGGGGCGGATATGTGTCCGAGAAGATCGCGAGCCGCAATCCGGCCGCGCTCCCTTCCGCCGGCGATGCTCCCGTCACCGGCTGAGTCGGCCCTACCAGAGCGCTCGCACCGCGACGCCGGTCGCGATCGCGATGAGCTGGCCCACGAGCACGTCGCCGGGATAGTGCGCGCCGAGCCGCACGCGCGAGGCTCCGATGAGCACCGCGATCACCAGCAGCGGCCAGCCGAGCGAGTGGAACGTGGCCGCGTGGATGAACGCGACGCTCATCGATGCGGCGGCGTGTCCCGACGGGAAGGAAAAGCGATCGGGCACGTGAACGTGCGCGCTGAAGCTCACGCGTTCCGTCGGCCGGGTCCGAACCACCAGCCGCTTGATCGCCTGCACGATCAGCAGCGATATCGAGAGAGTCCACGCCGCCTGGACCGCCGAGACTTTCAGCTGGCCTTCGGCAGTGAGAAGGGGCACCAGCGCGAACGCGACGCTGGCCGTGACCCCGCCCATGTGCGTGAGCGTGGTCCAGAAGAACAGCGTGGCGCGCGACGCCGACTCGCCAATGACCCAGCGCAGGTACAGCGCCCGGTCCCGGTCGTCGAGACGGTGGAGCAACGTGCTCTGGAGCATACGCTGAAAACTAGCGAAGGGCGGTCGAAACGGTGGTACCGCTACAGGCGGAACCGGGGACGTGGTACTCATACCTCAGGCCGCCATTGGAAGTTTCGCGAACGCCTGCAGGAGCGGGCGTCCGGCGTAGCTCTCGGGCCGCGCAAGGCCGAGCGCCCAGAGGATTGTCGCCGGAACGTCGGTGAGGGAAACAGCCGCACCGAGCTCGCACGGCACGACCGCGCCCCCGGCGAGCAGCACGGGGATCGTCGTGTCGAGCGGATGCGTGCTATCGTGGTGCTTCGGCGTCGCCCCGCCGCCGCCGTGATCGGCGAGCGCAATGAGCAGCGTGCCGGGATCCGAAAGATCGACCGCCGCCTCGAGCCGGCCGAGCGCGTCGTCCATCTTCACCGCGGCCGCTCCATACTCCGGCGACATCCAGCCGAACTCATGGCCCGCGCGGTCGGCGTCGAGCCAGTGCATCATGATCAGGCCGCGACGTTGTGTCTCGAGGTTCCGCCGGGCCGCGGCGAGCACGTCTTCCGCCGCGCTGCCGTGGTTGCGGAACTCGCCAAGGCCGAGCTTCGTCGAGATCCGGGACGCGATACCGCGCATCAGGAAAGGCACCTGCGGCATGAAGAACGAGGTCGGCAGCGAATGCTTCGCGAGTTCCTTCGCGAGAGGATGTATGGGCCCGCGGGGTCGCGGGATGTGGAAGTGCTCGCTTTGAACGCCGTGCCGTTCCGGCGCGGCGCCGGTGAGCAGCGACGCCATGGCGCATGGCGTGATGCTCGGGCTCACGGTTTGTGCACGAAACGTGGAGGCGCCGCGGCGCGCGAGACTCGCGACGCGCTGCAGCCGGAATCGCTGGATGGCGTCGGGGCGGAGGCCGTCGAGCACGACCAGCACTACGCGGCGCACCGGGGACGAACGAATGTCAGCGGGCATTGACGTTCCTCGGAGGGAGTGAGTGCGGTTCTCACGCCTTAATGACGCGCGGAAGTGTGACGGCTCGCAGACGGTGCGGTCGCGAATGGGTCACAGTCCGCGGGGCACCGAGAGTGGCGAGCGATGAGATGAATGCGGGCTGCGGGATTTCGACCCGATGCAGAATGCAGAAGAGGAATACGGGATGCGGGGTGGAGAGGCGAGTCGGGAGTAGATCTGAATGGAGAGATTCGCCCGATGCGGAGTGCGGAAGAGGACGCCGGATCGAGGGAGAAGCGACGAGTGGCGAGAGAAACCACAGCCGACCGCCACTCCCCACTCCCATCTACTCCGCACTCGCCTCTCCACCCCAAATCCCACATTCCTCTTCCGCATTCCGCATCGGGCCGAAAGCTCGCATCTCCCCTCTCACCAGCCCGTGACACGATCTTCACCGGTTCGTCACGACGGATTGCGATATACTGCTCTCATGCGCGTGCTCTACTGCACCGACACCTATCCGCCGCAGGTCAACGGCGTCTCCGTCGTCACGGCCATATCCGTCGCCGGGCTGCGCGAACGCGGATGGGACGTCCACGTGATCGCGCCGAGGTATCCGCACGAAGACGCGGCGCGCCGTGACCCGAACGTGATCGCGCTGCCGAGCATGCCGCTCCCGCTCTATCCCGACGTGAGGCTTGTGCTTCCCGACTATGCGGTCGTGCGCGCGGCGATCGACCGGTTGAAGCCCGATCTCGTCCACTGCGCGACGGAGTTCATCGTGGGCAGGGTCGGACAGATCGCGGCCGCGCGCGCGGGCGTGCCGATCGTGACGTCGTACCACACGGACTTCTCCCGCTACATGACGTCGTACGGCGTGCCATGGCTCGCGAAGCCGGTGGCGCGCTATCTCGCGCGGTTCCACAAGCGCGCGCGGCGCACGTTCACGCCCTCGAAGGCATCGCGAGCCGATCTCTTGCGGCTTGGCGTTTCCGACGTGGAGGTGTGGGGATGCGGAGTCGATGCGGACCGCTTCAATCCGTCACGCCGGTCGCGGGAGCTTCGCGTGAAACTCGGCATCGACGGCGCGTTTACTTTCCTGTACGTCGGCCGCCTCGCCGCAGAAAAGGGAGTAGACGTCGTGATGGAAGCGTATCGCCGCGCGGAATCGCAGCTCCCGCACGGCGTGGCGCGTCTTGTGGTCGCCGGCGCCGGCCCCGAGGAAAAGCGACTGCGTGCGACGGCGCCGCCCGGCACCGTCTTTCTCGGATTTCTCGAGCGCGACGCCGCGCTCCCGGCACTGTACGCGAGCGCCGACGCGTTCGCATTTGCCTCGACGACCGAAACCCTCGGTCTCGTGGTGCTGGAAGCGATGGCGTCCGGACTCTCCGTAATCGCGGCTCCGGCGGGCGGCGTGGCCGAGCACCTGCGCG
>Ga0209638_1003001_pt1 | contig 10205 bp, 7 predicted proteins | sample BarGraNGADG00211_FD_184490 | JGI IMG/M metagenome (GOLD analysis project Ga0209638, IMG submission 184490) | Arctic peat soil microbial communities from Barrow, Alaska - Barrow Graham LP Ref core NGADG0002-211 (SPAdes) (version 2) | ecosystem: Environmental > Terrestrial > Soil > Wetlands > Peat... | reverse complement strand
GCCCGGCTCAGCTGGTCCGGCATGGCGAGCGTCACCTGGTCCAGCAGGCCGAGCAGCTCCACCCGGTTGACGAGGACCGACGCGGACATCGGCATCGCCCGCGCGTGCTCGACCACCCCGATCACTGCGTCCAACAGCTCGGTCAGGCCCTCGGGCGTACCAGGTGCTTCGTGCGTGGCCATCCACTCACTCCCTCGTCGTGCGGGCGGAGCCCAAGGCTCGACAGACCGCCGCCGCGACCCCGGGCGGGACCAGGTCCTCGATGTCGCCGCTGTTCCGCGCCACGTCTCTGACCAGCGACGATGCGATGTGCGCGAGTGCCGGGTCGCCGATCACGAACACCGTCTCGATCCCGGTCAGATGGCGATTCATCAGGGCCATCGGCATCTCGGCGTCGTAGTCGGCACCGCCGCGCAGGCCCTTGACGATGAGGTCCGCGTCGGCCGCCCGGCAGAACTCGACGAGCAACCCCGGCACCGCCTCGACCCTGACGCCGGAAAGGTGCTGGACCGCTTCTCGCGCGAGCTCGAGCCGCGTCTCGATCGACAGCAACGTGGCCTTGCCGGCGTTGTTCGCAATCGCGACTACCACCTCGTCCGCGAACCGCCGGGCGCGCCGCACGACGTCGAGATGGCCACGGGTGATCGGGTCGAAGGAACCGGGGAAGACGGCTATGGTCACTCGGCCACGGTAGTACGAGGGCCCGCGTACCACACGACGGTGTCCCCGTAGCGGCGCTCGTCCGTGCGTCGCCACTCCTCCGGCCAGGTGGGTTCGGGGCCTCGGCCGGACCGCTCGACGACGACGACGCCGCGCTCGGTGAGCCGCCCGACCAGTGCCGTCAGCACGCCGGCGAGCTCGTCCTCCGTGACGGTGTACGGCGGGTCGACGAAGACCAGGTCCGACTTCGAGGTGACCGGGTGCTCGAGGAACCGTTCCACCCGCTCGGCCGCGACCGCGACGTTCGGGAAGCCGAGGGCGACGGCGTTCGCCCGGCAGGTCTCAGCCGCCTGACGCGCCGACTCGACCAGGGTCACGTGAGCCGCGCCGCGGCTCGCCGCCTCCAGGCCGAGAGCACCCGAGCCGGCGTAGAGGTCGAGCACGCGAGCGCCGTCGAGCACGCCGAGGTGTCCGAGCCGGGAGAACACCGCCTCGCGAACCCGGTCCGACGTCGGGCGCGTCCCGCTCGCCGGAACCCGGATGATCCGGCCACCGGCAGTCCCCGCGACTATCCGCGTCATGCTGGCAGCCTAGGTGCTGCGGCTCACCAACCGGTCGACGCCGACGCGGGTGTGCCGCAGCCGGATCACTCGTTCTTGCCGGCCCACCGTTCCCGTAGGTAGTGGGCCGCGGCCTTGGGCTGGCGGTCGCGGGTGAAGGCGCCCTTCTTGTTCCCACCGACCCGAACGATGTCGCCCTTGGTGGCGAAGTCCGCGAAGTTCCACATCTGCTCCCCCACGACTGCCTCGAACCGGTCGAAGACGGCATGGTTCATCCGGAGGTACTCGACCTCGTACTCCTCGCTCCACGGGTTGGCCGGCAGCTCGTGCAGGCCCGGGAAGGCGTCCGCGCCGTACTCCGTCACGATGATCGGCTTGTTCTCCGTCGACCAGCCTTCGAGCTCGTGGACGAAGACCCGCTCGGCCGCCGCCAGGTCACCGGTCTGGAGGTACCAGCCGAAGTACCGGTTGATCATGACGAGGTCGGCGTGCCGGGTCACCCGGTCCGTGCCATAGGGGCAGGACATGTCGTTGACGAACCCGACCGGGCGGCTCGGGTCAGCGCTGCGGGCGACCTCGAGCAGGGGGGCCAGGTACCGCTCGGCGGCCTCGGTGCCCGACTCGGGCTCGTTCGCGATCGACCAGATCACCACGCACGGGTGGTTCTTGTCGCGGGCGATCAGATCGCGGATGACCTGCGCGTGCACCTCGCGCGTCGCGTCGTTGACCGTCTCGGGCGAGAAGGTCTCCTTGCCCTGGCCCGCGACGGAGCCACCACCGTTGCGGAGGTGGAGGCCGACGGCCGGGGTCTCCGCGATGACGACGATGCCGACCCGGTCCGCGTAGTCCATGACGTTCTCGCTGTACGGGTAGTGGGAGGTCCGGAAGCTGTTGGCGTGGATCCACTCGATGAGCTCGAAGTCGCGGAGCATGAGAGCGTCGTTGTGCTGCTTGCCGACCGTCACGTGGTCCTCGTGCATGCCGAAGCCCGTGAAGTAGAACGGCTCGTCGTTGATGAGGAATCGGATCCCGTCGATGCGGACCGTGCGGACGCCGACCTTGATGCGGTACTCGTCGACGGCTCGGCCCCCGGAGAGGAGCTCAACCTGCAGGTCGTAGAGGTACGCCGCGCCCGGTCGCCACAGGGTCACGCCCAGGATCGAGAGCTCACCGGTCACGCCCCGGCCCTCGGCGACGACGCGCCCCTCCTCATCGCGGAGGGTGAGCCTCGCGTCGGTCGTCGCCGCCGGTCCCGAGATCGCGATGTCGTACCGGACCGAGCCGGTCGTTCCCGCGAACCCGGTGATCACGGTCACGTCGTCGACGTAGGTGGCGGGAGTCGCAGCAAGCCAGACGCTGCGATGGATCCCGGTGAAGTTGTAGAAGTCATGCCAGTAGAGCTGCTTCTTCCTCCCGGTGGCGGTGGTCACCACTTCGCCGGGCGGGATCGTCTGGTAGCTCAGGGTGGTGTCGACGCAGATCGTGATCCGCGCCTCTTCGCCCGGCGTCACGTGCGGCGTCAGGTCGGCCTCGAACGGCAGGTAGCCGCCCCGGTGCGCGACCACCTCGGTCTCGCCGACCCAGACCGTGCCGCCGTGGGTCGCTGACTCGAGATAGAGGGTGATCCTCTGCCCGGTCCAGCCGCGGGGGATCCGGACGACGCGCTGGTAGTACATCTCACCGACGAAGTCGCGAACGTCGCCGTCGGTCGTGATGCCGTTGACGGATGCGGGCACCGCCATGGCCCGCGCATCCGTCAGTGGTGCGGCGAACCACCTCTGCTGACGCCCGACGCCCTCGTGGTCGACGCGGAAGTTCCAGAGCCCGTCAAGGTTCTTGGTCTCCCGAAAAGCCGTGTCCTGGGGTCGCAGCATGCTGATCCTTTCCCGGGATCGATCAGTTGCCGATGCGTCGCATCACTTCGAGGCACACGCGGCCGTCGTGGTACGGGCACTTCCACGGTCCGATCTTGCAGCTGCCGGGGTGGTCCGGCATCGGGTTCCCATTGCGGTCGAGGACGGCAAACCACTCGCCGCGCTCGTGGTCGACGACGTGGTCCTCGATGTAGACCCACAGCTTGAGCGCCGCGTCGCGGTACCGCGTCCGCCCGGTCAGCTGGTAGGCGTTCAGCCAGCCGACGACGCCCTCGGCCTGCGGCCACCAGTGCTTGAGACCCTCGATGACCTCGTCGCCCACGGCCTCGTACAGCACCGACCCGTCGGGGTCGACGCCGTGCGCGAGCACCGCGTCGGCGAGGTCGAGGGCGGTGGCCCGGGTCCGCACGCACAGTTGCTCGTCACCGACCGCGTCCGCCGCCGCCCACAGCAACCAGCTCGCCTCGATGTCGTGGCCGTAAGAGATCGTCGGGACCACCGAGTTCCACTCCAGGTCGAAGAAGAGCTTGCAGTGCGCCCATGGCTCGTACCCGACGATGTGGTCCAGGCTGACCCGGAGGACGTCGGAGAGCGCGGCTCGGGCCCGCTCGTCCCCCGTGACGCGAAGCAGGTTCGTGTATGCCTCGAGCACGTGCAGGTTCGTGTTCATGGACTTCGGGACGTTGAGGTCTCGGCCCGACAGCGTCATGTCGGCGAGCGGGCCCCAGTCGCGCGCATGCGCCTCGATGTACCCGCCGTTCTCATGGTCGCGAGAGTGGGTCTCGATGAGGTCGAACAGCTGCCAGGCGGCGGTGAGCGCCGCGGCGTCACCGGTGGCGTCATACCACTCGCTCAGTCCGTAGATCGCGAAGCCCTGGGCGTAGACCTGTTTGCGGTCGGACAGTGGCCGCCGGGCGGGGTCCAGGCTCCAGAAGACGCCGCCGTTCGCGGTGTCCCAGCAGGCTCCGGTGAGGAGAGCGAGGGCCTTGCGGCCGACGACGAGCCAGCGTTCGCGCTGCGCCGGGTCCTGCTCCGCGCGAGCGGCGGCGGCAAACGTCCACAGGATCCGAGCGACGATGACCGAGTGGCGGGGCATCTCGTCGTCGATGCTGAGGTCGTCCCGCACCGAGCCGACGAGCCACCCGTCGGAGTCGAACGCCCACCGCTCCCAGAACGGCAGGATGTCCTCGCGAAGCTCGCCCGCGGTGCGCTCGCGGAGCTCGGAGAGGAGGGGATCGCTCGTCACGCGTTCGGCCATGACTCATACCGTACTTGGCACCGACGCGGGTTCGGCGCGCCCACCTCGAGAGGGTGGCGGATGGACCGGGTGAATCGGACCCAAGTGGCGCCTCTGCCGCACGGCGCCGCCCTACGATCAGGCGTCGACCCGGGGAGGAACCGCATGAACACGGCGCCTGCCGGCTGGTACGCCTCCCCAGGGGAGCCTGGCCTGGCACGCTACTGGACTGGTCTGGTGTGGACCGAGCAGCGGCAGCCGCTGCCGCCGGCCGTCGGCACGCCCCCGACCATCCCTGCCCCATCAGCTGTCCCCACGCGTGGATTCGGACCGTACGTGCCGTCCACCGCTGCCGCGCCGTACGCCACCCCTCGGTCCCCCCAGGCCAACGCATTCATGGGCGAAGCGCTCGCTCTTGTGGAGTCAGTTGGCGGAGGGCGGAGGCGCGGCGGAGCGCGGACCATCCTCTTCGGAGTGCTGTGGCTGGCGGTGAGTCTCTTGTTCATGCACGTGCTGGCCCAAGGCGACGCCCGTCCAGGCGACGCCACGACGATCGGAAGGGTCACCACGGTCGCCTCGTACATCGATGCCCGGGGCACCCGCATGTGCTCGCCCAAGGCGGAGTTCGCGGTTGACGGCGTGAAGTACGTCGCTGCAAGTTCCGGCAGCAGCAGCTCGTGTCCGATGTCCGGCTCGGAAGTGACCGTCACCTACGACCCCGCGAACCCCGCATCCACGGGACTCATCGCCCAGCCGGGCTGGCTCAAGATATTCACCTGGGGCTTCCCGGCGATCGGGGTGCTCGTGATCCTCAGAGGGCTGTGGATGCTGATCAGACGCGCCGCGTCGAAGATTGCCGGCGCGATCGGCTGATCCGCGCCGAGCGCGCCGACCACGCCGACCACGCCGAGATCTGGCCGACTGCTGGGGAGTGCTGCCGCCTGAGCGATGTTGTCGGTCACCCACCCACCCCCCGTTGTGCAGCGGGGCACACCTTGCCCTGTCCGTTCACGCGTCACGAGACTCATGCCGCGCAAAGGTGATTCCCCACTCAGAGACGAAATGCTCGCACGTACGTGAACCAGACTCGTCTGGTGCTGATGGCGCGCGCTTGGAACTCTTCACAGAGTCGCCGCACTTGCGTGTGGCGAGCGAATGCGAATCGACACCCTCGTCCGCTCTTCAGCCGCACAATGATGCTGTGGCCCGCGACTAGAACCTCCGCGATCTGATCCCAAGTGCACGACCAGACGCCAGGTCTTACATTGCCCTGACAGTCGAGCGTGCAGCCCTCTGTACCTGAAATCACCTTCGCAAATGTTGGCCCGATGTCACACGCCAGGCCCTCGTCGTTGACAGCAATCTGGGCGAGTGGCCAGGTCACGGTCACCGTCCCTCGCTTTTTTGGCAGAGTCGCCAAACCCCGGAACGGGTAGTCCGGCTGGCTCACCACGTCTCCACCTGTGTGTAAGTCGCGTTAAGATGCCCTTCGGCGGGTACGCCGTCGATTCCCACTCCGACATGCAGGTCGTTGGTCCAGATGTTCGCGCCGCATGAGTCCTTGCCAACCACGAAGTCGTCGCCTACCGAAGGCCCGATGTCCACGCTTGCGCCACCGCCATGCCCTCATCATCGATGGTGAGAACGGCGAGCGGCCGACTCACGGTTACGCGCGTGACGCCTACTGGAACCGTAGCTCCGCCCCGCATCCTGACGTGTATCGGCACGTACGACTCCTTTCGTCGATCGGTTCAAGCGACCCGCGCCTCCAGAAAGCCGAACGAAGCGGCATCCAGGGCCGGGTCGCAGCAATCGGCCAACTCCAGCGGTCCGTGTCCTTGAGTATCCTCTACTCGTTGCGGTCCGTCCCGTCGTCTTCACGGAGCAACCTGGCCCGACGTTCGAAATACTCACGGCGGGTCAGGAACGGTTCGCCGGCTCGGCGGATGATTTTCCCGCTCTTCGGCTCGACCTGGTCAAGCGCGCGGTGCAAGCTGATGGCGGTCGTGTAACCTGCACGAGTTTCCCGCTTGTCCAGCACACCGTTGAATCCGATGCCCAGAATACTGAGCACTCCGGATGCAACCAGCGCGTACAGCAAGCACCTGAAGATTATATCGCCATGTGCGCTGTGCGAAAACGGCATCGCGATGAGCATAGCCGCCGTGAGAAGTAGCGACGTAATAAGTGGCGCCATCATGAGGCGCGCGGCCTGGTAGGCCGACGTGCGGCCCGCCGTTCGGAACGGGGGGCTGGAATCGTGGTTATCCATCACTCTCCTTGCATTGGTCGCTCATGCCAACGCCACCGCTCTCAGGCTGGCGACGGCACCCCATCGACCACCCATGCGAGCCCCCAGGACGCAGCAGGCACTCTGAGCCTCCGGACACACGCGGCGAAGCCGATGAACCGAGAACCCCGCCAGAAGCCATCATTGGCGCAAAGTAGCGACTCTCGGCCCCGCGAAGTGCCGTTTGCGCGATGTTCGCAGAGCGTGGCGTCCCTCGATACGCCACACGGTCGGCCCTCCCTGTAGCCGGGCCAGGCCCACCCCCCTCACGCCCGCTCGAGGAACTCCTCGCGCTCGGGGTCGAGCCGCTCCTTGATCGCGTCCAGCAGCGCCGGCCAGGCCTCGAGCTCCGGATCGGCCGCGACAATCGCGACGGCGTCGGTGCGGGCCTGCTCGATCACGTCGGCGTCGCGCACCACCCGCAGCAACTTCAGCGAGCTGCCGCCCGACTGTGCCGCACCGAGCACGTCGCCCTCACGCCGCAGCTCGAGGTCCGCCGCCGCGATCTCGAAGCCGTCGCTCGTCTCCTCCAGGGTCTGCAGCCGGGTCCACGCGGCGGTCCCCTCGGCCGGGTCCGAGACGAGCAGGCACACCCCGGGCGCGCTCCCCCGGCCGATCCGGCCGCGCAGCTGGTGCAGCTGGGAGAGCCCGAACCGGTCCGCGTCCAGGACCACCATGGCGGTCGCCTCGGGGATGTCGACGCCGACCTCGATCACCGTGGTGCAGACCAGGACCGGCACCCGGCCGGACGCGAAGTCGGCCATCGCCCGGTCCTTCTCCTCGGGCGTCATCCGCCCGTGCAGGATCCCGATCTCGAGGCCGACCAGCTCCGGTCGAGCGCGCAGCTCCTCGACCACCTCGAGGACCGCGTGCAGCGGTTGAGCCCGGTGCTCGGCAACCTCCGGAGAGAACAGCCCGTCGTCGTAGTCGGGCTCGGGGTCGGCGTCCGCGTCCCGTCCGCCCCGGTCTGCGTGGTCCGAGACGGCGTCGTCGCCCGCGGCGAGCAGGTCGGCGTCGTCGCCCCCGGCGGCATCGTCACCCGCGATCCGCGGGCACACCACGAAGGCACGGTGACCTGCGTCGACCTCCTCCCGGAGCCGTGCCCAGGTCCGCGTCACCCACGCCGGCTTGTCGGCAGGGACGACGTGCGTGACGACGCCGCTCCGGCCGGCGGGGATCTCGCGCAGGGTCGAGGTCTCGAGGTCGCCGAACACCGTCATGGCCACGGTGCGCGGGATGGGGGTCGCGGTCATCACCAGCAGGTGCGGGTGGTGCTCCGCCTTGGCCCGGAGCGCGTCCCGCTGCTCGACCCCGAACCGGTGCTGCTCGTCCACCACCACCAGGGCGAGCTCGGCGAACTGCACGTTCTCGCTGAGCAGGGCGTGCGTCCCGACGACGATCCCGGCCGCACCACTCGCGGCGTCGGCGAGAGCCTGACGCCGCGCCGCCGTGGACTGCGAACCGGTGAGCAGAGCCACCCGGGTGCCGTGCGCCGCACCGCCGAGCATGCCCGCCTCCGCGAGCGGTCCGAGCAGGGCGTGCAGAGTGCGCAGGTGCTGCGCGGCCAGCACCTCGGTCGGCGCGAGCAGCGCGGCCTGGCCGCCCGCATCCACCACCTGGAGCATCGCGCGGAGTGCCACGACGGTCTTGCCGGAGCCGACCTCACCCTGCAGCAGACGCTGCATCGGGCGTTCCAGAGCGAGCTCGCGAGCGAGCTCCTCGCCGACTTCCCGCTGGCCGGCAGTCAGCACGAACGGCAGCTGCGCATCGAGGTCGGCGAGCAGTCCGGCCTCCCGCGACGGGCGCGCGATCGCGAGCTGGCCGGCCGTCGCGGCCCGACGCCGGGCCAGCGCGACCTGCAGCACGAATGCCTCTTCGTAGCGCAGCCGCTTCTGCCCGCGCCGCCAGTCGGAGTCGGCGAACGGCTCGTGCACGTCGTGCAGGGCCTGGAACAGGCTGACCAGGCCGTGCTCCGCGAGGATCCGCGGCGGGATCGGGTCGGGCAGGTCCTCCTCGCGCAGCGGGTCGAGAACCGTGCGCACGCAGCGCTGGATCCGCCAGGTCGGCGTCGACGCGCCCGCCGGGTAGATCGGGATCGGCCGGCTCGCCTCGACCAGCGCGGCCGCCTCGTCGTCGGCGTCCAGCCCGATGATCTGGTAGTCCGGATGGGTCAGCTGGCGGGTGCCGCGGTACTCCCCGACGACGCCCGTGAACAGTCCGACCCGCCCAGGGCGCAACCGGTCCTCGTGCATCCGGAGGATGCCCTGGCGCTTCGCGAAGAAGGTCAGGGCGAGGGTGCGCGAACCGTCGGTCACGGTGGCCTGGAGCATCGCCCCACCGCGCGAACGCATCTGCCGAACCGTCGCCTGCTGGACCTGGGCCATCACCGTCACGTGCTCACCGACCCGCAGCGCGGACAGGTCCGTGAAGGTGCCAGGCTCCCCGTAGCGGCGCGGGTAGTGCCGGAGCAGGTCTCCGGTGGTGCGCAGCTCGAGCTTCTCGAGCGGCGCCGCGGTTCGCGGCCCCAGCACCCGGGTCAGCGGCTCGGCCAGCCGGCCCGGCGGCCGCTGGGCGAGAGCGCCCGCTCCGGCGATCATCCGACGCCGAGCTCCAGCGCGCAACGGTCCTGGCCGCCGTCCAGGGCGATCAGCTCGACCTCCGGGTGGCGCAGAGCGAGTGCGTCGGCGAGATCGTCGACGGTCCTCGGGTCGACCCCCGCCCCGCGCAGCACCGTGAGAACCTCGCCGTCCCCGCCCAGGAGCGTCGCGGCGGTGTTCTCGGCTTCGGCGAGGCCCGCGGCATCGAGGTGGGCGGTCCGCATCGCCGCGACGGTGTCTCGTACCTGGTCGATCGTGCTGCCGGCCTCCGCGTACACCGCGACCCCCGCCACCACCTGGACGTCGCTCGCGGCACCGAGGACGTGGACGGTCGGTTGGGGCACCCACGGTCGTGCCGGTGGAAGGAGCGCGACCGCCTGGGTGGCCGCGTCCCGCGCTGCCTCCGAGCAGGCCAGCACGACGACCTCGGTGGCGCCCGCGTCGGCGATCGCGCGCAAGAACTCCCCCGGCGTGGCGGCGCCGTCGGCCGTCAGCACCAGGACGACGGCGCCCATCCGGGCCAGGTCGGCGGCCAGGTTCGGGGCGGACGTCGCGACGACGAGGCCACGCTCGGGATGCCCGGCCCGCTGGGTGGCCGCATGCGAAGCGAGGTGGCGGACGCAGACCTGATGCTGGGGACCGAGCGCACCCGCCTTGATCGCGCGCACCGGGGCGTCGGTGTGCACGTGAACCTGCCAGACGCCGCGTCCGCCCACCACCCCGACGGAGTCCCCGAGGCCGGCCATCCGCGAGCGGAGCTCAGGCGCGAGATCCACGCCGTCGGCGCCCTCGACGACGAACATCACCTCGAATGCGCCGCCGGTCATCGCGAGCGGCAACATCGCGTGGTCGAGCATCACGGGCGTCGCCATCGACAGGTTGACCCGGTTCCCGGGCTCGAGCTCCTCGCCCGTCACGACGGAGTGCAGCGCCTCGAGCATCACGACCAGTCCCCGGGCACCGGCGTCCACCACGCCGGCGAGGCGG
>Ga0209638_1002999_pt1 | contig 10209 bp, 11 predicted proteins | sample BarGraNGADG00211_FD_184490 | JGI IMG/M metagenome (GOLD analysis project Ga0209638, IMG submission 184490) | Arctic peat soil microbial communities from Barrow, Alaska - Barrow Graham LP Ref core NGADG0002-211 (SPAdes) (version 2) | ecosystem: Environmental > Terrestrial > Soil > Wetlands > Peat... | reverse complement strand
CGAGTAACAAGCGGGAGGGAATTCACGAAATGATCGAGGCTGAAGCAATCATCCGCCTTCAAAGATCTTTCCGAGGAGAGGGGGACCCAATGGGAAATGGATACGGCACATGCAGCAACTGCCGCTATGGCCATCACGCTCAGTGCAGTGGCAAGCAATGCAGTTGCGCCGACAACGGTCATAACTGACCACTGCTGAGGACGTTCCCAGGCTGATGACCCAGAGTAGCCGCGGGTCTTGATGCCGACTCGAGTCACGAGCACTTGCCCTGTGAGGGCACATGGGTGAGCGGACCTTGCGCATGGGAGGCACAGCGAAGCGGGAATGGATCTTCGTCGAGCTAGTCGATTCGCCTAAAAGCCGCCACAATACTCAGGCCTGCAGGTAGCGGGATGGTCTTCGACAACGCCTTCTCCGCACGCATGAGCCAACGCATTCCTCGGTCCACGGAAGCGGGTGTGTTCAATTGACGTTTCATGTTGGCAAGAACATCAGCTTCGGACTTGCGTCGGCCCAGCCTGTAGGGGAGCGCACGAAGCAGCGCTGCCGCAGGAACGAGCGAGGCGAACAGGTACCGGCTACCCAGCGGATGGAAGGCGGCGGCGCAGATCGTCTCATCCAGGCTTGGTTTCCTGTAGCGGCGGTAGTGCCCCGCGACGTCGTCTTCGTCGCCCCACAGCCATCTCAGGGCCGGCACGGTGACGAGCAGTATCCCATCGGGTTTCAGAACACGGTGGGCCTCTTTCAGAAGCTCCTCGGGATGTTCCAGATGCTCCAGCACGTCGAAGAGTCCGATCGCCGGCAGGCAGGCATCTGGAAGCCGCACATCCTGAAGAGTTCCGCAGAACGAGGTCACGCCGAGTCGCGCTGAGGCTTCGGCTCCAGCCTTGAACGGCTCCACCGCAACCACGTCGATTCCTGCCTGGGACAGGCGAGTGGCCATGGATCCAGTGCCGGCACCGATGTCCCAAAGACACGCGACGCCCTCTCGCTTCAGCAGGTCAAGAACGGCCTCGAACCGATGGTCGAACCAGAATCCGTGGCCACCGTCGAGCCCCAGGACGTCCAGTGCACTCTCAGGGTATGAGACGTCTGATCCATCCGGGCCAGTGCAGTTTCGTACGCCGGAATCATCCTCCGGAGGCGAGATCCAACCATCGTTGATGAGGCTATCCAGGCTCCCGGTCACGCGGGCAACCCTATCGTCACTCCGGCGTGCCAAACGGCGTCTGCGCAACGGCAGGTCACCCGGGGTGCGGCTCTCCTGAAGGGGCGTCGATGCGTCGTGGTTCCCATCGAGCTCGCGGCTTGACCCTTCGCTGAACAGGTCTTCCTGAGCAGACGCGCCGCACCAACATCCCCCCACTTGCACGAGCATTCTGGAAGTCTTGTCTGTAGGTAATTTACCTACAGACAGGGGTAGGGTCATGGTGGTGAAGGGTCGTCGGGACGCAACCGAGCCGGCGCTGTTGCGCGGGGTGTTGTTCACGCTGCGTCGTAAGTGCGGCAAATCCAGCTGCCGGTGCGCCACCGGTGAGGCGCACGAGAGCCCGGCGCTGGCCTATCCATCCGGTGGCCGCACCAAGACGATGACGCTGACCGAGCAGGATGTCGTCAGGGTGAGCGCCGCGCTGGAGAGTTACCGGCTCGCCCGCGAGGAGCTGGACAGCGCCGCGGACGCCGAGATCGCCGCGCTGCAGGCTCAGATCGGCAGCCGCCGGCAGCAACGGCGGGGCTGAGGATGCTCGCGATCGCATCGGATGCCACACAGCCCGCTGTATTCAGCGGCTCGCGGGACCGCTTTGAGTCGGTGCTGGCCTGGTTGGAAGGCGAGCAGGCTGGCGCCCTGAGCCATGGTGAGCTGGAGGAACGGTTGCAGGTCGATGCCCGAGAGCTGTTCCGTCAGCTGATGCAGGACCATCTGGAGCTGCGCGCGGTGTCCGAGCCTCGGATCGCCGACGTCACCGACGCCGAGCGAGTGCCACGGCCGACCGCCGAGACCGGGCACCGACGCGGGTTGGCGACGGTCTTTGGAGGAGTCGAGGTGCGCCGGATCGCCTACCGTCGGCGCGGCGAGGCGAACCTGCACCCGGCGGATGCGGTGCTGAATCTTCCCGCTGAGAAGCACTCCCACGGGCTACGGCGCCTGGCTGCTATCGAGAGCTCACGGGGTTCCTTCGACGCGGCCGTGGAAGCCATCGAGCGCAGCACCGGGCAACACCTCGGGAAGCGGCAGGCTGAAGACCTAGCCGGCCGCGCCGCGGTCGACTTCGACACCTTCTACGCCCACCGACAACCCCCAGCCGCGGCGGCGGGCGATCTGCTGGTGTTGTCCTGTGACGGCAAGGGCGTCGTGATGCGTCCCGGTGCGCTGCGCCCGGCGACCGCCAAGGCCGCCGCGAGGACCAACCCGAAGCTCGCGACCCGACTGTCCAAAGGCGAAAAACGTAACCGCAAGAGGATGGCCGAGGTCGGCGCTGTCTACGACACCACACCCGTGCAGCGCCGCCCGGCCGACATCCTGCCGGGCAACGACACCCAACGCCGCGACGCCAGTCCCGGACCGGCCGCGCGCAACAAGTGGCTGACCGCCAGCGTCGTAGACGACGCCGCGACGGTCGTCTCCCAGATCTTCGACGAGGCCGCCCGCCGCGACCCCGAGCATGCCCGCGCCTGGGTCGCGCTGGTGGATGGCAACAACCACCAGATCGACCGGATCCAGGCTGAAGCCCACGCCCGCAAGGTGGCGGTGCCGATCATCATCGACTTCGTCCATGTCCTGGAATACCTGTGGAAGGCCGCCTGGTCCTTCCATCCTGAAGGAGATCCTGCCGCCGAAGCGTGGGTCCGTCGGCACGCCCAAACCGTCCTCGCCGGCGGCGCCACCCGCGTGGCCGGCACCCTCCGAAGGGCCGCTACCAGAGCCGGCCTGGAACCCGGCCGACGTGCCAGCTCCGACACCTGCGCCAAATACCTGGCCAACAAACGCGCCTCCCTGGACTACCCGACGGCCCTGAAGCAAGGCTGGCCGATCGCCACCGGCATCATCGAAGGCGCCTGCCGGCACCTCGTGAAAGAGCGGATGGACCTCACCGGCGCCCGCTGGGGACTCCACGGTGCCGAAGCAGTTCTCAAACTGCGGGCACTACGCTGCAACGACGACTTCGACGCCTACTGGCGCTACCACCTCGCCCAAGAACAACGACGCATCCACCGATCCCGCTACGCCGACAACGTCATCCCGCAGGCCGCCTGACGTCCCTTCAGGAGAGCCGCACCCGGTCACCCGAGTGCCTGCAAGAGATCGGGCTCGATGAGATGTACAGTCTCGATCGCGGCGAAGGGACGAAGTCCGTGCCGAGCCCAGGCACGCTGGACGCGCACGTTGTGGACCTGGGTGGATATCACGACCCGTTGGGCACCTCGTGCGACGGCCGCTCTCTCGCAACCATCAAGGAGGGCGCCATACAGCCGCTTGCCTTGAGCGGCCGGGACGAGGCCGGCCAGAAGGATCTCGAGATGGTTCCCGTCAGTGCTCGGCTCGAGGGTCGCCATGCCTATCGGCTCGCCTCCATCAATCATGACAAGCACGCTGCCAGGGTCGCCGTTCAGTGTCCGCACTGCCCAGTCCTCGTATCCGGCCAGTGCCGCCGAACGGTCTAGGAGCGGATTCGCGGAGTAGTGGTTCCCGTAGTCCCTGAAAGACGCCCTAACGATGCCCCGGATCAGCGTGGAGACTGTCTCAAGGTCCAGCGTGTCCGCGGCGAGCACCTGAAGTCGTGATGACTCCGGCGGCGCGGCAACAGCTACCGGCTTATCCCAGTACACCAAGGTACCCGCCGGCACCATGGTGCGGCGTGAGCGAGCCAAGATGCCTGCGAGTTCGAATCGTGCAGCGTCGTACCGAGCCACGAGCACGTCCGCAGAGAGATCCTCGATCACTGCTAGGAGAGGATCCACATCGACCGGACCCGGTCCGATCGTCACGCGCGCGATCGAGCAACCGAACCGATCGGTCTCGACCGGGCTGTCACGGACGATCAGCCCCGGCTCGAGCAGCTGGTCCCAGGACATCAGACCACCGCTGGCTCGAAGCTGTGCACGGCCGTGATCACACGGTCCGTCTCGGCATCGGTCATGCCCGGCCACAGCGGAAGCCGGACGATGTGCGCCGCGAAGTCGTCGGTTGCGGGGCAGGGGTTGGGAGTGCGGCCGAACCGCTGTCCGGCAATGCTCGAGTGCAGCGGGATGTAGTGGAACGTCGCCCCGACACCTGCAGCCCGCAAGTGGCCGAGCATTGCGGTGCGGTTGTCGGCATCCGGTGCGAGAAGGTAGAAGACGTGCGCTGGGTGCTCAGTCTCCTTGGGTGGGGTCATCAGCGTCGCGCCGGTGCGCTCGGCCCACGTCAGGAGCGACTCCGCGTATGTGTTCCAGATAGCGTGTCGCTCCGCCTGGATGGTGTCGAACACCTCGAGCTGTGCAGTCAGGACGGCGACAGTGAGCTCGCTCGGCAGGTAGCTCGACCCGCGGTCGATCCAGCTGTACTTGTCGACCTCGCCGCGCAGGAACCTCGACCTGTCGGTGCCTTTCTCACGCAGGATCTCAGCGCGTAGCCGTAGCGACGGGTCGTTGATGAGCAGGGCCCCGCCCTCTCCGCACTGGACGTTCTTGGTCGCGTGGAAACTCTGCGCCGCGAGGGTGCCAAAGCTTCCGGTCGGGCGACCACCCCACCGGGCGCCGAGACCGTGCGCGTTGTCCTCGACAATCCGGATTCCCGCTCGCTCGGCCATCGCCATGAGCCGGTCCATGTCAGGTGCGACGCCACCGTAGTGGACAACGTAGACGGCACGGGTGCGTTCGGTCAGGGCCGCCTCGGCAGCCTCGATGTCGAGGTTGCCCGTTGCCGGATCGATGTCGACGAACACCGGCGTGGCACCGGTCATGACGACCGAGGCCGCAGTGGTCGAGAAGGTGAAGCTTGGCACGATGACCTCGTCACCCGGTTCGAGCTCGAGCAACCAGCTCGCGAGCTCAAGGGCGTGTGTCCCGGAGCCCGTCAGCAGGACGGAGTGGCATGCGGTGATGTCGGCGAGCAGCTCGCTTGCCTTCTCTGTGAACGGCCCGTCTCCGTGTGTGTGTCCGCTACTGAGGACCTGCTCCAGGTACTCAACCTCGTGAGGAGCACGATACGGCTTGGAGTATGGAATCCAAGTCGTCTGGACATCGCTGAGGGTCGTCTGCACATTACTGAGGGTACAACTCAGTCATGTCTGAGGGTAGTTCGGCCGCATCTGTTCATGTCGCCTATGCTGAGAGGGTGCCTGAGTTGTCGGGAGATGTACGAGACATGGGAAGCCCTGTTGCGACGACTCCGCCACACGCCCGCCTATTCGGCCTGGTCAACAGCGGGCTCCAACGGGAAGAGGTCCGGTACCTCCTGGTAGGGGGGATGACTGCGGTCTGCTACCTGGGAATCCTGGCCGCCTTGCTCGCGGCAAGCCTGCCCTACATGATCGCGATCCTGATCGATCAGGCGATCGTCTTTTCCGTGGCCTTCCCGGTCTACCGGAGAGTGATTTTTCGCTCACGCGGGCGATGGCAGTCCGATCTCTTACGCTTCGCTGGAGTCTGGTCCGGGGGCTTCATTGCTGGCATAGTCGCTACGCCTGCGCTGGTCGAGCTCGCCGGCCTACCTCCACTCGTTGCGCAGGTCATTGCCGTGGCTGTCGTCGCAGTCCTGACCTACCTGGGTCACAAGTTCGTGAGCTTCCGGCGAGAGCCGGGTCACCCATCCCGCACGGAGTGCGGCATCCTATAGTCCCATGCGTATCAGTATCGTGATCCCTTGTTACCAGTCCGAGCAGACTCTGGGGCCCTTGGTGGACGACATCTTCGACGCGCTCGGCGAGCCGTCCGCGTCGTCGATGGTCTCGACGTTCGAGGTCGTACTCGTCGTCGACGGCAGCGCCGACGGCACAGCAGACGTTGCCAACAAGCTCGCAGCAGTACACCCGGAGGTTCGGGCGATTGAGTTGCGGCGCAACTACGGTCAGCACAACGCCCTACTCGCGGGGATTGCCCGTGCCAAGTATGAGGTCGCTGTGACGATGGACGACGACCTGCAGCATCGCCCGGACGAGATCCACGCACTACTCGCCCCGCTTGCTCGCGGCGAGGCAGACCTTGTCTACGGCGTACCCCGTGAGGAGGAGCATGGGTTCTGGCGCTCAGCCGCCTCACGCACGGTTAAACGCGGGCTGGGTCTTGCGGGCGTGCATGCGGCCGAGGACGTCAGCGCATTTCGGGCATTCTGGACTGCGCAGCGAGAGGGGTTCTCACACATCGAGGACCCCTACGTATCCCTGGACGTCATGCTCTCTTGGACGACGACCTCGATCTCCCGGGTCGTGGTGCAGATGGATAAACGGTTGGCTGGGACATCTTCCTATAACTTCCACACACTCGTGCGCCACGCGATCAACACGATCACCGGATATAGCAATGTCCCGCTGCGTGTCGTGGCATGGCTTGGCGGTCTGTGCGCGTTGCTTGGAGCGGTACTCGGCGCCGTCGTCCTCTGGGAATTCGTTGCTGGCCACACAACCGTCGCCGGCTTCACGACGATCGCGGCGATGGTCGCGATCTTCTCGGGCGCCCAAATGCTGTCCTTGGGGATTATCGGGGAATACATCGGACGTCTACACACCCGCAGCACCGGAAAACCGACCTTCCTCGTGAAGACGGACTCCGATGACACGGCCGCGACGGAGAGAGGAAAGGCCCTCGGTTCGAGGCCTGCTCGATAGGCAGCCTCGCACGGATCGATCGCCAGTACTGCCCAGTATTGGAGTATGCCAAAGACACGTAGGGGCAGCCCGATTTTTGATTACCGACCGGCAGCGAGCGTTCGAGATCTTGAACGTGTCCACCTTCCACGGCTTCAACTCGTGGCCCCGCCAGGTTCCGGCCACTGATGCCGATGGGCGCCACGAGAGCAACAATCGTCATTCCCTGCTACAACGAGGAGCACCGACTCGATCGTCACGCGTTGCTTGTCCTGGCGGAGAGTGGCCCGGTCTCCCTGTTGTTCGTCAACGACGGATCGACCGACGGCACCGGATCGGTACTTGCCCACCTGGCGGGCGAGAGTACCTTGATTTCATTTCTGGAACTGGCGGAGAACCTGGGGAAGGCGGAGGCCGTGTGACTCGGCTTGACCGAGGCACTCGGGGCTGAGGCAGACATTGTCGCCTACTACGATGCCGATCTGGCAACCCCTCCTTCCGAAATGCTGCGCCTCATCGCCGCGCTCGAAGATGACCCGAGCCTGCAGGCCGTGTTCGGCTCCCGCATCGCTCGACTCGGAAGCCACATGCACCGATCGAGCCTCCGGCACTACACTGGAAGGGCGTTCGCCACAGTCGCCTCCTCCGCTCTCGGCGTGGCCGTCTACGACACGCAGTGCGGTGCCAAAGCATTCCGGAGATCGCCGGCTCTTCCGAGGCGGTGGCCGAGCCCTTCCCGTCGTCGTGGGCCTTCGACGTGCGACTGCTTCACCGACTGCTGATGGGCAACGAGAATGCCGGTGGGCTCACTCCCGAATTGTTCCTCGAGATCCCGCTCGACTCGTGGATGGACGTGAAGGGCTCCAAGGTTCATCTTGGGGGCGCCATTGCGGCTCTCTCCGATGTCATTCGCGTCGGCATTGCTCAACGTCGGTCGCGGCGACGGCCCGAAGCGACTGACAGCAACGCTCTCGTCGATCGGGGAATTGCCGGGCACGGTCTCCGTCACTCTCGGGATTGCTGAACGGGCTCGATCCTCCCGAGGAGACCCAGGCGCATGAACTCCGTCCGGTTGCGAGTCGATCAGGTCTTCGGAGCGGGCTCCGTTGTCGTTCCATGGTTGGCGACGGCTGCCGTGGATCCGGGGAATTGCGTCGCGGGCGGACCACAGTCCGATGGGCCCTCGACCGAGGAGCGGCTCCGGTCGGCCGTTCAGGTGGTGCGGCGATCCCCAAGCGACGCGACCCTGCAGCCCGGTGAGTGACCGGGACGGCAAGCGCGCCAATGACACGGCGGACACCCGGATCGCTGGCAGGCTCACGGCGGACTGTGTCAAGATCTGTGCCGTGACCCACTCTCCCTGCGCACCTTCGACGGCGCCCGCACCCATCGGGGACGGCACCGGTTGAGGGTGCAGGACCGCACCCATCGGGTGCACGGCGGGCACCCCGGGCCACCCCAGACCGACCCGGGCCCATGGTCGGTCTGGGGTGGCCGTCTCCTCGCTGTCGTGAGTGGAGCGATGGCTCTCTCGCTGGCATGGGCGTGGATCCAGACGTTCTATCGCGGCGTGGCCGTGAGCTCTCTACTGTCGTTCAGCTCTTCTGATCAGCCATGGATGCCAATCGACTCTGTGGCCCGTCCGATCATCGGTAACCATTTCTTCGGCGACTTCCAACTCCCATTCGCCTTCGGGGGCAATCTTCTCCATTCCCTCAGCCCCTACCTGAGCTCTTCCATTCCGAACAGCTTCTCACCACTGGGGATCGTCTTCTTCATGCCGTTCCATCTGCTGTCCCTCCGGCCGGCGGCACTTGTCTACCTCGTCATCACCTCGGCGATCTTCCTCGTGCCGTTGTGGCTGCTGCTTGCACCACTCAGATGGGAGAACCGTCTCATCTTCTTGGTCCCGGTGGCCATAGTGACCACACCGTTCGCAAGCACGATGGATCGCGGCAACACCATCGGTTTCGCCATGGGCCTGCTCGCCTGGGCGATCTGGGCCTCGCGATCTGAACGATGGGTTCTTTGCGGATCCCTCCTTTGTGTGGCGATCGCCATCAAGGGGTATCCCGCTGCCGTGTTGGTCGTGCCTCTCGCCCTTCGGCGCTACCGGTTCACCCTGCTGGTGGCCGCATCTGCGGTCGGTTTGAATCTGCTGGCGCTCGTGCTTTACCCCGGCGGGTACCTGCGCAATCTTCGAGTCGCGATTCCGGCGATGGCATCGTTCAAGCTGGTGGGACTTACGCAGCTATACAGCTGGAGTCTTTACTCGATTGTCCCGAAGACGGCCGGGTTCTTCTTCGGACCATCGGCAGCGAACCAATTCCTCGCGCCTGGTCGCCTTCTGCTCTGGCTCCCCGCGGTCATCTATCTCTGCGCTGTGTACTACGTGATCCGCCGAGCAGTGGTTCCCCAGTGGTGCTGGGGACCACTTGCCCTGGCCTCGGTCCAGCTCATCGTTCCTCTGAGTTTCGCCTACTCCACCGCGTGGGCACCGGTCGCCGCAGTTTGGTATGCGTGGGGCTGCCTCATCAGGATCGACAGCGGATCAAGGAGTGAGATCGACGAACAAGGATGGGTCGCGTTGCGAGTCTTGCTTCTGCTTGCCCTGACAGTGACGCTTGCCCCGTCGGTCTTCGCCATCACCGGAGCCGGAGGTTTCACCACCCCTGTGGCCCAATACCTCAGCCCTGTGCTGGTCTTGGCCACACTGTGCGTGGCAGTCGCGCAGTCACTGCGACCCCGTACGGTTGATTCGCGACTGCAGCCAACCGCGGAAGCAGCCGAGGTTGCACTGCGTTGACTGGCCGCGGACATCCAGGGAGGCAACGAGCCACATGGTGTCGCCGCAGACTCCGCGTGTGGTTCCGACCACCCGCATCTCCTCGAGGCCCTCGGACTGTGGTCGCCGCACTCTTGACGCGCTCCACGGGTTCGGGGCAGTCGGTCGGCGTGTCGACGCGGTAGCCCGGTCCACGGCTCACCATGCGCCAGCAGACCCCCGGCTCGATCAGCCAGTTGACGAAGCGTGGGGTTTCTTTTTGCTGTCGGCCGAGGCACACTGCCTAGGTGGCTGGTGTCAAACAAGGGTTCAATGTGCCTGTCGGGCAGTCGGCAGCGGTCGAGAATGCCTCCTGTGCCGCGCGTGACAGTGCCAAAGATGTCTCAAACGAGGCCGACTTATAGTGCCTGAGGGACTCTGACCCTGATATTTCATCCGCGTCAATCACACCCCTGTGACCAGCGCGGATGAAATATCAGGGTCAGAGTTGTCAACCGCCGTGCGTGAACATCGGTCCGGTTTGTCCACCGTTGTCGATCTGACCTACATCCGCGAGTAAGCCGCTGACCTCCTCTGGCCTGGAGCACAGGGCGGGATGCCCTGCCTTGGGCCGGCGGTGACTGCCGTAGCTCTATGCGA
>Ga0209638_1002998_pt1 | contig 10210 bp, 9 predicted proteins | sample BarGraNGADG00211_FD_184490 | JGI IMG/M metagenome (GOLD analysis project Ga0209638, IMG submission 184490) | Arctic peat soil microbial communities from Barrow, Alaska - Barrow Graham LP Ref core NGADG0002-211 (SPAdes) (version 2) | ecosystem: Environmental > Terrestrial > Soil > Wetlands > Peat... | reverse complement strand
GGCAAAATGCGCCGGAAATCCATGCCAGTCTTGTCAGTCCCGGGGCGCTCGTGGGTGGCGATGAAGTCAGCATGGCAGTTTTTCATGAGCTTTCGCGGGCCGAAGGCCCATCCCAACAGACGACAAAAGGCGCACCGTCCGTCCCACTTCGCTCGGATGCACAAGGCGGAGCGTTATGCCGCTGGTTCGGCTTTGGCGGCGGACGGCGCGTTCACGGGTTTGTAGCGCGGTCCGGCGTGGAAATCGCTGTGGCGGGCGGCGCCGTTGGCGCCGTGCCACTGGGTGATGGATTCCCGCAGGAGGCGATAGACGGAAGCCCGATTCCGCGCGATCAGCTTCAACCACTGCCACGCACCCTTCGGCGGGAAGTAAATCCCGCGGAAGAAGATGCGCGCCACGAAATGGCTGATCTTGTAGGGGACCGGTTCATCGGCGATGGAATCGAGGGCTCTTTGTGTGGCGGCCGGACTGTAGGAGTTGGTCCACGCGTAGTTGACTTCGTTCTGCACATCTTCAACGGAGATCTTCAACGGAGTGTGGGCCATGCGGAACGGCGCGAATTCGAGCCAGTGCTTGGGGCGCGTGAGGCGGCCTTCCTTGGCCAGGCGATCATAGAGCGGCGTGGCGGGGAAGGGGGTGATCTGTCCGAAGACGGGGAGGACCGGCGGCCATTCGCGCATGGCGGCCAGGGTGCGTTCGCCGACTCCGGTAGTGTCGTTATCCAGGCCGAAGATGAACGACGTGATGCAGTAGACGTTACGCATGGCCAACTTCTGGAGCACGGCCGCGTATTCGGACGGTTTGTTGAAGCTCTTATTGACGCTGGCGAGATTGGCGGGGTCGAGCGACTCCATGCCGATGAAGATCCACTTACCGCCGGATTCGGCGATCAGGTCCAGCAGTTCCTCGTCGCGCAGCAGGTTGGCGCTGATCTGTCCGACCCAGGAGGTCTGGGCGCCGGCGGCGATGATGTCGCGCAGCAGCGATTTGGTGCGTTTCGCGTTGATGGCGAAATTGTCGTCCACGAAGAAGATGGCGATCTTGCCCTTGGAGACGCGGGCGCGCTCCTTGAGCAGAAGCATTTCATCGACGATGCTCTTGTTGGTGCGGAAGCGGATGGAATCGCCGAAGAAGCCCGTGACCGTGCAGAATTCGCAACCGTAGGGACAGCCGCGTCCGCTCTCGATGGGGATGATGTGAAAGGTCTCCCAGGCATGGCCGTAGTGCTGCATGACGCGGCGGAAGAAGCTGGGGATGCGGTTGAACTGGTCGATATCGAGCTTGTCCCACGGAATCACCGGATAGTCCTGGAGCGTGGGTTTCTTCTCCTGCCCGAAGGCATCCACGGGGGTGTAGACCTCTTTGAGTTCGCCGCGGGCGGCGTCGGCGACGATGCGCGGCCAGGTTTCATCGGCTTCGCCGAGCGCAATGGCATCGGCGTGACGCGGTCCGCCGTCGCGGCCGAGGGCTTCGCCGGGGCATTCGGTGACGTGCGGTCCGCCCATGACGACGGGCACGCCGGCGGCGCGCAAGGCGTCGGCCACGCGGTAGGCTTTGGCGATCATGCGGGTCATGGCGCCAATCCCCACGAGTCCGATTTTTTGATCGAGCGCGTACCGCACCAGCTCGGGATCGGTCATCGGGTGCGTGTTGCCATCGATCAGCAATACTTCATTGCCGGCCGGCGTCAGCGATTGCAGCAGGAACATCCAAAGGTGCGGCATGAAGTTTTGGGTCACGCCGTTATCGGGGTTGTACAGCAGAATTTTCAAAAGTCTACCAGTTCCTCTCCCCGGCAAGTGGCACCGCATGGTGACTCGGCGGGTGCAGCCGGATCGCGTGGACAGGTGTCGGTTAGAACATTCTAGCACTCGGAGGCGCCGGTATTTCGCAAGAGCGCTCCTTAAGGGTGGGGAAGCCGGAACCAGGGAAGGAGTCGATTTGACGCGGAGACGCGGAGAAAAGCACGGATAAGCTGGACGGAAGGAGCAGGATTCGCCCCTTTCCTGGGCGGCGCGCGGAGGGAGCGGAGATCGCAGAGGAAAGATCCCGCCAATTCCGGCAAGAACTCGAGCCGGCAGGCGGACCCAGAGGGTACCCCGCCTGCCCCACCAGGTGTGTTAAACATATCGGCATGAGAGCTTGCCTGCTGCTTCTCGCCTCAACGCTGGCCGCGCAGACGATTGTGGTTTCGCCGGCCGGACCCGTGAAGACGCTCGTCGGAGCCCGTGATGCCGCCCGCGCGCAACGGCGCGCCGGAAGAACCGGAAATCTGACGATCCGCATCGGCGATGGCGTCTACTTCCTGGCGGAGACTCTGGTGCTCACGCCGGAGGATTCGAACACCACGTGGGAGGCGGCGCCGGGCGCGCGCCCACTGATCAGCGGAGGGCGTGTGATTTCGGGCTGGAAGAAGGGGCAAGGGGCGCGCTGGACGGCCGATGCCACCGGTCCCGAGTTCCGGCAATTGTTCATCAGCGGCCGGCGGGCGCAGCGCGCGCGCACGCCGAACTTCGGTTTCTACCGGATCGATGGCCCGAGCCCGCAGGACAAGCCGCTCAAACTTCGCTATCGCGGCGGCGATATCAAAAAGGAGTGGGAAGGCGGCGATGTCGAAGTGATCGCCATGTTCGCCTGGGCCGATATACGGATGCCGATCGTGAAGGTGGACGAGGCGGCGCGGGTGGCCACGCTGACGCTGGATCCGCGCCCCTCGAACAAGGAAACGGACGCGCGCTACTACATCGAGAATGCGCCGGATGCACTCGACATGGCGGGCGAGTGGTATCTCGACCGCAAGACGCACACCGTGACCTACTGGCCCGTGGCCGGCGAAAACATGGCGAGCGAACAGGCGATCGCACCAGCGCTGGTCGAACTGGTGCGCCTCGAAGGCAAGCCGGAAGCCGGCGAGTTGGTGCGCCACGTGACCTTCCGGGGCTTGCAGTTTGCGCACGCCGATTGGAGCATGGATCCGAAGGGTTACGCCGACACGCAGGCCGCGGTGCCGGCGCCGGCCGCGATTGCGGCAGCGGGCGCGGTGGAGTGCAAGCTGGAGCGGTGCACGGTGGCGCATTCCGGCGGCTACGCGATCTCTTTCGGGCGCGGGAGCAAGCGCAATCAGGTAGTGGCGTGCGAACTGTTCGATCTGGGCGGCGGCGGCGTCAAACTCGGTGAAGCCGGGCAATCGCCCGACGACAACCTGCAGAACTACGAGAACACGATCGCCGATAACCACATCCACGATCTCGGCCTGGTGTACGCGCCGGCGGTGGGTGTGTGGGCGCTACAGAGCGGGCGCAACCAGATTGTGCACAACCACATTCACGACCTCTTTTACACGGCGATCTCGGTGGGCTGGACGTGGGGCTACGCGGCGAACCAGTCCAAGGGGAACATCATCGAGTACAATCACCTGCACGATATCGGCAAGGAGATGCTGAGCGACATGGGCGGCATCTACACGCTGGGCGAGCAACCGGGGACGCGGATTCGCAACAACCTGATCCACGACATCGCGTCGTTCACCTACGGCGGGTGGGGCATCTATCCGGATGAAGGATCGAGCGAGATGCTGATCGAAAACAACATTGTGTACCACTCGAAGAGCGCGGGATTCCACCAGCACTACGGGCGGGAGAACGTGGTGCGGAATAACGTGTGGGCGTTCAACCGGGAGAACCAGTTGATGCGCACGCGGGTGGAGCCGCACGTCTCGTTTATCTTCGAGCGGAATATCGTGTACTTCGATCAGGGGCGGCTGCTGGGCTCGAACTGGACCGGGGACAAGTTCACGATGAGGGGCAACCTTTACTTCGATACGCGCGGGACGGGCATCCGCTTCGCTGGGAAGAGCTTTGAGGAGTGGAAGGCGGGCGGGCGGGACAAGGACTCGGCGATCGCCGACCCGCTGTTCGTGAACGCGGGCAATTTCGATTTCCGGCTGCGGCCGGATTCGCCGGCGCTGAAGATGGGGTTCCAGCAGATCGATATGAGCACGGTGGGGCCGCGTGTGACGGCGGGGCAGTAAGCTCGGAGCGTTGTCTATGGTAGCTCAGGGCATGCCCGGGCCCTACAGCGGGATCGTCAGCGTGAGCAGGCCGCCGTACTGCACCCCTCCGCCCTTCTGCGGGCCGACGTTGCCTTTCACGCCGATGGTGGCGCTCTTGGTCTGGTACGAGGCGCCCAAGGTGCCGCTCAGCGCCTTGTCCTGGTACATCGCGCCCACCCCGATGTTGAATTTGCCGTTTTGGAGCATGCCGTTGTAGTCCAGCTTCAGGCCGAGGTTGACCTGCTGCACCTGGGGCTTGCCGTCGGCGGTGACGGTCACGCTGAACGGTCCCGACTTGACCACCGCCGCGCCTTCGACCTTCTGCACCTGGGCGCCTTGGGCCAGAACGCCCAGCTTGAGATCGATTGTGACCTTCTGCCATTCCAGGCTTGAGGCGATGCGGGCGCCGAAGATGCGGGCGTCCGGCTGGAAATCCAACAGGCCGGCTTTGATCTTCAGCGTGCCGATTTGCAGGACCTCGAAGTCCGTGCCTTTTATAGGGCTGATGGCCGTGTTCACCAGGGTCCCGCCAGTTTTGGTGATGTAGAGGACGCTGGCGGTACCGACGGCGAGGGCCGCGCCGACGACGTACAGGATGTTTTTGTTCTTATCGACCCAGACGCCGAGCGACGTCGACGTGGCCGCGATCTTGAACGCCTCGATGCTGGCTAACAGCTTTTTGTATTCGGGCGTTTTCTTGATCTGCTCGAGGAGGTTGGCGGAGGCTGCGTCACTGACGCCCGTACCCATCGCCTCCAGCAGTTTCTGACCGTCGGTGGCCGATAGGGCGGCGCCACTGGAACCGGCGTGGCTATTGGCGAAGTCGAGCAGCGTTTTCTTGATGGCCGCCTGCACCGGCGGGCTTTGCAGCGCCTGCGCAACCTGGCCGGGCAACTGCGGGATCTCGGTATCCACGAGGTCGAACGCCAGAACGATGACCTGGTGCGCGACGTCGATAGGATCGGGCTTTTCGTCTGCCATGGGTGTGTTCCCCCTCTGTGAGTGCGTTCGCGGTCTGCCAGTACAGTGTATCGCCGGGGTGCGCGACACACAAGGAGAATTAGCAGTTCCTTTTTTTGTAGCAGAAAGGCCGCCTTTGGCGTTCGCCTGGATGCGCCAGGCGACGCGCCGAAACAGAAACTGCTTGTGGTTGGATCGGCTATCTTCGCCGAAGACCTCGTGGTACTTCTCCTTGAGCTGACCGACGGTCATGTGCCGCAGTCCCTCAATCTGTTCCCGCGACGCGGTGGTGTTAATCGTCTCTTCTCTCATGGCGTTAACCTGCTGTCACATGGGTCACTCTCCGTCTGCGGAGAGTCAGGTTGGCTTGGCTGGTCCGGGAACCGGAGGCGCAGGTAGGCCGCGGCGAGAAGATTGGCGATTTCGTGGATGGCATCGTCGCGCGCCGGATCGTGATCGGGCATGAGCGGTCTCCTATCGAGACCACCCACAACGATCTCCGCTTTGCGGTCGAAGCGCTGTCTGGTGGGCTTCCGTTAACTATATACGCGGAACGCTGGAAAAGTGTCCGGCTCAGGCCAGACAATTTCTCTTTCGTGTAAACCAACCGCGGGGACCGAACTGGAGACGGGGAGAAAGTGCCTCCGCTAAAGGTTGGAGGTGGGAGCGGTTGACGGGTCAAGCAGGACGCGGGACGAAACGGAGAGTCGGGGAAAGCGCGCAACGTCGGCCAGTTGCGCACTTCCGGCGCGGCGATGCCGTCAACGAGGTGGTGGCGAGACGTTGCGGGGAAATGGTTTGGCTCCCCAAAAATCGTGGTTTCCAACTATCTCTCCGTGGCGCAAACCATTGTATTTAAAGGCGAACAAACGTCAGCCGACGAGGCAGGAACCTGGGCGGCAGGAAGAGCGGTTCAAGGGTCGGATGTGGATAGATTCCTCGGAGATAAGTTATACTATCCGTTGGTTCTATCCAGTGCCGGCTACTGACACAGGACTCGCGAAAGCACGCCAAGTGTTCAGCAAACACGGGGGCATGCTCCGCACAAGCAAGGCGATTCGGCTCGGCGTTCACCCGCGGACGCTGTATGCTCTCCGGGACTCTGGTGAAATCGAACAGGTCGGTCGCGGTCTTTACAGGCTCTCCACCGCTCCGCCGCTCTCCAGCCCGGATCTTGTTCCAGTCGCGATTCGAATTCCGCGTGCAGTCGTCTGCCTGATCTCAGCGCTCGCTCACCATGGTCTGACCACGCAGGTTCCGCATACCGTCGATCTTGCGCTGCCCAGCCACGCGCAGATCCCGAAGATCGATGGCGTCCCACTGCGTGTCTTCTGGTATTCCGAACCATCACTTAGCGCCGGTATTGAAGTCGTCACGATTGACGGCGTATCGGTACGGATCTATTCCCCTGAGAAGACCGTCGCCGACTGCTTCAAGTATCGGAACAAGATCGGACTCGACGTCGCGATTGAGGCTCTCCGGACCTACCGCGAGCGTACGCCGAAGCCAAACTTTCAGGCGCTGGCTAAGTTCGCCCAGATCAATCGCGTCCAAAGGGTCATGCGGCCCTATCTGGAGGCCGTGCTGTGAGCGGTCGCGACGTGGGCGCGTCGGTCCGGCAACGACTGCTCAACCAATCTCGCGCGCACGAGCGTCCGTTCCAGGAACTCCTCCAGTACTTCGCCATGGAGCGATTCCTCTATCGCCTGGCTCAGTCCCCGTTCTCCGATCGGTTCGTTCTGAAGGGCGCGCTATTGCTGACCGCTTGGCGGGCGCCTCTCTCGCGGCCAACGATGGACATCGATCTCGCCGGAAGGACAAGTAACGAGTTGGACCACATCGCAGAGCTTGTAGGCGCGGTGTGCGAGATCGTGACTGAACCGGACGGCATCGAATTCAATCGCGCATCGATCGAGGTGAGCCGAATCAAAGAGGACGCGGACTATGAGGGCGTCCGCGTCAGGTTCCACGCGACGCTCGCCCAGGCGCGAATCCCAATGCAGATCGATATCGGCTTTGGGGACGTCATTGTTCCGGGGCCAACAGAGATTGAGTATCCAACGCTGCTCGATTTCCCCGCTCCTGTGGTCCAGGCCTATCCCAGGGAGGCCGTTATCGCCGAAAAGGTCGAAGCGCTCACCAAACTCGGCCTGCTGAACAGCCGGATGAAAGACTACTATGACCTCGCCCTTCTGTCCCGCATGTACCCGTTCGAAGCCGAGCATCTGATCGAGGCGATCGTCGCGACCTGCCGGCACCGGGGTACGAGAATCGAAGCCGAGCCAATCGGACTCACGGAGGCCTTCTACGCTGATGCAGCGAGAGCGACCCAATGGCGTGCATTCCTGCGCCGGAGCAGGTTCCCCGAAGAGTCCGGCGACCTCGAAAAGCTCGTAGCCGAAGTTCGTCGCTTCGCATTCCCACTGCTGGCGGCGGCCGCAAATGAGAAACCGTTCAAGGCTCACTGGCCCGCCGACGGGCCGTGGGAATGAAGCGCCGCTTCATTCGCCAGATTGGTTTCGGAAAGCGGAATGGGAACTCGGGCTTCGGGCAGCAGTAAGCGCTCGGGTACGCCGCCGGACAGCTGTTCGTATTACCAATCGATATCACTCGATAGCGATAGGGAGCAATGGGTATCACTGCTTAGCTATGGCTCCCCAGTCTGGACACGTTTCGAACTTTCGCGGCGTAAATCCGGTAGAAGTCCGCCGTGACTCTATCAGACCTCTGTCGGCGCATTCATCGGAACGCTAGATCCCGATTCCTGTCACAGGTTGACCGCGCCAGGGTTGAAGTACTATTGTGTCGTCTATGCGCTTTCCACACCGACTGTTCCTGACCGTCTCCGGCACCGTGGCAGCGGCACTCCTTGGAGCATTTACGATTCGGCAAGGCGACAATGCTGCCCTCTGGCTTCCGCTTGGCCTGTCGATCGGCTCGTTGGCGATAGCCATTCTGTCAGCGTTCAAGAACGAACTTTTCGAATTTGCGCCAGCGGTGCTAGGCTCTGAGGTTATCCTCACCCATCCGCGACTAAACCAAGAGTTTGCAGTGATACTTCCTCTTTCGTTCGTCAATACCGGCTATGCAGAGGGCGTTGTCGAGTGGGTAGCCGTGAAACTGGTTCACATTGCAGACGGTCATTTCTCCGCCCTTCACCCGATTTTCGAAGTTGATCTGCTGAAATTCTGGCAGGGTAAGCACTACCTGCATGCTGAGAACACCATCGGCACGTTCGCGAGTTTTCCGATGGAATCGAAGAAGGTAGTCGTCAAATCGATTCTGTTTGCCGTTCCGGAGGGCCGACGTTTCGCTCTCGTCAAGGGCGAGTACCGGTTTGATATTTACCTCAAGGCTAACAACATTCGAAGGGCGAGAGTCCTCCACAGCTTCAAATACAGCCTTTCAGATGAGTTTCTCTCGGAGTACGCGTCTGGGAAGACGATGGTCCTCAGTGACTTGGGGATCGACGTAGAGTCCCCCTCGACCTAGCCAGGCGTGGGCCGAGGAGCGGCGCGGGAGGCAACGCATACCGAGTGTACGGCCACGCCGCTGAGCAGCCTGACAAAAGTTTGGCCCTCTGTATCGCGCCAGCTTCGAAGCTTCCGGCCGCGTTTCAAGGCCCACGCGAAAGCGACCGGGAGGCGACAAGAGCCCTTGAGCTGGCTGGTTCGAATCCGCATTGGGGTGTCGCGAGCGATTGAACTCGCAAATCTAAGGAAAGAAAGGCGAAGTCAATAAATCGTGAAACTGGGCTGGCTCCCCAAGGGGAACCCTGTTATGAACCGGATTTGGAGAAACGGGTTTCGAGCCAATACCGAGGACTACCAACCGTGTCGATTCCCGTCGAAACGGACTGGCTGTGGGTTTCTATTTTCAAAGACCGGACAGCATCTCCAAGCATACTCAAAATCAGAATCAGGCGATCGCTCTCTCAAGAGCCGGATCGGAGGCGTTGGCCGCAAGTTCTCGCAGATATCCCTCCAGGTCCATTCGGTGGGCCGAGGCCAAGCAGCGGAGTGCCTCATAGCTCGTTCCTTCACCCTTCTCGATCCGGCGCACCTGCCTTTCAGAAAGTCCCTTGATCTGCGACTGCTTCAGCCCCATGCTCAAACGCAATTTTGCGATTGCCGCCCCATACCGGCTATCATGTAGAGCCTTGGCTGCTTCGGCTCGGGCACGTGCCTCCGGATCAGTTGCTGTTCGAATCGCGTCAAGGTCAAGGTGGATATCTGGACTAGGCCAGTAGATATAACTTCCGTCTTCGTCGACGGTAAAGCTCGCGCGTTCGGCTAGCGGAATGCGCTTGAGGGATGGCATGCTGTCGAACGCGACTTCATACGGCTGCAGCGCACAGGAAAGCACAAACAAGCGATCCTTCGAGACGCTCGCCTTCGCAATGAGCTCTTCTTGCGCATGATGAGCCCATGCAGTAAGTACACGCCGCGGCACGCTGGCGTCAGAATATACAACCGTGTTGCGCACCATCCTGAGGCCGGCCCGTTCGAACATCTGGGGTATTGAACTCGGCTGTACATCATCTCTGACCAGCAGCGCCCGAAGTTGGTGCCGACGATTGGCAATTGAGACGAATTCAGAGACTTCCGGAAGCTCACTCGCTGGAACGAGTACGAAGATATTTCGGGCGCCTTCGGCAACCTGCCGGTCGGGCCGGCGAAGAACTCGGAAACGTCGCCTTTCAGGAACCACTCCCTCGGCACCACTGTCATGTTCCAGCAAAGTCAATTCCGGCGCGCTGCTGCTCGTTGCGTTCACGTTGCCCTGCATACTTTCTGCTCCCATTCCCTCAGTAGTTCCGCCCGGTGCTCCACGACGACTTTTCGGATTCCGGCGAGCACCTTCGTCGCGGGATCCTTCTTGGCCCATTTGACATCAAATGCCAATTCATCATCCGTGCAAAGAAGAAAGTAGACGCGGATCTCCCCCTCGCCACGGCGCTTCGCGTGGAAATGCGGAGGCAGATGGTCCGAGGAGTTGAACCAAAGATCCAGACCTTCCAGGGCAACCGCATCTACCCTTCCCACACGCGCCTCGACTTCATTGGACCTCCTGAATAAGAGTATATGCGTATTCCGGGGCAAGCCGAACAGGATTCCGGGCTGAAGCCGAACACTTTCTGGCCGACCCCGGAATGCTGTTCGGCTTGCCCCGGAATGTTTTCCACAGGTAGCGGCGCTG
>Ga0209638_1002997_pt1 | contig 10214 bp, 9 predicted proteins | sample BarGraNGADG00211_FD_184490 | JGI IMG/M metagenome (GOLD analysis project Ga0209638, IMG submission 184490) | Arctic peat soil microbial communities from Barrow, Alaska - Barrow Graham LP Ref core NGADG0002-211 (SPAdes) (version 2) | ecosystem: Environmental > Terrestrial > Soil > Wetlands > Peat... | reverse complement strand
ACTCGCCGATCCTCTGGCCAGTCCCCAACATGAACCGCACGAGCTCAGGCACGCTGGCCGCGCAAGCCACTGGGTCAGCATCAAGCTTCTTCAGCAGCAGTTGGCGCTCTTCCAAGGTCAAGGCCCGTGGCTCCTTCGGCGGACGCGCCGTCAACCGGTCGGCGTCACGGACAGGATTCGTCGCCAGAGCGCCATACCTGACTGCCAGTCCGAGAGCGCCGGATATGACCGACCGGCAGAGCTTCGCCGTTGGACCGCCGGCCGAGTCCAACACACGCTTGAGGAACCGATCGAGCAGAGGCGGTGAGATCTCGAGCAGCCTGACCTCACCAAGAGCAGGCAGCACATGGAGCTTGAGCGTGCGCTCGTACGTCTCCAAGGTGCCCGGCGAACGTGTGCCCCGGCCTACTTTGCTTTCGATGGACTGACGCCATATCTCGGCAGCCTTGGCGAACCGATCCGCCAGCCAGACGTTCTCTCCGACGGTGAAGTCATCAACTACGATAGGTTCCTGGTGCATCAGAAGGATCCCGGCTCGCTCGGCGGTTGCGGGATCGCTCACCGGTCCCTCCAAGCCGGTGACATTGATTATTCCTATATGTGGGCTGCTCTTGGCCCGCGAGCAACCGAGCGAACGTTGACTTGCCGGCGCCGTTGGCCCCACAGATGGCAAGGACCTCCCCGGCGTAGCCGTCCAGGTCAAGTCCGTCGAGGGCGAGCACCCCGGGATAGGACTTGCTGACGCCCGACGCCCGGAACGCCAGCTGACCGACGTCGAGACGGCCGCTTCTGAGGGGGCTTGGCGCGGTTGTCATGACAGCGAGTACCCGCCGTCCATGAGCAGTTCGGTGCCGCAACAGAAGCCGGCTTCGTCGCTCAGTAGCCATCCCACGGCGGCGGCGACCTCGTGTGGGTGGGCGAACCTGCCTACCGGCGTCCCTGCTTTCCACTGTGCGTGCAGGTAGGTCTTGCTCGCCAGCAGTGATGTGTCCACATACCCCGGTGAGACGGCGTTGACTCGCACTCCCCGGGCGGCCCACTCGTAGGCCAATGACTTCGTCATGGCCACCACGCCGGCCTTCGAAGAGTTGTAGGCGACCTGCTGCTGCGGCACATTCACCACGTGATTGCCTGACATTGATGCGATTGTGACGATCCGACCCGCTCCCTGCGCCAGCATGATGCGACCGAAGCGTTGGCAGGTGAGGAACATACCCCGTAGATTCACGTCGATCGTGCGGTCCCACACGGTCATGGCCATGTCTTCAGCGGCCGTGGGTTCTTCCGACAGCCCAGCCGCGACGACAAGACAGTCGATGCGTCCGGCCGCTGCGGTGACCGCGGTGACCGCTTCGTCGACGCTCGCTTCGTCGAGGACGTCGACTTCGACGAACTCCCCGGACGCGATCTGGGGGACCCGACGGTCGAGGTCGAACACCCGTGCACCTTCGGCAGCAAGCCATGCCGATACCGCCTGCCCGATCCCGCCGGCCGCGCCGGTGACGACGACGGTGGCACCTGCTAATCCGTTCATGAACTTCCCGCTTTCGTGTATGGGCAAGAAACACACTTGTTATTACAGGATGTCAAGTAGCTGACATGTGAACGTTATAAGAATCGTGCGGCCCAGCGTTGAGGGTTGACCTCAAGGACCATCCGGGCGAGATCGTTCCCGCCCGTTTCGATCATCCGTGGAACGAACCTGTCGCCGAGATAGGCAAGTCCTGGCATCCCACCGGCGGCGATGTACCGTGTTCGGCGGGCAACGTCGCCGCCGAGAATGACTCGTTCGTTGGCACCGCGCCGGGCAGCCTCGATCAGACAGTTGAGGACCACCGAGTCTGGCCATGACTTGTGCCGAGCAACGCCGTCGTATCCGAGGTAGGCCCCACGGGCGGCAAGTTCGGCGTGAAGCCCAGGGTCAGGGTTCCGGTCGATGTGGGCCAGCACGACGGAACTGGCCTCGACGCCGCATCCGGCGAGGAGTTCCAGGACCTCCCAGGCTGCGCTGCCGTACTCCAGATGCACCATTACCGGCGCCCCGGTCTGCGCGTGGGCCTCGGCGACGGCTTCGATGACGCGGTGCTCGAAGGCGGTGATTGACCAGTAACCGATCCCAGTCTTGAGGACGCCGGCACGGACCGGCTTGCCGGTCGGAGAGAGCGCAGGCTGACTTGCCGTCGGCTGGTCACGCTCCGGCATCCCCAGCTGGACGTCGGCGGCGAACCGTCTAGCTAGCTGAGCCGTGGTCTTCTCTAGCAGCCAGTGTGAGGCGCCGTAGTGTTCCTCACGGTGTGCTCCGGTCGAGGCAAGAATACTCAGTCCGGTGGCCGCACTGATGCGGGCGAGTCCGGCCGGATCACGACCCAGTCCTGTCGGTGTCGCATCGACCATGCTCCGGAAGCCGGATGCGCAGAGCAGCTCTGCTTCACGAGTACTCGTGGCTTCATCGGTCAGCTCGTCGCCAGGCAACAGTGGACTGACCTGGAAGAGGTGCTCGTGGTAGTCGACCCGGCCGAGTTGGCTGGCTGGTTGGTCACCGAGTACGGCGCGTACCGAAGTCATCTGACGGCCGCGGCGACCCGGCCGAGTTCTACGACAGTCTCAGGCGGCATCAGGATGTGGAACACATCGGCGATGACTTGGGTCCAGCCGTGGATGAAGTACCGCCAGCCGTCCTCTACAACCAGGTCCTTGTCGTGTTGTTGCCTCTGAGCCTGGTGGAGGAACTCGAGAGACCCCCGATAGTTGAAATCCCAGATCAGCCCACGTTCTGGGAAGGCGACCTGGTCACTCAGTGGCGAGCCGGGCCGGTCCTTGCCCAGTCCGGTGGCGTTGACGACCAGGCTTCCGGGCGGTAGGGCCGCGACAAGGGCGTCGGTGTCGTGCGTATTGGGGGCCACGACGTAACGGAACAAGGAGGTCGACAGGCCCGCGCGCTCGTGTAGATCCCGAAGGTGGGTCAGCTTCACCTCGCTGCGGGCCGTGCAGGTGACTCGGGCCGGTCGGTCGCTGCGCACGCCGAGCTGGTGGCTCAGGGCTGTGCCGGATCCGCCGGATCCCAGGCACAGGACCTCCGCTCCGGTTGCTGTGAAGTGGCCGTCGGGGACCAGTTCTTCCAAGGCCAGGCTAACCGTGATCGGGTCCTTTGCGGATCCGCAAAGCTGCGATCCCCTCTTGTAGATCGAGGAGATCTCACCGAAGACGACGGCGAGGTCGTCGAGCTCGTCGAACAGGTCTTTCGCTGCGTCATAGACGCTGACCTTGTGTGTGGTGACCAGAGCGCCGCGGTGAAGGTGGTCTTGACTGATCTGCTGCACCAGACTGCGGTAGACGGGGGCGGCGGCGCCGAGCGGCACATCGTGGCCGATGAGTGTGCGGGTGGGTAGCTGGAGCGTATCCGCCCAGGCGGGGAAGACTTTGCGGATCGAGGAATGCCCGGTGCTCACCCCGACGAAGCCCATGTAAGTCCCGTCGCTCATCGCGTACCTCGGGCCAAGCGCAGCGCAGTCGCGAAACGGCGGGCTATCGACTCGATCTCGTCATACCGGCCGGCCGCGATTGCCGCCGAAGGACAAAGGTCGCCGCCGGCACCGACCGCGATTGCCCCGGCATCCAGCCAGCTGGACAGGTTGGCGGCGGTCACACCGCCAGTCGGCATCAGAGGGGTGTTCGGGAAGGGCCCCCGCAGGGACTTCAGATAGGAGGGTCCGCCGAGGGAAGCCGGGAAGATCTTCACGGCAATTGATCCGAGCGATACCGCTGTCATGAGCTCGGTCGGTGTCATCGCGCCCAGCATGATCGGGGCGCCCGTGGCCCGCATGGCTTCTGCAAGCGATGGGACGGTGCCAGGGCTGACCAGGAACTCAGCACCAGCCTCGACGGCCTCTTCGGCCTGTGCGGCCGTCGTGACGGTTCCGGCGCCGAGCAGGATGTCCGTACCGTAGCGATGCGCGCACTCAGCGATGACAACGGCCGCGCCCGGAGTCGAGTAGGTGACCTCGATTCCAGTGATGCCGCCGGCTACGAGGGCTTCAACCGTGCCGAGCGCGGACTCGGGGGTTGGGGCGCGCAGGACGGCGATGATGCCGGTCTCCGCCAGTCTTGCGAGTGTTGTGGACTCGAACTCGGACATTGGAATGCTCCTCGTGATCAAGCGGTATGGGGGCTCAGTCTGTGGTGGGACAACTCAGGGGTGGGGCGATGACGTTCGGAGGGGTTGTCCCGGCGAGTACGGCCAAGACAGCCGCCGTCGCAGCGGAGCCCATGTTGTCGACGGCTTCAACCGTCTGCGCCGCACTGTGCGGCGTGAGGATGACTCGGTCCGCTAGGTGCGTAGCCAGAAGCGGACTGCTCGCATCGCCATGCCCGGAGCCGAGATCATCAGCCGCGTAGCAGCGGATCCTGTGCTCGCTCAGGGCGGTGGCGACAGCGTGTTCGTCGACCAGCGCCGCGCGCGCCGTGTTCAACAGGATCAGCTCTGGGGTGGCGGCCCGAAGCCAGCCTGCGTCGACGATGAGGTTTCCGCCTGGGGCGTGAAGTGACACCACGTCACACGTCGCAGGAAGGGCGAGCAGCTCAGTTGGCTCGGCGCCCGCTGCGATGATGTCGGGTGCAGGCACGACCGGGTCGTAGGCCAGCACTCTTGTCCCGAAGGGCAGGAGCCGGGTCGTCAGAGCCCGACCGATGCGGCCGAAGCCCACTATCCCGACCTGGACGTTACGCATCTCCTTGGTGCGTAACACAGTCCAGTCCTGGGCTCGGACACTCCGATCACCAGACACGATCCGTCGCAGTGCGGCGAACAGCAAAGCCAGCGCATGTTCGGCCACAGCGTCGCTGTTGGCGCCGGGGGTGTTCGTGACGGTCACTCCGGCACGCGCGGCCCCATCCCGGTCGACAGCGTCGACCCCCACGCCGTAGCGGGCGATGAGTCTGAGCTTGGGTGCAGCGGCCAGGTGTTGCGCGGTCACCGGTGATGTACCGGCGATCCATGCGACAGCGTTCTCGAGCTCCGGGCGGATGCTCTTCAGGTCATGGTCGATCGCACCGCGAACCACGCGGGCGCCAGCTTGGTTGAGGCGGCCGATCAGGTCGTCGGTACCGGTCGAGAAGGACCTTGATGTCACCAGGACGAGCGGTGCGATCACGACACACCTCCGCCGAACCACGGTTCCAGTCGACGGTAGGCGTCGAGGAAGCGCTCATGCCGAGCGCGGTAGGTCTGGTGGCGTTCAGTGTCAGGCTCGAACTCTGCAACGACCTCGGAAAGAGTGCGTGCGACGGAGAAGCCCGGCAGCAGACCGATTCCGACCCCCGCGGTGACTGCAGCGCCGAGACTGTTGGCTTCCTCGACGACGGTGCGCCGGCGGATCCTACAGCCCCAAATGTCGGCCATCATCTGTAGCCAGACGTCGCTGGCTGCACCACCACCGATGGCGTCGACTTGATTCACGGCGGCACCGTTCTCGCGGAACGCCTCCACGCAGGTAGCGAGGTTGAAGGCGACGCCTTCAAGAACGGCCCTGGTCAGATGTGCCTGCCCATGCTGGCGGCCCAGGCCGACGAACGCGCCGCGTGCCTCGGGGTTCCAGTACGGTGATCGCTCTCCGAGCAGATGAGGCAGGAAGTAAAGGTCATCGCCGGAGGCCTCGACGGTGCCGGCCTCACGGACAAGGCGGTCAAAGCGCCCGACGTCCTCGGTGCCGGCCAGCAGGTCGGCGATCCAGTTCAGCGACCCGCCCCCGGCCTGCATGGTGGCGGTCGGGACATACTGCCCGGGCACGACGTGGTTGAAGGTCATGGTCCGCATGGCGGGCAGATCCAGCAGAGGCTGGTCGGCGCTGATCGAAACCCAGGAGGAGGAGCCCAGATAGACGTAGGCACCGTCGGCCTCGGATACGACGCCGGCCCCGACGGCGGCCATGGGCCCGTCCCCGCCGCCCATCACCACGGGGGTACCGACTGTCAGGCCGGTCGCATCGGCTGCGGCTGTCGTCACAGAGCCGACGACGGTCGTCGAGGCCACGACTTCAGGGAACAGGGCCGACGGTAGGTCTGCGGCTGCGAAGAGCTCTTCGGACCATGTCCCGCGGCGCTGGTCGAATGCGTTGGTGCTGGACGCGTCGGAGGGGTCGGTCGCCAGGACTCCGGTGAGTCGGGAGACGACGAAGTCTTTGGCCAGGCACAGCCGGCGAGCGCGGGCAAAGATGTCGGGCTCCTCGTCGCGGACCCACATCAGCTTGCTGAGGGAGTATGTCGGGTTCAACCGGTGCCCCAGGGTACGGTAGCCCGCCTCGGCACCAATGGATGCGAGAAGCGTCTGGCATTGCTTGGTGCTGCGGGTGTCCGCCCAGATGAGCGATGGTCGTACCGGGTCGCCGTGCTCGTCCAGCAGGACTACGCCCATCATCTGACCCGATAGTCCAACGCCGAGAATCTGCTGTGACGAGACGCCGGTGGTGGCCAGAAGGCGCCGGGTCGCAGCGCAGACGGCGTCCCACCACTGTTCAGGATCCTGCTCCACGACGCCGCCGCGACCGTAGTACGTCGGATAAGTCTCAGTGACGGCAGCAATCAGGTGACCGTGTTCGTCGTGCAGGGACGCCTTGTCGCCGGTGGTTCCGAGATCGTGTGCGATCAGCATCTAGGTGTGCCGCCCGCTCATGCGAAGGCAGAGTACGGAGTCAAGAGATGACCGTTCGGGGATGAGAACGGTCGCTGTCCCATGCCGTGTTCGAGCACCCAGCCGTAGTCGTGACCTGCAGAGCCCGGATAGACGGCGAGGAAGCGGTAGTCCTCGGTACCGGTGTTGACACTGCGGTGCGCCCAGCCGGGTGGGATATAGCCGATGACGCCTTCGGCCATGTCGATCCACGCGCTGCGCTTCCCATTGAACATGAGCAACCCCCCGACGCCGCCAAGGCCCAGGTAGATCTCAGCCTGGGGGTCCGGGTGCCGGTGGCCTTTGGTCATGTAGAACTCGCCGCCGATAGTGCCGGGTCGGATTGTCGTGATCGACTGAGGCAGCTCTCTCGCGATCTCCGGCACCGGTGAGGAGACGACGGAGTACACGACCGCATCCTCTCCGGAGGCCTCGGCTGCCCGGAGATCCTCTCGGGCGAACAACCCGCTCAGGGAAGACATGCGACGGGTCAGCACCGGGCCGGCTGGTTGCACTGCGGACGTGCAGAAATCGAACCGGATCTGCATGGGCTCGATGGGTAGGGTTGCGAAGCTCGGCATCGAGCGGCACCTCGTTTCCTGTTCACGCTCGCCGTACCTGATGTGACCGGCTCGTCGTCGCCATCTTGGCATCCTGTCATTACAAGTGCAACCCCAGGCTGCTCATGGATTCGTACAAAGCACCCGGTGCCGCTTAGTGACCTAAGGTGGCTGTCATGACAAGACGAGCACGGGAGCGCCCCCAGCGAACGATCGACCGTTCCTCGGCGATCCCGTTCTACCACCAGCTGAAAGGCGTACTGAGGTCGCAGATCGACAGTGGCGAGCTGAAGTCCGGAGACGCCTTGCCCGGTGAGCTGCGGCTCTGCGAACAGTACGACGTGTCACGCACGGTGGTGCGTCAGGCGTTGGTCGAGCTGGAGTTCGAGGGGCTGGTTGATCGGCAGAAGGGCCGGGGGACGTATGTGACTGCTCCCAAGACGGCGCAGAGCTTGGTCCAGACTTTGAGTGGGCTGTATGAGGACCTCGCGGCGCGGGGCCTGCATCTGCGCAGTGTCGTTCGTCGGCTGGAGCGAGTTCGAGCCGAACCGGTGGTTGCGGCCGCGATGCAGATCCAAGAGGGCGCTCGAGTCGTGCTCCTGGAACGGCTGCGGCTGATCGAGGACGAACCCTGGGTGCTGGCTCTGACGTACCTTCCGTCTGAGACGCTGCCGACACTGCGACGGGCCGATCTGGAGAACGGGTCCTTGTACTCGGTGATGGATGACATGGGTATTCGTCCCACCCGGGGCCGGCGGACGGTGGAAGCACGGGAGGCCGGCGAGACCGTAGCAGAGGTTCTTGGACTGCGCCGGACGTCGCCGGTGCTGCTTCTGACGAGTCTGGGTACCGATCGCACCGGTCGACCGGTCGAGTACTTCGAGGCATTTCACCGCGGCGACCGGAGCCGGTTCGAAGTGGACCTAGTTCGGGCCTCCGCCACCCGCTGAGCCTCGATTCGCCCCCGGCGTATTCGTGGGTTGGTGAACGCGATTCTGATCCGGTCTTCGCCGTAAGGGGATCGGCCGTTGAACAGTGATCGATCCGGGCCACCTTCCCGTCGAAGGGGAGACACCGCAGGAGCGTGGGACAGTGCCGACGCGTTCTGCCTACAGCGACAGCAGGTTTCCCGCGAAGCCCACGACAATCCCCAAAGCCAGCGCTGCGATCGCAAGACGAGGTGTGCCGAGAGCCTGCAGAGCAGGCTGCTGGGCGCACTGGCCGCGCCCTAGCCGTGGCCTCGTGGTCCGCCCCTTGATGTCCGCCAGGCGAGGGCGGTAACTACTGCGGGCCGTCGGTGATCTCGCCGGTCTGCAGGTTCACCACCCCCAGGCGCGGCCGCTCCCTGGGGGCGTTGGTACCGCGCCGGGTTGTGGTCTGAACGTCGCGGCTGTAGATGTCCCTGCGTTCCCGGCTGGCTGGGTCGTTGGTGTGCCGGGCGTAGCGGCTGCTGGCGGGCCAGCGTTGGTGGCCTTCCTCGCAGTGGTCCTTGATCCGGGTGCGCATCCGGTCGATGAATGCCGGCAGGGCGTACCGGTGCCACTCTTCGAGCGCGTCGCTGGTCAGCGCGGTGCCGGCTCGGCGGCGTTGGTCGGCCAGGACGGCGATCTCGTGGACGAGGTGGGGGTGTTGGGGCCAGCAGCCGGGGATGACCGCGCCGACGTCCCAGACGTATTCGCGGTTGAGCCAGGTGACGACGTCTTCGAGCCAGGCCCAGACCTGTTCGCGCAGTTCGGTGTTGCGACAGGTTGGCGGGTCCCAGGGCCGGGGCAGGAGACGGGGGTCGCCGATCGCGGTTTTCTGTTCCTTGGTGCCGTTGGCGGCGATGTTCAGCTCTCGGTAGGCCAACCGGATGAGGGCACCACCCTCGGGGAAGGCGCGGATCATCGGCTGCTCGGCCGGTTCCGTAGCCGGATCTGTGGTCACTGCCCGCTCCCGTGGCCGACCAGTCCGCGGCGCTTCGCCTCGACGAGCGCGGCGGTCGTGCGCGCCTCGGGCGTGACGACCAGGCGGCGGGCCTCGGACAGACGGGACCGCACCTGCTCTTGGTTGGCTAGCAGCTGCGCGCCTGGTTTGCCGTCGATGCAGCGGGTCAGGCGGGCGATCATGGGCTTGCCGTTCTCGGCGACGACCAGTGCGTGGCGTTCCTTGAGCTGGCGGATCTCCTCTGGGCGCAGGATCGGGATGTCCTCCCCTGAGGTGGTCCGTCCGCCCATCTGCCCGGTCTGCCAGGAGGTGCGAGCTACCCGGACGGTGCCGACGAGGTCGGAGATCTCCTGGTTGAACGCGACGTCCTTGGACCCGCCGAACATGACCAGCACGTTGGTCAGCCCGAACAGGGCGCGGGCCTCGGTCTCGCCGAAGATCGCGGCGAGCTGGCGCCAGGACTGGGCCGCGTAGATGAAGGAGATGCCCAGCGCGCGCTCGTTTGCCATCCGGGTCCGCAGCGTCGGCAAGGGTGCGGTGGAGGGCAGCTCGTCGAGGCAGGCCAGCAGGGGCGGGCAGAGCTTGCCCCACGGTGAGTGGTTGGCCATGGCCAGCGCGGTGTCCAGGACGTGCTCGGCGATCGCCGTCATCAGTGGTGAGGCGGAGGCGTAGGGGTCGTCGCGACCGAGCAGGTAGATGGTGCCGCGTCGGCGGATCACCTCGGCGATGTCGGTCGCGGGCCTCCCGGGTGCGGGGAGGCAGCGGCGGCGGATGTCCTCCTGGAAGAACAGGGACATGGCCTGCTGGACGGTGGTGGTCGTGTTGCCGGCGGTGCGGTCGTCGCCGTGGAGGGCTCCGTGGAGCAGGCCGTGCCAGAACGGGGCGGCGTGGGGGTGTTCGCGCAGGATCTCGGTGGGGTCGGTGGTGCTCATCGGGTTGGCGACCCAGCGCAGCACGTCTTGCAGGCTTCGCCCGGTGAGGGCCGCAGCGTGGAAGTAGGCCTGGATGACCTTGGCGGCCTCGGCCGCGTAGAAGCGGGCCGCGTCGTCGCCGTGCCCGCCGTG
>Ga0209638_1002996_pt1 | contig 10214 bp, 11 predicted proteins | sample BarGraNGADG00211_FD_184490 | JGI IMG/M metagenome (GOLD analysis project Ga0209638, IMG submission 184490) | Arctic peat soil microbial communities from Barrow, Alaska - Barrow Graham LP Ref core NGADG0002-211 (SPAdes) (version 2) | ecosystem: Environmental > Terrestrial > Soil > Wetlands > Peat... | reverse complement strand
GGCCGGCGCTTCCTGGGTGGGGCCAAACGGTAAAATGCAGGCCGCTGCCGCCAGCGCAAGGACAAGAATGACAATCAAAATCCGCCTTTGATCCTTCATAGGCGACCTCCTAACTTGTAGATTTAAATTGTAACATGATCTAACCATCCTGCTTTTGTAACTCTCAATAAAGGGGGCGGTGTGTACACCACGCACTGCAAGTGGGTGGTGTACACACCTTAACCCCTATTTATGGAGAAGTTTCCCTCTTTTTTTTATAATAAAGACAATATCTGGACCTCTTGCATTAATAGAACAAAAGTACTATAATGGGGTCATACTTACTCATCTACAGGTGATTACAATGTTTCGTGTTCAACAGGCTCTTTTTCCTTGCGTTATTCTTGCCGTCCTGAGCGTGATTGTGCTGACTAATCTGCTCTCACAGGCGGGCGTGGCACAGGCTTTTAGCGATCCCAATGCCACAAATGCCCCGGCTAATCTTGATGCAACGGCTGTTCAAACCAACGCCACTAAAACTGAGCCTGATTCCCCGAATTCATGCAGTCTTCCGGTCAGGTACCCTGATGCCATCCGCCAATGGTGCGGCCTGATCGAGAAATATGGCCAACAATATGGGCTCGACCCGCGTCTGATTTCGGCAGTCATGCTGCAAGAAAGTGGTGGGGACTCCAACGCTTATTCTGTCAGCGGGGCGGTTGGTTTAATGCAGGTGATGCCGCACGATGGCCTGGCAGCCAGCTTTATGTGCAGCGGCCGGCCTTGTTTTTCTGCCCGCCCGGCCATGGCAGACCTGCTGGACCCCGACTTTAATATTTCGTACGGTGTCCGCATGCTGGCGGGGTTGAACCAGAAATACGGCAGCATCCGGGATGCCCTCAAAGCATACGGCCCCATGGATACAGGCTATGCTTATGCCGACAAGGTCTTAAGCATTTTCCAAAACTACAATTAAATTAATCAGTAAGTCCAAGCATCCAAAAACAATTATAATTTTCAGGTGGCACAGGTTCCCTGGCAATCCATGAATAGGAAGTTCAGCCTCATTTTTGCAATTGGACTGCTGGTCTTGTTGTCCGGATGCTATTCTCACCCTCCGGTACAGACTGAAATTTCGGTAATTATGAGCGGCAACAGCTTTCAGCCGGCAAGCTGGCGAGTGCCGGCCGGCGCCCTAGTGACCCTGCACCTGACCAACCAAGACTCTGAAGCACATGAATGGGTGATCCTGTTTCGCCAGGCTGCAGAACCCTATAACTCCAGAGATGATGGCAGCATATTTTGGAGCTGTTCCGTTCCAGCCGGAAAAAGTGAGACCTTCCAGTTCAAAGCGCCTGCTGCGGCAGGCAATTATGAAATCGTCAGCCGCGATGCACTCGCAGATGGCATGGCTGGAAATTTAACTGTTGTTCGCTTGGATGAGATCCAAAAATAATTAGTTTCCCTGCTGCCAGCCGCGCACCATTGCATATTGTTCAGGCGATTCGGGTGACATCCTCCGCAATTCGAGCGGGATCACCTGGCGCAATTGGGCGATTTCCTGGAGGGCCTGGTCACTACTCATGCCGTGCCGGACGAAGTAGCAGCCAACCACCGTCCCTGTCCGCCCCACCCCGCCCCAACAGTGCAAGTAAACATGCCGGCCTTGTAACAGCGCCTCATCCAGCATATCCAGGATCAGCCGCATGTGAGCAGTTTTTGGAATACTGAAATCAACAATCTCAAACCGGATGTATTGATATTGAAAGTTGCCCGCACCGGCAGCGGCCTTCAACTGCTGCTCATAGGATGTGAGCTCCCCTTCCCTGGTCAAATCGAGGAAGAAATCAATCCCAACTGCAAATAGATTCTTGATCTTTGCGATTGCCTGGTCTTCAACCAGCGAGCCTGGATACTCGCCAGCCAGCAGCTTACCTGGGACAACCCAATACGATTTCGGAAAAGGTCGTGGCAAATCTGAAATGGGAGCCATGGTGAAAATTATTATCCCGGGTTTTCAGTTCCTGTCAAGTCCCATTAAGCATCCTGGCAATCGAATGTTCACAAACGAATGTTCAGTATTTACAAAACGATGGCAACGTACTATACTAAAACAATCTTGATAATGTTGTTGAGTTTTTAGATTGTATTTTACACGGGGACCCATTTAGCGATCCTATATCAGATCGATAGCGAATGGTTAAAGGCGCACACATGGCTGGCAGCAGCGAAACAATTAATTTTTTACCCATTGAAGAAGTCCACTTTATTGAAGATATTGGACTGTATTTTGAACGCCTGGGCATGCCGCGCATGGGTGGACGCATCCTGGGTGTCCTGTTGATCTCCGAACCTGAAGCCCAATCGATCACAGATATCGCCGCCAAGCTGAACGCCAGTAAAAGTTCAATCAGCACCATGGCCCGCCTGCTGATCGAAGTAGGGCTGATTGAACAGGTAGCGTCCCCAATCCCCCGGCGAGATTATTATCGCTTTAAATCGGGCGGTTGGATTCTTTACATGCAGCAGTGGTTGGGGTTGATGGCAGGACTTCACAGGATCACCGAGCGCGGACTCGACCTTATGAAAACCAAACCAGAACCGCTTCAAGAACGCTTGATGGAAGCTCACGATCTATTTTCCTTCATGGAAGACCACTTCCCGGCGCTGCTTGAAAATTTAAAAAATGAGCGGATATTACGCCTGGGGCAAGACTAATTCTTTTTAAACATAAGAATAATGACTACTGAACTTCCCCTTTCACCGGAGGAGAAAGATCTCCTCACCACCTTAGCAAAAACTGCCGATCGCGAAAAACGCCTGGCAGCTTTATCCTCTGTCATCGCGGCAATAGGCTTAACTTCCTTCAAAATTGTAGTCGGCGCTGCCACCGGCAGCCTGGGCATCCTGGCTGAAGCGGCTCATTCGGCCCTGGACCTGGTCGCAGCCATCGTTACCTTGTTTGCCATACGTATCTCAGGAAAACCAGCCGATAAAGAGCATTTATACGGTCACTGGAAAGTGGAAAACCTCTCGGCCCTTTTTGAGACTTTCCTGCTGCTGATTACCTGCGGCTGGATTATCTACGAAGCAATTCAACGCCTGCTTTCCAAAAACATCAAAATCGAAGTGACTATCTGGGCATTTATCGTCATGCTGGTTTCGATAATCATCGACTTTACCCGGTCGCGGGTCCTTTACCGGGCAGCACGCAAACATCACAGCCAGGCTTTGGAGGCAGACGCCTTGCACTTCGGTACGGATGTCTGGAGCTCCAGCGTGGTCATTGGGGGGCTGTTCCTGGTCAAGCTCAGCGATTGGATTCCATCCCTGAACTTTTTGCGCCAGGCGGATGCCATTGCGGCCATAGTTGTAGCCGGAATTGTGATTTATGTCAGCATTCAGATGGGCATTCGCACCATCCGCGGTTTAATGGACACTGCCCCGCAGGGTATGGTGGACCAAATTAAGACCATCGTTGAGAGTGTGCCGGGGGTAATTAACTGCCATAATCTCCGGGTGCGTTATTCCGGTCCACAGATTTTCGTGGACGCCCACATCCTGGTGAGCCCAAACCAATCGATCGTAGAGGCCCACGACCTGACCAAACAGATCGAGGCCCGCATCCGCCAGATTATTGCGGGGGCAGACATTACCGTCCACCCTGAGCCCAAAGAAGATTAATTCGTTTCTTCTCAATAAATGGTGGGAGTGTTTTTTTTATGCGGGCTTCGCCCGCGTAAAAAAACACTCCCAATTGGATTAAGAAGAACCATTAATTACAACATAATCAGCAGCATTTTCACTGGAATACGTGCCAGCAGGCTGTGAGGAAGGTTGGCCTCCATGTGCACCCAGGTGCCTGGCTTTCCCTGGTAGGAAGTTGCTCCGACCGTGAGGTCGCATTCGCCCTCTAAAATATGGATCATGGCCGGCACTGAGGCCGTATGTTGAGATAGTTCCTGGCCTGGCGCAAATGCAAAGGTAATTGCTTTCAGGTGGTCATCTTTATAAATGGTGCGGCTGACAATGCTGTCAGTGGGAATGGTTTCGATAGCCTCAGCCAGATCAGCAAAAAAAGTATGATTCACGGTCATTTTATTGTCCATTTTATTTATTGTCCGCCCCCCTTTAGCTTCTCGGCATCCGGCAGCTTGCCGGCCAGCTTGGAAGGTTCATGGATCAATACCGGCAGGTGCTGGGGGCAAATCCAGTAATCCTGGTTGTGATACTTAAAGAAAACCAATGGCACCTGGTCGGATCCCAGGCCGCAGTAAATACAGGCTGGTTCTTGGATTGTCATGTCTGCTCCTTTATGAATTTGGCTCAATGGGAATTGCCGTGGAAAATCCCCAGATTTGGGGTTTTACCACGGAGATTCCCAAAGAACCATGAATTTTACGAGCATCTCCTCAATAAATGGGAGTATGTAGTATTTTTGTGCCCCGCTTTTGCGGGGCACAAAAATACTAGGCCCCCCTTTATTATGAAAATACTTTTACAAGATATATTCTATCAGATATATCTATGATGTATCTGAAGTAGGCCTTAAGTCACATGTAATTGACATTCAGGTGAGTTATATTGTTTTCAGGAGAAATATAAATGACCCTGAGACCTCTTGATTCCAACTTAAAATCCAACTGGCGCAAACTGGTTGCCCCTTACCAACACTCCGACCTGAACCAGAGCATTCGCCAGTTAGTCACCACCCTGGTACCCTATGTTGCCTGCTGGACATTGATGATTTACAGCCTGCATATTTCGTACTGGTTGACGCTGGCGTTGGTCATTCCCACCGCACTTTTCCAGATGCGCTTGTTTATCATGTTCCATGACTGCGGGCACGGCTCATTTTTCAACAGCCACAAAGCTAATTCTGTAGTTGGTTTTTTTCTGGGTGTCCTGGTTTTTACACCCAGTGAAGATTGGTGGCGCCAGCACGCCCTGCACCATGCCACAGCCGGGAACCTGGACAAACGCGGCCTGGGCGACATCATGACCCTGACGGTGGCAGAATACCAGCAAAGTTCACCCTGGAAGCGCCTGACCTACGGCTTCTTCCGCCACCCGCTCATCATGTTCACTTTCGGACCGATCTACATATTCCTGATTTCGCAGCGTCTCCCAAGCAAGGGCGCCGGGGTAAAAGAGCGCCGCTCGGTATACCTGACTGACCTGGTGTTATTGGCAATCATCGCCGTCTTCAGCCTGACTATCGGCCTGGACAAGTACCTGATGATCCAGCTTCCGCTGGCCTGGCTTGCCGGTATGGTGGGTATCTGGATGTTCTATATTCAACACCAGTATGAAAACGTCTATTGGGAACGCGATAATAATTGGGATTATTTCTGCGCCGCCTTACAAGGAGCTTCTTTTTATAAACTGCCAGGTATCATGCAGTGGTTCTCAGGGAATATCGGTTTCCACCACATTCACCACCTCAGCCCGCGCATTCCAAACTACTACCTGGATAAATGCTTTGAGGAAAACCCCGCCTTGCAAAATGCTGAAACATTTACCTTTCGCACCGGCCTGAAATCCCTTTCGCTGCGGCTTTATGATGAAAGCGCCCGCAAGCTGGTAAGTTTCAAAGACATGCGCCAGTCGACGGTCAGCTACCAAGAATCAGCCATCAGCGGTCCTGGCAAAATTACTGGTAGCCAGGCGGCAACTTTTAACCGCGGCCGGTAGTTTACTAAACAGGAAAATTAGGCGCCTCGTTAAATGATCAAAATGTGGATTTTCGGCCCGCAAGCGGGCCGAAAATCCACATTTTTAGAAAAAAAAGGTGAAGTTCATCGCACAAGATTAAAAGGGCCAAACTCCAGGAACACACCGCCTCTTTTATTATCAATACCAACCATCTTAAAACGCGGCGTGCTCTGTCCTGGCGATAATTTCGTCCTGTAAGGCCTGGCTCAGGTCGCAAAAGTAGTCGCTGTAACCCGCCACGCGCACGATCAGGTCGCGGTGTTGTTCGGGATGCGCCTGGGCAGCCAGCAGGGTGGCGGCATCGACCACGTTAAACTGGATATGGTGCCCGTCAAGCTTGAAATACGAGCGCACCAACTGTACCAGGTTATTCAGCCCGGTATCATCCTTCAACAAAGAAGGCGTGAATTTCTGGTTCAACAGCGTGCCGCCGGTCTTCAGTTGGTCCATTCGGGCGGCGGATTTTAATACTGCGGTTGGCCCCTTGCGGTCGGCCCCCTGGACTGGCGAGATCCCTTCGGAGACCGGCTTACCCGCCAGCCGCCCGTCCGGTGACGCCCCCATGACCGAGCCAAAGTAGACGTGGCAGGTGGTCGGCAGCATGTCAATGGCATAATATCCGCCGCGGGTATTTTTTCGGCCGGTTACTGCGTCGTGGTAGGCATTGAAAACGGTCACCATGGTTGAGTCGGCGCAGTCGTCATCGTTGCCATACTTGGGGGATTTGTTCACAAATAACAGGCGTTCGCGCTCGTGCCCGGCAAAATTACCCTTTAGCAGTGCCAAAAGGTCGTCCATAGTGAGGGCTCTATTCTCGAAAACGTGCAGTTTAATCGCCGCAAGCGAATCGGTAATGGAGCCGATTCCAACCCCCTGGATATAGGTGGTATTGTAGCGCGCCCCGCCTTCGTTATAGTCCAATCCTTTGACAATACAGTCATCAATCAAAATGGAAAGGAAGGGCGAAGGCATATAACGGGCGTACAGCCGTTCGATGACCTGGTTGCCGCGCACTTTGGTATCGACAAAATGCATCACCTGCTTTTGGAAGGCCTCAAACAGCTCGCCATACGTTTTAAATCCGCTCGGGGCGCCTGTCTCCAGTCCAATCAACTTCCCAGTGCGCGGGTCGAGGCCGTTATTCAGGGTGATTTCCAGCACTTTCGGTAGGTTGAAATACCCGCTCAAAGCGTAGTTTTCCTTACCGAAAGCGCCGGTTTCAACGCAGCCGCTGGTCCCCCCGTTGCGGGCATCCAGCAGGCTTTTCCCTTTTCCAACCATCTCCTGGATAATCGAATCGGTGTTAAAAATCGAAGGCTGCCCAAATCCGGTGCGGATAATCTTTGCCGCCCGCCGGATAAACTGGTCGGGGCTTTTTTTACTGACCTGGATTGAGGCGCTGGGCTGCAAAAGCCGCATTTCCTCGACCACATCCAGCAGCAGGTAGGTCACGTCGTTGACACCGTCCGAGCCGTCTTCTTTCAACCCGCCCATATTGATCTGGGCAAAATCGGTATAAGTACCGCTCTCAGCGGCAGTCACACCCACCTTGGGCGGAGCCGGCTGGTTATTAAATTTGACCCAGAAGCACTGCAGCAGCTCCTCAGCCTGGGCGCGGGTGAGAGCGCCATTTTCGAGGCCGCTTTTATAAAACGGGAACAGATGCTGATCCAGGCGGCCCGGGCTGAATGCATCCCAGGTATTCAATTCCTTGGTCACACCCAGGTGAACGAACCAGTAATATTGGACTGCCTCCCAAAAATTGCGGGGGGCTTTGGCCGGCACGCGGCTGCAAACTTCGGCAATCTGTTCTAATTCCTGTGCCCGCTGCGGGTCCGATTCCTGCCTGGACAGGATGCGGGCCTGGGCGGCGTAACGCCCGGCGTAAGCAATCATCGCCTCGGCGCAGATACGCATGGCCTTCAACTCTTCCTGGCGGTGGTAAGCCAGGGGATCATTTAAAAAGTCGAGGTTTTTCAGGCTGCGGTCAATGTCCGCAATAAAATCCAGCATCCCCTTGTGATAAATTTTCCCGTCCAGAACTGTGTGCCCAGGGGCACGCTGTTCCATAAACTCGGTGTAGATACCGGCCTCGTAGCAGTCTTTCCATTCCGATGTCATTTCCTGGAAGATCAGCTCGCGCATGCTGCGACCCTGCCAAAACTGGATCATCTGATCCTCGTAAGCCTGGCGCACTTGCGGACTGACCGAGAAAGGAATTTTTTCTCGCGAGTCCAGGATATCCAGGTCACTCAGGGAGTGGCAGCACAATTCAGGGAATGTGGGGGAAGCCTTGGGAGCATGACCTTTTTCGCCAACAATCAGCTCATCTTCGCCAAAATAAATCGTTTCGTTTTCCAATAAGTATTTGAAAGACAGGGCCCGGAAAACCGGCGTTGAGTTCAGCGCGGTGTGCTGCCGGTAAAACTGCGTCATCAATTCCGCTCGTTGGCCTGAGATGGATGGTTTTGCTTCCAGGCTCCTCTGCCTCAACCGCCCTACCCGTTCCGTTATTGGCATGATTACCCTCCCACTTGAATATTTAAATGAAACCCTCGCAAGACTCCAGCGATGATTTCAACCTTCTCCCCGGAAGGAGGAGCGATTTCTGCAAGATCGTAAACCTTATCCAGCCGGCGGTATTTTTCGATCCCGGCCTGGTGGTAAGGCAATATATCCAGGCGGACCAGGTTTGGCAGTGACGCCGCAAAACGGCCCACGGCCTGGATTGACTCATCACTGTCATTGATACCCGGGATCAGGGGCATACGTAAGATGACAGGATGCCCCAACCCTGAAAGCCGGCTTAAATTGGCGAGGATGAGCTGGTTGGATACGCCAGTAAACTGGCGGTGTACCTCATCATCCAATACTTTCAGATCATATAAAAACAGGTCAACGTAAGAACGCAGGCTGTCTATGACGGCCCAATTGGCAAACCCGGAGGTGTCAACCGTGGTATGGATGCCCTTTTCTTTGCAGGCCCGTAACAGCTCCAACAGGAAATTGGGCTGCATCAGCGCCTCACCGCCTGAGAAAGTTACGCCTCCGCTCGACTCATCATAAAAAATGGTATCTTTGACAATTTCAGCCATCACTTCAGCCACAGTCATCTCTCGGCCAACAATCACCCGCGCCTCGGCGGTACAGGTTTCAACACAAATGTCGCACAGGTTGCATTTCGAGCGGTCGGTGATCAATACTCCGCCAATGAGCGTAATGGCGCCTTCAGGACAGGCCGGGATGCAGGCCAGGCAGGCAATACACAGGTTTGGCCGCAGCATCAGTTCAAGCCCTCGCGATTGGCTCTCGGGATTATGGCACCACTGGCAGTGCAGCGGGCAGCCCTTCAAGAAAACCGTTGTCCGGATACCTGGCCCATCCCGGATAGAGAAATGCATGATGTCAAAAACGATACCTTTTATCACCATCCAATTATAACCGTTTTTTTTATAAGAATTACACTGGCAATTACCCTTAGGGAGGACGACACTTACCCCTTCTAAACAGTATATTGAAGGCAGAATTGAGGATAAAAAATGAAACCTTTTTGTGCTCCTACCGTATGCAAAATAAGTGTCCGCGGTACCATACCTGAAGAATGGAAAGATTGCTTTACTGGTTTACAGCTATCTGTGATGGATCAAGAACACATCACTATCCTGGCAGGCCAGATCAAAGACCAGACTGCACTCCAGGGAATACTGCTAAGTCTCTACACCATTGGCCTGCCTCTCATATCCGTAAATTGTGAAGAGCCGTGCAAAGACGAACCGCTTCATCCGGACCAGACTTAAGTCAACCGGGTTTCTATTATTCCGAATACGATAGAAGCCTTTAATAAATAATAGGAGAATGTAAAAATGAAACGCTTCATCATTATGATCATGCTTGGATTAACTTTGATCCTCAGTGCATGCAATGGTACCATCCTGGGTGGCAATATGGTGCGCGGCTCGGGTGTTCCGGGCAGCGAATCTCGCCCTGTGAGTGGTTTTTCCGGGATTGTTTTGAATGGCAGCGGAGATGCTCAAATCACCAAAGATGACAGTGAATCACTGAAGATTGAGGCCGAAGACAACATCCTTCCGCTGATCACCAGCGCGGTCGTGGGCGGCAAACTGGTCATTGGCTTCAAGAACAACACCTCCATTTCAACCACCCTTCCAATCCGCTTCACCATCACGGTGAAAGACTTGAGCTCAATTGAGTTGAACGGATCGGGTAACGCGGTGGTCGGTGACATTCAAACCAGCGCCATGACTTTGACCCTGCGCGGCTCCGGCGACGCCGACTTTGGTTCGCTCGTGGCCAGCAATCTCACGGCGGATGGCAACGGCTCTGGGAATATCGCGATCAAAGGTGGAAAAGTGAACAGCCAGATCCTCCGAATTTTCGGCTCCAGCAATTACACTGCGCCTGACCTCGAAAGCCAATCCGCATCAGTGTCGATTTTTGGCAGCGGTGATGCGCAGGTATGGAGCAAGGGCAGTCTGGCTGCAACGATTGCCGGCAGTGGC
>Ga0209638_1002994_pt1 | contig 10215 bp, 9 predicted proteins | sample BarGraNGADG00211_FD_184490 | JGI IMG/M metagenome (GOLD analysis project Ga0209638, IMG submission 184490) | Arctic peat soil microbial communities from Barrow, Alaska - Barrow Graham LP Ref core NGADG0002-211 (SPAdes) (version 2) | ecosystem: Environmental > Terrestrial > Soil > Wetlands > Peat... | reverse complement strand
CGGCGTCGGGATCGGCCAGGCCGCCGGGGGCGCCCGGATCGTCGAGTGGGATGGTCTCCGCCTCCGGCGCGATCCGGCGGATGAGCCCCGAGAGCACGCGTCCCGGGCCGACCTCGACGAACCGATCGACGCCGGCGGACCGCATGGCCGTGACGGCCGCGATCCAGTCGACGCCGGTGGTGAGGTGGTCGACCAGCTCCGTACGGCAGGCGTCGGCCGTGGTGAGCGGCCGGGCGTCGGCATTCGCGAGGAGCGGGACAGCCGGCGCGTGGAACTCGACGCCGGCGAGAGCGGCGCGCATCCCGGCGGCTGCCTCGACCATGAGCGGCGAGTGGGCCGCGACGCTGACCGGCAGCACGACGGCACGCTTGGCTCCGAGTCCCTTCGCCGCGGCCGCGGCGGCCTCGACCGCAGCGCGGACGCCGGACACCACGACCTGGCCGGGCGAGTTCCGGTTCGCCACGCCGAACGTCCCGTGCGCGGCGCCGACGGCGACCAGCTCGGGCAGGCGCTCGTCCGGCAGGCCGATGATCGCGGCCATCGCGCCCGGGCTGCCCTCGCCCGACGCCTGCATGAGGCGGCCGCGCTCACGGACCAGGCGCATCCCGTCGTCCAGGGACACGACGCCCGCGGCGACGAGCGCGCTGTACTGGCCCATCGAGTGGCCGGCAGCGAACGCGGGGACGATCGGCGCACGGCCGCTCGCCGCGCGCTGTGCCTCGAGCGCACGGAGGAACGCGATCGACGCAGCAAGGAGGGCCGGCTGCGCATTGACCGTGAGGTCGAGCTCCTCGGCCGGCCCGGTCCAGGCGAGCCGGCTCAGCGGCTCACCGAGGGCCGCATCGGCCTGGGCGAACACGGCCGCGGCCGCGGGCGACGCCTCGGCGAGCGAACGGCCCATGCCGACTGCCTGCGACCCCTGGCCGGGGAAGACGAACGCGAGCGAGGACATCGACCTCCTCGAGCATGCCGGCGGAAGCCGGCCGCGGAAACGGCGAGCGTGGGCGGCTCGCCAGGATGAGATTGAGCACGAGCGTACTCCCGGTTCGGGGTCGCCCGGGCAGATCGCGTGCAACGTTGCACCAATCGCGCCGCTGGGCTAGGCTCGGACGCGATGCCGAACCTGCCCCGACCCCGCCGCGCCGGCGGCCACGCGCGCGTCACGACCGCACGCCTGGAGGCGATGGCCGACGACGTCCTCCTCGCCCCGGTCGCCGCGGCGCGGAACCGGATCCAGAACCCGCGCGAGCTGTCGGACCGGGTGGCGTTCGGGAAGGCGCTCTGGCGCGAGCTCGTGATCGGGTTCGCGGCCCAGCTCGGCGAGGTCCGCCTGGGCTTCACCCAGCTCGCGGCGCTCTATGTGCTCGCTGACGGCGGCACCACGACGATCGTGGACCTGGCCGACACCCTGAACCGGTCGCCATCGGCCACGTCCCGCCTGGTGGACGGGCTGGAGCGTCGCCGCCTGCTGGAGCGACGCGCGGAACTCGACGACCGGCGGATGCGCTCCGTCTGGCTCACGGAACGCGGGCGAGCGCTCATCGCCGTCATCGACCGTTCGCGCGCCGACCAGTTCCTCGCGGTCGTCCGGCCGCTGCCCGCGAACGAACGGGCGATCGTGGCCATGGGCGTGGCCGCGCTCGCGACCCGCGCGGTCTCGCGCCGTGGGCGGCTCATCAAGCAACGGCCGGAGTAGTCGCGCACGCTCGGAGGCAGCGCCGTGCGGCCGCGAGGCGGCCGAAGGCCCGTAGGTGGCCGTCCGGTCCGAGTATCGGGCCAGCCGATCACCAGAATCCGCCCGAGCGTGGAAACGCGGCTAGATCCAACGTTCGGTGCGTTTCCGAGCGTGCGAGGGTCGATTCTGATCGGCTCGGACGATACTGTCGGTGCGGGCGGCCGCCGGGCAGGAACAGGGTAGCTGCCATCGTCGCCGGCACGCCCATGATTACATCAACCGATCGGCACACTGTTATCATGCGGCCGTGATTCGGACCCAGGTCTCGCTCACCCAGGAACAGATGGCACGCCTTCGGCAGGAGGCGCGCCGGCGAGGCGTCTCGCTCGCCGCCGTGGTCCGAGATGCCGTCGACCGCTCCATCCCGGACCGCGAGGCGGCCCGCCTCGAGCGGCTGGAGCGGGCACTTCGCGCCGCCGGATCGGTCTCGTCCGGGACAGGGGATGTCGCCGAGCGCCACGATGACGTGCTCTCTGGTGAACGCTGGTGAGCCTGTTCGTGGATTCGAGCGGGCTCCTGGCGCTCCTCGACCGTGACGACGGCGCGCACGCGGGCGTCCTCGCGGTGTTCGCCGCCGCACGCACGGAGCCGCTCTGCACGCACGCCTACATCGTGGTGGAGACGCTGGCCGTCGCACGTCGCCGGTTCGGAGCGGCGGCCGCGGCGCGCCTCATCGATGATGTCCTGCCCGCGATCGATGTGGTCGCCGTGGACGCGGATCTTCACCAGGAGGCCGTCCGCGACTTCCGTCGATCCGTCGATTCGGCCGTCTCGCTGGTCGACCGGACGAGCTTCGCCTTCATGCGCCGCCAGGGGATGCACGAGGCGATCGCTCGCGACGCGGACTTCAGGACCGCCGGGTTCAGCACGCTGCCCTGAACGACGCACGGTCCTCGTGACCGAACCGCGAGCGCCCGCACCCCGACCACGCTCCGATGCGGCCGCGGACGATCAGCCGCTTCGGTGTCAGCCGCTTCGGTGCGTGATCAGCTCCTGGGCCAGGGCCGCGATCGTCAGCAGCATCGGGATCAGGACGAGCGCGGCGACCATCGCGAGGAGCAGCCGGAGGTTGCGTCGCTCGTCAAGGCGCCGCTCCTCGGTCGCGTCGTCCTCGCCGCCCGGCGCGAAGTAGGCGTTCAGGCCGCGCGGTCGGTCGGCCGCCGTGTAGATGGACGGGAGCCGGGCCGCGTCGTGGTCGGCCGCAGGCGCGGCGTCGGCGTCCGGATGCTCGGGTTCGGTGCTCACGACGCCATGATGCCCCGCTCGGTCGCCTGGCGCTGCCGGCGTTCCGCGGATCACGCCATCGTGTCGCGCAGCTGCTCGGCAACCTCGTCCACGGCGCTCTCGTAGCGATCGACGCGCTCCCCGATCGGCGGCAGCGGGATGCCGAACGCGTCGTGCTCGCCTTCGTGCCAGCCGGCGCCGATGCCCAGGATGAAGCGCCCGCGGGTCGCGTGATCGAGGACGGTCGCGGCCTTGGCCACGATCGCCGGGTGGCGGAACGTGTTGGCGAGCACCGCGATCCCGATCCACTTGCCGGGCACGCGGTGGGCGAGCGCGGCGGCGGTCGTGAGCGCCTCCAGCGCCGGGCCGCCGCGGGCCTGGTTCGCGTCCGAGAGGTGGTCGCTCATCCAGCCCGCGTCGACGGCGTCGATCTCGCCCGCGAGCGCCCACGTCTCGTCGAGCCGGCTCCAGTCGAGCCCGGCCGCGCCGGTCGCCGCGATCCGGAATCCAACGGGCCCGGGCGCCGGGAGGTGGGCGCCTCCAGCGTCGGCCCCGTCACGTCATCTCGCCGCGGCGCGGGCGCGTCGAGCGTGGCCATCACGCGTTGGGCAGGCTCGCGCGCAGCCGGGCCCCGGTCGTGATCGCGCCGTCCGACGCCGAGGAGACCAGTGCCGCGTACTTCGCCATCACGCCGCCGCGGTAGGGCGGAGGAGGTGGCGACCAGGCGGCGCGACGGGCCGCAAGCTCGGCCGGGTCGACGAGCAGGTCGAGCGCCTTCCGATCGACGTCGATCTCGATCTCGTCGCCTTCCCGGACGAGGGCGATCGGTCCGCCGAGCGCGGCCTCCGGCGCGACGTGGCCGACCATCAGGCCGTGCGTGCCGCCGGAGAACCGGCCGTCGGTGAGGAGCGCGACCTGGTCGCCCAGGCCCTCGCCGACGAGCGCGGCCGTCACGCTCAGCATCTCCTGCATGCCGGGCCCGCCGACCGGGCCCTCGTAGCGGATCACGATCACGTCACCAGGCCGGATCGTGCCGGCCTTGACGGCCGCAAAGCACGCGGTCTCGGAGTCGAAGACGCGCGCGGGCCCGCGCTGGAACCGCCGCTCGTGGCCGGCCAGCTTGATCACGCAGCCGTCCGGGGCGAGCGAGCCGTGGAGGATCGTCAGCCCGCCGATCGGCTTGATCGGCGTCGCGATCGACACGACCACGCGCTGCCCTGGCGTCTCGGTGGCCGCGGCGCCGATCTCGGCGATCGTGCGGCCGTCGATGGTGGGGGCGTCGCCGTGAAGCAGGTCGCGGGAGAGCAGCTCGCGCATGACGAGGCCCACGCCGCCGGCGTCGTAGAGCTCGGACGCCGAGAAGCGACCGCCCGGCTTCAGGTCGGCGACGATCGGGGTCCGGTCGGCCAGCGTCCCGAAGTCGTCGATCTCGAGCGGGATTCCCGCCTCGCGCGCGATCGCGAGGAGGTGGAGGACGCCGTTCGTGGAGCCGCCCGTCGAGGCGACGGCGGCGATCCCGTTCTCGAGCGCGCGCCGGTCTAGGATCGAGGATGGGCGCACGTCGCGCCGGACGAGGTCCATCACGAGCTCGCCGCACCGGCGCGCGGCCTCGTCCTTCGCGGGATCCTCGGCCGGGATGCCGTTGAGGCCGGCCGGTGAGAGCCCGATGAACTCCATCACCATGCTCATGGTGTTCGCGGTGTACTGCCCGCCGCAGGCCCCGGCGCCGGGGCAGGCGGCGCTCTCGATCGCGTAGAGCTCGTCGAGGCCGATCGTGCCCGCGCGGTACGCGCCCACCGCCTCGAACACGGAGACGATGTCGGCGTTCTTCCCCTTGTAGGTGCCGGGATAGATCGTGCCGTTGTAGAGGACGAGGCCCGGCCGGTCGAGCCGGACGAGCGCCATCGCCGCGCCCGGGATCGTCTTGTCGCAGCCGACCAGGCAGACCATGCCGTCGAAGAGATGGCCGCGGGCCACGAGCTCGATCGAGTCGGCGATCACCTCGCGGCTGATCAGCGACGCCTTCATCCCGTCCGTGCCCATCGAGACGCCGTCGCTGACGGAGATCGTGTTGAACTCCATCGGCGTCCCGCCCGCGGCCCGGATTCCCTGCTTCACGAACTCGGCGAGGCGGCGCTGGTTGAAGTTGCACGGCATGGTCTCGATCCAGGTCGTCGCGACGCCGATCAAGGGCCGGGCCAGGTCCTGGTCCGTGAACCCGATCGCCTTGAGCATGGCGCGCGCCGCCGCGCGGTCGGGCCCATCGGTCAGCGCCGCGCTGTAGCGCTTGGCCGGGTCGCTCGGCAGGTTGTAGGGATGGGTCGCAGGGTCGGTCATCGAGCGGGTCCTCGCGGCTGGCGGTCGTGGTCCATGGAGCGGCGCGGCGGAGTGACGCGTGTCGGCGGGGCGTGAGATGCCCGCGGCGCCGGGCCGCGAACGTGGCGAAGTGTACGGCGTGACCGGCCGGTGCCGACAGCCGGGCGGGTTGCGCCCGAGGGTCAGCGGATGCAGGCGCCCGTGTCGACGGCAGCCGTCCGGCCGAGCAAGGGGTTGACCCGGTCGGCCACGGCGAGCGGGTCGAGCGCGTAACCGACGCTCGCATCGGTCCGGGACTCGGCGAAGACCACGCCGCCCACGGTCCCGTCCGCGAGCACCAGCGGACCGCCGCTGTCTCCAGGCTCGACCGGTGCACGCAGCTCCAGGATGTCGCGGATCACGATGTGCGTGGCGTAGAGGTCGCGGCCGCGGGCGCGGATCTCGGCGGAGACGGCCGCGGGGATCACGGTCAGGGCGCCGCCGTTGGGATGACCGAGGGCCGCGCCCACCGTTCCGCGTGCCGGCGCGGCACCGGCGAGCTGCAGGGGCCGGAAGACGAGGTCCGGCGTCCGCACGAGGGCGAGGTCCAGCTCCGGGTCGAACAGGACGACGATCCCCTGGCCGCGGTGCCCGGTCACGTCCGAGGTCACCGCCACGCTGGAAGCGCCCGCGACGACATGGGCGTTCGTGACCACGAAGTTCGGCGCGACCGCGAACCCGGTCCCCGTCAGGATCTGGCCGCATGCCTGCGCGTCCACCCGGACGACGCTCTCGCGGGCGGGTGCCGCGATCTGCTCCGCCGTCGCGAGACCGGGCATCGGCACGGGCGGCGCGGGCACGGGCTCCAGGCCAGTGAACACCTGCGGCAGGCCGGACGCGTCGATGAGGCTCCCCAGCTCGCCGGCCACCTCGGAGGGCGGCGGGAGCACGCCCAGAAGGGCCCGGACCGCGACGCTGCGCTGGGACTCGCGCGCGAGCGTCGGGAACGGGCCGGTGACGAGGAGGCCGCCGATGAGCCACGCCAGGACCAGCGCCTGCGCCACCCCGAAGACGGCGCCGAGCACGGCGTCGAGCCGGTTGGCGACCCCGCGACCGAGCCGGTCCTGCAGCCCGGCGCCGAGCGTCGAGCCGATTGCCTCGGCGACCGCCACGACGAGGAATGCGCCGCCGAAGGCGAGGAACGCGCGGACCGGGGCGTCGAAGCGGTCGAGGGCGCCCGCGGCCGCGGGGACGAGCAGCACGACCGCCGCGATGCCCACCGCCGCGCCGGCCAGTCCGAGCACCTGCGGGATCGCGCCGGAGCGCCAGCCGAGGATGGCTGCGACGACCGCGATCGCGACGATCACCAGGTCGACGAGGTTGACGGGGAGGTCCACGCGCAGATTGTGCGCCCGCACGATCCCCGCGCGATGATTGCGGCGCGGCCTTCCACCAGGGTCGCGTGGGTCCGTGTTGCCGGGTCGGCCCGGCCGGCATGCCGATGCAGCGAAGGAGCGACGTCACGATGCCCTGGCACCACCGGCTCGACGTGCTCCACACGATCCTGGAGGTCGGCGCCGTCCCCACGTTCGTCGCGCCCGACCCGGACGCCGCGTTCGCGTTCGTGGCGGGTTGTCGCGACGGGGGAGCGCGCGTCGTCGAGTTCACCAACCGCGGCGAGTTCGCGTACGCGACGTTCGCGGACCTGGCCCGCCGCGTGAGCCGCGAGCTGCCGGACGTGATCCTCGGAGCCGGCACGATCATCGATGCGCCGACGGCCGCGCTCTTCATCGCGGCGGGTGCGAGCTTCATCGTCGGGCAGTCGCTGAGCCCCGACGTCGCGCGGCTCTGCAACCGGCGCAGGATCGCCTACATTCCCGGCGCCGGCTCGGCCACGGAGATCGCCGACGCCGAGGAGCTCGGCTGCGAGATCGTCAAGCTCTTCCCGGCGGCCGCGTTCGACGGGCCCGCCTTCGTCCGCAGCTTCCTGGCGCCCAGCCCGGCGTCCCGGATCATGCCCACGAACGTCGAGGCCACCGAGGCGTCGATCCGGGCGTGGTTCGCGGCGGGCGTCGCCTGCGTCGGCGTGGGTGGGCATCTCTACCCGGGCGACATGATGCGCGGCGGGGACCGGGCAGCGATCGCGGAGCGAACGGCCACCTTCCTGGGCTGGATCCGAGCCGCGCGGGGCGCGTAGCCCCGGACCGGCGCCGGGTCCGCGCGCCGGGACCGGGTCGCCGGCCCGAAGCGGTCCGGCGCGCGGGTCGCGGTCTTCGCGGGGCGCATCCGCCCGGCATCCTTGCCACCCGGCGGTGCGATCATGCCGGGATGAGCGACACCTTCGATTTCGACCGCATGCTGGCCCTCCCGCGCCTCTCGTCACTCCGGCTCAGCCCGGACGGCCGGCGCCTCGTCGTTGCCGTCGGCCGGCCCGACGCCGAGGGCAGGAAGATGACGACGTCGCTCTGGCAGGTGGACCCGGCCGACTCGGACCCGGCACGGCGCCTGACCCGCTCCGCGGCGGGCGAAGCGGGCGGGTCCGCGTTCCTGCCCGACGGCTCGCTCCTCTTCACCTCGGCGCGGCCCGATCCCGACACGAAGCCCGACCCCGAGAAGCCGATCCAGGCGCTCTGGCTGCTCCCCCGGGACGGCGGCGAGGCCCGTCTGCTCATCGCGCCGGAGGGCGGCGTGGACGGGCTCGTCGTGGCGCGCAGGGCGCCGGTCGTCTCGTTCCGCAGCGGCATCCACGTCGGGGCGGCGAGCTTCGCGGACGACGCCGGGCGCGCCAAGGCTCGCAAGGAAGCCGGCGTCACGGCCCTCCTGTTCGAGGACGACTACCCGATCCGCCACTGGGACCACTGGCTGGCTCCGCGCCGGCGGCATCTCTTCGCGGCCGAGCTGCCGCCTGGGCCGGAGTCGCGCCTGGCGGAGCCCCGCGATCTCGCGCCGGATGCGTCCACGTTCGCCTTCGAGGAGACCGGCGCCGACATCACGCCGGACGGGAGGACGGTCATCGCCGCGCGGAACGACGCGAGCGCGATCCCGGAGATGGCCGAGGACCTGGTTGCCTATGACGTGGTGACGGGCGAGGCGCGCGTCCTCACGCCCGGCGACGCGTGGTACGACGCGCCTGCATGCTCCCCGGACGGCCGCAGCGTGGCCGCGCTCCGCATCACGCGCGGAAGCCCCGAGGTTGCGCAGCAGGCCGGGCTCGTGGTCATCGACCTCGCGACCGGTGCGCAGCGAGCGCTCGCAGCGGACCTGGATCGCTGGCCGAACGAACCCGTCTGGGCGCCGGACGGCAGCGCGATCTTCTTCACCGCCGACGACGACGGGCACGTGGCCGTCTACCGGGTCGAGGTCGGCGGCGCGGACGACGGCCGGGTCTCCCGGCTCGCGTTCGAGGGGGCCTGTTCCGACCTGTGCCCGTCATCGGACGGGACCGCGCTCTACGCCCTCCGCTCGACGATGGTGTCGCCCCCGCGGATCGTCCGGCTCGACCCGCGCGCCGTGGACCAGGTCCCGGTCGAGCTCGTCAACTCGATCGACGAGGGCGGCATCGTTGCACCCGGGATCGCGGAGCGGCTGACGGCGATCGCGGCCGACGGGACGCCGATCGGCTCGTGGCTGATCCGGCCGGCCGACGCCTCCGCGGAGAAGCCGGCGCCGCTCGTCGCCTTCGTCCACGGCGGCCCGCTCGGCTCGTGGAACTCGTGGCACTGGCGATGGAACGCGCACATCCTCGTGGCCCGGGGATACGCGGTCGTCGGGCCCGACCCGGCGATCTCGCTCGGGTACGGCCAGGCGATGATCCAGCGCGGCTGGGTCGACTGGGGCGCGGCGCCGTTCACGGACGTGATGGCCGCGATCGACGCTGCCCTCGAGCGACCCGACCTGGACGCGTCGCGGACGGCGCTGATGGGCGGCTCGTTCGGCGGATACATGGCGAACTGGGTCGCCGGGCACACGGACCGGTTCCGGGCGATCGTGACGCACGCGAGCCTCTGGGACCTGCGCGGGTTCCACGGCACGACGGACACCGGCGCGGAGTGGGAGTTCGAGATGGGCGACCCGTATCGCGACCCGTCGCGCTACATCCGCGAGTCGCCGAGCGAGCACATCGCCGAGATCCGGACGCCCATGCTGGTGATCCACGGGGAGCAGGACTTCCGCGTCCCGGTCAGCGAGGCGCTGCGCCTCTGGACGGACCTGCGGCGCCACGGGGTGGCGGCGAAGTTCCTCTACTTCCCGGACGAGAACCACTGGATCCTGAAGCCGCAGAACGCGCGGCTCTGGTACGCGACCGTCCTCGCGTTCCTCGACGAGCACGTCCTCGGGATGGCCTTCGAGCGGCCGGCGCTTCTCTAGCGTCCGAAGGGGGATGGATGGCCGGCGAAGACGCGCCCGCAGCGGCGACGCCCGCGCCCGAAGCGGCGAAGCCCGCGCCCGGACCAGCGGCTGCCGCACCCGACGAGGCGTTCGAGGCGAAGGTGCTGCGCAGCTTCGTCCGGGACGGGCGCCTCGTCTCGATCCCGGCGCAGGACCGGAAGAAGCTGGTCGTGCTGCGCCACCTCCGGGAGCTCTGCTTCCCGGATGACCGCATCTACCTCGAGAAGGAGGTCAACCAGCGGCTCGCGCTCCTGCACCCGGACGTGGCCGCGCTGCGCCGGTACCTGGTGGACTTCCGCCTGATGACCCGCGCGTCGGGCGAGTACCGGTGGACCTGAAGGCTGCCCGGCCCCGGCGATGTTCGCCGCCGCAATCGGCCTTCCCGCGACAGCCGCCCGGCGACTCTTATGCGCGGGCTGGGTCCGCCGGACCGCGGCCCGGGGTCGAGCAACGCGGGAATTGAGCGTGGGGCGTGGCCGCATGATGCCGGGGAGCGCCCGGCAGGTGGCGGACGTCTCGGCGGAGGTTGAGCCGCAGACGCCTCGCGTGGCTCCCGAGGAGGCAGCCTCTCG
>Ga0209638_1002993_pt1 | contig 10222 bp, 8 predicted proteins | sample BarGraNGADG00211_FD_184490 | JGI IMG/M metagenome (GOLD analysis project Ga0209638, IMG submission 184490) | Arctic peat soil microbial communities from Barrow, Alaska - Barrow Graham LP Ref core NGADG0002-211 (SPAdes) (version 2) | ecosystem: Environmental > Terrestrial > Soil > Wetlands > Peat... | reverse complement strand
TGATGCTGAAACGTAACCCACAGGCATTGGGTCCCACCATGCAGGATGGGGGGGTCCGGATTGGTTGCCTGCATGATATGCTCAATATCGTCAGTTCCAGGCAGAGGGCTCAAATATTAGATTTCTCGATCAGCAGAACCCAATATTCCAATGGTTCACAACACAAAAATGAAACATAATCTGATCATTACCATTTGGAATACAGCATGTTTCGACAAGAACCATTGGTGTGACTTACAGGAATGAAGCTATCAGTTTAACATTATCACTCCAGGCAGTGTAAGTACTTCTGCAATCCAACGGCCATCTTCTTCACGTTCGTATTCGATGTTATAATTCATTGCTAACCTCCATATAAATCGCTATGGTGAGCCATGATACATTATTTGTGAGAATAACTAAAGAAATACGTCGATCATTATAGCGCTCAAGCGGATTCACGGATGGCTTTGCTTGTCGTCTTGACCGTCTGCCGCGAAGGTTTCCCCCGGTTTCAGCCCGGTCTCAGCCGCGAAAGCGATAGCATCCTGTTTGCCGGTCTCCGTCCGGACCTTCCCGATGCGGAGCGCGCCGCCGCGGGTGGCGACGGTGAAGCCGCCCGCATCCGTTGCCAGGACCTCCCCCGGTCGGGCGTTCGGGCAGCCGGTCTCCACCAGCCGGGTCTCGAAGAAACGGACCTTCTTCCCCCGATAAAAGGAGTAGGCCCCCGGCTGGGGATCGCAGCCCCGGATCAGGTTGTGGACCTCCGTTGCGGGTTTTTCCCAGTCGATCCGGGCGACTTGGTCGTTGCAGAGCGGTTCGTAGGTGGCCGCTCCTTCGTCCTGGACCATCCTCGGCGCCCGCCCCTCCTTGATGAGCCCGACGGACTCCACGATCGCCTCGACGCCGAGCGGAAACAGGCGGTTGAAGTAGAGGGTACCGGTCGTATCCTCCGGCCCGATCGGGATCCGCTTCTGGAGTAGAACCGGTCCCGTGTCGATCCCCGCGTCCGCCCAGAAGATCGAAAGCCCGGTCTCGCGGTCGCCCATGATCACCGCCCAGTTGATCGCGCTCCCGCCGCGGTGGCGAGGGAGAATCGAAGGATGATAACAGATAGCCCCCTGCGTCGGGATCCCGAAGAAAGAAGGCGGGATGATGTCGGTGACGAAGGCCATGATCAGCAGATCGGGGTTCGTGTTCCGGAACGCCTCGAGCGTCTCCGGGGTTCTGTAGCTTTCCGGCTGAAAGGCCGGGATCCCGCGACCGTCGGCGGCCGTCTTCAGGGGGTCGGGTTTTCCACCTCCCTTTCCCTGGGGGAGCCAGGCGGCGATGATCTTTTCCCCACGATCCGACAATGTTTCCAGAACCTTGGCGCCGAAGGCGGCCTGTCCCATGATCGCGATGCGCAGGCTCTCCTGCGGAGTCCGGATGCCCCTCCCTTTGCCCATGCTTTTCCTCCTCCTTCGTGTCTGTTTAATGGATTCCCCTCCATTTCTGCAACCATCGGTTGGCGACAAAAAACGGTCTGGCGCTTCTTTATATCTGAAAACGGGGTCGGTTGTCGAGGATGATCATCCATAGGAGACGGGAACCCGTAAATAGAGTCTCATGGATTACAAAATAGCTACAAAATAGTTCTTGACAGGAATTTACCTTGTTGATATGAGCTACGCGATTTAGACTTTTAAAAAACACCAATAGATTCGATTGGTTTGGTAAGTATGCAGAATGATGGTCTTAGATGCTCGATTGTTATCCATTCCCGCGGCAACCGTGTAATGCATGCAGACAGGGAGGCAACGGATACCGATCGCGTTGCTCCCGGCGCCTATATGCGTTTCACCATTTTCCCGGTTGCGGAATCGACACAGTTTCATAACGTTTTTTAAACAATTTTGAAGAGGAAGGGGGGTAATACACATGGGTTTCAATATATCGAAAAAGTATATGAAGGCAGACCCAAGAAAACTCGCAGATTGGCAGATTGCGGACATAGCGGAAGAAAATATGCCCACCGTCGATCAGTGGCGGGATAAACTTGGCCTTCAAAAGGATGAAATTATCCCTATGGGGAAATTGTGCAAACTCGATTTCATCAAGATTATGGAGCGTCTGAAAAAAAGGCCGGACGGAAAGTATATTGAGGTTACAGCGATCACACCAACCCCCCTCGGAGAAGGAAAATCGACAACGAGTATGGGTTTGATCGAGGGGCTCGGCAAAAGAGGGCAAAGTGTCGGTGGTTGTCTCCGTCAGCCTTCCGGCGGTCCAACCATGAATGTGAAAGGAACGGCTGCAGGAGGAGGCAAATCCCTTCTCATTCCCATGACTGAATTCTCGCTTGGTCTCACCGGGGACATTAACGACATTATCAATGCCCATAACTTGGCCATGGTCGCTTTAACGTCCAGGATGCAGCACGAACGGAACTATGACGATGCGGAACTGGCGAAACGGAAACTCAGACGGCTCGACATTGATCCAACGAATGTGGAAATGGGTTGGATTATGGATTTTTGCGCCCAGTCGCTACGAAACATTGTTATAGGCCTGGGGGGCAAGCTGGACGGCTTTACGATGCAATCCAAATTCGGGATTGCGGTAAGCTCCGAACTCATGGCTATTCTTTCCATTGTCCGGGACCTCAAGGACCTTCGGGAAAGGTTGGGCAATATTGTCGTCGCCTATGATAAGAAGGGAAAGCCGGTTACGACTACCGACCTCGAGGTGGCGGGCGCCATGTGTGCGTGGATGAGAAATACCATAAACCCCACGCTGATGTCCTCCACCGAGTATCAGCCCTGTTTGGTCCACGCCGGTCCTTTTGCCAATATCGCTGTGGGACAGTCCTCCATCATCGGCGATCGGGTCGGATTGAAGATGTTCGATTACCACGTTACCGAAAGCGGCTTTGCCGCGGACATCGGCTTTGAGAAATTCTGGAACGTAAAGAGTCGGTTGAGCGGCCTGACTCCCAATGTCTCTATTCTGACGACAACGATCAGGGCATCGAAGATGCACGGAGGGGGACCGACGGTCGTTCCCGGACGGCCTTTACCTGATGCATATACAAAGGAAAACCTGGCTCTTCTTGAAAAAGGCCTCTGCAACATGACCCACCTCATCGGGGTGATCCGGAAATCCGGAATCAACCCGGTGGTCTGCATTAATGCGTTCCACACCGACACAAAGAAAGAAATCGCAATGGTCAGAAAGTATGCCGAGCAGGCAGGCGCCCGTGTTGCCCTTTCTGAGCACTGGCTCAAAGGTGGCGATGGCGCCCTTGAGCTTGCCGATGTCGTCATGGACGCCTGTAAAGATAAAGTCAAACTCAAATTCCTCTACCCGCTGGAATTGCCTCTCAGACAAAGGGTCGAGCTCATCGCAAAAGAGGTATATGGCGCCGACGGCGTTTCCTGGACCCCTGAGGCTGAAGCCAAAGCCAAACGGTTTGAGGCTGATCCTGCAATGAGGGATTTCAATACGATGATGGTAAAGACCCACCTCAGCCTGTCGGCTGATCCAACTCGCAAGGGAGTCCCCAAAGGTTGGATCCTGCCGGTTCGTGACGTCCTGGTCTTTGCCGGTGCGAAATTCCTCTGCCCGGTGACAGGGAGCATCAGCCTGATGCCGGGGACAGGCTCCGATCCTGCCTACAGAAGAGTGGATGTGGATGTAGAGACGGGAAAGGTCAGGGGGTTGTTTTAACCTATTGTAGCGGGGCACGAAATATCGTGCCCCATTTTTTTGGGAAACGGTTTTGGTCATGGGGAAACACAAGGTCACGTTTCATCCGAGTGACAGACACATCTTTGTTGATGAAGGGGAGAATCTCCTCCAGGCGGCTATGGAGGCCGGCATTCACATCAACGCCTCCTGCGGCGGCAATGCGACCTGCGGGAAATGCAAGGTTAAAATCGTCGGCGGCACGGTTGCGTCGCCGATGCACGCCGAGCTTTCAGAGGCGGAATATGCCGACGGCTACCGCCTCGCCTGTCTCTCTACCGTCACCGGCGACGTCGATGTCGATATCCCGCTGGAATCGCAGGTTGATAAGTCCGTACTGGCGCTGAAAGGCGATCGGCACGCCGCCCCTTATCTCCTTTCGCCGAAGGATATTTTTCAACTGGTTCAGGGGTGGGATGTCGATCCCACCGTATTCAAGCGCTATGTGGAGTTGGATCCGCCTACCCTGAACGATAACGTGAGCGACCTGACCCGCCTGACCCATGCCATACACCGGCAGCACGGCATCAATGGAATTTCCAGCGATTTCCGAATGATCATGAAATTGAGCCGGCTCCTCAGAAAGGCCGATTGGAAGGTTACCGTAACCTTGGTGCAGACCCGAAAGGGATATAAACTGATCAACGTTGAAGCGGGCGACAACCGACAACAAAACTATTCGATCGTTCTGGATATTGGCACCACGACCATTTTCGGCCAGATTCTGAATCTGAACGAATGCAAGGTTGCCGCCTGTCCCGACGGCGCTTGTGACGGCGCGACCGTCTTCGCGATGGCCGAGGCCTCCGATTACAATCCCCAGATCAGTTACGGGGAAGACGTCATCACCCGGATTGTCTATTCCCAGAAGCCGGGCGGTCTGAAAAAGATGCAGGAGACGGTGGTCTCCACGATCAACGGCATTATCGACGAGCTGCTGAAAATGAGCCGGATCGACCGATCCCTGATCTCCCATCTGGTCGTGGCGGGCAACACCACCATGACCCAGTTGCTGTTGGGGATTGATCCCAAATATATTCGCGAGGCGCCCTACGTTCCCACCGCAAATCTGATACCGCCGGTGCGGGCCGTCCATCTGGGGATCAACGTCGGCGACCATGTCCACGTTTATCTCTTCCCGTTGGTGGCCAGTTATGTGGGCGGCGATATTGTGGCAGGCATTCTGGGTTCCGGAATTTTCCAGCGCGAGGCGCTGACCCTCTACATGGATATCGGCACCAACGGGGAGATTGTGATCGGGAACAAGGATTGGCTGGCCAGCGTCTCCTGTTCCGCCGGTCCGGCGTTCGAGGGGGCGGGTATCAAATTCGGCATGCGGGCGACGCGCGGCGCCATCGAAGAGGTCAGCATCAACCCCCGTACCTGCGAACCGATGATTCTGACCATCGGCCGGGTCAAGCCGATCGGGATCTGCGGATCGGGATTGATCGACGCGGTGGCGGAGCTTCTGGAGGCGGGCATCATCGATCAGAAGGGAAAGTTCCATCAGAATCTTCCGACGAAACGGGTCAGAAAAGGAGAGGATGGTTACGAATATGTCCTTGCCTATAAAAATGAAACGCGCATCCAGAATGACATTGCCCTCACCGAGATCGACATTGAAAATCTGATCCGCACCAAAGGGTCCATCTATGCAGGCTGCAAGGTGCTGTTGAAGAGCGTCGGTCTTGGTTTCAAGGACCTGGATCAGATTATCATCGCCGGCGGATTCGGCCGTCATCTGGATCTGGAAAAGGCAATTTTCATCGGGCTGCTGCCGGAAATCGATGCACGAAAATTCATCTTTGTCGGGAACGGCTCCCTGCTGGGCGCCAGACTGCTCTCCTTTTCCAAGGAACTCCTGAAAGAGACGGAAAGGATAGCGCTGATGATGACCAATCTGGAATTAAGCAACCATACCGGCTTCATGGATGAATTCATGGCCGCCATGTTTCTGCCGCACACGGACGCCTCCGCCTTCCCCGGGGTGCAGGAACGACTGCGCGCCAGAAGGGAGGCGGCTTGAGACCATGAGCTTTACGATTGCGGTTTCCGGAAAAGGGGGCACGGGGAAAACAACCTTTGCCGGCATGATCATCCGCTACCTGCTGGAAAAAAACAGGGGTCCCGTTCTGGCCGTCGATGCGGACGCCAATTCGAATCTGAATGAAGTTTTGGGGATCGAAGTCAAATCGACCATCGGGGAGATGCGGGAACTGATGAAGGAAGAGGTTCCCACGGGCATGACCAAGGATGTCTGGTTTGAATATAAGGTGCAGGAGGCCCTGACGGAGGCCAAAGGATTCGATCTGCTGGTCATGGGGCGTCCGGAGGGGGCCGGCTGTTACTGCGCCGCCAACACCCTCGCCCGCAAGTATATCGACCTGCTTACGGAAAATTATCCGTATGTTGTTATTGACAATGAAGCGGGGATGGAGCATTTCAGTCGTCTGACCACGAGGGATGTGGACCTGCTGTTCGTGCTCTCCGATTCCAGCCGGCGGGGCATCATGACCGCGGCGCGGATTCGTGATCTTGTAAGGGAACTCAAGTTGAACATCAAAAAGGATCTCCTCGTTCTGAATCGTATGGCAGGTCCGCTGCAGCAGGATACCGCGGCAGAGATCAAAAAAAACCACCTCGATCTGGCAGGAATTATCCCTTCCGACGAGGAGATCGACCGCTTTGACCGCAACGGAACACCGACCTTCCGGCTTCCCTCTTCGGTTCCGTCCGTGCAGGCGGCATGGCGTATTTTTGAGCGGTATATCCCATGAAATTGGCTTTTTAAAAAGCATAGCTTCCGTGACAGCCGAAACGGAAAGGAAAGGAGCTCGGGAAGATGACGGCAAAATTGATCAATGGCAATGAAATCGCGCGGCAGATCAGGGAAGAGTTGAAGCAGGAGACGGCGCATCTGAAGAGTGGGCACAACGTGGTCCCAGGGCTTGTGACCATCCTGGTGGGTCAGAATCCCGCGTCGATCAGTTACGTAACCGCAAAGCAGAAGATCTCCAAAGAACTGGGGTTTTATTCGATTCAGGATAACCAGCCGGAAAACATTTCAGAGGGGGATCTGCTCGCGCTGATCGAGAAGTACAACAAGGATCCCCAAATTCACGGCATCCTTGTGCAGCTTCCGCTGCCCAAACACATCCATGAGACAAATGTGCTCCTCGCCATCGACCCCCGCAAGGATGTGGACGGCTTTCATCCGATCAACGTGGGAAAACTGATGATCGGCGAGGCGGATTATCTCCCCTGCACACCGGCGGGCATCCAGCAGCTTCTGATCCGGACCGGCGTCGAGACCAGCGGTGCGGAGGTCGTGGTCGTCGGCCGTTCGAACATTGTCGGAAAGCCGATCGCCAATATTCTTCTGCAAAAACAAAAAGGGGCCAACGCCACCGTAACCATCTGCCATACCGGTTCCAAAAACATGGCCTTCCACACGAAACGGGCGGACATCCTGATCGTTGCCGCCGGAAAACCGAAGGCCATTACCGCCGATATGGTGAAGGAGGGGGCTGTGGTGATCGATGTCGGCGTGAACCGGATCGGGGTTACGCCGGAGGGCAAGGCCAAACTCTGCGGTGACGTCGATTTCGAAAGCGTGAAGGAAAAGGCAAGCGCCATTACCCCGGTTCCCGGCGGCGTCGGCCCGATGACGATCACGATGCTGATGATGAATACCGTAAAAGCCGCGGGAATCGCCGCCGGCGTGAAACATACATGATGAAAACCATATCGAAAAATTCTGCAGAAAGGAGGGGGTGGTAATGTCTCAGCAATTGGAAGAAAAGACCTCTTTTGATGGGAGCAAGGTTCAGGTGTTGGGCGAGACCTACGAAGAGGGAAAACCCGAAAAACCCGAGAACTGGCGAGAAAAATTGAAAACACGGGAAGATATGATGGCCTATTTAAAAACAGGGGTTCGTTGATCACAACGCTTCAAATTCAAGGGGGAACATTCCGGTTCTTGTCGGATGCGCCCCATGCAGGAGAGGCGGTCCATTAACAGGAGGAAAAACTCATGGCATTCGCAATACCCAAAACTACCTATACGGGAAAGATCAAGGAAGTCATACTGGGAAAAGGGCCCAAGGCGATTACGGTGGGAGGGGAAACCTCGTATCCTTTTCATCTCTTTGAAGGGGAAATGCCCCATCCCCCTCGCATCGCCATCGAGGTGTACGATACGCCGCCCGATGACTGGTCGGAGGCCGCTCTGGAACCCTACCGAGATGTTCTCAGTGATCCCGTCGCCTGGGCCAAGAAGGCGGCGGCGGTCTATGGCGCCGATCTGATTGCGCTGCAACTGGTCAGCACCGATCCCAACGGTCTGAATACCCCGAGCGATCAGGCAACGGAAACAGCCAAAAAGGTCGCAGCGGCCGTGGATATTCCGGTGATCGTGAACGGCAGCGGCAGTCCCGAAAAGGATGCCGAGCTGCTCCGCAAAGTCGCTGAGGCGTGCGATGGAATGAATCTCGTCGTCGGCCCCGTTGTGGTGGAAAATTACAAGCAGATCGGCGCCGGCGCCATTGCCTACAAACATACCGTGGCGGCCAACAGCCCGATCGATATCAATCTGGCCAAGCAGCTCGACATCCTGCTGGGCAACCTCGGCGTGCCGGACGGACAGATCGTCGTTGATCCGACCACCGGCGGGCTCGGCTACGGAATCGAATATACCTACTCGGTCATGGAGCGCGACCGCATGGCCGCCCTCACCCAGCAGGATGAGAGGCTGCAGTTCCCCATCATCTGCGATCTGGCGAAGGAAATCTGGAAAACGAAGGAAGCGAAAGCGGAAGACTCACCGCTCATGGGTAATGCGGCGAAAAGAGGAATTCTGATGGAGGCCATTACGGCACAACTGCTTCTGCTGGCGGGGGCGGATGTATTGATCATGAGGCATCCCGAGGCCATCAGGCTTGTCAGAGGGATGATTACGGATTTAATGGCGTAGAGACACTGGCCCCCGGTCGGCGTTACGAAGGAGGAGATGATGTCAGATTTGGAAAAGAAAAGTATCGATCCGGCGACGATCAAAATGATTCAAAAAGCCGCCGTCGACGGTTGCGAAACCATATTCGATCGGGCGGAGTCGATGAAACCCTGTCCGATCGGCGCGGAAGGGAGTTGCTGCAAGAACTGCGCGATGGGCCCGTGTCGCGTCCCGGCGCCGAAGAAGAAGGATGGCCCGGTGAAGAAGCGGATGGGGCTCTGCGGCGCGACCGCCGAGACGATCGCCGCCCGCAACTTCGCCCGGATGGTCGCAGCGGGAACCGCGGCCCATTCGGACCATGCCCGCGGCATCGCCAAGACGTTTCTGGCGGCGGCGAAGGGGGAGATGCCCGAGTTCAAAATCAAAGATGAGCAGAAACTCTATCAGATTGCAATGGATCTGGATGTGGAAATCGGCGAGAAGAGTGTCCAGGAGATTGCCATTGAAGTGGGCAAGAAGGTATTGGAAGAATTCGGTCGTCAGGATGGCGAGGTCAGCTTTATAAAAAGAGCGCCTCTGAAAAGGCAGGAAATATGGAGAAAGTTGGGGGTGGCGCCGCGCGGCATCGACCGCGAGGTGGTGGAGCTGATGCATCGCACCCATATGGGCGTTGATCAGGACTACCATAGTCTGCTGCTGTCTGCGGCGCGCTGTTCCCTGGCCGACGGTTGGGGCGGTTCCATGATTTCCACGGACCTCCAGGATGTCCTGTTCGGCAATCCGGTGCCTGTTCTTGGCCAGATCAACCTCGGCGTCCTGAAAAAAGATCAGATCAATGTGGTGGTCCATGGACATGAACCGCTTCTCCCCGAAGTGCTGGTGAGCGTGGTCAAAGATCCGGAGATACAAAAGGCGGCTCTCGCCACGGGCGCCAAGGGGATCAACCTGGTGGGCATGTGCTGTTCCGCCAATGAACTATTGATGCGTCACGGCATCCCGGTGGCGGGAAACTTCCTCCAGCAGGAGTTGGCGATTGTGACCGGGGTTGTAGATTTGATGGCCGTGGATGTTCAGTGTGAAATGCAATCGCTGGCCCAGGTGGCCAAATGCTACCATACAAAACTGATTACCACCTCCCCCAAGGCCAAGATCGAAGGGGCCATGCATATCGAATTCGATGAACACCATGCCAGCGAAGCGGCCAGAAAGATATTGATGGAGGCCGTCGGCAACTTCAAAAACAGGAAAGCCAACGTGGAAATACCGGATGATACGACGGATCAGGTGGTCGGATTCAGTTATGAAACGATTAACTATCTGTTGGGCGGGATGTTCCGCGCCTCCTATCGTCCGCTGAACGACAACATCATCAACGGCCGCATCCGGGGGATCGCCGGCGTCGTCGGTTGCAACAACGCCCGCGTCACCCATGACGACCCCAACCTGACGCTCATCAAGGAATTGATCAAGAACGACGTGATCGTACTGGTCACCGGATGCGCTGCGATGACCTGCGGAAAGGCGGGACTGTTGACGCCGGATGCGGCCCGAAAATACGCGGGCGAG
>Ga0209638_1002992_pt1 | contig 10226 bp, 10 predicted proteins | sample BarGraNGADG00211_FD_184490 | JGI IMG/M metagenome (GOLD analysis project Ga0209638, IMG submission 184490) | Arctic peat soil microbial communities from Barrow, Alaska - Barrow Graham LP Ref core NGADG0002-211 (SPAdes) (version 2) | ecosystem: Environmental > Terrestrial > Soil > Wetlands > Peat... | reverse complement strand
GTCGCGTACCTCGCCGCACCCGCGGCGGCAGCGATCTCCGGTCAGGTTTTCGTCGTTTACGGTGGAATGGTCGCCTTGATGGCACCGCCGAGCGTCGAGCAGCGCTTCGACTCGGACGGCTCGGGCTGGACGATTGCGGGTCTCGATGAGACCGTCGGGGCGTACTTTGCAGATCGCGATCCGGACCGCACCTTCGCCTGCACCGAGGTCTTGCACCTTTCATGAGGCATAAGGAGAACCGCGTGGCTATCGGCAGACGACCAATGGCGGTCGTGCTCGCAGCGAGCGTGTGCGTCGTACTCGCAGCATGCGGCTCCCAGGTGCCGCCGTCGCAGTTCATCAACGCGCAGAGCGCTCTCGCCGGCGCCAACAACGGCAACGGCGGCAACGGGGGCAACGGGGGCAACGTCGCCAACCCCAACGGCGCCGCCACCAGCGGGGCGGCAACGGGCAAGATCACGACCGGAGCGGCCGGTAGCGGCGGTACGGGTGGCGGCGGCACGGGAGGCACCGGAGGCACCGGCAACGGCGGTACGGGTAGCGGCGGCACGGGAGCCGGGTCCGACATCGGTGCCGTAGGACCGGGCGTGAAGGTCGGCAGCTGCGCCGGATTCCAGAACACCACCGGCATCACCAGCTCGACGATCACGCTCGCCAACGTCGCCGACGTCAGCGGCCCGGTTCCGGGCCTCTTCCAGAGCGTGCAGCAGGCGATGAAGGCCTACGTCGCCGCTTTCAACTCGGTAGCGAGCATCTGCGGTCGCAAGCTCGCTCTGGAGTCCCTCGACAGCCAGACCAGCTCAGGTGGCGACCAGCAGGCGGCGACGACGGCGTGCGGAAACGCCTTCGCGATGGTCGGTTCGATGGGTGCGTTCGACGACGGAGGCGCGAACACCGTCACGCAGTGCGGGATTCCGGACCTGCGAACCGCGAGCACGGAAGCCTCGCGCGCGGCGTCACCGGTCGTGTACGGCGCGCAGTCACTGAACGCCACGATCGTTCCGACCGCTCCGGCGGACTACTACAAGAGCGCGTACCCGGGTGTCGCCGCCAAGGCCGCCTTCCTCTATCTCAACGCGGGTGCCTCGTCGGTCAACGCCAACAACGAGATCAAGGGCTGGCAACACGAGGGGTTCAACTTCGTGTACACCGCGGGAATCGACGTGACCGCGTTCAACTACACCACCTACGTGTCGAAGATGCAGTCCCTGGGTGTGAAGTACGTACAGTTCGTCGGCGCATACCAGTACGCGGTTCGACTCGCCCAGGCCATCCAGCAGCAGTCCAACTTCCACCCGATCTTCGTGCTCGACCCTGTTGGCTATGACCCCGGTTACGTCACTTCAGGTGGCTCTGCCGTCGAGGGCACGCACATCTGGATCAACAGCCGGACGTTCGAAGAAGCCAGCAGCCTGCCCGAGATGCAGACCTACATCACCTGGCTGCACAGAGTCGCTCCGGGAGCCAACCCCAACTACTTCGGCCTCTTCGCCTGGTCGGCCGGGATGCTCTTCGCCCAGGAGGCGCTCACGCTCGGCGGCAAGCTCACCCGCAAGTCACTGCTCGCCGCGCTGTCTACGGTCGACAACTGGACGGGCAACGGCATGTTCGGCCCGCAGCACGTCGGCGCGAGGGTGACGGGGAGCTGCTACGGCTTCATCACCCTCAAGGGCGGGGTCTGGGTTCGTGAAGGCCCACGGCCGTTCAGCTGTGGCTCGACGGTCAAGGTGGCCTAGCCGACGTGAACGAGTTCCTCGCCTACACGATCACCGGGCTGTTCACCGGCGCGGCGTACGCCATCGCCGCGTCCGGACTGGTGCTCACCTATACGACCACGCGGGTGTTCAACCTCGGCCACGGGGCGATCAGCATGGTCATGGCGTTCGTGTACTGGCAGCTCACCGTCAAGAGCCACATGCCCGCGCTCGCCGCCGCACTGCTGATCCTGTTCGTCATCGCGCCGCTGCTCGGGATCCTGCTCGAACGCGTGATGATGCGGGGGCTCGGCGAGGCGCCCGTCAGCGTCAGCCTCGTCGTGACGATCGGGTTGTTCGTACTCATGATCGGCGTGGCCCAACAGGTGTGGCCCGCGACCACCGGACGGGCGCCGGTGCCGTACTTCTTCGGCTCCGACGCGTTCACGATCGGCACCTTCCGGGTCAGCTACCACTACGTGCTGACCATCTCGCTGTCGATGATCGTGGCCGCGGGACTGTACGTACTGCTCAACCGCACCCGCGTCGGTACGTCCATGCGAGCGGCGGTCGACAACCGTGAACTGCTGCAGCTGTTCGGAGCCAGCTCGGAACGGGTGTCGAGGGCGAGCTGGGCGGTCGGATCGTCGCTGGCCTCGCTCGCCGGAATCCTGCTCGTCGCCTACGTCGGACTGGACTACTACCAACTCACCTTCTTGGTCATCAACGCCTTCGCGGCCGCCATGCTCGGACGGTTGCAGAGCCTGCCGCTGACGTTCCTGGGCGCGGTGATTCTGGGCCTCGGTCAGGAGTACCTCGTCGGCTACCTGCCGACCTCGCAGCTGCTCGACGGGCTGCAGGCATCGTTGCCTGCGCTACTTCTGTTCATCGTGCTGATCTTCGTTCCGCAGGTGCGGCTCCGGGTGGGCCAGATCAAGGGCATCCTGTCCGCGCCCGTGCCCTCTGCGACTCGATCCCTGCAGGTGGCCGCCGCGCTCGTCGTCGTCGCCGCGGTCGGCGCGCCGATGCTGTCGGCTACCGACACGCAGCGCGCGGGGCTTGCCCTGGCCTACGCACTCGTCATGCTTTCGCTCGTCCTGCTCACCGGGTACGGGGGCTACGTCTCGCTCGCGCAGTTCGCGTTCATGGGCATCGGCGCCGCCGTCGTCGCCAAGCTCGACACCACCTCACCACTGGCCGTGGTCCTCGCAGTTGTGATCGCTGCCGCGGTGGGCGCTCTGGTGGCGCTGCCCGTGTTGAGGTTGACAGGTCTGTACCTTGCGTTGGCGACGCTCGCCTTCGCATTCTTGATGGACAAGCTCGTGTTCCAGGCCAACTTCATGTTCGGGTTCAACGGCAGCCTCAACGCGAAGCGGGTCTCGATCTTCGGCCTCGACTTCAAGAGCGCCAACTCGTACGTCATCTTGATGACCGTTCTGTTCACCCTCGTCGCGCTGGGTTTGCTCGTGCTCCGTCGCGGGCCGATCGGCCGGCTGCTCATCGCGATGCGTGACAGCCCCGCGGCCTGCGGAACCCTGGGACTGAACCAGCGGTGGTTCCGGGTCGCGCTGTTCGCGACGTCCGCGGGTATTGCCGGACTGGGCGGCGCGATGTACGCAGGGCTCCGCGAGACCGCGGGAGCCCCGGACTTCCAGGCGTTGTCCGGCCTGTTGCTGTTGCTGCTGGCTGTCGTCTGCGGCGTCACCTCGATGACCGGTGCGGCACTCGGCGGAGTGCTCCTGATGCTGCTTCCGGTGCTGCAGTCGCAGTTCAAGGCGCTGGGCGGACTGGAGTTCCTCCTCATCGGAATCGGGGCGGTGAGTCTGGGACGCGACCCCAACGGCATCGCGAACCATCTGTTCACCTGGGGACGATGGCTGCGGCTGCGGATTCCGATCTTCACCCCGGCCCAGGCACCCACACCCACATCCGCGCCGATGATGATCGAGGCGCGAGAGACCGAACAGGTGGCCGGCCATGGCGTTGCTTGAGGTCTCGGGAGTCACGGTCCAGTTCGGCGGAGTGACAGCCGTCAACGACGCGTCGCTGTTCGTCGATGAAGGTTCGATCACCGGCTTGATCGGCCCCAACGGCGCGGGCAAGACAACGCTTTTCAACGTGATCAGTGGGCTGCAACCGGCCACGAAGGGCCGAGTGCGCTTCCGCAACCAGGACGTCACGAAGGTATCGGTCAATGCGCGAGCCAAGGCCGGCATCGGGCGCACGTTCCAGCGTCTGGAGGCCTTCGGGTCACTGACCGTCCGCGAGAACGTCCAGGTGGCCCGCGAGATACACAACGGCGCGCGTAGCTGGTTCAGCCGAGGCCAGGATCATGCTGTCGCCGAACTCATCGAGCGCACTGGCCTCACCCGATATGCGGATCAACGCGCGGACTCGGTGCCTACCGGCGTGGCCCGCCTGCTCGAGATGGCGCGAGCGCTCGCCATCGAGCCCCGACTGCTGTTGCTCGACGAACCGTCGTCAGGGTTGGACGAGGCCGAGACCGAGGCGTTCGGTGCGCTGCTGCAGGCGCTCGCCGCCGACAGCACCGCGATCCTCATGGTCGAACACGACATGGACCTGGTGATGGACGTCTGTCACTTCATCCACGTCCTCGAGTTCGGCCGCGTGATCGCAACCGGCACGCCGGCGGAGATTCGGGCTGACCGAACCGTGCAGGCCGCCTATCTCGGCTTCGTCGACGACAGCGCCGACGCAGCCGAGACGACGAGAGTCCTCAACGCCTTCGCCCCGGCCGACCAGCGATGATCAAGCCCCCGATTCTGGAGCTCATCGGCATACATGCCGCGTACGGCCGGATCGAGGTTCTGCGCGGCGTCGATCTGATCGTGCCGCGCGGGGCTGTGGTCGCGTTGCTCGGAGCGAACGGCGCGGGCAAGACGACGTTGCTGAGGGTGATCAGCGGTCTGATGCCCGCCACCGAGGGCGACATCCACCTGGCCGGGGTCCACGTCTCCGGCGCCACTCCGGACGCGTTGACGCGCGCCGGACTGTGCATGGTGCCGGAGGGTCGCGGCGTATTCCCGAACCTGACGGTCGAAGAGAACCTCTGGCTCGCGTCCTACTCGGGACCACCGGTCGAGAAGATCCTCACCGAGGCGTACTCGCGCTTCCCACGGCTGAAGGAGCGCCGCCGTCAACTGGCGGGGAGCCTGTCCGGTGGGGAGCAGCAGATGCTGTCCCTGGCACGCGCACTGGCGTCTGACCCTGCCCTGCTGCTGCTCGACGAGCTTTCGATGGGGCTAGCCCCGCTGATCGTCGAAGGGCTGTACGACACGGTCGGTGAGATCGCTGAGCAAGGGGTTTCGATCCTCGTCGTGGAACAGTTCGCAAGTAGCGCTCTGCGGGTCGCCGACTACGCCGCGGTCATGCACGGCGGCCGTATCGTCACCACCGGCGAGCCGGCCGAGATCCAGGCCAAGTTGACTGACCTCTACTTTGGAGGAGCGGCGTGAGGGCACATCGCAGACATCTGGCGCTGGGCGGGGTGCTCGCCATGGCCACGCTTCTCTGGCCCGGTCCCGCGGGCGCCGACACCTCCCTCGGTGGCTATGAGGCACAGGCGCAGGCAACCCTGCTGCACGTCGAGATCTTCGATCCGACGATTCCGATACCGGCGACGCCACAGATCGACGGCAGCGTCGCCTACAGCAAGTCCACCGTCGAGACGGGGCCGACCACGCGGGCGCTCGCCAGCTACCTGTGGCCGGGCAGCGTCCTCGGCGACGGGTTCGACCAGCTGATCCAGCAGCCAGGCGTGAAGTACCCGCTGCAGGTCAACTCGCGCTTTCCCGCTACGACCGACTCGCCTGCCAAGAACGCGATCCAGATCACCGACGGCAACGGCATGAGCACGTCCAGCGACGGGTTCAACACCAACGCAGCCGTCACGTTCCTCGGAATCGCCGGTCCGAACACGAACCTCCTCGGCGGCGTCGGAACCGGTCTCGGTCAGCTCAGCGGCAAGTCGAGCACCGCCTCCACCACTCCGCCGCCGGTGCCACTTCCGGCCACCTCAGCGCTCGCGAGCATCATCCAGGCCCAGCACCTCACGAGCAGCGCCACGACCACGGTGGCTGACAAGACCGTCACGTCCACGGCACACGCCGCGGCGAGCAACATCAAGCTCCTCGGCGGCGTGCTGTCGCTCAACGGTGTGGACGTCAAGTCCGAGGCCGTCAGCGACGGCACCAAGGCGACGGCCACGGGCGTCGCCACGATCGGCAGCATCACGCTGGCCGGGATCACGCTGCCCATCGACAACAACGGCGTCAACCTGGGCCTGCCGGTGCTGTCGCAGACGGTGTCGGGTCTGCTCGGCGCGCTCGGCATCTCGATGGCCACCGTCCCCGTGACGAAGACGGTCAACGGTGCGAGCGGCGAGTTCCATGCGCAGGTCCTGCAGATCACCATCGACACGAAGCCGCTGAAGTCGATCCTCGACAACATCCTGAATCCGTTGATCGCGCTCTTCCCGTCCGACGCGCGGACGCAGCTTCAGCCCGTTCTCGACCTCGGTCCCAAGATCGTCTTGACGGTCGGCGACACCGACGCCACGGCGAGCGCCTCGCCGGCGTTCGTCGGCGGAGGTGGGACGACCGGCGGTTCTACAGGCGGGACGACGGGTGGTGGCACCACAGGCGGGACGACGGGCGGGACGACAGGCGGCACCGGCGTCCTCGGAACGACCGGGACGGCGGGGGGTGCGCCGGGCGTCGCATCCGCACCACTGGCTACCCAGTCGACCGCGCTGAACCTGCCTGCCCTCGGCACGATCCCGCGGATGCTGATCCTGGGGGCGCTCGTCTTTGCCGGGATCGTCGGCTGGTTCCTCCGCAGTGCGGGCGCGATGTTGCTCGGCGGCACCCGTAACTGCAGCTTCGGCCTCGTCACCGGCATACCGGACCTACGGAAGGAATGACCGATGGCCACGACGACGGCGCCCCGCCGGACCAAGAGCCCGAACGGGCGGATCGCGACCACGGCCGCCGCCCTTCGCGACCAGCGCTATCGCCTGGTTCAGTTGATTCTGTTCGCGGCCGGCGCAGTGTTGATGCCGCTCGGCATCCTTGCGATCGGGCTGGGCTGGTACGGCACGGCACATTCGCACTACGACTACGACCAGCGCACCTACCTCATATCCGGCGGCATACTCGGGCTCGGGCTCACCTTCTTCGGTGGGTTCCTGTACTTCGGAGCGCTGCTTGCCCGGATGGCGTCCGACCAGCGCGAGAGCACCCAGCAGCTCACGGACACGCTTCGCCTGCTTGCCGACCTGGCCTCGACCGGACCGACCACCGGCGCGATCGACCCCGCCGGAGCCGCGGGGTCGGCCCTCGTCCTGGCCGGCGACGGGACGACTGTTCATCGACGTGACTGCCCGCTTATTGCACATCGTGACGATCTGCAGCCGGTAACCGGGCACGAGACCCACACGACCAACTGCCGGGTCTGCCGGCCGTCGGCGATCTGAGAGGACGAGAGACCAGATGGGCCTGCTCGACGGCAAGGTAGCGATCATCACCGGGGCATCCCGGGGGCAAGGGGCGGCAGCCGCCCGGCGGTTCGTCGAAGAGGGCGCCCGCGTGGTCATCGCGGACGTCAGTGACGAGTCCGGGAAGGAGCTCGCGCAGGAGCTCGGCGCGGCCGCGTACTACCGCCACCTCGACGTGTCGGCCGAGGATGACTGGACGGCCGTGGTCGGCGAGGCGGTAGAAACCCTCGGCGGCCTGGACATTCTGGTGAACAACGCGGGCGTCCTGCACTTCTCGGCCCTCGAGGACACCACCATGGACGACTACGAGCGGGTGATCCGCATCAATCAGTTCGGGTGCTTCCTGGGCATGCGCGCGGCGGCTCGGACGATGACGCGCGGCGGCTCGATCGTCAACGTGTCGTCGGTGGAGGGCATCGCCGGCATGCCGTTCGTCGTCGCGTACACGGCCAGCAAGTTCGCGATCCGCGGCATGACGAAGGTGGCCGCGCTCGAACTCGGTCCCAGAGGCATCCGCGTCAACTCGGTGCATCCAGGCATGATCGACACGAAGATGGTGCAGGACGCGATCGGCGGCCACGAGGTAGATCTGACGCCGGTTACGAACAAGCTCGCGCTGCGACGCGTCGGCGCGGCCGAAGAGATCGCCGAGCTCGTCCTGTTCCTCGCGAGCGACCGCAGCTCGTACTCGACAGGGTCGGAGTTCGTCGCAGACGGTGGCTCCCTGGCCACTCACGCGCTCAACATGAGCGGCTGACCCGCTCTAGGGCAGCAGCGGCACCCCATCCGGGCCGAGCGGCCAGAACGGGTTGTGCGCGACCTCCCACAGGTGCCCATCCGGGTCGGCGAAGTAGCCGTGGTAGCCACCCCAGTCGGTGCTCACCGGCGCCTTGGTGACGTGCGCGCCCGCGGCAGCGGCTGTGCCGATCGCGGAGTCGACATCGGCCCGCGAGGCGACATTGATGGCGAGCGTCACGCCCCGAAACCCGTCATGGGCGGCTGAGGGCACCTGCGCGTCGAGCGCCAGGGCATCCACCCCGTACAGGCCGAGCAAGCCGCCGGCCGTCCGAAAGAAGCTCACCTCGCCCGGAACCGACGCGGACGACAGGTCGAATCCGAGCGATTCGTAGAACCGAGTGGCAGCAGCAACGTCGCGAACGCCGAGCGTGACGAGGCTCAGCACAGCAGGGATCGTCATGATCGGCACCGTACGCGCAACCACCGACATGACTGACTCAGACGGCGAACGGCCGGTCCGGCGGTTAGTGTGAAGTTCGGATCAGAGAGGAGTGCCGATGCCAACCCACGAGAGCGGCCAAAGTCGCCCCCAACGACAAGCCGACGAGGTCGAAGAGGTCGACGCCAGCGTCGATACGAGCAGCGACGTCGCCGAGCGGCACGAGAAGCTCACCGAGGACGTCGACGCGATTCTCGACGAGATCGACGACGTCCTCGAAACGAACGCCGAGGACTTCGTCAGGGCGTTCGTGCAAAAAGGGGGCCAATAGAAGCTCGCCTTCCGCGAGGCCGCTCGCGCAGTGGGTAGGGTCGTCCCAGGACACGCACTGCTAGGCCAAGGGAGCGACGTTGAGCATGGAGCGAGCCGGTGTACTCGGCGGCGCACACGGAATCCTGCGGTATGCGACCTCGCCGGGCACGTCGTCCTTCACGGAGTTCCTCGCGGCCGCCGCACCCGATCTGCTCCCGTCCTCGTACGGGGTGAGCGCGCTGGCCCCGCACGGCACGACCATCGTCGCCGCGTCCTTCCGAGACGGCGTGATCATGGCCGGCGACCGGCGCGCCACCGCCGGGAACCTGATCGCCCAGCGCGACATCGAGAAGGTCTTCGCGGCCGATGACTACTCACTGGTCGGTATCGCCGGCACGGCCGGCCTGGCCATCGAGATCGTCCGGCTCTATCAGGTCGAACTCGAGCACTACGAGAAGATTGAGGGCACGCAACTCACCCTCGACGGCAAAGCCAACCGACTCGCCACGATGATTCGCGGCAACCTCGGGCAGGCGCTTCAGGGACTGGCCGTCGTCCCACTGTTCGCCGGCTTCGACATCGACGCCGCCGATCCGGCCGATGGCGGCAGGATCTACAGCTTCGACGTCACGGGCGGGCGCTACCCCGAGCAGCACTACCACTCCGTAGGGTCGGGATCGCTGTTCGCACGCGGCGCGCTGAAGAAGCTGTGGCACCCGGATCTCGATCGCGGCGACGCCATCCGCGTCGTGGTCGAAGCGCTCTACGACGCCGCCGACGACGACTCGGCCACAGGCGGCCCGGACCTCACCCGCGGCATCTTCCCGATCGTCATGCTAGCCACCGCGCAGGGCACTACCCGCGTGGCAGACGACGAACTCGGCACCGTTGTCCGCGCGCTTCTCACCGACCGCGAATCCCGTCCGGGCGCCTGAGAGGACAGATGAGCATGTCCATGCCGTTCTACGCGTCCGCCGAACAGATCATGCGCGACCGTTCGGAGTTCGCGCGCAAAGGCATCGCCCGAGGGCGCGGAGTGGTCGTCCTGACCTACGCCGACGGAGTGCTGTTCGTCGCGGAGAACGCAAGCTCCGCGCTACACAAGGTCAGCGAGATCTACGACCGGATCGCGTTCGGTGCGGTGGGCAAATACAACGAGTACGAGAATCTCCGCGTCGCAGGCATCCGGTTGGCCGACCTCAGGGGTTACAGCTACGACCGCCGCGACGTCACGGCGCGCGCTCTCGCCAACGCGTACGCACAGACACTCGGCACGATCTTCACCGAGCAGCAGAAGCCCTACGAGGTCGAGCTCTGCGTGGCCGAGGTTGCCGAGGATCCCGAGAACGACCAGCTGTACCGGCTGTCCTACGACGGCACCATCGTCGATGAGCCGAACTTCCTGGTCATGGGCGGTCAAGCCGAGGCGTTGACCACGGAGGTGAAGCGCACCTTCACGCCTAGGCAGGCGCTCGGCGACGCGCTGGCAGTAGCCGTCGCAGCGCTCGGTTCGGTCGGCGGCACCGAG
>Ga0209638_1002991_pt1 | contig 10227 bp, 9 predicted proteins | sample BarGraNGADG00211_FD_184490 | JGI IMG/M metagenome (GOLD analysis project Ga0209638, IMG submission 184490) | Arctic peat soil microbial communities from Barrow, Alaska - Barrow Graham LP Ref core NGADG0002-211 (SPAdes) (version 2) | ecosystem: Environmental > Terrestrial > Soil > Wetlands > Peat... | reverse complement strand
TTGATGGCCTCGGCCACCTTGTCGGCCGCCGTCTGGGCCGCGTCCGCGGCCTTCTGGGCGGCCGGCCCGATCACGTCCACGGCCTTGTCGACGGCTTCGCCGGCGTACTCGCCGGCGCCGCGGGCGGCGGCCTTCATGGCCGCCCTGGTCGGCGCCGGCGCCCTGCTGCCCTCGGGCATCGGGATGTAGCCGGCCGCCATGGCGTCCTGGACCATGCCACGGGCGCGACCAATGATCTCGGTCGCCTGCGCGACCTCCTGCTCAAAGGTGATGTCCTTCTTCAGCGCGATGCCCTGTTCGATGGCCTTCAGCGCCACCGCCGCTGCCTCGCGAGGGAAAACCTCCCAGTCGTCCATGGTCGGCATGATGTGGTCCGCCGAGAGGCCCTTGTCTTGGGCCACCTTGGCAAGCTCCTCTGCAGCAGCAATGCACATCTCGTCAGTAATCGTCCTTGCACGAACGTCGAGTGCGCCACGAAAGATGCCGGGAAAGCCGAGCGAGTTGTTGACCTGGTTGGGGAAGTCACTGCGCCCTGTGGCTACAACTGCAGCGCCGGCCTCCTTGGCATCCCACGGCCACATCTCAGGGATCGGGTTGGCGCACATGAAGATAACTGCATCTGGCGCCATGCTAGCGACCCACTCCTTCTGAATCGTGTCCGGACCAGACTTGGACAGGGCGATGCACACGTCGGCACCCTTCAGGGCTTCGGGGATCCCTCCGCTGCGCTGCTCGGCATTGGTGATTTGGCAATACCGCCACCTGCCCGAGCCGTCGTCCTTGGTCGCCTCCATGTCGTGACGGTCCTTGTTAAGGATGCCGTCGCGCTCGACGAAGATGCAGCGCGCCGGGTCTGCGCCATAGGCAAAGACCATACGGCTGACAGAAACGTTGGCGGAGCCCGCACCGACAAAAGTGATTCTCGCATCTTCGATCTTCTTGCCCACGACCTTGAGCGCGTTGATGAGGCCGGCGAGCGTGACGCAGGCCGTGCCTTGCTGGTCGTCGTGCCAGACCGGTATCTCGCACTCCCTGCGGAGGGTATCGAGAATTCGGAAACATTTGGGCTCAGCGATGTCCTCAAGGTTGACACCACCCAGCCCGGGCTGCAGCAGCTTGACAACCCGGCAGATGTCATCAGGGTCCTTGCTGTCGATCATGAGCGGAAACCCGTCCACGCCGCCCAGGTACCTGAAGAGCAGCGACTTGCCTTCCATCACCGGCAGGCCGGCCTTGGCACCAATGTCGCCCAAACCAAGCACGCGAGTGCCGTCAGAGATGACGGCCACCGTGTTGCCCTTGTTGGTGTGCTCGTAGACCTTCTCGGGGTCGTCCTTGATGTCGAGGCATGGCTTGCTGACGCCCGGCGTATACCAGATGCCGAAGTCCTGGAAGTCGCGCACGCAGCACTTGAGGGTGGTCTCGATCTTGCCTTTGTAGAAGGGGTGCAGCTTCATGGCGTCTTCCATGGGCTGATACGCCTTAGCCTTGAGCTCCTCTACGGTGGGCGTGCCATCTTCGTTGGGCATGCGGGCCTCCTTATGGACCGGCGGCGAGACGGCCGCCGAGGGTCGCGACGGTGCTACGAGTGGAGCAGTACGCTAGGAACCTGTCTGGCGATCATACCTGATTCACGTCCGCCGCACACCTCAATGTGACAAGCGGCGGGTTGGTCGGCGGATACTGCCGGGGCCGGCGGGCCTGGCCCGTGGAGCCGGTCCCCTTTCCGGGGGCTACGGGCCGCTGAAGCCCCGCGGCCCCTGCCCTTCAGGCTGGAACCAGCTGCGCTCCCGCTCGGAAGAGCTTGAGCAGGTTGTGAGTGAGACAGATGAGCTGCCATTCCTCGCTGACCAGCTCCCGGCCGCGCAATGAGAAGCGGCGAAAGCCGCGAATCTCCTTGACCTGCCCGAAGACCGGCTCGACGACGGCCTTGCGCTGAGCATAGACGGCGCGGCCCTCCTCACTGTCGAGCTTCGCACGCATGGCCTGTGCCACCGCAGACTTCCGCACGCGCGTCTCCGGAGGCACGTAGAACTCGACCGCCGCCAGAGCGGGATCCGTGAGATTGGCGGCGCTGAAGAAGCCGCTGTCGGCGGAGACCTTCTGCGGAAGCGCGCCGAGGTCCTCGGCGATCTGCTTGAGGAGCGGCCGCAGATGGCGCTTGTCGTTGGCGTCCTTCCGTGAGAGAAGCGGCCACGATGACCTGGGAGCCTCGCGTCCACGGCGGCGTGGGCGTTATAGGCCTGGACGTATGACCCGCTGGCGCCGTCCACCATGATGCGCGACTCGGGATCGGTGAAGTTCTTCTGCTCGCGGGGAGCGGGCTTGGCCGTCTCAGGATCGGGGATAACGGGCGGGCGTCCCCCGTAGCGCTTGCCGCGCTTGGCTTCGTTTGCCTTGCGCGCCCGCACGCGCTCCCGAGCCTCGGCGGCCGCGCGCTCAGCTTCGCGCAGCAGCTCGGCCACTTCCCCGGCGAGCTGCTCTTCCGCGGCGCACAGGCGCGCATAGCTCATGGCCTTGTGGCGCAAGGCGTTGGCGCGCAGCTTGGCGCCGTCGAGGGCCACGTGCCCGAGCTGCACGAGGCCGGCCTTGCGGCAGAGAGTGAGCACCTGCAGGAAGAGGCCGGAAAGGGCAGCGAGGTGGCGGCGGCGAAAGGCGGCGATGCTGGCGTGGTCGGGGTGCTGATCGGCTGCCAGCACGCGGAAGGGCAGCTCTTCCCAGGTGGCCTTCTCGATCTTGCGCGAAGAGGGCTTGCCCACGCAGTAGGCGTAGAGCAGGAGCTTCACCATGAGGGCCGGGTGATAGCCGGGGCGGCCGCGCAGCTCGTGCTTCTCGTAGGCGCGCATGACCTGCGCGAGGTCGAGGCTGTCCGCCACGTCACTGACGAACCAGACCAGGCGCCCCGCGGGGCAGCCACTCGCGCATGTCCGGGGGCAGCAGGTAGTGCTGATCAAGGTCGTAGGGCAGGAAGTCTCTGGGCACGACGTGCTACCTCTCTGGCAGGTCGCTCTCTTCCCGCAGCTGCTCGGTACCCTGCACTTGACCCTCGTTTACGCTGATTTGCAGGGAAACGTCTGTCAGAACGGGGTGCGGAAAGCGAGCCTCCCGAGGCCACCTCGGAGGCCAGGAGGCGTCGGCCACGGAGGTTCTTCAAGAGCCTGCCGGAGGCAGTGACCAGAAGGCGCACTTCAGTACGCAGTCAGAGGCTTCGAGGGTGGGTATTTCTCGACAGGCTCCTCTAGCCGAGCGGCCAGGACTCTCCCGTCAGGCCGGCGTCGGTGACCGTCACGTGGAGGGGGATGGAAGCTGTAGCCCCGCCGACCGCCCCTGCTCGGCGGAAACCACGCCGAGGGTTTCTATCTCGACCACGGGCTACGGTCATGTCGTAGTGCCCCGGCTCGCCATGGAAGATCGCATTCACCGAGCGCGCCCATTCTTCAGCCGCGGCCGGCCGCGCCGCTGACGCCGCTTTCGTCGAGGGTAGTCGATGAAGTCGACGGGGGAAGACCCGCCCCCGGAACTATGCAAACGCTCGCGGCTATCCCGGGATCCTTCATTTCGTGTGGACTCCAACGTCGAGGGAGTTCCCGGCGCTCTCCCGCTTGATGCCGCAGGGACATAGAACCGGTGCCTCGGCTGACTCGGCGGTGTCTCTCCTTGACGACGTTCGGCGGCGTGTTAGGATATATTTTCAGTGAATAAATGGTGATTTATCGTCATACGTGTCGATAGAACCGCATCGATCGTCGAGGAGGTCGGATCATGAACGGTTGCTGGAGCGAGTGGGGCGAAGGGAAGCGGCACCACTGGATGCGGACGTGGGCATGGTAAAGCCCGCCGTTACCCCTGCCGCTTACCCGCAGCGGCGGCGCCGTAGGCGTCGCCGCCAAATCGCCGTAGGCGTCGCTGCCAAATGGGGCTTATTCCTCGTCGGTCGCGCCCGCGGCCACGACGGCCGCCGCACCCAAGGTTATAATAGGAGCACCTCCCAGGGTACAGCAGCGAATCATCGATTGGAGCTGAGCATCTACCCAGGGGGTAACGGAGTGAACGCTCACCTTCTCAAGAGACCTCACCTCGCCATGGTCCTCGTCGCCCTCCTCGCTTTGGCTGCTCCACTCCTCGTGGGTTGCGGGTCGCAAGGACCCGCCCAGACGACGGGGGGAGGTGGAGGCCAGACCGGAACGGCCATTATCGGCTTCACGGCATCGAAGACCGGCGACCTCAACATCGAATCGATCCGCCAGACCAATGGGCTGGAGCTCTGGATCAAGCAGGTGAACGAAGCCGGGGGCGTAACCCTGGCGGACGGCACCAAGGTGACCTTCAAGAGCAAGTCTTACGACGATGAGTCGAACAAGGACCGGGTCCAGGAGCTCTACACCCGCCTCGTGACCGGGGATAAGGCCGCCTTCCTCATCAGCCCCTACTCCAGCGGCCTGGCTGACGCCGCGGCCGTCATAGCCGAGCAGAACGGCAGGGTCATGATCACCACGGGGGCGGCCGACGACGCCACGTACCAGAAGGGCTACACCCTGGTCTACCAGCTCTACACACCGGCCAGTCGGTACCTGACGGGCGCGATCGACCTCCTGGGGAGCATGAGCGCCGATCTCAAGAAGATCGCGTTCGTCTATGAGAATGACAAGTTCTCCACGAGCGTGGTGCTAGCGGCCCGCGCCTATGCCAAGGAGAAAGGCTACGAGGAGGTGCTCTTCGAGGCGTACGAGTCGGGCACGACCGACTTCGGTCCCTTCATCAACAAGATCCAGGCGGCGAAGCCCGACGCCATCCTTGGCGGCGGACACTTCCAGGACGGCAGCACCCTCGCCCGTCAGATGGCTGAAAAGAGGGTCAAGGCGAAGTTCGTGGCCCTGCTCGTGGCTCCGCCTGAGCCCTCCTTCGCAGAGATCGGCGACGCCGCTCTGGGCGTGATCGGTCCCAGTCAGTGGGAGCCGAACGCGAAGTACAGTAAGGCGACCGCCGGCGGCGCGGAATGGGTCGGACCGACGATCAAAGAGTTCGTGCAAGCCTACAAAGACGCCTACGGCGAGGAACCCTCCTACCACAGCGCAGGGGGCTACACCGCCGGACTCGTCGTGCAGAAGGCCATAGAGACCGCCGGCACCCTGGACACCAACAAGGTGAAAGAGGCTCTCGACGCGGCCAACCTCATGACCTTCTACGGACCGGTGAAGTTCGACACCTCCGAGAAGAGCCACGGCCTCCAGAGTGGTCACGAGATGGTCTACGTCCAGTGGCAAGACGAAGGCGGCACGCTGACCAAGGAGATCATCTGGCCGGATGCGGCCAAGACTGCGAAACATCTCAGTATCCAATAGAGCGAACGGTAGTGGCGCAGGCAAACGCCTGCGCCACTACCACTCTCCCGAGGAGGTCTCGTTTTGGACGCAGGCCAGCTTTTGGCGTCTACCATCGACGGACTCATCATCGGCTTGGTCTACGGCGTCGCCGCCATGGGTCTCACCCTCATCTTCGGAGTGATGAACGTCATCAACCTGGCGCACGGAGCCATCATCATGCTGGGCATGTTCGGCGTCTACCTCCTCTTCCAGACAGTCGGCCTCAACCCGTACCTGGCGATCATCCTCGTGGCCGTGGCCGGCCTGGTGGTGGGGCTCATCATGTACGTCGTGGCCGTCCACCGGGTCATAAACGCTCCCCCCCTCTCCAGCCTGCTCTCCACCTTCGCAGTCAACATGATGATCATCGGGCTGGCCACCACCGCGTTCTCCACCACGCCCCGCAACGTGAACTACAGCCTGGGCACCCTGGAAGCCGGCCCCGTCGTCATCACGAACAGCCGGTTCGCCGCCTCGGCCGCCGTGATCTTGGTGACCGCCGGGCTCTACCTCTTCCTCTACCGCACCCGGCCGGGCAAGCAAATACGAGCGGTGGCGAACAACCGCCAAGCCGCCGAGCTCATGGGCATCCCGTCGACTCGAGTGCTGGCCTTCTCCTTCGGCCTGGGAACGATGCTCGCCGCGGTGGCGGGCGGCCTCATCGCCACGCTCTTCTCGTTCACGGTGCTTTCTGGCAGCACCTACGAGGTGAAGAGCTTCGTCATCGTGGTCCTTGGGGGCCTGGGCAACCCGCTCGGGGCGCTCATCGGAGGGATCATCCTGGGAATCATGGAAGGGATCATCCCGGTGTTCATCAGCGTCACCTGGGTGACGGTGATCGAGTTCCTGCTCTTCGTCCTCATCCTCGTCGTGCGTCCGCAGGGCCTGTTAGGCGCGAGGCACTAGATGGGCCGCCGTCTGTGGCACCCAGGCCTCTACCTGGCCTTGGCCGTCGTGCTGGCTCTCGGCCTGGCGCCCGGTGTGACCGGAGGCCAGGGACTGCGGGAATCCATGTTCACCATCCTCATGTCGGTGGGCCTGGCCTCCAGCCTCAACATCCTCGTGGGCTACACCGGCTACGTGAGCTTCGGGCACATCGTCTTCTTCGGGCTGGGTGGCTACGTCGGCTTCTACACCATGACCCAGCTTGGGTGGCCGCTCCCGCTGGCCGCGCTCGTCGGGGGAGTCGCGGCCGGCATACTCGCCTTCATCCTAGGGCGCATCCTTCTGCGGCTGCGCGGAGCCTACTTCGCCCTGGCCACCCTGGGCATCCTGGAAGCCATGCGGGCGTTCGTCACTAACTTCTCCCCCTTCGGCGGCTCCATTGGCCTCTCGTTGAACTTCTCCGCCTACCGGGCGTACGGGGGAGCCAACGAGGCGCTCTGGCTCACGTACTGGATCCTGGTGGGCCTCGTCGTTCTTACCGTCGTCGTGAGCTACCTGGTACGGAAGTCCAAGTTCGGCCTGGGCCTCATGGCCATCCGCGAGGACGAGCACGCCGCCGAGATCATGGGAGTGCGCGCTTCTCGAGCCAAGACGTGGGCCTTGGTCCTCTCGGCCGTCATCCCCGGGGTCATTGGGGTCCTCTTCTTCTTCAAGAACGGCAGTATCGAGCCTTCGGATGCCTTCCGCCTGAACCAGTCCATCGAGCTCCTAGTCATGGTCATGCTGGGCGGGCAGGGGACGGTGCTGGGCCCCGTCCTAGGGGCCTTCGGGTACCAGCGGCTGCGGGGATACCTCTTGACCAGCGCGCTCTTCAGCGACATCCAGCTCACCATCGCGGGCGTCCTCCTGCTGCTCATCGTCCTCTTCATCCCCGCGGGGGCCGTCGGGTGGCTGCGCCGGAGGATCCCCCGCCTGAAGACGGTGCTGGAATGAGCACGGCGGAGCCGGGGCGTGAGGAGAACATGCCCGAGGGCACGGCAGGGCCTCTCCTGCAGGTGGACTGCGTCACCAAGAACTTCCGCGGTCTACGGGCGCTCAGCAACATCAGCTTCGACCTCATGGAGAACCGGATCCTGGGGCTCATCGGCCCGAACGGCGCCGGCAAGACCACGCTCTTCGACGTGATCAACGGGGTCTACGCGCCGGATGCAGGACAGGTCCTCTTCAAGGGCGAGAAGATCAGCGGGCGACGCACCTACCACTCCGCTCGCCTGGGTCTGGCCCGCACCCACCAGGTGGTGCGCCCCCTGAGTGAGCTCAGCGTCCGCGAGAACGCCATCGTGGGGGCCTGCTTCGGACGGAAGAACCTCCGACTGAAGGAGGCCGGCCCGGTGGCGGACGAGGTGCTCGAGGCAGTCGGCCTGGCGCCCCTGGCCGCCAAGCCGGCGGGAGCGCTCAACGTCGCCCAGAAGAAGCGCCTCGAGATGGCCCGGGCGCTCGCCTCCCAGCCCTACCTGCTGCTCCTGGACGAGGTGTTGGCCGGGCTCAACCCGACCGAGATGGACGCCATGCTCCACACCGTGCGGGCCATCCGCGATCACGGCATCACCATCATCATGATCGAACACGTCATGCGCGCCATCATGAGCGTCTCCGACCACGTCGTGGTCCTGGACCACGGCGAGATGATCGCTCAGGGATCGCCACGCGAGGTGGCCGAGAACACCAAGGTGGTGGAGGCCTACCTGGGCAGGCCCGAGGACGCGGAACGCCTGCAGGAAGAGGTGTGATGGCCCTTCTCGAGACGAAAGACCTCACCTCCGGTTACGGTGAGCTGCAGATCCTGTGGGGGGTGGACCTGACCCTGGAGCAGGGCATCCTCACCTGCATGGTCGGCTCCAACGGGGTAGGCAAGACCACCCTGCTGCGAACGGTGATGGGCCTCATCAAACCGTGGAAGGGGCAGGTGCTCTTCGACGGGCGGGATGTGACCCGACTCTCGGCGCACGAGAAGGCATCGCTCGGCCTGGTCCTCGTCCCCGAGGGGCGGCAGCTCTTCACTGACATGACCGTGCGGGAGAACCTCGAGTTGGGAGCCAACCCTCGGCGGGCCCGGCAGAAGGCCGCAAAGAACCTGGAGCGTGTCTTCGACCTCTTTCCCCGGCTGAAGGAGCGCGAGCGTCAGAAGGCGGGCACCCTCTCCGGTGGTGAGCAGCAGATGGTCGCAGTCGCCCGCGGCATCATGGCCGAGCCGGCGCTACTCATGATCGACGAGCTCTCGCTGGGCCTCTCCCCCGTGCTCACCTTCAGTCTGTTTCGTGCGCTGAGGCTTCTCGGCAACCAGGGATACACCATCCTGCTGGTCGAGCAGAACGTCCACCTCGCCCTCAAGGTGAGTGACTACGCCTATATTCTCAACGAGGGCAAGGTGGAGCTCAGCGGGCCGCCCACGGAGATCCAGGGCAACGACAAGGTGCGTGCCGCTTACTTAGGCATCTAGGCAGCTCCTACAATCGCTCTGCCGAGAACGTGTCGCCCTGGTCCACGTCGCCCGTCTGAAACCCCTTCTGGAACCAGCGCATCCGCTGCTCCGAGGTGCCGTGCGTGAAGGAGTCGGGCACCACGTAGCCCTGGGCCTCCTGCTGGAGCCGGTCGTCGCCGATGGCGCTGGCCGCGTTCAGCGCTTCCTCCACGTCGCCGGGCTCGAGGATGTCCCGGTTCTGCTGGGCGCGGTTGGCCCACACCCCCGCCAGGAAGTCCGCCTGCAGCTCGAGGCGGACGGGCAGCTCGTTGTACTTCTCCTGCGAGACCCGGTCGCGGGCGCCGTGCACCCAGTCGCTGATGCCGAGAAGGTTCTGGACGTGGTGGCCCACCTCGTGGGCGATGACGTAGGCCTGAGCGAAATCGCCGGGCGCGTCATGCCGGTTCCGGAGCTCGTCGTAGAAGGAGAGGTCGATGTAGCCGGTGGTATCCGCCGGACAGTAGAAGGGGCCAGCCCTCGATGATGGCGTCCTCGTCGGTCGCGAGGTTGCGGCCGCTGAGCAGGCGGTTAAGGTAGTCCTTCGCCAGATCGGTCGCGCCCGTGAACTCGCCGGCGATGATGACGCCGGTCTCCATGTCGACCTCGCACACCACGCTGAGGATCGTGTACATCTGGCCGCTCACGGTGTTGGCCGGCGGCTTGGCGTGCCCGACGAAGATGCTGGTGGTCATGCGGAAGCCTGGTTCATGGTCCAACGATTGTGCCACGCCTGGCCACGCGCGTCACGAGCAGCAGCTCGACGAGGCTGAGGGCGGCTGCGTAGAGAAGCCCGCCGAAGAACAGGAGCCAGAGGCCGGGATGAAGGCCGCCGCTCACGGCGGCCCACACCGACCCGGCCGTCAGGACGGCCGCGCCGACGCAGACGGCGGCCCAGGCGCCACGGCGGCGCGAGTCGTAGAGGACGAGCATCGCGGCCGCCAGCACCACGGCGAAGCCGGCCAGCAGAAGCGCGCCGACGGCGATGACGCCGAACGGCGTGACCAGGCGTGAGTAGCCGACGTCGATGGAGGAGAGGCCGTCGGCCGCGGCGCGGGCGCCGCGCGTGACGGCCCAGGCGCCGGTGACGCCGTAGCCCACGAGCCACGGCGCCGTGACCGCGGCGGCGAGCAAGCGGAGGCCGCCGCTCACCGCGACCGTCCGTCCTTGTCTGCGCGGACGCGCCCAGAGTCCTCGCGGCCCCGCCGATAGCGTCGTTCCTGGCTCAACGTCCCTGCCTTTCTCCGGACGCGTCGGTCTGGCCCCCGCGCCGTTGCTCCGATAGCGTACCCCGTGCCGGCCACGGCGCATCACCGAGCGCGCAAGGAGGACCCATGGACCAGCATATCCGTTCGGCCGCCCGCGCCATCGCGCGCGCCAGGAAGCTGGTCGTGTTCACGGGCGCCGGCGTGAGCAAGGAGTCGGGCATCGCCACCTTCCGCGAGCCCGAGACCGGCCTCT
>Ga0209638_1002989_pt1 | contig 10230 bp, 8 predicted proteins | sample BarGraNGADG00211_FD_184490 | JGI IMG/M metagenome (GOLD analysis project Ga0209638, IMG submission 184490) | Arctic peat soil microbial communities from Barrow, Alaska - Barrow Graham LP Ref core NGADG0002-211 (SPAdes) (version 2) | ecosystem: Environmental > Terrestrial > Soil > Wetlands > Peat... | reverse complement strand
TATCGGCGGCCTCGCAGGTAACGTAGATCTCCCGGCCATCGGGTCGCAACGCCATCCGCACCGGGGTCTTGTAGCGCGGGTCCTGCGCAATCGGCGCAGGCTTGGTGGGATGCGCGATCTTCTTCATCGCGCCGGCGAAATCAAAGCTCTCGCCGTGAGCCTGGTGGCACCGCATGCAAATCTCCCGAGTCGGCATTTGCAGCCCCGACGCCATCGCCGAGCGCTTGTCCCGCATGATCGCGTCCGCCATGTAGCCGCTGCCCGCACCATGGCAGGCCTCGCAGCCCACGCCCTCATCGAGAGAATAGCCGTCGAGGCGGGCACCGCTTTGCGTGGTGGTATGACATTTCAGGCACTCCGCGCTGCCCTGCGGGTTGGCGATGCCCTTGGCGGAAGCGATCTCCTTGGCCTTCGCCGTCCCGAGAACGGCCCATGCGCCCGCGTGCGCGCTCATGCGCCAGACGCTCCACTGGTTGCCGAGAGCCGGTCCGCGGTGGCACTTGCCGCACGCCATGACGCCTGCGAATTTCGGTGCCTTCCCCTTGGCGTCTGCCGGAGTCTGGCCGGACACCGGCCCGGGTCGCGGATTCGATGGCAGCGGGTGGAGCAGGAGTTCCCAACCCTTTTTCACTTCCAGGGGCGGCTGTTTCAAGACGGCAACGTGGGTTCCCTTCTCGATATGGCAGTTGACGCAGAACTCCTGGTCGGGCATCCGCAGGCCGGCCTTCATCGCCGCCTGCCGGTCCTTCATGACCTCCAGAGAAGCGTACTCGCTGCCGGGGCCGTGACAGCCCTCGCATTGCACGCCATCCTCAATGTGGAAGGTCTCGTCCTTCTCCCAGTCCTCGGAGTGCCAGGCCGTGGCGTGGCACCCGAGGCAGATGGCCGACTCCTGGGGCAAGGTCCGCAGACCGCTCAACTTCCCCATCTCGATCCCTTCCGGCCTGACGAGCACAGCGTATGCCGCGCTGTGCTTCGAGTGAAGCCACTTGCCGTACTGGCTACCAATGCCGGCGGCGGAGTGGCAACCGGCGCAGATGCGCACTCCCACATACACCGGCTTTTTTGGGGCCGCCCACAGTGCCGCCCAACTCACTGCCAGCAGCAACGCCGCAGCGGCGAATAGAGAAATCCGGTTCATCGCTTGACTCCGTTGGTTTTGGCCTCGTGCATCAGTTTCAGGAACTGGTTGGCCTTGACGTGTTCCATCCTCTGCACCACTCCATCCGGCCACCGCACCTCAACGGAGTCGGCATACTCGGCCTTTCCGAGCCCGAAGTGGGCGCGCGGATCGCCTTGCGACAAGTAGCCCCGCATCGGAACCACGTCTTCGATCTGCTTCAGCGGCCCGCTCGTGACCGTGACACGGGCGCCGATGGCGTCGCGAACGCCAGTGGGGAATTTCAGTTTGGCATCCACGGTAAGCCAGTTGTTCACCCGGTTGCCTCCGTCATTGCGAAGCAGAATCGGGCGGTCGTTCAGGTTCGCGATCACGAGGTCGATGTCGCCGTCATTGTCGATATCCGCCCCGGCTGCTCCGCGTCCCACGTATTTCTCCTTGAAGTGCTGACCCGAGCGGTCGGAGACGTCTTCGAATCTCCCGTTGGCCTTGTTCCGCATCAGGGAGTTCTCCTGCACGTATTCGTGGTGCGCGTCGCCGTGCGCGATGAAAAGGTCGAGCCAGCCGTCGTTGTCGTAGTCGAAGGCAACCGCGCCCCATCCGGCGTACTGAGCCATGGCCAGGGAGAGTCCGCTGATCGCGGTCTGATCGACGAAATTGCGCCGGCCCTTCTCAAGAGTCTGCGTATATAGAATGCAGTAGTTCAGGTTCGGGATGAAAATATCCAGCAGCCCGTCGCGGTTGAAATCGCCGACCACCGGCCCCATGGACGAGACGCCTTGACCGTTTTCGCCGTAGGCGATCCCATAATCGAGAGCGTTCTCGACGAAGGTCCCCTTCCCGGTGTTCTCGAAGTAGTGGTTTTCCATCGCGTCATTCGTCACAAAAATGTCGAGCAGCCCGGCGTTACGGAAGTCGGAAGCGGTGACGCTCATAGCGCGGCCTTCCTTGGACACGCCCGCCTCTTTGGTCACGTCGGTAAAGGTGCCATCGCCATTGTTGCGATAGAGCGCGCTCGGCTGTGGGCTGTAGCTCAGCGGGCCGGGATAACCCGCGGCCGGGTAAAAGTCGCGGAACTTGCCGTCGTCGTAGAGAATGTAGTTCGCGACGAAGACGTCTAAAAAGCCATCGTGGTTGTAATCGAACCAGACCGCCGACAAGCTCCAACGCGGGTCGTCGAGACCGGATTGCTTGGAGACGTCCGTGAACGTCCCGTCGCCATTGTTGTGGTAAAGGATGTTGCGGCCGTAGTTGAGGACGTACAGATCCACGTGGCCGTCGTTGTCGTAATCGGCGGCCGAACAGCCGGAGCTGAACACGCCGTTGCCGCCGACGCCGGCCTGTTGGGTCACGTCGCTGAACGTGCCGTCGCCATTGTTGCGGTACAGCTTGTTCGACAGCTTTCCGCGAAGATCGCGGCCCTCGTTGCTGGACACGTTGTTCGTCCAGACGCCCGTCACGAAGTAGAGGTCCATCAGGCCGTCGCCATTGTAGTCGAAAAAGCACACGCCGGCGCCCGTGCCCTCCACGATGTTGTCCAGATGGTGATCGCCGTAACTGTGCTTGAAGGTGATCCCCGTCTGCTTCGTGATGTCGGCGAATGCCGGAAGGCCCGGGGTAGGCTGGGCGCCGATGCCGATCGCAAGCATCGCCATGGCCCCGGCCGCCAGCGTTGCCATCCACGGTCTCATGGTTGTCCTCCCGATGCACGTGCCCTCGTGTTGGTCCCATCGGAGGGTAGCCCGTTGAACTGCGCTCCGAGGTCGATCCATTCGATGATAGTGCGCCGTTCTTCTTCGGTCAGGCTCGCGGACCCGGGCGGCGGCATCCGTTTGGTGACGGGAACGATTTCGTTCCTGTCCCATGGCCGCGCCGTGTTCCTGCCCGATATGGCCCAGACCAGGCGGCTGGTTCGCGCGCGGCCCGGATCCACATACTTGCCGCGGTCGGCGCGCGCGGGCCTGTCGGGCCGCGCAAGAAGGCTTTGGTAAGCGGGAGTGAACGCCGCTTTCCCGAGGCTGTGACGGGCATCTGCTTTAGACAAGCTCGGTGGGATGGCCCCGCCGTGGCACACCCGATTGGCACACTTTGACGTAAGGATGGGCTGTACGTCCCGGCTGAAGTCTACCGTCCGCCGCCGCTCGGGTGGAAGCATGAGGTCCGCGGCGGCGTGGCCGAGCGCTTTCGCAAATACATTGTCGGGTGTGCGCTCGCCGTCTTCGTGGCATCCGATGCAGCCGCGGTTCTCCTTGTTCTTGGCCCAGATCCATGCGCTCGTTCGGAGCGCCATGCCATCCCGGTCCACGATCTGCAATTGGATGGGAGTATTCGGTGGCACCAGCACATGAAAGGAGCCATCGTCGTCAAGTTCCAGGTCGCCCAGCAGACGCTTCTGGATCATTCCCGACAGACTGTCGGCAGCCGCCCCTGGGCCGTCCGGGAAGGCGCGCGCCGCGCGCGGCAACCCTTCGATCACGCGAATGCGGCGGGCCGTGCCCGGCGGCATCCACTCTCGCTTCAGGTCATTTTCGTATACGCTCAGGCAATATAGCTTCGACCAGTTCTGATCGTCCTCGACAACGGACGAATGGCCGTCCGGCTCGGGCCGCTCCGCCACAGCCACCGCTTGCATACTGTGATAGCCCGACTGGGAGAAGACGAGCGTCCGCGAACCCGATTCCAGATCGAGGCGGTAGATGGCATGGGCTCCCCCAACGACAGGTCTCCGTGATACGAGGATAGAGCCATCCGGCAGGGGCGACGGGGAGTGGAACAGGCCGTCCGCGGGCGCCGTGACTGCCCTGTAGGAGTGCAGGTTCCGGCGGAGACCGATCACGCCTATACTCCCGGAGCCGTCCCATGGCGGGCGTTCGGATTCCACAAACGCCACCTTGCCTTTTGATGTGGCGCACGCCATGTTTTTGATGCGCAGCCCCTGCGTTCCGGAAAAAGCGGCGTAGTCGGTCCCGTCAAGATGGACGGCGGACAGATCAATGGACCCCAGGACCCCCTTCCCCGGTTGGCCGCGCTGCCAGGTGGAGAATAGAATGCGGCCGTCCTGCATTTGAAAGGGATCGTAGCTGGCCGAAACCCCGTAGGTCAGCCGCCGGAGACCCGTGCCGTCAAACCGCACAGAGTAAAGATCCGTCTTCGTTGGAGGCCCAAATTCGTTAAGTTCTCCGGCAACATCGCTGACGAAGGTGACCTGATAGGAAGGACGTGCGTCGTTGAGGTAGAACAGAGCCGACTGGTACATGGGCGTCCGGCAGTTTCCGGCCTCATGTGTGACCTGGTGAATCCCCGATCCATCGGCTGCCATCTCGAAGATGTTCCAGCGATCGCCTGCCGATTTCTTGGCCGCGAAGAGGATTTTCTTGCCATCGAAAGAAATCGCCGGGTCGGCAGCGCTTTCGAAGTCGGCCGTGAGCACGCGCGTGGAACCGTCCTTGGTCAGCAGTACAAGCCGGCCCCCATCGCCATACGACGCACGAAGCAACCCGGCAGGGAAAGACTTGGCACCCGCCACCCGCGCCAAAGGAATCTGCGTGAACACGATCCCGCCGCCGGGAGCGTAGCGGGAAAGATCGGGGTTCGCCGCCCTGGCACGATTCCCCCGCGCCGCCACCGCTGAGGGGGGATCGCTTCCGGCGGCGATGCCCGCCGGCGAGACGCCGATGCACAGGAATGCGCCGATTACAGCCCACGATGCATTCAGGCTGTGCGTTCCCATGGACTGAAGGTTACGTGACATCTCGGGGAAACCGCCTGCGTTTTCGTTGCCTAATCCGGTTGGCTCCGGAACATCGCGATCGCTTCGATCTCCACCAACAATTCGGGACGGCAAAGGATGGCCTGAATTCCGGTTGAAGCCGGCAACGGATCGAGCGCCTGCTGCTGGTAGAATGCCGTTCGCTCTTCGTTGAAGGCAGCGTAGTCTCTTTCGATATCGCGCAGGTAACAGGTGGTCCGCACGATATCCTTCCACGTGGCCCCCTCCGATTCGAGCAACCCGGTGATGTTCAGGAACGTTCGCTGGCACTGCGCTCGAAAGTCGCCCACATGCACCGATTCCCCGTTCTCGTCGATGCTGGCCGTCCCGGAGATCAACAGGATGACGATGCCCCCAAGTTCGATGCGCAGCCCGCGCGAAAACGAACTCGGTTTCTCGTAGTGATAGGCCTCATTCAGGACTCCCCGCGCGGTCACCGCCCTCTTCTCGATTGTGGCTCCACTGCTAACGGCTTCCAGTATTTCGGCGGTAGTCACGCAAAAACCTCCTTGAATCGGTCCGAGTATCGGCTGACGCCGATCCGGCAACGCCATCAGGCACCGAGCAGAAACAATATCATCAGGCCCGAAAATAGTAAATAATACAAACACACTAGTGAGTTGACGTATATCACCTCTAGATGTGAACTGCAACTAGTCAACCAAGGGCCTCTGTTTTTGCCACCCCACCCACCTGGGGTTGAAACTCCTTGACAATCTTTCCCCGGTAGATGCATGTTACATCTAGCAGTTGCGGTACAAGTATGTCTAGCGCCATCTCAGTGTTGCTCGTCGATGATCACGAGCTCCTCAGGAAGTCCTTGCACCGGATGCTCGATGACGACCCCGAGTTGGCGGTTATCGGCGAGGCGAGCAACGGTGCGGAGGCGGTGGAACTCGCACGGGAACTGGCGCCTCAGGTCGTAGTCATGGACCTCGCAATGCCCATCATGGATGGTATTCAGGCGGCCAGGCACATCTTGCGGCTGGCACCGGCAACGGCCATTTTGATGCTCAGTATGAACGCGGAGGAGACGTGCGTTCGGGACGCATTCGAGGCCGGAGCCCAGGGGTATCTGCTGAAGAACGCCGTCGACCTCGACCTGGGCGGCGCAGTCAAGGCCGTGGCAACGGGCAAGCGAGTGCTCGATCTTGGACCGATGAAGCGCATCCCCTCGCTAGCCGGGCGCTGAGGTCGAAGTGCTCCCCACGTCCCCGCAGCGAAGGCTGTCCCCTCGTTCGGTCTGTTGTCTGTTGACGGCCGGACCGGCCGCTCTCTAGCGGGCTCAAGTGAATCTGCCGGAGCCGGACGAACCGCACCCTCCGGCAGAGAAAGCCGATAGCAGCCTCTCCACTTCATCGGACCGGCATTCCGGACATTGCAGATCGCGATCGTCGTCGGTCATGCGACGCAGCATCTCAAAACGCTCGCTGCACTTGCGGCAGCGGTATTCGTACATGGGCATATTCGAGTTCCAATTACCAAGATGCAGTCCCGGACGGAAAGTGACAGCCCGGGAACAACTTGTCCTGTCACGTACGGCGCTGAATTGCATCTCCTTGGATGGATTCTATTCACCAACCGGAGGTTCCACGTGGACTTGCCACTCCAAACCCAGCCGCCACCATCGCGGGCCGACCGAACCGCGCTGGCAATCGATGACGCCCTCACCCACGAAGCCTCGCGGGCCGGGCAGGCGGAGTTGCGGAGCAAGAACGAACGTCTGAAGCTGCTGCTGGACCTGAACAACGCGGTCGTCTCGAACCTGGATCTTCGGGATCTTCTGCGGGCCATTGCGTCGAGCGTTCGCCAGGTCATGAAGTGCGACTCCGTCGGCGTGGCGCTCCCGGATCCAGACGACCAGCGTCTGCGCATCCACGCCGTCGACTTTCCGGAAGGTAAGGGGCTCATCAGAGAGGAAAGCAAGGTCCCCAGCGCCGATGGCCCGACCAGCCGCGCGTTCCGCAAGAGCGAGACGATCGCCCTCGATGCGCACGCGCTGGCCGGCCTGGATGCTGGCGACCTGGCCGTCGCCGAAGGCTTCCGGGCGCTGTGTGACATTCCCCTCGTGAGCCGGAACCGTGCTCTCGGAGTCTTGTGCCTGGGCCGGCTGCACAACAGTCCTTTCACCGGCGACGAAGTCGAGTTCCTACGCCAGGTGGCAGCGCAGATTGCTATCGCCGTGGAGAATGCCCTGGCCTACCGTCAGATTGCCGATCTCAAAGACAAGCTGGCACAAGAGAAGCTCTACCTGGAAGACGAGATCCGCAGCCAGATGAACTTCGATTCCATCGTCGGCAGTAGCGCTGCCCTGCAGAAGGTGCTGCGTCAGGTGGAAACCGTGGCGCCGACCGATTCGACCGTTCTGATTTATGGCGAGACCGGAGTCGGGAAAGAACTGGTGGCGCGCGCCATCCACAACCTCAGCTCTCGCTCCAGGAACGCATTTGTGAAGTTGAACTGCGCGGCGATTCCGACAGGTCTGCTGGAAAGCGAAATGTTCGGACACGAGAAAGGCGCCTTCACCGGCGCCATAGCGCAGCGTATCGGCCGCTTCGAATTGGCGCACGAGGGCAGCGTTTTCCTGGATGAGGTGGGTGAGATTGCGCTCGAACTCCAGCCTAAGCTTCTTCGCGTGCTGCAGGAACGGGAATTTGAGCGCCTGGGGAGTTCCCGTACCCTCCGGACAAACGCCAGATTGATCGCCTCTACAAATCGGGATCTGGCCGCGATGGTCAAGGAGCAGAAATTTCGAATGGATCTCTACTATCGCCTGGATGTATTCCCGGTCCACGTCCCACCATTGCGCGAGCGTCATGGGGACATTCCCCTTCTGGTCCGCCACTTCGTCCAGCAGTTTGCCAGGCGAATGAATAAATCCATCGACACCATTCCCTCGGAGACGATGAACGTCCTGGTGCGCTACGAGTGGCCCGGCAACATCCGCGAGCTGCAGAATCTCCTCGAGCGGGCCGTGATTCTGTCCGCCGGGCCGGTTCTCAAGGTCCCGCTGGCCGACCTCCAGACTCAGCCGATGTCCCCTGCTGCCGGGAAGCAGGAGACCCTTGAGGAGGCTGAGCGCCGTACCATACTCAATGCACTGCAACGCTCAAACTGGCTGGTCAGCGGCCGCAAAGGCGCGGCGGCGCTCCTCGGTCTGAAGCGGACCACCCTGCAGTGGCGAATGGATAAGCTCGGAATCCGCAGGTCCGGAACTTAGATTAGATTAGCCCGTTTACCCATTCGGATGTTGAATCGCAATACACTGTGGAATACGGGAAAACGGCTTGACTCCGCAACTCGCCACCAAACAGTCCGGCCACCCAAGCGACCATCCAAAATCGGAAATATGAAGAACCTATGAACGAATTCGATCAACAAGCGAGAGCCTGGGACAACGACCCGGTTCGAGTGTTACGTGCCCGGGCAGTGGCCGACGCAATCCGTAACCACGTGCCACTTACTTCCCGCATGAACGCGATGGAGTATGGCTGCGGAACCGGCCTGCTCAGCTTTGAGCTACGAGGCGACATCGGTCCGATTACCCTAGCCGACAGCTCCGAAGGGATGCTCGAGGTTCTGCGTGACAAGATTGCCGCTTGTGGCGTGGTCAACATGACGCCCATGAAGCTAGACTTGGCAGTGGATCCACTGCCGACTGACCGCTTCGACCTGGTCTACAATCTGATGACCCTGCACCACATTCCGGACACCGAGCGTGCGCTACGGAATTTCCATGCGCTGCTGCGTCCCAATGGATGGTTGGCCATCTGCGACCTAGACAAGGAGGATGGATCGTTCCACGACCCGGGTTTCGACGGCCACAATGGCTTCGATCGCAGCGTGTTGGAACAGCAGCTTAGGGACCTCGGATGCATTGATGTTTGGACCGTGACCGCTTATGAGTTGGAGCGCGAGAGGGGCGGAATGAAGCGGGTATATCCTCTCTTCCTGCTGCTCGGCAGGGGAGCTGCGGCATGATTCTCCCGGCGGCGCGAATAGATAGTGAGTAAAATACAACACCTTCAGCACGTATCAAATGCGCTAGTATCCGGGCGTCCACTTGGATGGTCCACCTCAGCGTGTCCTGTAACCGATACCTGGCTTCCGATTACCCGCGAGTCGCCCAAGGGTTCCCCTAACGGCCCCGGGGAACAGTTGAAATCGAGTACTTAGCGAGCTGGCCGCTCCATTCGTGCCCGCTCACGCACCTCGCCTCCACCCTTCGCTCGGTTTCCGCTTCCGCCCCGAACCAGTTGCTGGCACAGCGATGTCGGGCGCGGTCCAACCCCTGCCAACATACCGGCATTCTGACGGCGGTCTGGCACCGCGCGCCTGTCACCGCCGCGGGTCAGCCGCGTAACTGGTCTGGATTGCATCGATTTCCGGGCGCCACGCTGTGGCGGTCCGGGTGCGTGAGAGCAATGCGGAGTATACAGGCAGGAGGCAAGCGATGAAGACCGCAAATTTCATTTTCGGACTGGTTGCAGTCATGGTGGCGGGCACGCCCCGATTGTCGCGCGGCGCGGAGCTGAAACCCGAGACCATGCAGGCGTGGAACCAATATGTTCGCAGTGCCGACTCGCACATGCGCGAGCGGCTTGATCCCGGCCACCAATTCCTGTGGACCGACGAGTCGCCTGACCGGAGCGCTCGCCTCAGGCGGGGCGAAATTCTGGTTGCGCCGATGACCGGGCTCGGCACCCGGCGCGTGCCGGACGGTCTCATCCACCACTGGGTCGGAGCCCTGTTCATTCCCGACGCAACGCTCGAAAGCGTTCTGTCTGTCGCTCACGATTATGACCACTACAAGGAAATGTTCCGGCCGAAGGTAGTCGACTCCAAGCTGCTGGCGTGTGAGGACGGCCAACAGAAGTACTCCGTGCTTTGGCTCAATAATGTCCTGTTCGTGAACGCCGCCTTGAAGAGTCAGTACGAGGCGCGCGATTTCCCGGTGGACCAGCGGCGCTGGTACAACATCGCCCACGTCACCAGCGCCCAGGAGATCGAATCTTACGGGCAGAAAGACGAGCGCTTTCTCCCGCCGGGCCAGGGTAACGGTTTCATCTGGCGGCTGCAGAGCATCACCCGGTACGAGGAGCGCGATGGCGGAGTCTATGTGGAACTCGAAGCCATTGGCCTGACCCGCGACATACCGGTCTCGCTGCGCTGGCTGGCGAATCCTCTGGTTGCGCGCCTTTCCCGCAGCACGCTGGCGACGTCGCTGCGGCAGACTCGCGAAGGGGTCGCCGCGTCGGCCCGCGAGCCGCGGGTGTCGGCATCGTGTGGGACACGCGGCTTCCGCCCCGGCGGCGCGGCAACGAGCGAAGACTACTGAGCC
>Ga0209638_1002988_pt1 | contig 10234 bp, 7 predicted proteins | sample BarGraNGADG00211_FD_184490 | JGI IMG/M metagenome (GOLD analysis project Ga0209638, IMG submission 184490) | Arctic peat soil microbial communities from Barrow, Alaska - Barrow Graham LP Ref core NGADG0002-211 (SPAdes) (version 2) | ecosystem: Environmental > Terrestrial > Soil > Wetlands > Peat... | reverse complement strand
TATTTTAACGTATTTATGACATTGAAATAATGTCAACAATTAAAGATTTTCGAATTATCCTGTTTTGCAATATTATTTATATCCTTACTTTCCAAGATATTCTTTTCAAAACCATTTGTTGCAGCATTTATCATAGCTTTACCCAGGGTTTCGGTATTGGTAACGATTCCATCAAAATGTTTCAAAAGAAAATAGAGCGGTTTGAAAATATTATACATGGCATTATAAAGCGGAGTTCTAGATTTTATGCCGTTCATAGGCTGAATAAATCCGGGGCGAAACATATAGGCTTGTTTAAAAGGCTTTTTCAACAAATCATTTTCTGTTTTTCCTTTCACCCGTGCCCACATGGTTTTCCCTTTTTCCGAGCTGTCAGTGCCTGCCCCAGAAATATAACAGAAAGTCATGTTTTTGTTTAAACTCAATACCGTTTCAGCTACATTTGTTGTTAATTCTAATGTATTTCTTTGATAATCAACTTCTGTAAGTCCCGCAGAAGTTACACCTAAACAATAAAAACATGTATCGTAACCGCTGAATTGATTCGAAATAAAAGACAAATCAAAAAAATCTTTGTGAATAATTTCTTTCAATTTTGGATGACTGACTTTACATGAACTCCGGTTAACGACTAAAACCGTTTCTATACGAATATCTTTAAGACATTCAATCAGAACGCCCTGACCAATCATTCCTGTTGAACCAAAGAGAATTACCTTCATTTCAATTCTGTTTTTACTGCTTTTTTATAATCTCCGGTAAATCCGGTGTGAGCCGTGAAAATGTATTCGGCATCAGGCAAATTGTTGATTTTTTCGAAGGATTTTATGGCTGTTGGCATGTCCTTACTGAAGAATGCATTTGGTTTGTCCACTCTTCCGTCTTTCAATCCAAAGGCGTCACCCACAAACAGAAACTTGTCATTTACCAGATACGACATGGAACCGGGTGTGTGTCCGGGAGTTGAAATGCAGGCAATCAGTATTTTACCGATTAGCATCTTTTGACCGTCGTCAAGTAACGTGTAGTCTTTTCGTGAAATGCTGTTGTGCTTAAACATCATTTTGGCGGTTTTGCCGTTAATCATTTGCTCTTCATCTCGTGACAGATAAATTTTTGCATTTGAAAATGTTGAAAGTGCCGCTGTGTGGTCGCCATCGCTGTGAGTCAGGAAAACAGCCACGACTTTAGCCGTATCAATATTGAGCTTTTTCAGCTCTTCTTTAATCACTTTTGCATCAGCTCCGGCATCAATGGCAATGTAATCATCGCTGTCTTTTACCAAAAACATATTCACAAAGCCATTATTCACAGCAAAAACGTTTTGTACAACTTCTTTTGTTTCAACAACATGCATTTTCTTCATTTCTGATTTCATTTTAAAACTGAATCCTACCAAAATAATAACCAAAATGGCTATCAAAATACCTAATCCGATTAATACACTTTTTAATGTTTTGTTCATAATTTGATTTTTTAAAAGTAAATAATAACGAGAATAATTCTTCCGGTAATTTGGAATTTAATATACTGAATCTATTGATGCGAATTTTGTCCTTGTTTTGATTTGAAAATTATCAGCAAACTCAGGACTGCAAAAATAATAAAAGTTTTCATAACCGAATTACATTTATTAAGGGTTCACTATTAATTGTTTACTTTTTTCCACCTCTCAGCCACGCCATAAACATCTTCACTTCCGTATAATCCAAAAATGTACTCAGCATTTCGAAAATTGAGCCGGTTTCGGTACCGCTGCGAATTAAATCAGCTGCTTTCTCCCGTTTTTTGGGTGAAATGAAATCGTTGATATCCAATTCACCTGAAATCACATATTTTTCGAGATGACTTATGATGGTGGTTTTATTTAAATTTCTTGTAAAAGCAATTTCTTCAATCGTTTTGCCTTCGTTATACATGGCCAGTGAAATTCGCATGGTTTCACCAACCGGTTTCTTCTCTTTTTTTTCTTTGCGTTTCTCTTTTTCGTGCATCAAAGATTGTAACTTGTGTTCTTTGCAATATTCCAAAATTACTTCTAAAAATTGCTTGCCATATTTTTCTACTTTTGCCGGTCCAAAACCAGTGATTTGAAGTAAATCTTTCTCATTTTGAGGTAAATAATCAGCCATTTCTACTAATGTTTTGCTTCCTGCCACTAAATAAATAGGCAAATCGTCGGGTTCACAAAGTTTGTTGCGAAGAATAAGAAGCTGAAAGTACAACTTTTGGTTTCGTGAAGTAATGGCTTTGCCTGAAACTGTTTTGGCATAAGCATTTACGCTGAATTCGGGTAATAAAAAGGTATTTTTCAACACAAAATAATCTTCGACTGAAAACGGATGTTTCAGCCCTTTTAATACATAGAGTTTTTGTGCCAGAAATCCAAAATGACTACGAATCTGATCGTTATAATCCCGTGCATTTTCGCGACTATCTGTTGACGCAGGCGATTGTCGTAATGTTTCTATTAAATTTTCAATTTTTGTTGAGAAAAATTCCATGGCAGATGTCAAACGTGCATGTAGATAATCTTCATCTACCGGATTTGAACAGAGAATAGCTTGAATTTGATGTTGAAATTTCGCTGCTACTTCTTGCAGGTTTTGTGCTTGTTTTAATATGTTTTGCAGAAAAGGAATCGTTTCTTCGTTAAACGAACTTTTCACTTCTTCTACTTCGCGGACTAATCGGGAAGCATGACCTACAGAAGTTTTGAAATCAAAAAGTAAGCCCAATACATAGGCTCTGAACTGATTTCGCGATTCATTGAGTTGTTTTTCCAATTCTTCAATTGCAAGCTTATTTCGTTCATGTTCAACAATTTTTCGATCATTTTCAATGCTGTACGGATTGATTTTACTCCAAAGCACCATTCCTTCCAACGACCGGCAACGGCTTAATGCCACGTACACTTGTCCGGCTGCAAAAGCATCTCCGGCATCAATCACTGCTTTATCAAATGTCAACCCCTGACTTTTGTGAATGGTGATGGCCCAAGCCAATCGTAATGGAAACTGCTCAAAAGTACCAATCGTTTCCTCATCAATTTGTTTGGTCATTTCGTTGGTAGAATAACGCAGATTTTCCCAAACCATTTTGTTAAGTTCAATAATCTCAGAGTCTTCTGGGCATTTTACAAAAATGGTATTGTCTTCAATATCTTCAATGACACCGATTTTCCCGTTAAAGAAACGTCGCACAGTTTGATTATCGTTTTTGATAAACATCACTTTTGCTCCTATTTTCAAAACCAGCTCTTTGTCGGTAGGATAGCTTTTTTCGGGAAAATCTCTTTTTATTTCAGCTTCGAATGTAAAAGTTTTTCCTTTCAGCTTCGCCAGTTCCTCGGCATTGGTTTTATCGGCTTTGTAATTGTGAGTTGTGAGCGTGATATAGGTATCGTCTTTAGGTGGCACAAACAAGGGATTATAGCGACTTTGAAGCAACGCTAATCCTTCAGGCGACAGACAATTGTTTCGCACTTCGTTCAGCACGGTTATAAAGTCTGCATTTGTTTGGCGAAAAATTTTGTCAAACTCAATGTATACCGGTTGTTGTTGCATAATAACCTGACTTTGAAAGAAATACGGACTCGCATAATAATCGGATAACAATCGCCATTCACTTTCAATAGCAACCGGCGAAAGTTGGAACATATCTCCAATAAAAATGACCTGAACACCACCAAAGGGCTCATTATTTCGATATCGAAAATGACGTAAAATAGTATCTACCGCATCGAGCACATCGGCACGAACCATGCTTATTTCGTCAATTACCAGCAATTCAAGTTCTTGCAATACTTTTCGTCTGTGACCTTGCATCTTTGTTTTTTCAATGAGGTTTTTTCGCCCTTCCACTGTTGGGATAAAAGGTGTAAACGGCAATTGAAAAAAGGAATGCATGGTTGTTCCACCAGCATTAATGGCAGCTACACCGGTTGGAGCGACCACAGCCATTTGCTTTTTGGTTTCCGACTTTAATTTATGAAGAAAGGTGGTTTTTCCGGTTCCGGCTTTTCCGGTCAGAAAAATAGAACGATTTGTAAACAAAGCAAAATCGTGCGCTAATTGATAATAAAGTGAGGTATTTTCCATAAGAATATGACTTTTGGATTTGAATATGCAAAAATAGAAAAAAAGTTTTACAATTGTTTATAAATTCAACAATTGAAAGTACACACAGATTATTAAATTTCTATTAAAATAATAGATAACATTGATAACTATAATAAATTTCCGTAATTTTGCCACCTGATTAAACCATCGCACCACCAATGTATCTAAAGCAAATATGAATGAACCCGTAGAACGAATCATGGGAAAGATTAGCAAGATGTCGCAGGATATTGTGCAGGGCAAATTGTCGCATCTCGATATTGATCGTTCTTTTTACCCGTTACTGCTGATCGATGCAGGACATGGAATTACACAACAGGAACTTGCCCACGAGTTATCGTGCGATAAAGTTCAGGTGGTGCGGATTATTGATTACCTGTCGTCGAATGGATATGTTGACCGCATACCAAACAAAACCGACAAACGTAAATACGAATTGTCCGTCACCGATAAAGCCCGAAAAGTAATACCGGATATTAAAAAAGCATTTGACGAATTGTCAGCCATCACGATGAAAGGATTGTCGACGAGCAAAAAAAACGAATTATATGCCATGCTCACACTTATAGTATCAAATCTTATTACATTATAAAAGCCATTTCCCCAATGAAAAAAAAATCAACCATCTGGATTGTCGTAATTATTGTAATCATACTCGCCTTCTTTTTGAGAATGGCATTTACAAAACCAACAGATAAAGCAAAAAGCTCTGATTCGAAAGCGAATGCACAAAAAAAAGTGGACGCTTACGTTGTCAAGCCGTCGTTGCTTATCAATGAAATTTCAGTAACCGGTTCGTTACTGGCTTTCGATGAAGTCTCACTTCAGAATGAAGTTGCAGGACGGGTTGTAAAACTGAATCTACCCGAAGGAAAATTTGTTCGAAAAGGAACGCTGTTGGTCAAACTCTTCGACGATGATCTGCAGGCAACCCTGAAGAAACAACAATCGCAACTGGCCATCCAGGAGCAAATTTACAAAAGGCAATCCGAATTGTTGAAAGCAAACGGGATTAGTCAAAATGACTATGACCAAATCATTTTGTTGGTGAATTCAATTAAAGCAGATATTGAAGTTCAAAAAACACTCATTCGCAAAACAGAAGTTCTGGCACCTTTCGATGGAGTGATTGGATTACGAAAAATAAGCGTGGGCGCCATTGTTACCCCGGCTACTTTGCTTTCTACTATTCGCAGCGAAAATAAAATAAAACTCGATTTCAGCGTTCCCGAAAAATATGGTTCGGTTATCAAAAGCGGCATGAAAGTGAAATTCACTATGTATAACGATGATTCACAATTTGAAGCTAACGTAATTGCTACCGAACAAGGAATTGATGCTACTACCCGTAACCTCAAAGTAAGAGCTATCGTCAACAGTAAATCAGAACTTTTAATTCCCGGAGCATTTGCAAATGTTCAACTCAGACTGAGTGAAAATAAAAGTGCATTGTTAATCCCTACACAGGCTATTATTCCTCAGGAACAGGACAAGAGCATTATTATTGCCAGGAAAGGAAAAGCTCATTTTATTACTGTCATAACCGGCATTCGCAATGCTTCAAACATTGAAATAACCAAAGGCATTCAACCCGGCGACACCATTATTACTTCCGGATTGCTTTTTCTGAAAGAAGGTTCAAAATTAAATTATTCTTCCATAACAAATAAACTACGATGATTTCAGATACAGCACTTAAACGTCCGATAGGTTCCATTGTAGTGAGTCTGATCATTATTTTGATGGGAGCGGTTGGTTTCAGTTTCCTTGGAATTCGACTTTACCCGGCTATTGATCCGCCTGTTATTACGGTTCAAACCAGTTATACCGGAGCCAATGCCGAAATCATAGAATCGCAGATTACCGAACCGTTGGAAAAGAACATAAACGGGATAGAAGGTGTGAAGTCTATTTCTTCTCAATCGTCTACCGGTCAAAGTTCCATTACGGTTGAATTCAATCTGGGCGCCGATTTGGAAAAAGCGGCAAATGATGTTCGGGATAAGACTTCGCAGGCTATGAGAAGCTTGCCTCTGGATATTGATTCTCCTCCTACTGTAACGAAAGCAGATGCTAACGGTGATCCTATTATCATGCTTACAGCTCAGAGTAGTTCCATGAATGCCATTGAACTGAGTGATTATGCCGAAAATGTATTATTGGAAAAACTTCAAACTATTCCGGGGGTAAGTTCTGTTTCCATTTACGGACAACAGAAACCTGCCATGCGCCTGTGGCTCGATCCGGGTAAAATGACTGCTTATAATCTCACAGCAACCGATATTAATACGGCTCTTGCCAAAGAAAATGTGGAAATGCCCGGAGGCAAAATTCGCGGTGGTGCCACAGAACTTACTGTGAAAACTTCAGGCAGGTTAGAAACCGAAGCAGATTTCAATAACCTGATTATTAAACAAACCGACAATCAGGTAGTAAAGCTGAATGATATCGGCGAAGCTGTACTGGGTCCTGAAAGTGAAGAGTCGGGTTCAACCATTAATGGCAACAGCGGTGTCATGCTTGCTTTAATACCGTTACCGGGAGCCAACGATATACAAATTGCCGATGAATTCTACAAACGGCTCGATCAGATAAAACAGAATCTACCAAAAGGAATGGAACTGAATATCGGGCGCGATAAATCGATATTTGTCCGTCAATCGGTCACGGATGTGTTGGAAACCCTGCTTATTGCTATTTTCCTGGTAATGTTGATTATCTTTTTATTCTTCCGAAACTGGATTATTGCCATACGACCCCTGATTGATATTCCGGTATCACTCATAGGAACCTTTTTTGTGATGTATCTCTTCGGCTTCTCGGTCAATGTGCTTTCCCTGTTGGGTATTGTTCTGGCAACAGGACTGGTGGTGGATGATGGGATTGTGGTGACCGAAAATATTTTCAAACGAATAGAAAAGGGCATGGACAAATACCAGGCTGCCAAAGAAGGTACCCGCGAAATATTCTTTGCTGTAGTTTCAACTTCACTCACACTGGCCATTGTTTTTATACCGGTTATCTTTTTACAGGGATTCACCGGACGGTTGTTCCGCGAATTTGGAATTGTGGTCGCATCGGCTGTTTTAATTTCGGCCTTTGTATCACTTACACTTACCCCTGTATTAAATGTTTTTCTTGGTGGGTCGGCAAAGCATCATTCTAAATTTTATACGGCTACTGAACCATTCTTTTTGGCGGTGGAAAAAAAATACAGACGCTTTTTATCCTTTTTTATTATCAACAAATGGATTTCTTTTGCCATTCTTGGTATATGTATATTGCTTATTGTTAGTATTTATTCCACTATTAAATCTGAACTGGCACCTGATGAAGACCATAGTTATATCCGTACAAGTATCACTGCACCAGAAGGAACTGAATACACCACTACAAAAGATATAATAGATAAGGTTGCAAAAATAAACAGTGATCTGGGAGCAGATGCAAAATTTACACTTGCACGATACGGTGGAGGTCACAGTTCCAGTGTAAATACCGGAAATGTCATGACTTTTCTTTCCGATCCTGCTGAAAGAAAGACAACACAAAAAGAGTTGGCTAAAAAATTATCTAAAATTTATGATAGTATTCCCGATGCCCGTATTACTGCAAGTCAGGAACCAACCATCACGACTTCAAACTCAAGAGGATTGCCTGTACAGTTTGTATTGCAGAATCTTGATTTTGATAAAATACAAACAATATTACCAAAGTTTATAGAGGAGGCACAAAAAAATCCTGTATTTACGAATGTGGATGTTGATTTAAAATTCAATAAACCGGAGTTAAACATAAAAGTGAACCGGCTAAAAGCCAACAGTCTTGGTGTAAACGAAAAAGATGTATCGGATGCATTGGATTTGGCTTATAGTGGGAGCAGGTACGGATATTTCTTACGGAATAACAGGCAATATTATGTAATAGGACAAGTTGCACGCGAAGACAGAAATACTCCTGCAAATATTTCATCCTTATATGTGCGTTCGAGCACAGGGAATATGATTCAGCTGGATAATCTGGTTACGATGCAAGAAAATAGTAAACCTCCGATTTTATATCATTTCAACCGGTATAAATCAGCCACAGTGTCAGCCAACCTCGCTGAAGGAAGAACATTAGGGGAAGGAATAGCCGAAATGCAAAAAATATCGGATAAACTGCTGGATCCTACTTTTACAACTGCTTTGGCAGGTCAATCAAGAGATTTTGCCGAAAGTAATTCAAATATATCGTTCGCACTGATACTGGCGTTGCTGCTTATTTATTTAATTCTGGCAGCACAATTCGAAAGTTTCCGCGATCCGTTCATTATCATGCTTACCGTGCCAATGGCCATTGCAGGAGCCATGCTTTCACTTTGGGTATTTGGACAAACATTGAATATATTTTCCGAAATCGGTATGATTTTGTTGATTGGTATCGTTACTAAGAATGGTATTCTGATTGTAGAATTTGCCAATCAAAAACGAAAGTTGGGAATGAACAAGCGCGTAGCAGCATTCGAATCGGCGGCAGCACGTTTCCGCCCTATCTTGATGACTTCACTGGCAACTATATTTGGTGCGCTTCCTATTGCGTTGGCACTGGGTGCAGGTTCTACCAGTCGTATTCCATTGGGTATTGTTGTAGTCGGAGGTTTGTTCTTTTCATTGATACTGACTTTATTTGTGATACCGGTAACCTATATTGTTTTGTCAACTAAAACTAAAAAAATAGTTCAATAATGAATTACGATAAAAAACCAATGATGATGATGAAGTTCGTTTATTTACTCTTTTTAATTCTAATTTTTCCTACAGCAAAAGCTCAGGAAGCATTATCCTTAGAAAGCGCTGTAAATATGGCATTGAAAAACAACTTCGATATACTTGTAGCCGACAAGAGTGCTGCAATTTCGAAAGTGAATAACACTCCCGGCAATGCAGGTATGTTGCCTTCAGTAGCAGTTATCGGCTCCGGAAATTATAGTCTGAATAACAGGATTCAAAAAAACGTAGATGGTTCTTCTGTCACCTCACCTTCATTGAGTACCAGTTCTGTTACAGCAGGAGCTGAACTGACCTGGACTTTATTTGATGGTGGAAAGATGTTTGTGACTAAAAGTAAATTGAGTGAAATTCAAGCTCTTGGTGAAATACAGTTCCGCGATAAAGTTTTACAAACCATGTTCAGTGTCATCACTGCCTATTATGATGTGGTAAGGCAAAAACAACAATTAATTTCGATTAATGAAGTATTGAACTACAACAAAGATCGGGTTAAAATTTCACAGGCTGGTTATAATGCCGGTTCGCTTATTAAGACTGATTTGCTTCAGGCAAAAATTGATTTGAATGTTACGTTGGAAAATTTAATTAATCAACAATTTGCCATCATTGAAGCTAAAAAGACGTTGAATCAGTTATTAGGACAATCTTCCGAATCGGTGTACGAAATTTCCGATTCTATTCCTCTTAATTATACTCCGAATAAAACAGAATTGATTCAGAAACTAAATTCGTCGAACACCAGTATTTTATCTTTTCAAAAACAAATTGACATTGCCGGTTTAGCCATAAAGGAATTCAAGAGTGGTTATCTTCCGAATGTAGGCTTTAGAGCCGGGTATTACTTTTCGCAATCAACCAATACAAATGCATCCATTGCACAAAGTCGTACTTTGGGACCTCAGGTGGGGGGTTCACTTGTTATTCCTCTGTTTAGTGCAGGTGAAAACAACCGAAAAGTCGCTGTTGCCAAACTTGAATCTGCTTCAGCCGAATTCGATCTTCAAAATATTAAATTACAGGTAAATACTTTACTGGAAAATACACTGACTGATTTTGAAAATCAACAACGATTATTTGAAATAGAATCGGAAAATAACGAACTTGCCCTGGAAAATATAAAAATCAGCTTGGAACGACTACGTCTTGGACAATCAACTTCACTGGAAGTTCATATTGCTCAGGAAGATTATGTACAATCGAACACACGATTAATTAATTTCAGATTTAATCTCAAATTAGCTGAAACTAAACTCAAACAACTTATTTCGAATTTGTAATTTGACCTCAATGAGTACGAAACACCTTTGAGAATTTTATTTTTCTACGTTTTAAATTCTGTAA
>Ga0209638_1002987_pt1 | contig 10235 bp, 10 predicted proteins | sample BarGraNGADG00211_FD_184490 | JGI IMG/M metagenome (GOLD analysis project Ga0209638, IMG submission 184490) | Arctic peat soil microbial communities from Barrow, Alaska - Barrow Graham LP Ref core NGADG0002-211 (SPAdes) (version 2) | ecosystem: Environmental > Terrestrial > Soil > Wetlands > Peat... | reverse complement strand
CGGCACGCGCCGTCCGTCCGGGTCGCGCCCGTCGGACCGTCCTGCGACGCGGTTCGCGACGCGCGGCCAGCCCGCCGCCCTGGCTGCCGTCGAGCGAATGCTCGACGGCAGCGCTCCGCAGGTTCTCCTCCTGGTCGGCCCCGGATCCATCGGGAAGACGACGCTGGCCATGGACCTCGCGGCCGGGCTCCTGTGCGCTGCGGAAGAAGGAGTGCCGCGTCCCTGCCGCGCCTGCCGCGCCTGTCACCTCGTGGCGGGTGGGACGCACCAGGACCTCCACCGCCTCGTGCCGGAAGGCTCCGGGCGCCAGGTCCGCATCGGCGATCCGAACGATCCCGACCCGGGCACGGTCCGGCATCTCATCCACGAGATGGCGCGCCTCCCCGTGGAAGGCCGCCACCGGGTCGCGGTGATCGAGAGCGCGCACCGGATGAACGAGGACGCCCAGAACGCGCTCCTCAAGACGCTGGAGGAACCGCCCGCGGGAGCCACCCTCATCCTCTGCGCCGACGATCCCGAGCGACTGCTCCCCACCGTGCGGTCCAGGGCCGCGACGCTCCGCCTCGGCCCCCTCGGGATACGTGCCATCGAAGGTCTGCTCGGCGAGCATGGGATTGATCCGCCCCGCGCGGCCCGCCTCGCCCGCCTCGCCGGCGGCCGGCCCGGCGTTGCCCTCGCGTACGCCGCCGCGCCCGAGGCGGTCGATGCGCGCGAGGAGATCTCGCGAACGTTGCTGGACCTGGGTTCCGAGAACCGCGCGCGGCGCCTCGTGATCGGCCGGGAGCTGCTGGCACGGGCGGCGGACCTCGTAGGCCTCCGTGCCGAGCCGGACCCGGCCGCGCCGCCCCCGCAGCCCGAGGAGGCCGAGGTGGCGAAGTCGGGTCGCCTGTCACCTGCCGAGCGCCGGCTCGCCGCCCGTGCGCTCCTCGAGACATGGGTCGCGGTCGCGCGGGACCTTGCGGTCGTGGCGGCCGGTGGGCCGGGGCGGAGCGTGAACCTCGCGCTCGTGGACGACCTCGAGACGGCTGCGGCACGGATCCCGGCCGGCGCCGCACCGGCGTTCCTCGTGCGGCTGGAACGGGCCGCGCAGCTGCTGGAGGCGAACGCGAACCCGGAGCTGATCGTGGACGTCCTGGTCCTCGCCTGGCCCCGGGCGGCCTGACCGTGCCCGACGACCGTCCCGCCCGGTCCGGCCGGGGAGCCCTGCCAGGCCGTTTCGACCCCGGGGATGGCGAGCCGCCAACCGAACGGCTCGAGGCGACGGTCATCGGGGCCGTGCAGGGCGTCGGGTTTCGCTGGTTCGTGACGGAGGCGGCCGCTCGCCTTGAGCTCCGCGGCTGGGTCGCGAACCGGGCGGACGGAGCGGTCCTGTGCGTCGCGGAAGGGCCCCGGACCGCGCTCGAGGAGCTGCTCCGCGAGCTCGCTCGTGGCCCGATCTCAGCGCAGGTTGATCGCGTCATCCCGGCCTGGATGCCCGCCACCGGGAGGTTCAGCCGTTTCGAGATCCGGTCCGGCAGCCACCCCGGCGACTGATCGGAACCGGCGCGTCCCGCCACCCGTACCATCGGGGGATGGCCCCGGAGGCTCCGGTGCCCGAACGTCCGGAGGGTGAACTCGGACCAGACGATCGCCGAGACGCTTCCGCGTCTCTATCGCGAGGTGCTCGACGGGATTGCCCGCCTCGAGGACCTCGGTGCCCGCCCGGCGGCCGCGCGGCTGCGGGAGGAGGCGATCGCCGGCTACTCGCGGGCCTGGGATGCCGCGTGCGAGAAGCAGCTTCGCGACCTGCTGGGACGCGTCGATGGCGCGGCCCGCGACCTGGAGCGCCGGCGGCGGCCCCGCCTGGCCTGACCGCCCGGCGGGAGCGCCCCACCGGGACCGCCCGCACCGATGCCGGCACGCTGCGCCGCGGCCGCGCTACGCTCTCCGCGTGAGCGACGATCAGGCAGGCGACATCCTCGTTGCCGCCATGGCCGCGTTCGACCTCCTCGCTGAGCTGGGCGAGACCGTCGAGGACGAGTGGAGCTACGTCACCAGGCTCAGCGAGGTGGGCCGCGCACGTCTGCGCGCGGCCGCACCCCCTGCCGGCGGGACCGTCTTGCCCGAGGGCGCCGCCGCCATCACCGCCCTTGTGCTCGAGGTCGGCCGGATCACGGACCCGCACCGCGCCATCGACTGGCTCTCGACCTTCCCCGCCGCGGCGGAGCTGGCGCTCGGCGGCGGTCCCGCGGTCGCCCAGGCGCGTCCGCCGGCGGGCGGGGCCTGAGATGCGGTTCCAGGACGCGGCGCGCGACGCGCGCGCCGTCGTCTATGCGGGGATCCAGGCAGATCCGCTCGTCGCCCGCCTGGCGGTCCTTGCCTCCGACGCCACGTACGGGCAGCGCCTGATGGCCAGGGCGGTCATGAACGGCGAGTCGACCGATCCGGCGACCTGGCGCGCCATCTTCCCCACGGTGCTCGGCGCCGGCGCGCCCGATCTCGAGCGCGCCGAGGCCCTCCTCGACGGGAGCCTGGCGGTCGCCGAGCGCGGAGAGCAGGTGCGCAGCCAGTTCCGCGGCGCGTTCGTCGAGGCGCTCGCGCAGGTCCTCGTCGCCCGCCGGGCCGGTGACGCTGCCGTCCGCCGGGAGCGCCGCGTCCTGTTCGACGGCGTCGCGTCCGAGATCCACCCCTACGACCTGACCGTGGAGACGCCCGGCCGCGAGGAGGCGTGGGACTGCAAGTGGGGCGCCCGCGGCATCAACGCCGACGTTCTCAACCAGCTCGACGACGCCCGCCGTCATGCGTCCGGCGAGGATCGCGCGCTGCGGGTCGGGCTGGTCGTGTTCGACGTGCGTACCTCCTGCGCGGTGCGGCTCTCGCAGCAGACGGCGCCGCGGCAGGGGACCGCGGTGGTGACGCTCGAGACGCTCGACGCGCTGGCGGGTCGGAAGGCGACGCCCGCGTGACGGCGACGGACCAGGGGCCGGATCCCGAACGGGCGATGTCCCCCGACAGACTCCGGATCGAGGAGGCCTACCGGGTCCGCTTCGACGAGGCCACGCCGGATGGCCTCGCCAGGACGTCGGCCCTGCTCGGCTACCTCCAGGACGTCGCGTGGCGCCATTCCGAGGTGCTCGGCTTCGATCGCGCGTGGTACGCGGAGCGCGGGCTGGCCTGGGTGGTCCGGGCCATCGAGGTCACCCTCGCCGCGCCGATCCGCGACGGCGACCGGCTCTGGGTGTCGACCCGGATCGTCGGATTCCGCAGGGTGATGGCGCGTCGCCATTCCGAGCTCCGCGCGGCCGACGACACGCCTGTCGGCGACGTTAGCGTGGACTGGGCGATGACCGACGGCCGCGCCCCGGTCCGGGTCCCCGGCGAGATCGCGGGCCTTCCCGGCATCGACCCGGTGCCGTTCACGCCGCTTCGGGTCGACCTCCCGCCGGCTCCGCCCGACGCCCGGCAGCTGGAGATCGTCCCGCGCCTCCGGGAGATGGACCCGATGGGCCATGCCAACAACGGGGTCTATCTCGATTGGCTCGACGAGGCGATCACGGCCGCCGGAGGCGCGAACGACGTGCGCGCCGCCGCCCGGCGCTACCGCGTGGAGTACCTCCGCGCAGCAGGACCCGGCGTCGCGCTTCGTTCCGTGGCCTGGCGCGACGGACCGGGCTGGGCGTGGCGGCTGGTCGACGACGCGGGAGACCTGGCGCGGGGTCGACTGCATCGCGCGGTCCCGTCGTCGAACGGGGCGCCCTGACGCTCGCGGGACGGACCGCGGGAAGCGATCATCGCCCTCGCCTGGAGTGCCGGCTCGCCCGTTCAGACGACATTCAGGGGAGCCCGGCATACTGTGCCGGATGATCGAACCCATGCCCCCCGTGGAGGACGACGACGACTACGACGACTACGAGGCGCCTCCTCCTCGCCGCTTCACGATCGCCATCGTCGCGGCGCTGGTCCTCGCCCTCGTCGCCGTCGGGCTCTCGGCCTTCGCGATCCTGCGGCCCGCCACGTCCAGCTGCCAGTCGGCCGCCTGGGACGCCGTGCCCAGGGCGAGCGAGATCCCGGCCGGCTGGACGGTCGGCGTGACCGACTTCTACCCGGACAACCAGACGACGACGATCGCCGGGCCCGCCTCGACCAGCGGCTCGGCCGGGTCGACGATCTATGCCAGCGTCACCTGCTTCGGTGCGAGCGCCGCGGACGCCTTCGACCGCTCGGAGCTGGCGTCTCGAAGCGCGGGGCGCTCGGTCACCGTGCTCGACGGGATCGGGGAGGCGGCGTACGCGATCGCCGGGAGCACGGCCGGCGCGAGCGCCATGCAGTTCCGCCGCGGACCGCTCGTTGCGTACCTGGCGAGCTCGGGCGTGACCACCGATGCGGAGCTCCGCCAGGTCGGCCAGGCGGTTGACGCCGCGCTCCGCCGGGCCCTCGGGGATTCGGGGGCGGTAGCCCCGCCGGCTCCAAGCGCCGCCGCCACGCCGGCGGCGTCGCCGGCCGCGTCGGCCGGGGCCTCAGCCGGCGCGTCACCCCAACCGTCCCAGGCCCTCGCGAGCCCGGTCGCGCCCGAGCTCGAGGCGCTCATGCCGCGCCTGGTCAACGGGACCACGCTCGTCGTCGAGAGCGCGACGGGCGACCAGGTCCTGGGCACCGACACGGCGAGCAAGGCCCTCATCGCCGCCCTGACCAGCTTTGGCAAGAAGCAGACCGACCTGCAGATCGCGCAGGCCTACGATTCCTCCAGCACCCTTGACCTCACGGTCCTCGGCTTCAGGGTGCCCGGCATCTCGGCCGCGCAGCTCCAGCCGGCGGTGCTCCAGACATGGCTCTTCGCCGGCGCTACCGGCGTCACGACGAAGGAGACCACGGTCGGCGGGGTCAAGGTCACCGAGGTCACCTACGGCGGCAGCACGTCCGTCTCGTACGTCGCGGCTCGCAAGGACGCCGTGATCATCATCCAGTCAGCCGACGCGAAGATCGCGGCGGCGGCGCTCGCCGCGCTCCCGTAGCCGCTGCCGCCACGCCGGCGGCCGGCGTGCGCGATCATCTGCGGTGATGAGCCCGCTCGAGCCGCCCGCCCCCGTAGCCGCCGAGCCGCCCGTGGGCCCCGAGTCGGGCTCGAGGACGCGACGCGGCATGGCCGAAGTTCGGCCGCAGTGGTCGCTCTGGCTGCTCTCGATCGCCCACGCGGTCAACCATGCGCAGGCCGTCGTCCTGCCGCTCATCTACCTCAAGATCACCGACGAGTTCCACGTCGGCGTCGACACGATCGCCTTCCTTGCGGCCGGCGGCGCCTTTGCCGCCGGCGTGGTCCAGCTCAGCTTCGCCTCGCTCACCCGGCGGGTCTCCCGGCGGAGCCTGCTCGGGGCTGGCGGCCTGCTGTTCGGGGGCGGGTTCGTCGCGCAGGCGTTCTCGTCCGGGTTCCCGACCTTTGCGGTCGCCAACATCCTGTCCCGGATCGGCGGCTCGCCCCAGCATCCGGTCGGCAACGGCCTGCTCGCGGAGCAGTTCCCGCCCGAGCGGCGGGGCTTCGCGATCAGCGCGCACATCTCCGGCGGGAACGTCGGGACGGTGGTGGTGGCGCTGCTCGGAGCGCCGATCATCGCCGCGTTCGGATGGCGCGGTGCGGCCATCGTCTTCGGGGTCCCGGCGCTCGCGATCGCGATCGCGATCCTCCTGCTCGTTCGCGAGCGGGGCACCGATCGGGCAGCCGCGGTCGCCGGCGGGAGCGTGCGGGACGCGTACCGGGCGATTGTCCGTGACCGAGACCTGCGCTGGCTCTTCCTCACGTCGATCCTCGGCGGCGGCGGGCGCGGGCTGGGCGTGGTCAATCTCTTCGTGCTCATCTACCTCACGAAGGTGATCGGACTGGGCGAGTCGCTGTCGGGGCTGATGTACGGCGCGCTGATCGTCTTCTCGGTGCCGATGCCGCTCGTCGCGGGCTGGCTGTCCGACCGAATCGGCCGGAAGCCGCTGATCATCGGTGTCTACCTCGGCGGCGCGATCGGGTTCGTCGTCTTCCTCGTCTCGGGGTCGAGCCTGGCGGGGCTCTGGGCCGGGATCCTGCTCATGGGCCTCTTCAGCTTCGCCGAGAGCCCCCAGCTCCAGGCACTCCTTGCCGACATCGCCCGGCCGTCGATCCGGGACGCCACGTTCGCGCTCTATTTCACGCTCGCCTTCGGGGTCGGGTCGCTGTGGGTCGCGATCTACGGGGCGATCATCGGCGCCGCCGGCAACGCGACCGGGCTGCCCATCGTGTTCATCCTGATGGCGGTGACGTTCGTGCTGGCGGCGGCCGGGACCGTGCCGATCAGGGCCGAGCAGCGGGCGCACGAGAACGCGGCCCACGAGGCTTCGCTCGGGGGGCTCTGACCCCGCTCGAGCGAGCCGCTCCTACGCCCGGCGGGCCAGCGCCTCGCGCTGGATGGCGAGGATCGAGAGCGCATCGGCAATCCGCCCGTCGAACGTCATCTCGAGGGCCTCACCGAACGGCACCCACCGCGTCTGCAGCTCCTCCGTGCCCTCGGGAGACGCCGCGCCGTCCTGGAGGTCGGTGGCGACGAAGAAGATCGCGAGCTCGTCCGTCACGGAGTTCGAGAGCGCAGCCCCTCCGAGCTCGCGCCACGTCCCCGCCCGGAACCCGGTCTCCTCGACCAGCTCGCGCCTGGCCGCGTCGAGGGCGGACTCGTCCGGGCCCCCGCCCCCCTCGGGGATCTCCCACGAGTATTCGTCCAGCGGATACCGGTACTGGCCGACGAGCAGGACGCGATCGCGATCGTCGATGGCCAGGACCCCGATCGCCCGGTTGACGAAGTGCACGATGCCGTAGATCCCGGGCGCGCCGTCCGGCCGGATGACGTCGTCATGCCAGACGGTCAGCCATGGGTTCTCGTACGCAACCCGGCGAGCCACGCGTCGCCACGGGTTGGGCGCCCCAGCCGGATCGTCGCCGTCACGAGCCGCACCTGGACCGATGTCGGCTCCTCTGCCTCGTGGGCTGGACACCCCGCCATGGTACGCGGCGCGGCCGACGCGCGGCGCGGGCGGGCTAGAAGACGGAGTACCGCTCCACCAGGCTCCACGTGCTGTTGGCGCTGGTCAGGGTCGGGTCGGCGATTGCGCGCACGTACCACTGCCCGCGCGTGGCGAAGGTCCAGGCCAGGTTGGCGCGACCGCTGGCATCGGCGTACACGTCGCGCTTCGTGACCAGAACCCAGTGTCCGCTGACCTGGCGCCAGAGCTGGAACGTCACCTTCGCCGGCGCCAGGGTCGGGCCGATCGGTCGGACGGTGCCGGTGAAGGTGACCTTCGTCCCGGCCGGGACGCTCCTGGTGTGGCCGAGGTTCGTGGGTCGGAGGATGAGCAGCTGGCGCACGACGACGCGCGCCGGCGCGCTGGCACCCGGACCCAGGTCGGCTCCGCCCGCGAAGACGGCCTGGAACTGCGTGTTGACGGGCGGCCGGTAGCCGAACGTGGCGTGACCCGAGGCGTCGGTGGTCAGGGTCGCGATGTCGACCCATTGCGTCTCGTTTGCCTGCATCCGCTGCAGCGTGAGTGGCCGGCCTGCCCCTGGTCCGGCCACGTCGACGGCGAGGGTCACGGTCTGCCCCCAGCTGATGACCCCAGTGCTCGGGGCCAGGGTGAGCTGTGCGGCGGGGAGGGTGGCCGTGATCGGAAGGGGAGCGCTCGTGCCGCCGCCGGGTGGCTGGTTGACGACCGTCACCGCGAACGTCCCCTGGGTCAGGGCGGCCGGGATGAGCGCGGTGAGCACCGCCGGCGAGACGAACGTGGTCGGCAGCGGCGCCCCGTTCCAGTAGGCGGTCGAGATCCCGGAGACGAAGTTGGCCCCCTGGAGCGTGAGGTTCACCTGTGCGCCCCCGGCTGCGACCGTCGCCGGGGCGACCGCCGTGAGCAGCGGCGGCCCGGTGGGAGGCAGGCTGGCGTAGTTGAACGTGACAGGGGTCAGGTCCGTGCCGTTGTAGCGGTCGAGGTCGACGCAGCCCGGGATGCCTGCCACCGAGCCGCAGTCGTCGTACTGCCAGAACGTCCAGCTGTGGCCGCCCCAATTGTTGGCGGGAACGTGCACGCTCGGGACGAACCAGTGGGCGACCCACAGGACGGAGTAGCCCTGGTCGGCGAACATCGTCGTGTCGCCCATGGCGTTGGCCCAGAAGCTCGGGCTCGTGTAGATCATCGGCCTGACCCCGAGCCTGGCATAGACCTCGCCGAGCCACGCGCCGACCCACGCCTGGAGGTCCGTCACGGAGAGCCCCCCGGTCTGCTCGAGGTCGAGTGCGGGAACGAGGTCGCCGGGAAGCAGTGCCGCATTCTGGGTGAACCAGTCCGCCTCGAGGACCGCGTCGCCCGAGGAGGCCGACGGGGTCGCGAAGTGGTATGCCGTGACCTGCAATCCGGCCGCCCGCGCACCCGCGTGATTCGTGGCGTAGGTCGGATCCAGGTAGGTCTGGCCCAGCGTGGCCCGCATGATCGCGAAGCGCTTGCCGGCACCGGCCACCTGCGCCCAGTCGATCGTCTGCTGGTACTGGCTGGTGTCGATCCCCTCGACGTAGGGATCCGGCTGCGGGACTGCCGCCTGGAAGAGCCCGGTGGCGGCGTACGCGACGCTGACGCCGTAGCGGGACGAGATGCTCACCCCGTTCATCGCGACGATCGCATACCAGGTGTTCCCCGAGACGTCGGTCACGCACGTTGCCGACCACGGGTCACCCTGGACCGTCCCGGTCACGGTGACGACCGCCCCCGTCGGGATCGTGACCAGGGCCGCGGCGGTCATCGAGGGCGAAGCGCGGAGGCGCGCCGAGCAGGCCGCGGCATAGTCGGAGCTGGCACGGGCGATGCCCGGTGCGACTGGGACGAAGGCCATCGCAACAAGGACGGCGACGGCGGCCAGGAGCCAAGGTCGATGCAGGTGCACTCGAATCCCCATTCTCGTCGGGTGGAGCGGCGACGCGACGCGGCCCGGGTCGAGCCGAACGACGGGGGAGCACGAAGCCCCGACACCAAGGGAAGGCACGAGCCCTCGGCGTCTGCGGTGATCCTACAGAAGATCGCGGGTGCTGTCAGGAGCCCGGCAGGGCCGTGGTGCGGGGTGTACCGGGTGGGACCGCTCTCTCCTCCGCGAATTCGAGCACGAAGACCGGGATCTGCCGGTCGGTCTTCGCCTGGTACGTCGCGTAGTCGGGCCACGCGTCCACCGCGCGCTGCCACCAGGCGGCCTTCTCGTCGCCCGAGACCTCACGCGCCGTGTAGTCGCGCCTGGTGGCGCCGTCCTGCAGCTCGACGTGCGGGTTCTTCTTGAGGTTGTGGTACCAGGCGGGATTCCTCGGGGCGCCGCCGAGTGACGCGACCACGGCGTAGCGGCCCTCGTGCTCGACGCGCATCAGCGCAGTCTTGCGAAGCTTGCCGGTCTTCGCGCCGACCGAGGTCAGCACGATCACGGGACTGCCGCGCAGGTCACCGCCCTTCTCGCCGTTGGTAGCCTCGTAGAGCTCGGTCTGCGCGCGCGACCAGGCGGATGTGCCCGGTAGGTACTCCCCGGTGAGTGGCATCGCCCCATTCTCTCGCAGACCGGCCTCGGACGCGATCGGGCCTGACGACCGAGCAGCTGATCGCCGCCGGACGGGCTGGCGGTTGGCTCGGCGTTGCCGAACTCGGATGCGACGTACCATCAGACGAACGGAATGGGCTTCTTCGTCCGCCGGCTGCAGTCGATGTCTCCGGGCACCCCACGCCGCGGCGGCGTCTCCTCCTCTGAGATCGTTTGCCGACAGGCCCGAGCGCACAGGGCAGCCACGGGAGGGACGACGACGGTGCTTCTCGAGGCGAGAGCGAACCGGTCCATGTCTGCAGCGAGCCGAGATACCGATGCCGCCCTTCCCGCATGGTCAGCCGACGGCCCCCAGAGCCGACGGGTGGCGCGACCGGAGCCAGCGATCGCGGGAACGCCCGGGAGGCACCGTGGCCGCTGACAGGGTCCTGGAGATCGACCACATCTCGAAGCGCTACGGGGACGTGGTCGCCGTCGATGATCTCTCCCTGGACGTCTCCGCGGGTGAGCTCTTCGGGTTCGTCGGGCGCAACGGCGCGGGCAAGACGACGACCATGCGAATCGTGCTGGGCGTGCTCGCGCCTGATGCCGGCGTGGTGCGCTGGCTGGGCGTACCCCTGACGTTCGAGGCCCGACGCCGCATCGGCTACATGCCCGAGGAACGCGGCTTGTATCCCAAGATGCA
>Ga0209638_1002986_pt1 | contig 10236 bp, 7 predicted proteins | sample BarGraNGADG00211_FD_184490 | JGI IMG/M metagenome (GOLD analysis project Ga0209638, IMG submission 184490) | Arctic peat soil microbial communities from Barrow, Alaska - Barrow Graham LP Ref core NGADG0002-211 (SPAdes) (version 2) | ecosystem: Environmental > Terrestrial > Soil > Wetlands > Peat... | reverse complement strand
GAAGACGCCCAGCATGCCGACCTCGAGGATCAGGAAGGAGATCATGTACTCCTTCACCCGCTCCTTGATCGGCGAGAAGCTGGCCAGGATGGAGATCCAGGACAGCGTGGTGGTAAGCACCACGAGCGCCACCGACAGCCCGTCGGCGCCCACCTTGTACTGGATCCCGAAGAGCGGGATCCAGTCGATGGCCTGGACGAACTGGAAGGACCCCGCGGCGGACGCGACGACGTTGCGCCCCGGCAGGAAGCCGAGGACCAGCCAGAGGCTCGCGACCCAGGTCGCCAGGGCGAAGAGCAGGGCCGTCCCGCGGATCGCGCCCAGGTTGCGCCGCGGGATCAGGGCCACGACCACCGCGCCCACGAGCGGCAGGAAGATGATCAGGCTCAGGATCGGGAAGGAGGAGATGTCCACCGGCGTCCCTCCTACCGCGACGCGATGACGAGGTAGGAGCCGGCCATGATGATCAGGCCGATGGCGATGCCGAGCGCGTAGTTCTGGACGTGGCCGGTCTGGATCCGGCGCAGCCCGCCGCCGGCGTCCACCGTGATCCGTCCCACGGCGTTGACGGTGCCGTCGACCACGGTCCGATCGAACCACCAGAGCGCGTTCGCCACTCGCCCGCCGATCACCATGAACAGGAGGTGGTTCAGGTCGTCGAACCACCACTTGTTGAGCGATGCCCGGTAGAGGAAGCGGGTCGCCCCGGACGAGGCGGTGATCGCCTCCACGGTCCGCCGGCGTCCGCTGCGGCGGAAGAACCCGAAGAGCGCGATCCCGATCACGAGCCCGATCGTGGCGACCGCCACGCTGACGAGGATCAGCGCCCCGTCGATCCCGAACAGCGCGAACGGCTCCGTGGACTGGCCGAGCGTCGTCTCGGCGCCGGCGAAGACTGGATGCAGCCAGCGCGTGATCAGCGAATCGCCGAACGGCAGGCCAAGCACCAGCCCGAGCAGCACGGACGGGATCGCCAGCAGGACCAGGGGCAGCGTCATCGTCCACGTGGATTCGTGGATCTTCGGCTCGACCGCCGGGTCGACGTGGCTCTCGCCATAGAAAGTCTTGCCCATCAGGCGCCACATGTAGAAGGCCGTCATCCCGGCCACGAGGACGCCGATCGCCCAGACCCAGCCGAAGTTCAGCTTGAACGCCTCGCCCAGGATCTCGTCCTTGGAGAAGAAGCCGGCAAACGGCGGGATCCCCGCGATCGCGATCGTGCCGATCAGCATCGTCACGTGAGTGATCGGGATCTTCCGCCAGAGGGCACCCATCTTGTTCATGTCCTGCTCGTCGTGGACGGAGTGGATGACCGAGCCGGAGCCGAGGAACAGGAGGCCCTTGAAGAAGCCGTGCGCCATGAGGTGGAAGATCGCGGCCACGTACGCCCCGACGCCGAGCGCCGCGAACATGTAGCCCAGCTGGCTCAGCGTCGAGTAGGCCAGCACGCGCTTGATGTCCGTCTGGGTGAACGCGATCGAGGCCGCCAGGATCGCGGTGAAGATGCCGATCGCGGCGACGACGACCATCGCCTCCGGCACGTGGCTGAAGATCGGGTTCGTGCGGGCGACCAGGTAGACGCCGGCGTTCACCATCGTCGCCGCGTGGATGAGGGCCGACACCGGGGTGGGGCCCTCCATCGCGTCCGGAAGCCAGACGTGGAGCGGGAACTGGGCGCTCTTCCCCACCGCGCCGCAGAAGATGAGGAGCGCGATCGCCAGGATCGTCCCGTGGTCGAGCCCGGCGATCCGGTCGAACGCGTCGCGCATGTTCAGCGTGCCGGTGGAGACCCAGATCAGCATGATGCCGAGCGCGAAGCCGACGTCCCCGACGCGGTTCACGATGAAGGCCTTCTTGGCCGCCAGGGCCGCGGACCGGCGCGGGTACCAGAAGCCGATCAGGAGGTAGCTCGACAGGCCCACGAGCTCCCACCCCGCGAAGACCACCAGGAAGCTGTCCGCGAGGATGAGCAGGAGCATGCTGAACATGAACAGGTTCAGGTAGGCGAAGAAGCGCCAGCGGCCGGGGTCGTGCGCCATGTAGCCGACCGAGTAGAGGTGGACCAGCAGCCCGATCGTCGACACGACGATCAGCAGGCACGCGGTGAGCTGGTCGACGAAGAAGCCGACGTCCACGTTGAACGCCCCGGCCGGGATCCAGCGGTAGAGCGTGATCCCGGCACCGTGCTCGCCGAAGCCGCCCGTGAGCGCCTGGTAGACGACCGCCATGCTCAACAGCCAGGTGGCAGTGACGCCGAGCAGCGGCAGGACGAACGCCGCCCGGCCGATGCGTCGCCCGAAGAACGCCGTGAAGACGAACCCGGCGAGCGGGATGGCCGGGATCAGCGGCACGAGGTTGATCAGGCCGTTGGGCGCATCGGCGCCCGCCGCCGCGACGGCGAGCACGCTCGGGTTGATGACTGCGAACACGGGGGCGGCTCGGTCTCTTCGGCTACTGGCGCATGGTGTCGTACTCGTCGACGAGCGGCGTGCGGCGGTTCCGGTAGATGGCCATGACGATCGCGAGGCCCACCGTTGCCTCGGCGGCGGCCACGGCCATGACCATCAGGGCGATGACGGAGGCCGTGCCGTTGAGGGCCGGGATGAAGGCCCCGAACGCGACGATCGACAGGTTGACCGCGTTGAGCATCAGCTCGATCGACATGAGCATGCTGATCGCGTTGCGCCGGGCGAGGAAGCCGAAGGTCCCGATCGCGAAGAGGATCCCGGAGACGACCAGGTAGGCGTCCAGGCTCTGGCTCACGCGTCCCGCCCCTCGCGCTTGGCCAGGAAGATGCCCCCGATCACGGCCATGAGCAGGAGCACGCTCACGATCTCGAACGGGAGGATGTACGAGGTGAAGAGGAGGCGCGCCAGCGCGTCCGTCCCGGTCGCGATCCGCTTCGTCACCGCCCCCCAATCCGTGGCGCTCGCCGTCAGCGCGATCATGACCGCAAGGACGATCGCGGCGATCGCAGCGGGCAGCGCCTGGGCCTGGAAGACGAGCCGGACCGGCGCGTTCTTGGCCTGCGTCAGCATCACCGCGAAGAGAATCAGGACGGCGATCGCGCCGATGTAGACCAGCACCTGCGCGGCAGCGACGAGCGGGGCGCCGAGCAGCACGTAGATGCCGGCGAGGGCGCCGAACGCGACGATCATGGCCAGCCCGCAGCGGATGATGTCGCGGAGCATCACGACGAGGAGCGCGGAGCCGAGCATCACGGCCGCGAGGATGGCGAAGAGCACGTCGCCCCAGCTCATCCCCAGGATCGGGACGGTCCCCGGTATCGGCACCTCTTCTGCTCCCTCCGCCCCGCGTGCGCTACCGGTCGTGTGCGTGACCGGCGGCGCCCCCGCCGGCCGGGCCGTGCCCATTGTGGCCGTTGCCCGACTCGCTCGCGCGACCGTTGCCGTTGCCGCCCGCGCTGCCGGCGAGCGACGCGGGGAGGACCGGGAGCTGGCGCGCGCCCACGTCGCGGCCGGACGCGACCGCGCGCTCCAGCCAGTCCCGCTCGCGGCGGACGTAGGTCATCTCCGTCTCGCGATCAACGGCCGCGATCGCGATCAGGTCGATCATCGGCTCCTCCCGGCTCACGTGGGCCAGCTCGAAGTCGGGGCCGCAGCGGAGCGCGTCGTATGGGCAGGCGTCGACGCAGATGCCGCACAGGATGCAGCGGCTCTCGTCCACCTCGTATTTCTCGAGGATCCGCGGCTTCGGCATGAGCGCGCCCGTGGGGCACGTCTCGGCGCAGCGCCCGCACGAGACGCACGGCGTGTCGTTCAGGCTCATGTCGAGCGGCGTGGTCACGAGCGTGTCGAAGCCGATCCGCATGAAGTCGTAGCAGGCGGCCCCGACCACCTCGGCGCAGACGTTGGCGCAGCGGCCGCAGTCGATGCAGCGGGATGGCTCGCGGAGGATGAACGCGTGGCTGTCGTCGCGGATGTAGTCATGGTTCGAGCCCGTGAAGCGGTTCTCGGTGACGCTCCGGAATCCGGCCCCGCGGTTGTTCTGCGGCTCGAGCGTCTTGAGCGTGGTCCCGTACTCGATGCCGAGCCGGCGCAGGTCGCAGAAGCCGATCGCCTCGCAGGTGCACTGGAGGCAGCGGGTGGACTCCGCCACGGCCTCGCTCGGCGTGTACGGGATCTCGTACTCGACGTAGCTCGACCGCCGCTCCTCGGCGGGCATGCTCCGCAGCCGGTTGCGGGGGGCCTTCACCTCGGACGTGAACGGGACGATGCTGAGGAACTCCGGCTGCGGCTCCGCCAGCGTCTGGCGCGTCCGGATCTCGCCGAGATCCATGCCCTTGAGGAATGCATCCACCGCGTACGACGCGCGTCGCCCGTCGGCGATGGCCTGGACCACGGTCTGCGCGCCGTTGCGGACGTCGCCGGTGCCGAAGACGCCGGGCCGCGGGGTCAGGAACGTGACGGCGTCCGCCTTGAGCCGCTTGTACTTGGTGGCTTCCACGCCGCCCGAATCGCCGCCGATCCAGGTCAGGTCGGGTGCCTGCCCGATGGCCAGCAGGACCCGGTCGCACTCGATGGTGAACTCGGTGCCCGGGGCCGGCTCCGGCCGGCGCCGGCCCGACGCATCGGGCGCGCCCAGCTGCATCCGGATGAACTCGACCCCGGTGACCTTGCCCGCCTCGTTCGCGATGACACGGACCGGGCCGGCCTGGAAGATCGCCGTGACGCCTTCCTCGATCGCCTCGTGGACCTCGCCGGAGGCGGGCATGTCCTTCATGTCGCGGCGGTAGACCAGCGTCACCTCCGAGGCGCCCTGGCGCACCGACGTCCGCGAGCAGTCCATCGAGGTGAAGCCGCCGCCGATCACGACCACCCGGGTTCCCGCGTGGCCCGGGTAAGGCAGGCCCAGGGTGGCGATCTTGAGGTACTCCAGGCCGTCGATCACCCCGTCGGCATCCTCGCCGGGGATTCCCAGCTTGTTCGTGTCGTAGCAGCCGATCGCCACGAGGACCGCGTCGTAGCCCTGGTTCTGGAGGTCGTCCAGGCTGAAGTCGCGGCCCAGGGCCTGGTTGCAGACGAACCGCCCGCCGAGGCGCGTGATGCTCTCGTATTCGGGATCCAGCACCCGCTCCTTCGGCAGCCGGTACTCCGGGATGCCGTAGCGGAGCATGCCGCCGGGCGCCTCGTCCCGCTCGTAGATCGTCACGTCGTGGCCGGCGATCAGCAGGTAGTAGGCCGCGGACGCGCCGGCCGGGCCGGAGCCGATCACCGCGACCCGCTTGCCGGACGTCGGCTGCAGCTCGAACGGGAGCGGCGGGTCCACGTCCTGCTCGCGCATCGCCCGGATCACCTGGTCGCCGGCGTAGCGGTGGCTGTCGCGGATCGCGATCGCCTCGTCCACCTCGTCGCGCCGGCAGTGCTCCTCGCACGGCGCCGGGCAGACCCGGCCCAGGATCGACGGGAAGGGGATGGTCCGCTTGAAGATCCGGGCCGACTCCCGGAACTCGCCCTCGGCGTTCGCCTTCAGGAACCCCGGGATGTCGATGTGGCTGGGGCACTTGTTCTGGCAGGGCGGCAGGCAGTAGGCGTTGTGGTCGGAGAAGATCAGCTCGAGGTTGGTCCGGCGCAGGCGGCGGACCTCCTCGGTCTGGGTCTGGACCACCATCCCGGCCTCGGCGAGGCGCGAGCACGAGATCGGCGGGTGCTCCTCGCCCGCCACGTCCACGACGCACATCCGGCAGGCGCCGAAGCCGGGAAGCTTCGGCTCGTAGCAGAGGGTCGGGACCTCGATCCCGTTGTCGCGGCAGACCTCGAGGATCGTCTGGCCCTCGCGACCCTCGACGGCGCGCCCGTCGACCTCGAGCCGGATGACCGGCGTGGACTGCGGGCGCTGCGGCGACTGGGTGCGGAAGAGCCGCTCGGCGAGCGAGTCGACCACGGGCTCGGGTCGGGCCGTCGAGACGAGGTCGGCTGGGCCGGGGATGCGGTCGGCTGGGCGGGAGATGAGGTCGGCCATCGCGGTCGTGCCTATCCTCCGTGCGCGGTCCCGGCGGCCACGGCCCCGGCGGGGGCGCAGACGCCGGCTGGGCAGATGCCCGACAGGTGGGCATCGATCTGGGGCCGGAAGTATCGCATCGCGGTCGCCAGCGGACCGGTCGCGAGACGCTCGTGGTCGCACAGGGCGCTCCCGGCGATATCCGCCCCCAGGTCCGCCAGGAGCTGGACATCGGTCGGGCGGGCGAGGCCGGACGCGACGCGCTCGCCGATCTCGGACATGCGGCGCAGCCCGATCCGGCACGGGATCGTCTTCCCGCAGGCCTCGTCCGCGCAGTAGCGGGTCAGGAGGCGCGCGAGGTCCACGACGCAGGCCGTCTCGTCCGCCACGACGAGCGACCCGGACCCGACATGCGCGCCGGCCGCGCGCAGCGCCGCGAACGTGTACGGCGTCGACGCGAGGTCCGCCGGCAGGAGGCCGCCCGAGGGGCCGCCGACCAGGAGCGCCTTCAGCGACCGGCCGCCTGCGACGCCGCCCGCGAGCCCCACGATCTCGGAGAGCGCCGTCCCGGTGGGGACCTCGGCGATGCCCGGCGATGCAACGGCACCGCTCACCTGGACGAGGAGCGTCCCCGGGGCGTCCGGGTCGCCGATGGCACGGTACGCGTCCGCGCCGTGCACGACGATCCAGGGGATCGCGGCGAGCGTGGCGACGTTGTGGACGAGGGTCGGCCGACCCCAGAGGCCGCGCTCGGACGGGTAGGGCGGGCGCTGCTCGGGCTGGCCGCGCCGCCCCTCGAGCGCCTTGAGCAGGACCGTCTCCTCGCCCAGCATGTAGGCGCCCTGGACGGGGCGCACCATCATCCGGAGCGCGCGCCCGGATCCCAGCACGTCGTCGCCGAGGTAGCCGGCCTCCTGCGCCGCGGAGACCGCGAGTTCCAGCGTCGCGACCGCGTCGGCGTACTCCGCCCGGACCGCGAGGATCGCTTCCTCGGCGCCGACCGAGAGCGCGGCGATCGCGAGGCCCTCCACGATCGCGTAGGGGCGGTGCGTCATCAGGTGACGGTTGGTGCCCCCGGCAGGGTCCGCCTCGTAGCCGTTCGCGACGGCGTACCGGAGGCCCTCCGGCGTCGCGGCGACGGCGCGCCACTTCTGCGCCGCCGGGAACCCCGCGCCGCCCCGTCCGCGGAGGCCCGACTCGGCGATCGTCGCGGTCGTGAGCGTGGCGCCCAGGTCGCGGAGCGCGCGGGTCAGCCCCGCGAACGCGCCGGCGCGCACCGCGGCGTCCAGGTCGGCGGGATCGGCGTGCCCGGCAGCGCCGGCCGGCGCATCGCCCGCCGGCGGAGCGCCCGCCTGCGGGTCGCCGAGGAGCGGTCGCGGCCAGGCGGCAGGGGTCGCGAGGATGGTCGTCATCGGCTCAGTGCACGGTCCGGGTGGCGGGGTGCTCCCCGACGAGCGCCCGGGCCCAGGCGGTCGCGTTGGCCTGCGTGACCTCCGGCTGGGGTTCGCCGTCGAGCGCCACGACCGGTGCCGGCGCTCCGGCCGGGTGGGTCGGCAGCCACGCCAGCCGGATCCGGCCGTCCGGCGTGAACCGGCCAAGGCCCGTCCCGAGGCCGGCCTCGAGCGCGTCCGCGAGGCGCCCGCCGCCCTGCATGAGGCATGCCGTGCAGCGACACACCGCCACCTGCTCGACTGCCTTCTCGAAGCGGAAGTGGCGGTAGTACGTCGCGGTTCCATAGATCATCGCGTACCACGACCCGGTGGTGAAGCTGACCTGCTTGAGCGCCGCGACGGGCAGGTGCCCGAACTCCGCCTGGATCGCCTCCAGGATCGAGAGCATCCGGTGCGGGTCGTAGTCGTGGTCCTCCAGGATCCGGTCGACGGCCGCGGTGTCGACGGCCTCGAAGCGGGCGTAGGTGGGGTCCGGGACCTCGCGGCCGGCGCGCCGCAGGGCCGCCTCCTCGCGCCGCTCCCCGTACGTCTCCGAGGCGCCCCAGTGGATGGCGTAGCGGCCCTTGGTGTCGATGCCGCCCATGTCGATGCACTCGATCGGGCAGGCCTGGGCGCACTGGAAGCACGTCTCGCACTTCAGCGTGCCGTGCTCGTCGTGCAGGAGCTGGAGCCGGCCGCGGTACTTGACCGCGATGTCGGCCGTGACCTCCGGGTAGCGGATCGTCACCTTCGGCGCGAAGAACCGGCGCAGCGTGAGCGCCATGCCCTTGAGGATGCCCATCCCGGGGACGAAGCTCATGCCCGCGCCCTCACCGGTTCGCCACGATGGAGACCGCGACCGCCGTGACGAAGATGTTCAGGAGCGCCGCCGGCAGGAGCCACTTCCAGGCGAAGCTCATCAGCTGGTCCACGCGCACGCGGGGAAGCGTGCCCCGCATCTGGACGAAGATGAAGACGAAGACGAACGTCTTGCCGATCATCCAGACGAGCCCGGAGACCCACGCGGCGCTGATGAAGGCCCAGCCGAGGAACGCCCCGACGACCAGCAGGTTGAAGAGGATGAACCCGATGACGAGGGCCTTCAGGGTGCTCACGCGGCTCGACAGGAGCCAGAACGGCAGCCCCAGCACGATCGTGCCCACGACCGGGGCGAGCGCGATCAGAAAGACCAGCCCGAGTCCCAGGCCGCCCGGATCGAGGCTCAGCGTGACCGGGAACGGCCAGTCGAACGGCGCGTTCCAGCCGCCGAAGAAGAGCACGACGCTGAGCGCCGAGACGACGAACACGTTGACGTACTCGGCGAAGAAGAAGAACCCGAAGCGCATGCCGGAGTACTCCGTGGCGAAGCCCGCCACCAGCTCCTGGTCCGCCTCGGTCATGTCGAGCGGGGTCCGGTTCGCCTCCGCCGTGGCGGCGATGAAGAAGATGATGAATCCCAGGGGCTGCTTCCAGATGTTCCAGTCGAAGAGCGACCCGGCCTGCTGCTGCACGATGGAGTTCAGGCTCATCGTCCCCGCCAGGATGATGATCCCGACCACGGAGAGCGTCAGGGGAAGCTCGTAGCTGATCGCCTGTGCCGCGGCCCGCAGCGCGCCGAGCAGGCTGTACTTGTTGAAGCTCGCCCAGCCGGCCATCATCAGGCCCACCACGCTCATCCCGCCGATCGCGAAGAAGTAGAGCAGCGCGATGTTGAAGTCCTGGCCGAAGACGCCGGGCGCGAACGGGATCACGAGCAGGGTCAGCGGGATCGACGCAAAGACGACGATCGGCGCGAGGGTGAAGATCGGGACGTCCACGCCGAGCGGCGTGAAGTCCTCCTTGGCGAGGACCTTGAGGCCGTGCACGACCGACATGAACGTGCCGTACGGCCCGACCCGGTCCGGGCCGACCCGCAGGTTCATCGCGGCGATCACCTTGAGCTCCATGAAGATGATCACGAACGCGATGGGGATCGTCATCACGATGATTGCCGTGGCGGCCGCCACGAACCGGACCAGGGGCAGGTTCGCGCCAAGGAAGTCCAGCACCGGCGGCAGCAGCAGGGCGATCCCCACCGTGAGCACCGCGCCGATCACGAGCAGGGCCGGCACGATCACGAGGAACGCCCTGGAACCCAGCGAGAGGCGGTTCCAGTAGGCGGCCATCACGGGACGATCCTCACTTGTCCACGCCGCCCATCACCGGGTCGAGCGACGCCATGATCGCCATCGTGTCGGCGATCAGGTTCCCCGGCATGAGGAGCCCCACCAGCTGGAGGTGCAGGAAGCTCGGATCGTGGATCCGCAGCCGGTACGGCTGGTCCGTCCCGTCGCTGATGGCGTAGCAGGAGTACTGGCCGCGCGGCCCCTCGACGGCGCTGTAGGCGCGGCCCGGGCGCGGCCGCAGGAGCCGCGGCAGGCGCGCCATCACCGGCCCGTCCGGCATCTGGTGCAGGCACTGGTCGATGATCCGGAGGCTCTGGCGGACCTCGTCCATCCGCAGCAGGTAGCGCGCCAGGGAGTCGCCCTCGCGGCGCGTGGGGATGTCGAACTCCAGCTCCGGGTAGACGCTGTATGGATGCGCCCGTCGGATGTCGAACGGGACGCCCGACGCGCGCAGGTTCGGGCCGGTCGCGCACATCCGGAGCGCGGTCTCGCGGTCCAGCACGCCCAGGTCGCGCGCGCGCCGGACGAAGATCTCGTTCTCGTTGAGGAGGCCCATCCCGGCCTCCAGCTGGGCGCCGGCGCGGCTCATCCAGTCGCCCAGGCGGCTCATGAACTCGTGGTTCAGGTCGCCGTTGACGCCGCCGATCCGGAAGTAGTTGAAGAGGAGCTTGGCGCCGGTG